>Ga0105107_10000925_pt1 | contig 19218 bp, 14 predicted proteins | sample PPLLaktember2015_6_FD_79335 | JGI IMG/M metagenome (GOLD analysis project Ga0105107, IMG submission 79335) | Freshwater sediment microbial communities from Prairie Pothole Lake near Jamestown, North Dakota, USA - PPLs Lake P8 Core (1) Depth... | ecosystem: Environmental > Aquatic > Freshwater >... | reverse complement strand
TCTCGCCGGAGCCGGGCGCCACGCCGATCCTTCCGTCCGGTTGCGCGAAGAGGCGGCGCACCACGGCGGCGCGAAGACGGCGGACCCAGCGCGCGAACGAGCCCGCGGTCACGCACGCTAGCATCGCGCCCACGGGACGCAGACGCCATCTGGGGTAGACTGCCCGGCCCATCGGAGGGGAAGGAGGGCCATGCACCGGGGTCGTCGGCCCACGCGGAGGGGGCGCGCCTGCTTCCTCGTCTCGATCGCGCTCCTCGCGCCGCTGGGGCTGTCGGCCTGTGGTTCGCAGGAGCCGTGCCGGCCCGCGCCGGCGACGATCGCCGCGCTCGACGCCGCGCAGACGCCGAGCCCCGAGGATCCAGGCGACCTGCTGGGCCGCCAGGTCGGCGCGAACCACGCCAACTCCGAGCTGCGCATCCTGCCCGCGATGCCCGACGCCAACCGCTACCTGGCCGGCGGCTGGTCCTCGGCCGAGCGCTGGCAGGACCAGGCGGAGCGGAGCGTCTGGCGCTGGTCGATCGGCCCGATGTCGCGGCTTCGCTTCTCGCTCGATCGCGTCGAGCCGCTGCTGCTGTCGCTGACGGCCCTGCCCTTCCAGCCCCCGGGCGGCCGCCCCCAGCACGTCCGCATCTGGCTCAACGACCAGTACCTGGCCTCGCTCCACCTGGAGCCGAAGAGCCACGTCTACGAGCTCACGCTGCCCGCCCTCGCGCTGCGCGTGGGCGAGAACACGGTGCGCTTCACCTATCTGTGGACGGAGCAGCCGGCCAACGTGCTGCCCGACAACCCGGACCGGCGCGACCTGGCGATGGCCGTGGCGGAGATCGTGATCAAGCCCATCGGCGAAGCGCAGCGGGACGACGCGTCGCTCGTGTCGGTGCAGGCGGCCGGCCGCCCGGGTCCCGCCCGCGGCCTGCTGCCGCCGCGCTCCGGCCGCACCTCGATGCTGGTGTGGCCTCCCGCCGGCTCGTCGCTCGAGCTGGGCTGGATCCGCCTCGGCAGCGACGGCGACGGTGGCGCTCCGCCCGCCTACCGCGTCGAGGCCGAGTGGGACCAGGGCCGGCAGGTGCTGCTCGAAGGCGTGGCGAAGCAGTTGGACCAGGTGGAGACCGCGCGGGTGGCGCTGCCCGCGGACGCCGACGCCGCCGTGCGCATCCACCTGTCGGTCGACGATGACGGCGAGAACGACGACGCGGCGCCGCGCCTGGTCTGGCTGGAGCCGCGCGTCGTGACGCCGCCGGGGGACGGGACCATTCGCGGCGCGCTCGCGCCCCTGCGCGCAGCATCCGAGACGAACCTCGTGATCTTCGTGCTCGACGCGGCCGCCCGCGATCGCCTCGGCGTGTATGGCAGCACCACCCACACGACGCCGCACGTCGACCTGATCGCCAAGGAGTCCCTCGTCTTCGACGCGGCCTACGCGCAGGCGAGCTACACCCTGGCCTCGACCGCGTCGCTGTTCACCTCGCGGCTGCCGTCCGAGCACGGCGTGATCGAGGAGCGCGATCGGCTGGGGCCCGAGTGGCCCACCCTGGCCGAGGCGCTGGCGCGCAGCGGCTATGCAACGGCGGCGTTCAGCGCCAACCCGTACGTGTCGCCGGTGATCCGGATGACGCGCGGCTTCACCCGCGTGGACGAGCTGTTCCGGGGCAAGGCCGAGGGGCAGGCGGCCCTGGCCAGCGAGTTCGTCGCCCCGGTGCGCGCGTGGTTCGAGGAGCAGGGGCAGAAGCCCTTCTTCGCCTACATCCACCTGATCCAGCCCCACGAGCCCTACAACATCGCGCCGCCCGAGTTCTACCGCGGCCGCCTGGTCCCGGACTACGGCGGGCCCTTCGACGGCTCCCAGGCCCAGATGCGCGCCATGTTCCGGGGCGCGCTGCATCCCGGGACAGCCGACGTCGCCCAGATCCGCGGGCTCTACGAGGGCAACCTCGCCTACGCCGACGCCGTGGTCGGGAAGATCGTCGAGTCGCTCGGCGAGCTGGGACTGTGGGGCCGCACGATGGTCGTGATCACCTCCGACCACGGCGAGTCGCTCGGCGAGCGCGGCACCTGGGGTCACGGCAACAGCGTGGATCGCGAGCAGATCGCAGTTCCGCTGGTCGTGCGCTTCCCGCCCGGCCTGATCACGCCGCATCGCCGCGACGACCTCGTCGCGACCATCGACCTGATGCCCAGCGTGCTCCAGGTGCTCGGCGCCTACGAGCCGGCCGGGATGCGCGGCCGGAGCTGGTTCGCGCGGCCCGAGCCGAACGCCTTTCCCCGGCCCCTGGTGACGATCGCCGAGGGCCGCAGCGGCACGGTGAGCGTGCTGGTGCCGGGGCTCAAGTACAGCTACGAGCAGGCGACGGGCACCGAGCGCCTGCTGCCGCTGCCGGCCGAGGAGGACGGCGAGAACCTGCGCTGGGAGCGGCCGGTGACCTTCGCCTGGCTGGCCGACGAGGCCATGCGCCTCACCACCCCCCGCGGCCAGGCGGCGCCGGCGGAGCCTGCGCCGGAGCTGCCTTCCGACGTCAAGGAGGCCCTGAAGGCGCTCGGCTACGCGGAGTGAGGGCGACCGTGGACCAGGACGGCGGCGAGCGGCTCGCCGCGCACTACTCGCGAGAGCAGGCGCTGCGCTTCCCGCTCGGCGTGGACAGCCACGACACCGGCCTGCGTTACCTGTTCGACTTCACCGTCGCGGCTCGCGCGCTCGGACTGCGCCCCGGCGCCCGCGTGCTCGACTTCGCCTCCGGCTCGGGGTTCGTCTCGGAGCTGCTCAACCGCTTCGGCTATCGCACGGTCGCGATCGACCTCGATCGCGCGCCGCTGCGCAATGGCCGCGAGCGGCTGGGCCTCGACCCGCGCTGCGCGGCGGCCCGCGCCGGCTTCGTGTCCGCCGACGGCCAGCGCCTGCCCTTCGCCGACGGCGCCTTCGACGGCGTGCTGTGCATGAACGCACTGCACCACATGCCCGACTACCGGACCGCCCTCGCTGAGATGCACCGGGTGCTGCGGCCCGGCGGGCGCGCTTCGTTCTCCGAACCCGGGAGCCTGCACTCTCAGAGCCCCGAGTCGGTCAACGCCATGCGCCAGTTCGGGGTGGTCGAGAAGGACGTGGTGCTCGAGGAAATCCATGCGCTGGCCCGCGAGGTCGGCTTCGAGCGCATGCTGCTGAAGCCGTTCCTGTACCCCGAGCTGGTGGAGCTCGACTATCGCGACTTCCCGCGCCTGCGCGACGGCGACCCGCCGCCGGCGAGCCGCCTCGATGCGGCCACGGTCGCCGAGCTGGTCGAGAAGACCCATCCGCTCTTCTGCCTGGTGAAGCCCGGCGCCCCCGAGCCGGACAGCACCAACGCGCCGCCCGAGTGGCTGCGCGCCCGCCTGCGCGTGGCCCCGCTGCCGAGCGCCGCGCCGATCGGGTCCGAGCTGGCGGTCTCGGCCGAATGCGAGAACGCGGGCCGCAGCACCTGGGTGTCGCGCGCCCGCGAGGTGGGCGGACACGTCACCTTCGGCGCCAAGATCCTGCGCGCCGACGGCCGGCTGGTGGACGATCTCCAGGGACGCCGCGCCCTGCCGGCCGACGTGCCGCCCGGCGGCGCCGTCCGGATCGAAAGCGCGCTCTCGCTCGCGAACCTGGCGCCCGGCCGCTACCGGTTGGTCTTCGACATGGTCAACGAGCGGGTGGCGTGGTTCCAGGACCTGGGCTCGCCGGTGGTGGAGCACGAGATCCAGCTCGCCTGAGCGAGCCCCGGAAACGCGAAGGCCGCGGCTGGCGATGCCAGCCGCGGCCCCCGATGGACGCGAAGCTCAGCTCGTCAGGGAGCCGGCTTCCGGAGAATCACGAAGGTGCCCGCGCCGGCGCCCGGCGCGATCGTCCCGGCCGCGTCGCCGCCGCCTCCGCCGTTCCAGAGGAAGTTGCCGTTCAGGTCGGCGAAGACCTGGGAGGTCCCGGCGATGGTCTTGCAGAGGACGTAGGTGTCGTCGCCTTCCGGATCGATCACGCACGGCGTGCCGGCCCCGGCGCTCGGAGCCACGGTGGCGGGCGAGTCGCCGCCGGCGCCGCCGTTCCAGGCGTTGTTGTTGTTGAGGTCGATCTGGAACACCTCGCCGCCGCCGAGGTTGGCGTAGTGCTTGATCACCTCGTAGGCCGCCGAGCCGGCGAGGTTCGCGAACAGGAAGTTGCCAGCGCCCGCACCGACCGCAAACCCGAACGAGCGGTCGCCGCCGCCGTTGCCGTTCCAGGCGCCGTTGTTGTTGAGGTCGATGTACACCGACGACGTGGCCGCCACGTACTTGCCGATCTCGAGCGTGCCGTTGCCGTCGCAGTCGCACACGAACGGAACGCCGGTGCCGACGCTCGGCGCCACGCCATAGACCTTGTCGCCGCCGCCGGTGCCGTTCCAGACGTTGTTCTCATTGTCGTCGACGTAGTACGTATCCGGCGTGCCGGCCACGTACTTGATCAGCTCGGCCGTGCCGTTGTTGTTGAGGTCGGCGAAGATGAAGATGCCGCCGCCCGACGGGGGCGAGAACGATCCGGCGAGGTCGCCGCCGCCGTTGCCGTTCCAAGCGCCGTTGCGGTTGAGGTCGCAGTAGAACGAAGCGACCTGCGACTTGCACGGCGCGCCGTCCGGGCCGGCGAACGGAGTGCCCGCGCCGACGCCCGGGGCGACGGACGCAACGGCGTCGCCGCCGCCGGTGCCGTTCCACGCGAAGTTCCCGTTCAGGTCGATCTGGAAGATGTCGAGACTCGAGTAGTACTTCGCGATGACCTGGCCCTGGCCGCCGGGCGGACCAGCCAAGGCAGTGGCCGCGGGGAACAGGAGAGCGGCTGCCAGTGCGAAGCCCTGCATCACATACCGATCGCGTCGCATCGTTCCTCCGTCATTGGTTCTTTCGGCATTCACCGGTTCCACGGCCGGTACCCCCCTCCGGAACACTCTGGCCGCGTCCTCCCGTACGGGGAGGGCTCCCGGTGAGGAGAGCCGATGGCCGCGGGCTGGCCGTTGGGCGGAGCGATCTTAGCACGGCAAGATCTCGCGCCACCTCGATTTTGAGAATTCGATCGGCAGCCTGGAACCCCTGCCTGTGCGCTCCGTCACCGAAACTTCTCGACCCCGCGGGGTAGGACGAGACCAGGTGCCGGTCGATGGGTCGGCCGGCCGGCAGGATCGGTTCCGGATCGCTCCCCGGTGTCGGGTCGCGGGCGAGCGCGAGCGGCTCCCGTACACTGCTCCGGCCCATGAGTCGCACCGCGTCGCGCATCCTCGCCCTGCTGGCCCTTGCCCTCGCCGCCCTGGCCTATGCGCCCATCCTGGGTTTCGAGCCGCCGGTGGTGGAGGCCGAAGGGCCCGTCGAGTCGTTCTTCTTCCAGCCGGCGGATACGTCGCCCCAGCTGGTCTACGGGATGGCGGCGCTGTTCTTCCTCGGCCGCCGTCGCTGGATGCGCGCCGCCCTGGACGCCGGCGAGCGAGGCGGCCTGGCCGCCGGGATCGCACTCGCGGCGCTCGGGGCGGCGGTCTTCGTGTGGTCGGTCCACACGGCCGCGATCGACCTGCGCGTCGTGTCCCTGATCCTGGTGACGCTCGGCGGCGCGCTGCTCCTGGGCGGAGCGCGCATGCTGCGGGCCGTCCTGCGGCCGACCCTGTTCCTGCTCTTCGCGCTCCCGCTCCCCGCCGTCCTGGTGAACCAGTTCGTCGTCCCGCTGCAGCTGTGGACCGCGGAGCTGGCCCGCTGGATGCTGCTCGGGATCGGCATCGAGGCGCACAAGAGCGGCGATCTGATCTTCGCCCGCGACTACACGTTCCAGGTGATCGAGACCTGCAGCGGGCTGCGCTTCCTGCAGACCCTCACGATGGCGGCGGTGGCCTACACCGAGATCTTCAACCGCCACCGCTGGCACGCGGCGGTGCTGATCCTGGTGGCGCCGTTGCTCGCGTTCGCGCTCAACGGCGTGCGGGTGATCACGATCGTGCTCTCGGTCGGGACGCTGCCGGCGGCCGAGGACCACACGATCCAGGGCCTCGTGATGATCGTGATCGGCGTGCTGCTCCTGCAGCCGATCGACTACGCGCTCCAGCGCTGGCTCCCGGAGCGCTTCCGCCGCGGCCGGCGCGAGCTGCGCGTCGATCCCGCCCGGGCGCGGCCGGCCCCCGCGTGGCGCTGGGCCACCGTCCTGGCGCTGCTGGCCGCGATGGCGGGCGCCAGCTGGCGCATGACGCCCTGGGCTCCGCCGGTCGGCATGCCCGGCTGGGGCGTCGCGCTGCCGCGCGCGTGGGGCGACTACGAGGCGGCCGCGATGCAGATGGATCCGAACTTCCTGGGCAGCGTGCGCTTCTCGAAGCGGGTCCATCGCGCTTACGAGCACGCGGGCGAGCGCGTCGAGATCTTCCTCGGCTACGACGACATGACCCACCGCGCCCGCAGTCCGTTCTCGCCGCGGCTGCCCTACCCCGGCCCCGGCTGGGAGCTCGAGGAGGCGCAGCCGGTGCCGCTCGACGGCTTCCCGGCTCCGGTCACCGCCAGCCTCCTGCACGTCGGCCGCCAGCGCGCTCTCTCCTACACGTGGTACGAGGACGCGAAGCCCCCGCTCGCAGAGCTGGTACGCGCGGTGGCCGCCGTCGACCGCTCCGTGGCGAAGGGGCCCGTCGGTGTCACCGCGGTGCGTCTGACCACCTTCGTCGACCCATCGGCCGACGGGCTCGCCGCGGCCCACGAGCGGCTGCGGCACTTCGCCGGGGAGCTGCGCCCGAAGCTCGTCGAGGCCTCCACGAAGATCTCCGCTGCGACCACGGCGCGGCGCAGCGGCGGCGAGACGCCGGGCTAGCCGAGGTCGCCGGCGAGCGCGGCGCCGCCTGCGAGCGCGGCGTCGAAGCCGAGCTCCGCGGCGGCGGAGTCGAGCGCGCGCGCGGCGGCCCGCTCGGTCGCGGTCCCCGCAGGGCCCGCGTGGCGCGCGACGAACGCCGCGTAGCCCGAGGCCCGGCTAACCGGGTCGTGCGCCTGCGCGTAGCGCCGCGCGCCCGCGCCGAGCGCGCGGCGCCGCTCCGGCTCGCGCGCGAGCGACTCGATCGCGCCCGCGAGCGCCTCCACCTCGCCGGGGCCGGACGCCACCTTCACCACCGCGTCGTCGGGCAGCTCCGAGAACCAGCCCTCGTCGCTCACGACCACCGGCGTGCCGGCGGCGAGCACGCGCAGGACCATCGCCGAGGTCTCGCCCGAGGTCGGGTGGCGGAGGTTGATGCAGACGTCGGCGGCGGAGAGGAAGGCGTCGAGCGTCGGGCCCGGGACGCGGCCGTGCAGGCGCACCTGCTCCTCGAGGCCGAGGTCCCGCACGAGCCCCGCGATGCGGTAGCCCGGCGCGAGCTCGCCGACGACGTGATAGGCGAACGGCACCTTGCCGCGCAGCCGCGCGAGCGCGTGCAGTACGCTCTCGAGCCGCTTGGCCGGCGTGAGGTAGCCGGCGGTGCACAGGACCAGCGCGGGCCCGTCGGCCCGCGTCGCGCCGGCGACCGGCGGCGGCGCGTGCATCTCGAGCACCTCCACGGGCAGCCCCGGACGCGCGGCGCGCACCTGCTCGGCTGCGAAGCGCGAGTGCACCAGCACCGCGCGCGCGGCGGCCAGCACGCGGCGGTTCAGGGGATGGCGCAGCGGCTCCACCAGCCAGGGCGCCGGCTCGTGCAGGTAGACGTAGCGGCGCAGCTCCTCGGCGGCCTCGTCGCCGTGCTGCTCGCGCAGCTCGCGGAACAGCAGGTCCGTGCGCCCGCGGCCGTGGGTGATCTCCGCCACCAGGTGCGTCAGCGCCACGTCGTGCAGCACCACCAGGCCCGGCTGGCGCAGCAGCGCGTGGTAGGCGTAGATGTGCGCCGGCCCGTTGCCGATGTGGTAGAGCACCGCGTCGTAGCCGGCGTGGAGCGGCGCCGGGTCCGTCTCGCGCACGTCCACCACCCGGTGGCGCTCGGCCAGGCCCGGATCGACTTCCAGCCCGTCCACGAAGAGGTCGATCTCCCAGTACGACTCGAGGTGCGGGAGCAGCTCCGCGCTGTAGTCGGCGATCCCGGAATGGTGCGGCGGGAGCGGGGCCCACCAGGCGACGCGCGGGCGCCTCGATGTCTTCGAGCGCTTGCTCATGCCGCCGCCAGCAGCCGGTCGAGTACCGCGTCCCAGGTGATGTCGCGCACCCGCTCGCGGCCCGCCTCGCCGAGGTCGCGCGCCCACTTGCGGTCGCGCGCCAGCGCCGCGAGCGCGGCGCCGAGCGGCTCGGGCGCCAGCTCGCTCACCAGGCCCGTCACCTGGTCCTCGACCAGCTCGAGCGGACCGCCGGCGTCGGGCGCGGTCACCACCGGCTTGCCGGACAGGAAGGCCTCGACCGTGACGAAGCCGTAGTCCTCGTCGTACGGCGCGAAGTACACCGCGAGGGCGTCGGCGTAGAGCGCCACCACCTCGTCGAACGGCGCCGCACCGAGGAACGCCACGCGGTCGGCGACGCCCAGCGCCTCGGCGCGCGCGCGCAGCGCCGCCTCCTCGGGGCCGACGCCCACGACCACCGCCCGCAGCGCGTCGGCATGGGGCAGCGCCTCGATCAGCGGGCCGACCCGCTTGAGCGGCTCGAGCCGGCCCACCGAGAGCACGTAGTCGCCCTGCTCGCCCGGCGCGAAGCGCTCGCGCCCGAAGGGCGGCGGGTAGAGCGCCTCGGCCTCGAGGCCGTTGTAGCGGCGCAGCCGCTCGGCCACGCGCCGCGAGATCGCGAAGCGCGCCCGCGCCTCGCCGAGCGCGTGCGCGTCGATGCTGCGCACCGCGTCGCGGATCGCGCGGTCCTCGGCGCCGTCGCCGAAGTCGCTGAAGGGCGTGCCGAGCAGGTCGTAGACCTGGCGGAACTGGTGCACGAGCCAGGCCAGCTTGCGCTCGTGCCGCACCGCATAGGAAGGGAACTTCGTCGCGATCACGAGGTCGATCGGCCGGCCGTTGCTCTGCGAGAGGTCGAGCAGCCGCCAGGCCAGCGCGCTGCGCAGGATGCGGTCGCGCGGCGTCCACTGGAACGGCACCGTCACCAGCTCCGCCGCCAGGCCGCGCCCGCGCAGCGCCGCCACCAGGCCCGCCGACAGCCGCTCGGCGCCGCCATCGGAGAAGGGGATCTGGGGATGGCAGACGGCGACGCTGCGAACCGGGCGCGCCACTAGCGCTCCGCGACCACCGCGTAGTCCTGGTCGCCGAACAGGATCCGGTTGAGCCGCTCGACGTTGCGGTTGTAGGCGCGCACCGCCTCCATGGCGCCCGGTCCGGCGGCGCCGAAGAAGCTCTCGGGCAGGCGCTGGAGCGTCTCGTCCTCGGGCACCGGCGAGGAGTACAGCACGTCCGCCAGGGTGAAGCCGGCGTCCTCGAGCAGGAAGCGCAGGGTCGCCTCCGACACCGGCTGGCGATGGGTCGGGTCCATCCAGAACCAGCGCAGCGCCGAGAACGTGTCGGGGTTGATGGTCTCGATGATGATCTTGCCGCCGCGCCGCATCTTGTCGGCCGCGAGCCGCACGAAGTCCACGATCTCGGACGGCGTCAGGTGCTCGATCACCTGCGCCATGAAGATCCCGTCGAGGCTGCGGTCCTCGAGCGAGCGCAGGTGCTCGAGCACGTCGGCCTTGACCACCTCGAGCGCCTTCATGCGGCAGCGGCTCACCATGTCGGGGTCGGTCTCGATGCCGTAGGCGCCGACGCCGGCCTCGCGGCAGGCCTGCAGGAACTCGCCGCGCCCGCAGCCGGCGTCGAGCACGCGGGCCACCGGCCCGAAGGCCACCGCGTACTTGGCCAGGCGGCGGGTCAGCTCCTCCTCGGAGCCGCGGTGCTTGCGCGCGAAGTCGAAGCTGTCGAAGTGGAGGTTCGGCCGCAGGCGCGCCTCGAAGTCGGCGACCGCGGCGCCGAGCTTCTCGGTCTCCTCGCGCAGCCGCTCCTCGAAGCCGGTCTCGCGCTCGGCGGCCTCCTCGATCGTCTCGCCGAAGTCGGCGACGCGGGTGGCGAGGTCGTCGAGATGGCGGCCGTGGGCGCGGCTCGTCTCGTAGAGGCGACCGTGCGACTCCTGGAGCTCCTGGACCGTGCGCGAGACCAGCGCCACGTGCTCGGCGACAGCGGGCACGCCCTCGCCCACCAGACGCTCGACGGTGTCCGCCACCCCGCCGAGCTGGTCGCCGAGCGCCGGAATGCTCTCGCCCACGATCCGCTCGACGGTGCTCGAGACGGCGCCCAACTGCTCGCCCAGGGACGGGATGCTGCGCGCCACGATCTGCTCGACCGTCTCGGAGACGGCGCCGAGCTGCGTGCCCAGCGCAGGCAGCCCCTGCCCGACGATCTGCTCGACGGTGCCCGAGACGGCGCCGAGCTGGTTCCCGAGCGACGGCAGGCTCCGCTCGACCACCGCCTCGAGGGTCGTCGCGATCTGCTGGAGATGGCCGGCGACCTGCGCGAGGGCCGCCTGCTGCTCGCGCTGGGCCTCGATCAGGGCGCGGTTGTACTCGCCCTGATGCAGCCACTGGAAGCGGGTCAGCCGCTGCACCAGCCGGCGCAGCCACACGCCGGCGAAGCCGAGTCGCGAGGCGGCGTGCACCTCCACGAGGCCGGCGTGCCGCTCGGCCCGTACAAGGCTCTGGGATCCCGAGGTCCGGGATCCCAAGGTCTGGGATGCGCCCTCGGGTGCGCCTTCGGCCATCTGTCCTCCCCCCCGGTGGACCGCCGGATGATACGGGAGGCCCAGGAGGCCGGAAAGCCGGCGTCAGGCGCCCGCGCAGCGCAGGTAGGCCGCGGTGATCCGCTCCCACGACACCTCGTCGCGCACGTAGCGCTGGCCCTGGCGGCCGAGCGCCGCGGCCAGGCCGGGATCGAGCAGACGGTCGAGGGCGGCGGCGAACTCGTCGCCGGCCGAATACCAGAGCCCCCCCCGCGCCCGGCGCGTCTGGCCGACCAGCACCGCGCAGGCCTCGTTGACGAGCACCGGCCGGCCGACGCTCCAGGCCTCGAGCAGCACGATCGAGAGGCTCTCGTACGCCGAGGGCATCACCAGCGCCTGGCAGGCCGCCAGCGCGTCCCACTTGGTCTGCTCGTCCACGAAGCCGAGCGCGCGCACGCCCGGCTGCTCCGGGATCGGCATGAAGGCGCCGCCCACCAGCACGAGCGGCGGCGCGTGCGGCCGGGCCGCCCGGAAGCGGGCGTAGTCCGCGAGCAGCCGGTCGCAGCCCTTGGCGGGTTCGATGCGGCCCAGGTAGAGCACGAACGGGCCGTCCAGCCCGAAGCGGCGCCGGAACCCCTCGGCGTCGGTGCGCGCGGGCGGATCGACACCGATCCCGGTCACCTCTCCGGTGAGGCCCAGCGCGGGGAAGCGCTGCTGCACGTGGGCGCGCTCTTCCGGAGTCAGGAACAGGAAGCCGCGCGGGCGCGCGAAGAAGCGCTCCCAGATCGGGAAGTCGAGGGTCCACTCGTCGTGGGCCGCCGGCACCAGGAAGGCCCGGGCCTCCACCTCCGGCAGGCCGAAGTAGCTGGTGGCGTACAGGTAGGTGAAGAAGAAGAACGCGTCGTAGTCCTCGCGGTGGGCGCGCAGGTACGCGAGCAGCGCCGGCGACCACGGGCCCTGCGCGCGCATCCAGGCCTCGGCCTCGTCGTCCGGCAGCGCCTGCCGCCGCGGATGGACCTGCGCGGACAGCCGGTCGAACGCCGCCACGTCGCGCGGCCGCTCGACGGGGAAGCGGCGCATGCGCACGCCGGCCACCGTCGTCTCGCCCGGCGGGTAGTGATCCGCCCAGGTGCGGTAGTCGAGCGCGCAGGTGGTGAGGATCTCCACCTCGGCCCGGCCGGCGAGCCGGCGCGCGACGTCGAGGCACAGCTTCTCGCTGCCGCCGTTCACCTCGAGCCCGCAGCGCTGCACCACGAAGGCGAGGCGCTTCACGCCGCCGTCCCGGCGCCGAACGCGCGCGCGAGCCAGGCGTCGTAGCGCGGCTCGAGCGCCGCGAACCGGAACGCCTCGCGCCGGCGGCGCTGGGTGCGCAGCAGCGCCTCGCGCAGCGCGGGGTCGGAGAGCATGCGCGCCGCCAGCGCGGCCAGCTCCGGCCAGCGCTTCTCGCGGATCTGCAGGCCCGCGCCGCCGAGCGTCTCCGGCACGGCGGTGACGCCGTACGCCAGGACCGGCACGTCGAACCACATCGCCTCGACCAGCGGCACGCCGAAGCCCTCGTGCTCCGAGAGGCTCACGAACAGGTGCGCGGTCCGGTAGCAGGCCTGGAGCTGCGCGGAGGTCAGGACGCCGGTGAACAGCACGCGCTCGGCCACGCCCAGGCGCGCCGCGAGCAGGCGCAGGCAGCTCGCGTACGGGTCGTCGGGCGCCTCCGGCCCCGCCAGCACCAGCCGCGCCCGCGGCTCGTGCGCCAGCAGCTGCGCCAGCAGCCCGATCAGGTGCTCGTGTCGCTTGTTCGGGACCACGCGGCCCACGAAGAGAAGGTTGCGCGAGCCGTCCTGGAGGCGGTCCATCCAGATCGGATCGGCGGGCTCGTTCCACACCTCGGGATCGACTGCGATCGGCAGCACGCCCGGATCGCGGAAGCCGGCCTGCGCCAGCTCCTCGGCGTTCAAGGTGGAATCGCCGACGGCGTGGGGGAACGAGGGCGCCAGCTTCGCCAGCTCGACCCGGCCCTGCGCCAGCAGCGCCGCGAACTCGGGCCGGTACGGCGCGAAGAACTCGGGCGGCGTGACGTTGTGGTAGACGAGCAGCTTCGGGCCGGCATGGGCGACCGCGTCGGGGGTCAGCTCGGAGCCGATCGAGTGGTGGTAGATCAGGCCCTCGTCCGCGCGCAGCACGCCGTGACGGAAGCGCACGCGCTCGGGCTCCAGCGCCGGCTCGCAGTGCAGCGAGACGATCTCGGAGCGCAGGCCGCGGCGCCGCAGCCAGTCGCGCAACACCAGCGCGTGATTGCCGATCGCGTCGCCGGAGGCGAGCGTGGGCAGCAGCTGGTGGATCGCCGCGACGCGCAGGCGCGGCGGCGCGCTCGCGGCGCGCGCGGGCACGAGACCCAGCGCGCGCTCCCAGCGGTCGATCGCGCGCTCCCAGTCGGCCGAGGCGAGCGCGTGGGCGCGGCCGGCGGCGCCCCAGGCGGCGCGCCGCTCGGGGCTCGCGTCGGCGATCTGCGCCAACGCGTCCGCCCACTCCGTTTCGTCGCCGGCGAGCAGGCCCCCGCCGCAGGCCGCCACGCTGCCGGCGGTGGCGAGGCACTCGCGCTGCACGATCACCGGACGGCCCTGCGCCCAGGCCTCCATCATCACCCGCGAGTAGCTCTCGTTCGCCGACGGTTGCGCCAGCGCGAGGCAGCCCGCCAGCAGCGCGCGCTTCACGGGCTCCTCGACGAGGCCGAGGTCCAGCGCGCCTTCCGGCAGTCCGCCGAGGGCCGGCGCGCCCGGACCCGCCAGCACCAGCCGCAGGTCCTCGCTGGGGCGCGCCGCGCGCAGCCGCGCGAAGGCGCGCACCAGCAGGTCCACGCCCTTGGTCGGGTCGCGCCGGCCGAGGTACAGGAAGTAGCGCGCGCCGGCGGCCGGCGGCGGCGGCGGCGCGGCGCCCGCCGCCTCGGCCGCCTCGATCCCGCCGCCGGTGACGACGCCCTTCGCCCACATCGCCGGCCCGTACAGCCGCGCGGCCAGCGCCGCCTCGCCCTCGGAGTTGAACAGGACGCCCCGCGCGCGCGCCATCGCGGCGGCCACCTGCGGCAGGTACGCGTAGCACTCGTCGTGCAGGCAGGGCTGGATCCACGCGCGATCCGCCACCCGCTCGACACCGGTCAGCGTCGGGCCGTAGAGGTACGGGACGAACACCACGGCGTCGTAGCCGGCGCCCTCGCGCTCGAGATGGCGCAGCAGGTCGGGCGCGTGGATGTTCTCGCGCACGAAGGTCTCGGCGGTCACCGCGTCCACCGGCGAGCAGCCGGGCCGCAGCGCCGCCGCCCCCACCGCGAGCAGGCGGCCGTTGGCGGCGTCGAAGGCGGCGCGGTCGCGCGGGCGCAGGCGGAAGCGGCGCACCGTCACGCCGTCCTCCCGCTGCGCGCCGGGCGCGTGGTGATCGCTGCTCCAGTCGGCGTGGAACGAGGCGCCGCAGGTGGCCAGCACCTCGACGGCGTGGCCGCGGCGCGCGAGCCGCGTGGCCTCCTGCCAGGCGAACTCCTCGGCTCCGCCGCGCAGCGCGCGCCCGAACCACGGGATGACGAAGGCGACGCGGCCGCTCACGAGCCGTCGCGATCGCGCTCCGGCCCGCGGCGCGCGAGCCGCGCCCGCAGCGCCGCCAGCTCGGCCTCGAGCGCCTGGGTCCGCTCGGCCAGCATGCGCAGCGCAGCCAGGGTGGAGGCGTTGTAGGTGCGCTGGGGCTGCGCCAGCACCTGGGTCAGGAACAGGACGACGCGCGCCACGGCCCGCGCCAGCCGCCGCTTGAGGCCGCCGTAGCGGCCGAAGGGCGGCACCTCGAGCCCGACCGCGGCGTGCTGCTCGGCGATCCGCAGCTGGTCGAGCACGCCGTACCAGCCCTCGGCGGCCGCCGGGCCCGCCGGCGCCGCCACCACGCCGCCCGCCTCGCGCGCGCGCAGCACCTCGGCGCGGATCTCGGCCATCAGCGCGTCGACGTCGATCTCGGCGTTCTCGGTCTCGATCACGGCTCTCCCCCGGCAGCCTGCGCCGCCGCGCCCTGCGCGCCGTTGAAGCGCACGGACGTCGGAAGATAGGCCGCGCCGACGAAGTACGGCTCGCTGCCGGGCACCACCTGGAAGGTGGTGACCTCGTCCCACCAGTCGTAATTGCCCTCGACGTGGGTAGCGCCGACGTGCAGCGCGATGGTCAGCGAGTAGCTGCCCACGCCGATCGCGAGCGGCAGCTCGAACTCCGCCTCGAAGCCCTCGCCCGCGGCCAGCGTGAGCGCGGGCGCGCCGAGGTGGTGGGTGTTGACGCCGTAGACCTCGACGCCCAGCCGGTCGCGGATCGCGAAGCCCACGGTGAGCGCGTCCACCGCGCGCCGCGCGGCGCCCGACACGCGGATGCGCAGCGGCGCGCCGACCGGAAAGGCGCGCTGCGGGCCCTCGCTGCCGAGCAGCTCGACGGCGGCCGTCTGCACGTCGCGGCTCCCGGAACGCGTCGTGCCGCCCTCCCCCGCCAGCTCGCGGCCCTGGCGGATCTCGTAGTCGCTGGTGAGGCGCGCGATCAGCGCGTTGTAGTAGTCGAGCACCTCGCCGGCGGGGCCCTGGCGCACCAGCAGCCCGCGGTCGAGCAGCAGCGCGCGGTCGCACAGGCGGCGGACGGCGGTCGGGTCGTGGGACACGAACAGCAGGGTCGTGCCTTCGTCGCGGAAGCGCCGGATGCGGGCCATGCACTTGGCCTGGAAGTAGGCGTCGCCGACGGCCAGCACCTCGTCCACGATCAGGATCTCGGGCCGCACGGCGGTCGCCACCGCGAACGCGAGCCGCACCTGCATGCCGCTCGAGTAGGTGCGCACCGGGTCGTCGATCGCGGCCCCGATCTCCGCGAAGGCCTCGATCTCCGGCAGCAGCCGAGCCACGTCGGCGGCGCGCAGCCCGAGCAGCTCGCCGGCCGCGAAGGCGTTCTGGCGGCCCGTGAACTCGGGGTGGAAGCCGAGCCCGAGCTCGAGCGCCGCCACCCGGCCGGCCACCTCCACGCGGCCCTCGCTGGGCTGGGTGACCCCCGCGATCAGGTGCAGCAGGGTGGACTTGCCGGCGCCGTTGGCGCCCACGATCGCGACGCCCTCGCCGCGCGCCACCTCGAAGCTGACCCCGCGCAGCACCCACGCCGCCGTGTGTCGTACGAGCCGGCCCGCGCTCAGCCACTCGAGCAGGCGATGGCGCGCGCGGGCGTAGTGCTTGTAGCGCTTGCCCAGGCGCTCGACGCGGAGGGCGGCGCTCAAAGCTCGTCCACGAGGTCCGCGCTGAGCGCGAGGAACGCGCCCCAGCCGAGCAGCGCCGCCGCCAGCGCGACGCCCGCCGGCGCCAGCAGCGTCTCCCAGGCCGGCCACGCCCCCTGGACGACGATGCCCTGCAGCGCGGCCACCAGCGGCGTGAGCGGGTTCCAGGCCAGCGCGGCCCGCACCGGCGCGGGCACGATCGAGGCGGGATACACGATTGGCGTGAGCCAGAACCAGAACTGGAGCGCGATCCCCACCGCGTAGCCGACGTCGCGGAAGAAGACGTTGAGGGTGCCGGTCAGGATGCCGAGCCCGAGGGCGAGCGCCGCCCACACCGCCAGCACCGGCGGCGCGGCCAGCAGCACGGTGCCCGGCCAGCGCCCGGTGGCGAGCAGCACGGCGAGCAGGATCGCCACGGGGATCACGAAGTTCACGACCCCGGTGCCGAGCAGCGCCGCCGGCAGCACCGAGCGCGGGAAGCGCACGGCCTTGAGCAGCGGCGCGTACTCGAGGAACAGCGTCTGCGCGCGGGTGACCAGCTCGGTGAAGAACGCCCACGGCAGGATGCCGGCGCACAGGTAGAAGCCGTAGGCCAGCGGATCGTCCACGCCGGGCAGCTTCGCCACCAGCACCTGCGAGAAGACCAGCGTGTAGATGGCGATCTGGATCGCCGGCCCGATCACGAGCCACGCGCCGCCCCACGCGGCCCGCAGCGAGCGCACGCGCAGGTCCCGGCGCACGAGGCCCGTCACCAGCCCCCGGTAGCTCCACAGCGCGCGCAGCATGCCCGGCGTCACGCGGCCTCCTGCAGCGCGTGCTCGTACACGGCGAGCGTGTCGCGCGCGACGTCGTCCCAGCTGCGCGCCGCCGCTCGGGCGCGGCCGCGGGCGGCGAGCTCGTCGCGCAGCGCCGGGTCCTTCAGCAGCCGCGCCAGCGCCGCGCGCAGCGCCCCGGGGTCGTGCGGGTCGACCAGCAGCGCGGCGCCGGCGAACAGCTCCTGGAGCGACGAGCCGAGCGCCGCCACCACCGGGGCGCCGCACGCCATCGCCTCGAGCGGCGGCAGGCCGAAGCCCTCGTACAGCGACGGATAGACGAAGGCGTCGCACGAGGCGTACAAGGCTGGCAGGTCGGCGTCTTCGATCGGGCCGGGGAGCCAGAGGTCCCGGCCCTCGTGCAGCCCGAGCCGCCGGGCGGCGTCGCGCAGCCCCTGCACGTATTCGGTGGCGCCGGCGCCGGCCAGCACCAGCGCGTGCGCCACGCCCTCCTCGCGCAGGCTCGCGAACGCCGTGAGCAGCGCGGGCAGGTTCTTGCGCGCCTCGAGCGCGCCGAGGTAGAGCGTGAAGCGCTCCGGCAGGCCGTGGCGGCGGCGCAGCGCCGCGCGCCCGGCGTCGTCCGGCGGCGGGCCGAGGTGGTCCGCCGCCAGCGGCACCACCTCCACGTGTGCGGCGGGCACGCCGCACAGGCGGACCAGGTCGTCGCGGGTGGCGCCGGAGTCGGCGATCACCCGCGCGGCCCGGCGGCAGCGCGCGGGCAGCAGCGCGTGCATCGCCCGGCGCCGCCACGGATGGGTGTCGGGGAAGAGCCGGACGGTCAGGTCGTGCACGGTCAGCACGACCGGCGCGCGGCTCCACCACGGCGCGACGTAGTTGGTGCCGTGGTACAGGTCGAACGGCCCGGGCGTGGACGCGAGCCAGGCGTGGTCGAGCCAGCGCGCCCCCGCCACGCGCTCGGGCCGAGCGCCGAGGGCGGGATCGAGCCGTGCAGCGGCGGCCCGCGACAGGCCGCACAGCACCACCTCGTGGGCGGGCGCCACCCGCGCGAGGCCGCCGGCCAGACACTCGACGTAGCGCCGGATGCCGCCGCGCGGGCTCGCCAGCGGCCGGCCGTCCATGGCGATCCTCATGGCTCATGGATCATGGATCGGAGCACCCCTCCACGAGGGGCGCGCAAGCTAGCACAGCGCGCCGCCGGCCCGGCGCGCGCGTGGTCGAGGCGTCGGCGGTTGCCTAGAGTCGGCCGCCGCGCGGTCGCGGAGCCCGATCGGCGGGCCCGCCGTCGCGCCCCTGGAGAGCTGCGATGGCCGATTCCGCCCGACGCGCCCTGATCACCGGCATCACCGGACAGGACGGCTCGTACCTCGCCGAGCTCCTGCTCGACAAGGGCTACGAGGTCTGGGGCGTCACGCGCCGCACCAGCAGCCATCGCTACGAGCGCATCGCCCATCTCGAGGGCCAGGTGCAGCTCGTCTCGGCGGACCTGCTGGACCAGAGCTCGCTGGCGAGCGCGCTCGCCGAGGTGCGGCCCCACGAGGTCTACAACCTCGCCGCGCAGAGCTTCGTCCCCACCTCGTGGTCGCAGCCGGTGCTGACGGCGGAGTTCACGGCGGTGGGCGTGACGCGCCTGCTCGAGGCGGTCCGCGCCGTCGACCCCGGCATCCGCTTCTACCAGGCCAGCTCGAGCGAGATGTTCGGCAAGGTGCGCGAGGTGCCGCAGACCGAGGAGACGCCGTTCCACCCGCGTAGCCCGTACGGCGTCGCCAAGTGCTACGGGCACTGGATCACGGTGAACTACCGCGAGTCGTACGACCTCTACGCATGCTCGGGGATCCTGTTCAACCACGAGTCGCCGCGCCGCGGCCTCGAGTTCGTGACGCGCAAGGTCACCGACGGCGCGGCGCGGATCGCGCTCGGGCTCGCCCACGAGCTGCGGCTCGGCAACCTCGACGCCAAGCGCGACTGGGGCTTCGCCGGCGACTACGTCGAGGCCATGTGGCTGATGCTCCAGCAGCCGGAGCCCGACGACTACGTGATCGCTACCGGTGAGACCCACTCGGTGCTCCACCTGGTCGAGATCGCGTTCGCGCGCGCCGGGCTCGACTGGCAGAAGCACGTCGTGATCGACTCGAAGCTGGTGCGGCCCGCGGAGGTCGACCTGCTGCTCGGCGACGCCGGCAAGGCCCGCGAGCGCCTCGGCTGGAAGCCGCGCGTCTCCTTCCGCGAGCTCGTCGAGATGATGGTCGACGCCGACCTCGCCCGCCTGCGCGAACGCGCGTAACCCCCCTCTTCGGCGCGCGGTGAACGAGTGCGAGGCCGAGCACGGAAGACTCCCCGCCCGGAGGCCCCGGCACCCCGACCGAAGGAGAGCCCGAAGCTACTCGGGCAGGCGCACGCGCCAGAGGGTCATCAGCAGGATCCGGATGTCGAGCCCGAGCGACCAGTTGCGGATGTAGTAGAGGTCGTGCTCGATGCGCTCGTGCAGCGACGTGTCGCCGCGCCAGCGGTGCACCTGGGCCCAGCCGGTGAGACCCGCCTTCACCTTGTGCC
>Ga0105107_10000924_pt1 | contig 19229 bp, 16 predicted proteins | sample PPLLaktember2015_6_FD_79335 | JGI IMG/M metagenome (GOLD analysis project Ga0105107, IMG submission 79335) | Freshwater sediment microbial communities from Prairie Pothole Lake near Jamestown, North Dakota, USA - PPLs Lake P8 Core (1) Depth... | ecosystem: Environmental > Aquatic > Freshwater >... | reverse complement strand
TCCCTCACGGCGGCATTCGGTGCCCCGCCCGAAGGAACACCCTGGTTTGAAGGGAAGTACAACAACAGCGTGACGTTTTCCACGAAGGCTCTCGCCGGGCGCGCCATCACTCCGGAGCAGGCATCATTGCTGATGATGGGTGTGCTCAGGAAATTCGATGGCATTGCGGCGGCGTATGCACGCGAAGAGATCGAGCACCTCACACCGTCCACTTCACTCGAGATGCGCGCAAGAAACAGTTACTCCCGTACGCGGAGCGGCGATGTGACCTTCTTCTTCAAGCCGCTCTTCATCGATGCGGGACACGACGAGGGGGCTTCGCACGGGCGGCCATACGAACCAGATGCTCATGTGCCACTGTTTATCATGGGTGCCGGCGTCAAGAAGGGTGTCTATGCGGCGGAGGCTTCACCCGCAGATATTGCACCGACGCTTTCAGCGCTCACGGGGGCCGGGTTTACGCCCGGACGGCAGGGACGGGTCTTGCAGGAAGCGTTTACCCGGTAAACCGCTTTTTTCTGTTCCGGATGTAGTCCACGAACACGCACTCCGCGAGGTTTCCTGACGACGCATAATACGCCCGGCCGTGGTTGGCCCTTGCGAGTTCTTCGACAAAGTTGACCAGCAGCGGGTCCTGCGCCACCATGAAGGTCGTGATGGGGATCTTCTCACGCCGGCAAGCGACGGCTTCATCCAGCGTCTTGTTCACAATCTTCGGGTCAAGACCGAACGAATTCTTGAAGAGCTTCCCCGTGGGAAGAGTGATGGCGGATGGTTTCCCATCCGTGATCATGAAAATCTGCTTGTTCGCGCCGCCGCGCCGGCGCAAGAGATTCCGCGCAAGCTGCAGGCCGGCACGGGTGTTCGTGTGAAACGGACCCACGTTCAGAAACGGCAACTCCGCGATGCTCAGCACCTGTGCCTCGTCGCCGAATGCTATCAGGGCAAGGTAATCCCTGGGAAAACGGGTCATTATCATTTCGGACAGCGCCAGCGCGACACGTTTGGCAGGCGTGATGCGGTCCTCACCGTACAGAATCATACTGTGACTGATATCGAGCATCAGAACCGTCGCACACTTGGCCTGATATTCGGTCTCGTATACTTCGAGATCTTCTTCCTTCAGCATGAACTCGTCAATCCCGCTGCGTCGGAAGGCATTTGTCAATGTCGTGGTGAGATCGATGTTCGTCGGCTGATCGCCGAAGGTGAATTTCTTCGTCTCGCTCAGACGATCGACACCCGCGCCAGTGACGCGGGTGTCGTGCGCGCCGGGCGAGGAGTGCCGGAGCGACGTGAATATCTCCTTGAGTGCATCCTGACGGATTCTCTTCACTCCCGCAGAGGTCAGCTGGATGCCCGATCGCGTATCGGCAATGAGCCCCATCTCACGGAGCTTGTCGATGAGGTCATCCATCGACAGTTCCTCGTCAAACAGCATGTACTCCTCCGCTACCTGCCGCAACCACTCCAGGGCCTCATCGACATCGCCGCTGGTTTGCGTAACCAGGTAGCTGAACAGCGACACGAGCTTCTGCAAACGTGTCTCATCTGTGGCGGAATCTTCCTGCCACTGTGCATACTGGAATCTCATTGAACCAGGCCCTGCTGTTTCATCGGTTCCGCCATCCCGGTCGCATGTGCTCTCCTCTTCATGGTCAGTCCTCCTCGTTGATCCTTGCGTTTGCCGGAAAGATGCTCCCGACCATGTCTTTGTACGATGTGTGGTGGTCGACCTCCTCCTTGGCAATCTTGGAGTTTTGGTGGAGACCGTCGAGGACCAGCTCCATGACAACCGGGAGTTCATACAGGGGCTCAACGTCCGGCATGCAGCGCAGCGCGACGTCGCGAAGGCCGCGGACCTTTTCGAGTTCACGCCGGTAGGCGGCAGACGGCATGTCATCGGCGACTTCGACGACATTGCCTCCTTCGAACCATGCGATGATGCCGGCGTACCCTGTGTCGTCCGTTGCACGGTGGCCCGGTTGTTCGGGCTTCGACCTTGGCGGCTTGCGGAGGGGATCCGGAAAGTGCCGCTTGAATGTCTCGCGAACAGCCTTTCCGACAAGTGCCCGGCCGACCTTCACACTGCCTTCCTGTTCCCCCTCAAACACCAGCTCAATCTTCCCTGTGACGCCCGGGAGGATATGGGGAAGGTCACACAGCCGGGGGATCACCACCGGATCCCCGGTGATAATCGCGCGGCGCTCTGCGTTGCTCACGAGGTTTTCCATCGCGGAGATGGTCAGCCTGGCGCTGACACCGGACTTCTGGTCGACAAATTCGCTGGTCCGCGCTTCGAGCGCCACGTGCTCCACTATCTCCTTGAAGAACCGGGGGATGCGGATCTCCTTGCCGTTCCGTGCCACATGCGCTTCCTGTTCGGTTATCCGGATGGCATCATCGAGTGAGCGCGGGTAGTGCGTCATGATCTGCGAGTCGATCCGGTCTTTGAGCGGTGTGATGATGTTGCCCCGGTTCGTGTAGTCTTCGGGGTTAGCAGTGAACACGAGCATGATGTCCATCGGGATGCGGATGTTGAAGCCCCGGATCTGGATGTCCTTCTCTTCAAGGATGTTGAAGAGCCCGACCTGGATCCGCGGCTGAAGATCCGGAAGCTCGTTGATCGCAAATATTCCGCGGTTCGTCCGCGGAATGATGCCGAAATGAATTGCACCCTCGTGGGCATAATGGAGCCGCTGTGTCGCGGCTTTGATGGGATCGATGTCCCCGATGAGATCGGCAATTGTGACGTCCGGGGTCGCAAGCTTCTCGCCGTAACGCTGGCTCCTGTGAAGCCACTCGACCGGTGTGTTGTCACCCTTCTCCCGCACGAGATCGACTGCGTGCCTGCTCACGGGAGCAAACGGATTGTCGTTGATCTCGCTCCCTGCGACGACCGGTACATACTCATCGAGGAGCAAGTGCAGCTGCCGCACGATGCGGGTTTTTGCCTGTCCGCGCAATCCGAGAAGAATAATGTCATGACGGGCAAGGAGCGCGTTCACGAGCGCAGGGATAACAGTCTGATCGTAACCGATGATCCCCGGAAACAGCAGGTCCTTGCCCCGCAGCCGGGCGATCAGATTTTCCCTGAGCTCGTCTTTCACCGAACGAACGACGTATCCGCTCGTGCGGAGCTCACCCAGCGTGGCCGGACGATTCATCGTGACGCACCTCCATGGACAGCCCTGTGCCGTTCGTTGCAATTGCCGAGGAAAATTGGTACCATATCGCGCAACCGGCATGGAGCGTATACTAAATAAAACACTCATCGTCCGGTTAAGTTCCGTCGGCGACATTGTTCTCTCGTCCCTGCTGATCCGTGCGCTTCACTCCCGGTTCCCGCAGTGTCAGATCGAGTATCTGGTGAAGGAGGAGTATGCGGACCTTGTCCGCTACAATCCTCACATTTCACAGACGCGAGTGTTCCCGTCGCACGGCACTCTGGCCGACCTTCGCCGCCTCCGAAAAAACATCGGGGAATCCGGCTATGACCTCCTGATCGACATCCACGACAGTCTTCGCAGCAGAGTGCTCTGTATGGGCGCGCTACGCGTTGTGCGTATTCGGAAGCGCAAGTTTGCGCGATCGGTGCTGGTGTGCTGCAAGATAGATCTCTATCCGCGCTGTGGTGGCGCGCCGGGTGTCGCCCAGCGTTACTGCGAACCGTTGTCATCGTTCGGTGTTGTCGATGACGGGGCGGGTCTGGAGATTTTCATGCCGGAGGATGTGCGGGACCGTACCGCCCACAGGTTACGCGGATACGGCATCGGTCCGGAACGGCTTGCCCTGGGAATCTGCCCGTCGGCACGGCATGCGACCAAGATGTGGCTCCCCGAACGATTCGCTGCTGCTGCCGGCATGCTGGGGATGTCCCGTGGATTGCCGGTAATGCTGTTCGGCAGTGCCGGAGAGCGTGCGCGCTGTGATGCCGTTGCTTCGACAATCCATGCGCTTTTCCCCGGGGTGCCCGTCGTTGTGCTGGCAGGAGAACTCACCCTGCTGGAGACCGCTGCGGCCATGGATGCCTGTGCGGTTGTCATTTCCAATGATTCGGGGTTGATGCATGTAGCCGCCGCAAGAAAGCGGAAGGTTGTTGCTCTGTTCGGATCCACGGTCAGGCAGTTTGGTTTCTTCCCTTTTGGCACCGAGGCGCGGGTCATCGAGGCTGACGGCCTGCGATGCCGCCCGTGTACGCACATCGGGCGTGACCGGTGCCCCCTCGGCCATTTTCGCTGCATGAACGATATCACTGTCGATCAACTCGTCCGTGCAGCTGACGACTTGCTTTCTCACGAGGCGCCGCATCTATGATCTGGAAGTGTCTCTACAGTGCTCTCGTCATTCCTCTGTTCTGGCTTACAGTTCGAATCCTGGCGTTTTTCAAGAGTAAGGTTCGCAAGGCCATCCGGGGACGCCGCGGACTCTTCGACACACTTGCGACAGGCACTGCGGGTCTCGGGAACGGTCCCCGCCTCTGGGTGCATTCCTCGTCCATGGGCGAGTTCGAACAGGCCAAGCCGATCATCGCGGCCCTCCGGCACCATATGCCGGAGCTCAAGATCATCGTCACATTCTTCTCCCCTTCGGGCTATGAGCACTCCCGTACCTACCCCCTCGCGGACGTCATCAGCTATATTCCATTCGATTCACGGAGGAATGCCCGGCGCTTCCTGGAGCTCGTTCAACCCACTTTGGCAGTGATGGTGCGATACGATATCTGGCCAAACCACATCTGGGAATTGCAGCGCCGCAAGATCCCGGTGATCCTCGCCAATGCTACGATGCGCCGGAGCACGCCGCGCAGGCTTCCCTTGTTGAAGCCTTTCCACCGCAATGTCTACAATGCTATTGACCACATTCTTACCGTGTCTTCCTCGGATCTTGAAGTCTTCCGGTCGCTCGGTACGACCCGGCCAACCCTTGAAGTCATCGGGGACACGCGGTACGATCAAGTAGCCACGCGCAGCGCCGAAGCACGCAAGCGGAGCATCATTCCCCCCGCAATTCTCCGGGGCAAACGAGTGATCGTGGCAGGCAGTACATGGCCGGAGGACGAGGAAGTCATCCTTCCGGCCTACCTGCAAATGCGCCAGCACATTTCCGACCTCCTGCTCATACTCGTTCCCCATGAGCCCATGGTCGACCATCTCGAGGAGCTCGAACGGAAGCTGGAGGAACACGTCCGTTCCATTCGTTTCTCCGCACTGAACGAATACAGCGGGGAAGAAGTTATGATTGTTGACAGTATCGGGATTCTCCTGGTCCTCTACGCCTCGGCGCATCTTGCGTACGTAGGCGGGAGTTTCCGTCAGGGCATTCATAACGTTCTTGAAGCCGCGGTCTATGGCATCCCTGTTGTGTTCGGGCCGCGGCATCGCAATTCGCAGGAACCGCTGCAACTGCTGGAGCGCGGCGGCGCGTTCGTCGTCAATGATGCTACGGAGTTCGAACGCACGCTGACGAACCTGCTGGAAGATGATTCAGCACGCGTAACAGCCGGGAACCGGGCTTCGGCCTTTGTGCAGGCGAATCTGGGCGCCACGGAACGTATCCGTGCACGTCTTGAACCGTATCTCCGTCCCACATCTCCGAAGAAACGCGCATGAACATTGTCTATTTCGACACAATTGCCGGCATCGCAGGCGATATGACACTCGCCGGCTTCATCGCGGCCGGGTTTCCCCTCGAAGATCTCGTCGGGGAACTCCGCAAGCTTCCCCTCGATGGCTTCACCCTGAACGCCGAACATGTGCGCCGCAGCTCGATTGATGCCGTACATGTCGATGTTGTGGTGACACACCAGCCCCACTACCACCGGCACCTCGCGGACATTCTCGGAATCCTTGAAAGGAGTTCCCTGAGCAGTCCTGTCCGCGACCGCGCCGCGCGCATCTTCACCGTTCTCGCCGAAGCAGAAGCCGCTGTGCACAATACTTCCGTCCAGAGTGTGCATTTTCATGAAGTCGGCGCACTGGACTCCATCGTGGACATTGTCGGGACGGCCATCTGCCTCGAACACTTTGGTGTGGAACGCGTTTACTCCTCACCGGTACGCCTGGGGAGCGCCGGCACCATCGCGACACAACACGGGACGATGCCCATCCCCGCCCCGGCAACTGCCGAACTGTTGAAGGACTATCCGGTCCAACTCACCGCAATCAGGTCGGAGCTCACGACGCCCACCGGCGCGGCAATCATCAAGGCGTTGTCCGCAGGAACCCTTGACGAAGAGGTGATCCGAATTCATGCGGTCGGATACGGTGCGGGTACCAGGGAGATCGAAGGACTCCCCAATTTCCTTCGCGTTGTCATCGGTGCGATGGACGAGCCGTACGAACGGGACGAGTCGGTGGTCATCGAAACGAATATCGACGACATGAATCCGCAGATCCATCCGTATCTCGTCGAGCGGCTACTCGCCACGGGCGCACATGACGCCTACCTGATCCCGATCATCATGAAGAAGGGACGTCCCGGCATTCTGCTCTCCGTGCTCACCAGCAGGACGCGGATGCAGGAGGCCATCACGGTTATCTTCCGCGAAACCACGTCGATCGGGCTGCGCATTCAGACTGTCGGACGGCGTAAGTTGCCCCGCCAGGAAGTCACGATGCAAACATCCTTCGGCCCCGTCCTGGCCAAAGCAGTGGAACGGGAAGGCGTGGTTCTCCTCGCGGCGGAGTACGAAGAGTGCAAGCGTATCGCCGAGAGTCTTCAGCTGCCCCTCGTCGCCGTTATGCGTCAGATCAACGAGGAACTCCGCTCCCGGACATCACCGCATCAGGAGACTGAACAATGAATATGCCCGCCGTTCCGTTGTACGTGCTTCTCTGCAGCACCGCCTTGCTCTCCTGTTCCACGCACAAAGTCGGAGATCCGGCCTTGACCGCGTTCGAATCCAAGATTCAACGGTTCGCTCCCGCAACGATTGCCGGTGACACGTCTCGCCTGGGACCCGGCGACCGACAGGCCCTGATCACACTCATGGCGGCTGCCCGCTACGTTGACACCCTCTACCGGCGTCAGGTCTGGGAAGGGAATGAGGACCTGTTGGCCCGACTGGAGGCGGATACTTCCCCCCTGGGCAAACTCCGTCTTCAGTATTTTCACATCAACCAGTCTCCCTGGTCATCACTCGACGAGGATGAGCCGTTTGTCGATGGGGTCCCTGCCCTTCGGCCGCCGGGAGCAAACTATTACCCGGCCGATATGACAAAGGATGAATTCACGACCTGGCTTGCCTCATTGCCTGCGGAACGGCAAAGGGAGGCCACGGGCTTCTTCAGCACAATCCGGCGGAACAGCGCAGGCGAGCTTACCATCGTCCCATATGCGACAGAGTACGCCGCGTTCCTCGCACCCCTGGCGGGGTTGTTGCGGACGGCGGCTGCACAAACTGAAAGTGCCAGCCTGCGTAGGTTTCTCGCGGGACGCGCAGACGCATTGCTCAGCAACGACTACTACGACAGCGATGTGGCATGGATGGATCTCGACAGCCCGATCGACGTGACCCTCGGTCCGTACGAGGTGTACATGGACAAACTCTTTAACTACAAAGCAGCGTTTGAAGCGTATATCTCTCTCAGGAACGACGAAGAAACCGCGAAGCTTGCGAAGTTCTCCGATTACCTACAGGACATCGAAAACAATCTCCCCATCGCTCCGAAATACCGCAATCCGAAGCTCGGCGCGATGGCCCCCATCACGGTAGTCGATGAAGTGGCAATCGGCGGAGAAGCCCGTTCCGGCGTCCAGACAGCGGCCTACAATCTACCAAACGACGAGCGCATTACCGCTGAAAAGGGAAACAAACGGGTCATGCTGAAGAATGTGCAGGAGGCGAAATTCACGGCGATCCTGACACCCATCGCTGCCGTCGTGCTTAATCCGGCACAGCGATCCCTGATCGCCTTTGACCCCTTCTTCACCCATATCCTTGCCCACGAGCTCATGCACGGTCTCGGGCCTCATCGCATCACTGTGGCCGGGAAGAAGACCACCGTGCGCCAATCGATGCGTGAACTGGGCTCGGCGCTCGAAGAAGCGAAGGCCGACATTGCGGCACTGTATGCCCTGCAGTTCCTGATCGACAAGGGCGTTCTTGACCGGGCCACCGAGCAGCAGATGTATGTCACGTACCTCGCAGGCATGTTCCGTTCAGTGCGTTTCGGCGTCCACGAGGCACACGGCAGGGGGATGGCCCTGCAATTCAACTACCTGAGCGACAACGGCGCATTTGTCAGCGACAGCACAACGGGGACCTTCAGTGTCGATTTTACGAAGATCAAAAAGGCAACCCGCGACCTGACCACCCTGATCATGACCATCCAGGCGGAGGGGGACTACAACAAAGCCCGGGACCTTCTCGACAGATACGCCGTCATACGTCCGCCCATGCAGCGAACACTTGATCGTCTCAAGGATATTCCGGTCGACATCGCTCCGCGGTTTCCGCTCGCACTCCAATAGTGGACTGATCGCCATGAACCGAATGCAGAATACCCTTGCATGCATCACCGGCGCCAGCAGCGGCATCGGCGCATCGTGCGCCAGAGCGTTCGCCGCCGAAGGGGCCTCGCTTCTCCTGTTTGCCCGCAGGAAGGAACGGCTGGACGTGCTGGCGGATGAACTCACACACCGGTACGCCATCCGCGTTCGCACCGCCCAGCTTGATGTGCGCGACCACGCACAGGTCGACGCCGCCTTCGGAACTCTTCCTGAAGAGTGGCGCCGAATCGACATTCTCATCAACAATGCCGGCCTTGCACGCGGATTCCACAAGCTGCATGAAGGCGACGTGCAGGACTGGGAAGAGATGATCGATACCAACATAAAGGGCCTTCTGTATGTATCGCGGACGGTGGTTCCCTGGATGGTGCAACGCGGCACGGGCCACGTTGTTAACATCGGGTCCATTGCGGGACACCAGGTCTATCCCAACGGCAATGTGTATTGTGCGACCAAGCATGCCGTGAAAGCGTTGACGGAAGGGCTGAAGATGGATCTGCTCGGCACCGGGGTCCGTGTGTGTTCAGTCGATCCCGGATTGGTCGAGACCGAGTTCAGCATCGTACGGTTTCACGGGGATGCACAACGGGCTGCGCAAACCTACGTGAACATGAAACCGCTTGGGCCTGACGACATTGCGGACGTCGTGCTCTTCTGCGTCACACGTCCGCCCCATGTCGATATCTCGGAGGTCATCGTGATGCCCACAGCCCAGGCATCCGTTCATCATGTGCACAGAAACAGCTGACGGTCGACACGCGATACAATGACCGCACATCCCAACATCTCGGAGCAGTTGCCGCTGGCCGGGTATACCACAATCGGGCTGGGTGGGCCTGCGCGCTTTTTCATGGAGTGCTCCGGCATGGACGACCTCCGTGAGGGGATCGCGTTTGCTGGTGAACGGCGCCTCCCGCTCCTCGTTCTCGGCGGGGGTAGCAATATAGTTGTGTCCGACGACGGCTTTCCGGGCGTCGTCCTCCACCAGGCATCGCGCGGCATTGAATTCACATTGCATGGCAGACGCTGCGGCGTACGGGTTGCGGGTGGCGAGTCGTGGGATGATGTCGTGGCAGCGTGCGTACAGCGTAACCTCGGCGGCCTGGAATGTCTTTCGGGCATCCCCGGCACTGCGGGCGCTACCCCAGTGCAAAATGTCGGCGCATACGGTCAGGAAGTTGCCGAAACCATCACCGCCGTCCACGCCCTCGACCTGACGACTCTGCGCACGGTGTCGTTCACCGCCCGAGAGTGCGAATTCGGATACCGCCGGAGCCGGTTCAAAGGTGCGGACGCCGGCAAGTACATTATCACCGGCGTGGATTTCGATCTCCCCGTGACTCTCCACTCCACTATTCGGTACGCAGAGATCGCGCGCGCGGTAGAGAGCGACTCACATACCAATGCAGCCGAACCATCGCCGCCGACTTTACGTCAGACCCGGACGACCGTACTTCGTCTGAGGGCAACCAAAGGGATGCTGATCGATCCCAACGATCCGGAGTCACGTTCGGTCGGTTCCTTCTTCATGAATCCCGTAGTATCCAACGACGTGTTCGCCGCCGTTCAGGCCCGCTGGGAAAGTAACGGCAACAGGACGACGATTCCGTCATTTGCCTCGGACGAGGGCGTGAAGATTCCAGCTGCCTGGCTGGTCGAACACGCCGGCTTCCCGAGGGGCTCGCGCCGGGGAGGCGTCGGGGTCTCGTCAAAGCATGCTCTGGCGCTGGTGAATTATAACGGTTCCACGCATGAGCTGCTTGCGTTCGCGGAAGAGATCCGTTCACGTGTGTCTTCAGCATTCGGCCTGGTGTTGGAGATGGAACCTGTCATCGTAGGGTGTCCGGCGACGAAAGAGACCAATGGGTGAAAGGAAACCCGAAGCCGTCATTTTCGATTTCGGAAACGTCATCTGCAATTTCGATGTCTTCCTCTTCATTGAGGGGATCTCCCGGAAGACCGGTGCGACACCTGAAGTGTTGCGAAAGGTGATGCCCGGCATCAACAAGCTCGCAGTGGCGTACGAAACAGGCCAGGTATCTTCCGATCAGTTCTTCGAACGCATTTGCGCCCTCGCCGGTATCACGATTAGTAGAGATGACTTTGTTCATGCTTATACAGGCATCTTCACTCCCATAGAGGATTCTTTCGAGCTGATCCGTGAGCTGAAGCCGCACTATAAACTCGGTCTCCTGTCCAACACCAACGAATGGCACTATCTCCATTGCATCCGCCCACTGGATATTTTTCCCCTGTTTGATGCGGTGACACTGTCCTACGAGGTCGGAGCCATGAAACCCTCCCCCGCGACCTACGACGATATGCTGCGAAAGCTACGGCTCCCGCCGGAAAAGTGTGCTTATGTTGACGATATTCAGGAGAATGTCGACGCGGCCGCGAAGCTCGGGCTGCGGGCGGTCAGATTCGTCGATCCGGAACAACTTCGTACAGCGCTGCGTCAACTTGGCGTCCTTACACTCTAAGTGGCTGGAGGAGTACTCATGCCGACACTTGTGCACCACCCCACCGTCATCCCTGCCGCCGGAACCAAACCGAAACGCATAGAGGAGTTCATCGGCCGGGTGAACACCGGCACAGAAGCAGTGAGTATTGCCCATATGCTGAGTCCTGAAGGCTGGGCGGAGCCTGGTCAGACGCCGGAATTCGATGAGTACACGGTGGTCCTGCGCGGGACATTGCATGTCCGGTTCACAGAAGGCTCGCTCGAGGTACAAGCCGGTCAGGCCGTGATCGCTCACCGAGGAGAGTGGGTCCAGTACAGCACGCCTACCGCCGGAGGCGCAGAGTACGTCGCTGTCTGTCTGCCGGCCTTCTCGCCGGTGCTCGTCCGCCGGGATTGAGAACCGCAACGTCCACCTCCGAGGTGGCGGCACCCGGTTTCCTCCCGTTGTTGCACTAGTCCTCCTTTCGTACCATATTGTCGTCATGCTTCGGTACGTCGACGTCATCATACCCTCAGGCCCTGATCGGGCCTTTACTTATCTAGTGCCGGAACAGCTTCAGCAGAACGTTTCCGTGGGCTGCAGGGTGCTTGTGCCGTTCGGACGCAAGTACGTGGTCGGGCTGGTCATCAACCAGCCCGATGCCTCTTCCCTTCCCTCCCTGAAGCCGGTCGCCGATGCCCTCGACGTCACACCATCGTTTTCGCCCGCACTCCTGTCGCTCTGCCGATGGATCGCCGAATACTATCTGGCCCCGCTCAACGAAGTCGTGCGCACGGCCCTTCCCCACGGTTTCACAGGTGCAAGCAGACGGCGTGTGTCTGCCACTGCTCCCCTCGACGATCCCCGGGTGCAGGAACTCAAGGCACGGACGCCTCAACGCTACACCCTCCTGCGGCACCTTGTGGAACACGGACCGGCGTTTGCTGCCGACCTGAAGCGGATCGGTGGCATCCGGACGATCCATGCAGTTCTGAATACGCTTGAGCGCGAGGGATTCGTGGCTTCGGAAGAGGTTCTCCCGCGACCCAAAGGGCGGGCCAGAGAACGGGATTTTGTCGACCTGGAACGAATCGACGTGCAGGCACTGCAGCGGACCATTGCCGGGTTGCCACCCCGGAGGGCCAGCGCAAGGCAATTCCTCGAAATGGTCAGCCGGCTGCAGGCCCGCGGCGACCACGAGGCCGACCTGCTCGACCTGGTCAAAGGATCCGGAACCTCAACCGCAGTGTGCACGCCCTTCACGCGGTCGGGTCTGCTGCGCATCACACGGCACGCGGTTGCGCGGACCCAGGACTATGGCACGGAACAACGGACACTCTCCATTACACTCAATGCCGCACAGCAAGAGGTGTTTGACCGTATTGCCGCCGCGCTGGTGGCACACCGTCCACATACGTTTCTCCTTCATGGTGTTACGGGAAGCGGGAAAACCCAGGTGTATATTGAATGCATCCGTCGTTGCCTTGAGCGCGGAGGGAGTGCTGTCGTTCTCGTTCCGGAAATTTCTCTGACACCGCAGATCGTCCGGCGCTTCAAAAGCCATTTTGGCAATCACGCTCAGGTGGTCCACAGCCGCATGACTCCGGGAGAGCGAAGTGACGTCTGGCGCCTTGCGCGTGAGGGGGCATGTCGCATCGTCATCGGACCGCGCTCCGCCCTCTTTGCACCATTGAAGGATGTGAACCTGATCGTTGTGGACGAGGAGCACGAAGCGTCCTACAAACAATATGATGCAACCCCGCGCTATCACGCACGGGACGTCGCGATAATGCGCGGACAGCAGGAAAATGCCGTCGTGCTGCTCGGCTCGGCAACACCTTCGCTGGAGTCGTATGCGAATGCCCTCCATGGGAAATTCACCCTGCTGGAGATGCCGGAACGCGCAGACCAGGCCGTCTTGCCAACGGTGGATCTGGTCGATATGACAGCGGAACACCGCCATGCGTATCTCCAACTCAAGACTTCCCTTCCCCCGGACGAGCGGGGCGGACTCCGTCACTTTCATCACTCCGCACTCTCCGGCCGGCTGCGCGAGCAGATAGCCCTGCGGCTTCAGAAGAAAGAAGGCATCATCCTGTTGCAGAACCGCCGGGGTTTTGCGCCGTACGTTTCCTGCCCCGATTGCGGTTACGTCGCAATGTGCGATGATTGTCAGGTTTCGTTGACCTATCACCTTGCCAAGCTTCATCTCCGGTGTCACTACTGCGGTCACGTGCGTCCGCCGTACACCGTGTGTCCTATATGCGCAAGCCCTGATATCGCGTTGCATGGTATGGGCACCCAGCGGGTCGAAGAGGAGCTTGTCGCGACATTCTCCGGCGTCCGGGTGCTCCGAATGGATCTCGACACGACGACCCGGAAGGGAGCACATGACCGGATTCTCCGGAAGTTTGGCAACGGCGAAGCGGATATTCTCCTCGGAACGCAGATGGTTGCGAAAGGATTAGACTTCCCTCACGTCACGCTAGTTGGCGTGATATCCGCCGACACACAGATGCTCTTGCCCGACTTCCGTTCATCCGAGCGGACGTTCCAGCTCCTCACACAGGTTGCCGGCCGGGCGGGACGCAGCCGTCTGCGCGGCGAAGTGCTTATTCAAACAGCTCAACCCGGCCATCGGACCCTCGCGCACATCATCGAGCATGACTACCGGGCATTCTTCGGGGAAGAGCTCGCCTCACGCGAAGAATTGCACTATCCGCCGTTCTCACGGCTTATCCTGGTTGAGACGAAAGGGGAAAACGAGGATGTCGTGCGCACAGCGGCTGAACGGATTGCAGCGGCATTGCGGGACCCCCCGGGGCCGTTTGAAGTGCTTGGTCCTGCGCCTGCGGTGATCGCCAAGATCAAACGGCAGTTCCGCTGGCATGTGATCCTGCGTGTGCCCAAGCAGAATGATCCCTCGGGGTCACTGACCCGGGCGCGATTGCGGGAAACCATCGCGCGACCGGCCGCGCACGCTGCGCACGTGCAAGTGATTGTCGATGTCGATCCCGTCGGAATGATGTAACGGTACAGGAGAAGCGCAATGTCCACCCCCCATGACCTTGATCAGATTGCCGAGCGCTACGTGCGCCTTGTTCTTGCTCTCGGGCAACACGACGCCGACTACGTCGATGCGTACTATGGCCCCGAGAACTGGATGGTTGAGGCCAGGCAGGAACATCAGGAACTTGCCCTGATCAATGAAAGGGGAAGCGCGCTTCTCGCCTCACTGGATGCAGCCCCCCCACCGGCGGGAGATGCCATGGATCTGCTTCGCCTGCAGTATCTCCGTCGCCAGATCGCGGCCGCCGTCGCACGAACGCGGATGTTGCAGGGCGAACGCTATTCGTTCGATGAAGAGGCCGCCGCGCTCTATGGCGTACAGCCTCCGGAGTTTCCCGAGAAGCATTTTGTATCGCTCGCGGACAACGTGGGAAATCTCCTTCCCGGACCCGGCGAAGTCCACGAACGCTATGAGCGATTCAAACAGCGCTTCGTCATTCCGCCGGAGAAAGTCTCTGCAGTCTTCAACGCCGCAATTGCCGAGGGACGGGCTCGGAGCGCCGCGCACCTGCCGCTGCCTCCCGGCGAACAGTTCTCCGTGGAATATGTCACCGGCAAATCATGGAGCGGGTACAACTGGTACAAAGGCAATGCCACGAGCGTTATCCAGGTCAATGTGGATTTCCCGATCACGATCGACCGGGCGGTGGATCTTGCGTGTCACGAGGGGTACCCGGGACACCATGTATATAACAGCATGCTTGAGCTGGTTCTGGCCCGCGGGCGCGGATGGCGGGAGTTCACGGTCTACGCACTTTTCAGTCCGCAGTCACTTGTGGCGGAAGGAACGGCCAACTTCGGAATCCAGATGGCGTTCCCCGACCATGAACGGGTGGCGTTTGAGAAGGATCTCCTTTTCCCTCTTGCCGGCATCGATCCGGCGGAGGCGGAGCGCTACTACGCGGTGCATGCGCTGTTCCAACGGCTTGCCTATGCGGGAAACGAAGCCGCACGGCGTTATCTCGACGGCCGCATCATGCGGGCGGAAGCGGCCCGGTGGCTGGTGCGGTACGCACTGATGTCGCCCGACAGGGCCGAGCAACGCACACATTTCTTCGACAAGTACCGGAGTTATGTGATCAACTACAACCTCGGCCAGGATCTTGTGCGGCAGGCGATCGAGAGCCGCGGGGGCACGCCGGACAATCCGGAGCGACGTTGGCAGCTCTTCCGCGAGCTCCTCTCTTCGCCCCGGACACCGTCCGCGCTGCAGGACCCTTCGGCGTGATGCCGTCAGGTCGGTCATCGCAACGGCTGCGGCCACCGGCTATTGCCGCGCAGCCAGAAGGCGCCGCTCAAGCTTCCGGGCAACCGCCGTGAACGCCTCTTCCGCAGTGTAGAAATCCGCGGCGGCTTCATCAGCGAATATCTCCGGTTCCTCATAGACCTGCTTCACGAGCCACGCCTTGTACCGGATCACCGGACTGGCGCCATCGGTCGCAAGCTGATCGATTTCGCTTTTGATGTCCGGCACATCGACGCCGGGCCGTGCAATCTTCAGCAACATTGCATCCCGCAATGCGCATTCCACAACCCCTTCGATCGGGTGGCGCAACGAGATGACACATGCGGGCTGATACCGAATGACGTTCATGGCGCGGTATGCAGCCACCGGGGCGCAGGTGCGCAGCACCGTGTCTTTCAGGACCAGCTCCGTGTCGCCTCCCCTCGCTTCTGCCGCCAGCAGTGCGGCGGCAACGTACACAACGTACAGGGTTTTCATCGTACCCTCCATGAGGTGTCTTTAATATCTTGGACGAAACCGGGACGCGAATGACAAGGTGTCTGCAGCAGGAGGAACGCGTCTCATCGCAGCGCGATAGCATCTCGTCGCACATTCGTCACGCTGCGCGCACCATGCACAATGTCAGCCGGAGCAGAACAGTTCCTGCTGCTGCGATACCGGATCTGCAAGCCGCTTGTGCCGTGTGCGGCGTGAAACGGGACACCAGAGTTCACGCAGCTTTTCGACATCATAGCCGAACGGGAGCAACAATGTTTCGACCGCTTTGAGCGCCATGTCCGTGTATTTTTCAATGTCGTAGCCGTCATCCAGCGAATAAAGTGCGACCGCTTTGGCTTTCTCCGGGTTTCGTTTCCCCGAGGCGTCAACGATGATGTATTCGACGCTTTCCCCGGGAGCGAGATGAACTCCGGCTTCCTCCAGCGCCTGCGCCACAATGGCATTCGCGCTCCTGTTGGCGTACTCACCGGCCTCCTGCGAAAGATGGCGGCGCACAACAAGCTGCAGTGGATCTGCCCTCCCGGACCGCAACAGATCAATCCACTCCTTCGCCTTTGCGAGCGTTGCCGGCACCGCCCTTTCAAGCGCCTGTATGTTTTTTGCCTCACCCATGATCTTGAGCATCTCTCCCTGAAGGTGCTTGATGAATACCGGTGTATCCCGGCGCCGGATTTCGATACCGCGAATTTTGATCTCGTTGTTCGTATACCATCCGACATAGCGGTTGGCAGTGGGAATACGGGGATCCATTTTGGAGGACGGATACAGAATCCAGTTGTAGATTCCCTCAAGGGAAATGTCAATGCCCACGGCGCCGCTTACCTCTTGTGCGAGCGCTTCATAGTCAGCTTCGGTCGCCCCCGGCCGGTGCAGCCACATGCAATCCACAATCGCATGAATGAAATGGAATCCATGTCCCTCGGCGATTTCCTTGGCCCGCAGGATGGCATCGCGGGAGAAAGCATTGACCGATTCATGGGCTTCAATGCGTCCGAACCGGGCATTCTTGTATCCCAGATAGCCGAAGCAGGTGACCAGCATCCATTTGAGCGCATTTTGCCGGCGGTCAAATAATGTCCACCGGGTATCGCCCAACGCTTTCAACCGTTTTTTCTCTTTCTTGTAGATGCCTCGTTTGTGCACCACCGTGCGCAATGTCGCTGGGACAATGCCTTCGCGGCGTTCGCAGATGGTGTAATGAAGTTCCGGCACCGCTTCGTTCCGGCAACAACGACAGTTCACGGTCTCCGGTGAAACATTGTGCGCCACCATAATCGTCGGATACATCGACACGAAGTCCATCTCCGCTACCTGCTCGTGATACCCCATTTCCGGTTGAAAAATCAGCCCGCCACGGTCCGCCAGCAACAGGAGATCCGCCGGTTTGAAATCTTCGGGCTCCCGTTTGCGCGCCGGAATGAGGTAACCGTTCTGGTGCGCCCAGGAAAGTTGCATGGAAGACAGTGCAGTACCAATAGTGGATCGCGACTGGTGCTGCACCGGCAGTTGTGTCAGACGCGCGATTTCGGCAACACCGTCAAGGCTGGCTTCGCCCATCATGAACGAATTCTCGGTATCCAGATGCCAGCGGCCGGCCAGCTCAAAGGCCCCATCCTTATGGACGATTTTGCCGTAGGCAAAGTAGCTGGACTGTGCAGTCGTATTGTACCCCATGGTGGTGTCACGGTTGAGCGGCAGCGGCATGTGGTGCTCGCCGGCAAGGCGGGCCAGCAACGGCAGGAGGACAGCATCACCATATTCTGTGAGAATGATGTCCGGATCGCATCGTTGGAGATGCCGCGCGAGTGCAGCAAGAACTTCCTCCGGTGCATGACTCTCCAGTGCATACGTGGTACCGTCGTAGGAGACCTCCAGTTGCAGAAGTTTGCGGTATTTCGGAGAAACCACATCGGGCCGGTTCTTGAGCGTCAGTGTCGTCAACGGCGGCAGCACATATTCCGGCGCGTCAGCCGCGTCATGCAGTGTCCAGCCGGCTAACCGACCCTCCGTGGTGATGTCGTAGTCGCCGTAGGCAAGGGGAAACAGCCCGCTCTCGTAGAGATAGAGTTGTTGCGGGGCAATATCGGAGTCGAAGAAGACAAAATGCGGCAGGTGATGTTCCAGCCGCTGAATGACCTTCTTGAAGTGCAGCGTGCTGTCGATGGAGATCCGGAGGACATCCCAATCCTGGTTGGAATACACCTCCCGCCGTGTTTCCCGGCTGAGGTGAATCGGAAAGGGAAATGCACGCAGGAGTGCGGCAACGCGCTCGGTATCGCGTTCCGTCAGGTGCAAATAACATGACGGTATGAACCGGTCATACGCGCGGTGCTTGCGTCCCTCGGTATCAATGAACCAGAGCGTGATCCCGTGCGGCGAAGGGTAAATATCGAAGAGCCAGCCGGTCAGCATCTTTCATTCCTTCTGAACGACAGCAGCACCGTTCACGGGCAATGCGGTACGTACACTCTGTGCCTCCAGGACCGCAATACGCCGTTGCTGGGCGACCAGCATGGCCATGACCATGCTTTCGAACGGAATCGGACGGGCGGCATAGGCACTGCCTGCCAGCTGCAGCCGGGCAGCACGGAAGAGGTCATCCAGCGCGTCCTGATCTTCTTTGCGTAACCCCCGCCGGAACTTGGACCAGCTTTCCAACTCCTGCTGGAGCACCATCGTGAATGTCGGTACGGTTCGTCCCATGTATTTCCTCCGTTCTCCATTGTGGATTGTGGATTCTCCATTCTCCATCGTCTCTTTCCAATGACCACCGCCCATTCGCTTCTTCGGTCAGCAGGTATACCCGGTCCATCCCCCCCGCCAGACGCGGAAACAGCGCAGTGCGCGCGGCTGATGCCGGGCGGATGTCGGTGGAGGCCAACAGCAACGCAATGCCTTCATCGCGCAAGGTGTGCAGCGCGCGGAGTATCCGCTCCAGGGAGTTACGGACCTCGAACAGCGGTGCTTGCTCATCGTAAAAGGTATCCAGCAGTCCGAAAATCAACACCACCGGCGATTGCTTTGCATGGACAAACGCCGGCAGGCGTTCGGTGAGCACCGCTTCCATCTGATAACAGGTGAAGGCGCGGGAGATAAAGATATTGCGCAGCACCTGTTCCGGTGCTCCGTCCCTCCCCACCGCACGCCGCGCAAATTCCGCCAGGCCGTAAAGATCAAATCGATTACTCCCATCCACCAGCGTGACCGGCACACCGTGCACCAGCGCATGACCCGCAGCCATGAGTGAGAGCCGGAATACGCCGCTGCTGCCGTGCACGCAATAGAGCTTGCCCGGCGGTGCCGCACAAAACTGCTCGACAAGTGCTGTGCTGTTCACATGGACCCCGCAATAATCACCAACACAACAATACGACATTTTTGTCGTCTTGTCAATACCCGATACAACAAATTTGTCGTGTCGCAGTGTTGAATATCGATCCGCCGTTTCCTATCTTTGC
>Ga0105107_10000923_pt1 | contig 19232 bp, 13 predicted proteins | sample PPLLaktember2015_6_FD_79335 | JGI IMG/M metagenome (GOLD analysis project Ga0105107, IMG submission 79335) | Freshwater sediment microbial communities from Prairie Pothole Lake near Jamestown, North Dakota, USA - PPLs Lake P8 Core (1) Depth... | ecosystem: Environmental > Aquatic > Freshwater >... | reverse complement strand
TCCTGATGGAGGGCGTCGGCCTGGTGCTCGAGCGCGCGGATGCGTTCGGACTCCGCCTGCGCGTCCTGGAGACGATCGAGCAGCGCCTCGAGCGCCCGCGCGGCCTCGACGCTGAGCGCGGCCTGCCGCGAGAAGAGAGCGAAGAAGTCGGCCTTCTTCGGCAGGAGCTTGCCGAGCACGGGGTCCTCCTCCTGCGCGCCTTGCGCGTGGCGCACTCTAACACGGGCGGCGGCCGCCGCAGGCCCGAGCCTACGCGAGCGTGCCGCCGTCGACCCGCACCGACTCGCCGTTCACGTGGGCGCCGTCCTCGGAGGCGAGCAGCGCGATCACCGCCGCCACCGCTTCGGGGCCGCGCGGCTTGTCGAGGGGCATCGCGCGCCGCAGCAGCTCGAAGTCGATGCCTTCGGGCAGATGGGTGCGGCTCCCCATCGCGGTCTTGATCGAGCCGGGGCAGACCGCGTTGGCGCGCAGCCCGCGCTTCGCGTACTCGACGGCCAGCGTGCGCGTCAGCGCCAGGATGCCGGCCTTGCTCGCCCCGTAGGCGGCGGCGTAGGGCATGCCGGCGAGCGCCGAGGTGGACGAGGTGTTGACGATCGCGCCGCCGCGCTCCAGCAGGTGAGGCAGCGCGGCGCGGCAGAACAGGAAGGTGCCGGTCAGGTTCACCGCGAGGATCTGGTTCCAGCGCTCGAGGGCGACCTCGTGGGTGTGGTCGAGGCTCAGGATGCCGGCGATGTTCACCAGCGCGTCGAGGCGCCCGAAGCGCGCGATGCAGGCCGCGACGGCGGCGTCGACGTCCTCCGGGCGGCTGACGTCGCAGCGCACGCCGAGGGCGGCGCCCCCGAGCTCCGTGCAGCGCTTGGCGGTCTCCTCCACGCCCTCGGCCGAGAGGTCGACGCAGCAGACGCTCGCGCCCTCCGAGGCCAGGCGCTCGGCGGTCGCCCGGCCGATGCCGGCGGCGGCGCCGGTCACCAGCGCCACCTTGCCTTCGAATCGCCGCAGGGCCGCGCTCATTCGCCGCTCACCTGGGCGCGGGCCCAGCGGTAGTCGGCCTTGCCGCTCGGGCTGCGCTGGATGGAGCTCCGGAACACGAATGCCTTGGGCAGCTTGTAGCGCGCCAGGTGCTTGGCGGCCTCGGCGAGCAGCTCCGCCTCGCCCGCATTCGCCCCCGCGCGGAGCTGCACGATCGCCACCACCTCCTGGCCCCAGCGGTCGCTCGCGCGGCCCGCCACCACGGTGTCGTACACCGCGGGATGCTGCTTCAGCGCGTGCTCCACCTCCTCGGCGAAGATCTTCTCGCCGCCGGAGTTGATCGTGACCGAGTCGCGGCCGAGCACCTCGATGCTGCCGTCCGCCCGGTAGCGCGCGCGGTCGCCGGGCACGGACCAGCGCGTGCCGTCGATCACCGGGAAGGTGCGCGCGGTCTTCTCCGCGTCGTCCAGGTAGCCGAGCGGCACGCGGCCGGTCTGCGCGAACCAGCCGAGCTCGTCGTCGCCGGGCTGGAGCACGCGGCGCAGGTCCTCGGAGACGACGCCGGCGCCGCTCAGCGGACGGAAGTCGCCGGTGGAGACGCCCGCGCCCTTGTTGCTCGGGTTGCTGGCCTGGGCGCCGGTCTCGGAGGAGCCGATCGAGTCCATGATCGTGATGTGCGGAATGCGCTCGATGAACTCGCGCTTGTGCGCGGTGGAGAGCGGGGCGCCGCCCGAGCCGATCACGAACAGGGTCGAGAGGTCGTAGCTCTGCCTCGCGAGCTCGTCGAGCAGCGGCCGCGCGAAGGCGTCGCCCACGATCGTGCAGGTGAGCGCCTTCTCGCGCGCGATGGCGGCGAGGAACGTCGGGGGATCGAAGCGGCGCGGCTCGTCCGGGATGATCACCGCGCTGCCGGCCCCGAGCGTCGTGAAGCTCGCCCACTGGGCGGCGCCGTGCATCAGCGGCGGCCCGATCACGGCGCGCATCTTTCCGCCGCCGGCGCGCGCGTTCTCGACGAGCTCCTCGATCGACGTGAGCTCCGGGCCGCCGAGCACGCGGCGTCCGCCCATCGCGGCCATGTGGATGTCCGCGGAGCGCCACAGCACGCCCTTCGGCATGCCGGTGGTGCCGCCGGTGTAGAGGATGTAGAGGTCGTCCGGCGAGGCCTCCACGGGCGGCGGCTCGGGCGACGCCCCGGCGAGCGCGGTCTCGTAGTCGATCGCGCCCGGAAGCAGGGCGTTCCCGGACTCGTCGGGCACCTGGATCAGCACGTCGAGCTCGGGGATCGCGCGGCGCAGCGCGTCGACGTGGGGCGCGAACTCGGCGTGGTAGACCACCCCGCGCGCCCGGGAGTTGCGGAACAGGTAGAGGAGCTCCTCCTCCACGTAGCGGTAGTTGACGTTCAGCGGCGCGACGCGCGCCATGAACGCCCCGAGCATGCCCTCCAGGTACTCGTTGCCGTTGTAGAGGTAGAGCGCCAGGTGATCCTGGCCGGACTCGTGGCCCTGCAGCTCCGACCGCTCGCGGCGCACCCGCATGCCGCGCGACAGCAGGTAGTTGGCCAGCCGCCGCGAGCGCTGCACGAAGTCGGGGTAGCTCAGCCGGCGCTCGCGGAAGACGATGGCCTCGCGCTCGGGCAGGGCGGCGGCCAGGGCCTCGTAGACCTGAGGGAACGAGAAGTCCACGCGGTGTCTCCTGTGCGTCGGGAGGGCCCGACAGAGTGCTGGATCGAGCGCGGGCCGTCGACGAGCCGGCGGGGGCGAGGGTCTCCGGGGATCCGGGAACGCGCGAGTGGCCGGGGGCTGGCGGGAGCCGACCTCAGTGCCGGTCGAGAGGCCGCAAGCGCCGCCCGGGAGGGGTCTCGCGGTCTGTAAAAGCTTTCGACGGAGAGCACTTAGGAGCGGCGCTCTCGAAACAGCTCGAGTTTCTTCGCGGGTGAGGCACTGGCGCCCGCGGGTCCGGGACGTCGAATCAGGATCGCGGGCGGCCGTCCGGAAGCCAGGCCCACGCCCGCCGCAGCGCTTCGCGCCCGCCGCGCTCGAGCACTTCGCCGTGGGTGAGCGTCACCCGATCGAAGTCCCACGCGAGCACGCGGTCGAGCGAGTCGCGCAGCGCGGCGCGGTCGCGGATCAGGAGGCGCACCACGGCGTTCGGGCCGAAGCCGTCCTTCACGCGCGTGAGCCAGGTCCAGCGCCGCAGGCCCGGGGACGACGCGGCAGTCGGGTGGAAGGCGAGGTCCGTGAGCAGCAGCGTGCGGCTCGCGGCGTGGAAGAAGGCGACCTCGTTCAGGTGCGGGATGCCCCGCACCAGGTGGCACTCGAGCGCGCCGGCGAAGCTCGCGTCGAGCGCGTCGCCGAGCTCCCCGTCGAAGGCGAGGTCCCGGCGCTTCGCCGCCAGCCCGGGAGGGCCGAGCAGGCGGGCCTCCGGGAAGGCGTCCTTCCAGCCGCCGGCGAACAGATGGTGGACGTTGTTCGGGCAGACGATGGCGGACACGCGGCCGAGGGACTCGACGGCCGCGCGGGTCGCGGCGTCGGCTTCGACCGGCGAGTGCAGCAGCAGGCCGCCGTCCGGGGCGCGCACCACGCTCATGCGCGTTCCGATCTCGAGGAGCGGCAGGGCGCGGAAGGGTCGCTCCGTCACCCAGAGGCCGGGCGCCAGGGCGCGCAGCGGGGCCTTCACGCGTCGACGCGCCGCGTGGCCCGGCCGCGCGAGCGCAGCGAGGGGCCGTGCGCGGCGCGGCGCCGGGGCCGGAGACGTCGGAGCATGCGCCGACGTTACCGCGCCCGCCGGCCCGCGACCGGTTCACACCCCCCCGTCGCTGGCGTAGAATCCGCGCGAGGGGCTCGCGAGGGAGGTGCCGGGATGAGGGGGCGCACGGGCGGGGAGGCGCGGCGGGGAGCGCTGCCGGCGCGAGCCTGGCTCTGGCTGCTCGCGGCGGCGCTGCTGCTGGCGGCCGCGCCTGCCGAGGCGCGCGTGTGCCGCGGCGGTCGCTCGTCGGGCACCGCGATCTGGTACTCCGTCGCCCACCCGGGCCTCGGCGAGTGGTACCTGCGCGGCTGGGGCCCGTTCTCGCGCGTTCCGCCCCGGAAGTTCTGGCTCGGCTTCATTCCCGGCTTCGGCTGGCCCGGCTATCTCCAGTACAAGAGTGCGCGCGACGTCAGCCGGTGCCGGGTGAACGACGAGCTGTTCTGAGCGCCCCCCACCGGTCGCTCTTGGGGCTCGCCCTGCTGCTGGCGCTCGCAGCGGCGGGCGGCGCCTCCGCCGAACGCCTCGAGCCGTCGGAGGTTCCGGAGCCGCTGCGCCCGTGGGTCGAGTGGGCGCTGGGAGACGCCGGAACGGCGCTGTGTCCCGCGCTCGAGGCGCGGAGCCAGCGGATCTGCCAGTGGCCGGGCCGGCTGGCCCTCGACCTCGGCGAGACCGGCGGCGAGTTCCGGCTCGAGGTGCACGCCGATCGGCGCGGCGCCTTCGCGCTGCCCGGCGGCCCGGTGGGCTGGCCGGAGGACGTGCGCGTCGACGGCCGCCCCGCGGCCGTGGTGGAGAAGGCGGACAGCCCCTCGGTCGAGCTCGAGGCCGGCAGCCACGAGGTGCGCGGCCGCTTCGTGTGGCCGCGCCTGCCGGCGCTGCTGCGCGTGCCGCCGGAGCTCGGTCTGGTCTCGCTGCGCCTCGCCGGCGGACCGGTGACGTTCCCGGCGCGCGACGGAGTCGGCCGGCTGTGGCTGCGCGCGGGCCCGGAGGAGGCCAGCGCCGGCGAGCGCCGCATCGACCTCGAGGTACACCGGAAGGTGACGGACGAGGTGCCCCTCGAGCTCGAGACGCGCGTCGCGCTCCAGGTCTCGGGCCCGGGGCGCGAGGAGCGCATCGGCCCGGCCCTGCCGCCGGGCTTCGTACCGCTCGGCCTGGTGAGCCCGCTCCCCGCCCGCATCGAGCCCGACGGCCGGCTGCGCGTCCAGGTTCGCGCGGGGCGCCACGAGCTCTTGCTGCGGGCCCGGCACGTGGGGCCGGTCGAGTCGCTCGCGGCGCCGCCGCTCGGCGAAGGGAGCCTCTGGCCGGCGAGCGAGGTGTGGGTGTTCGAGGCGCGGCCGGCGCTCCGCCTGGTGACCGTGGAGGGGGTCGCGGTCGACCCCCAGCAGACGAGCCTCCCGGGCGAGTGGCGCGCCCTGCCGGCCTACCGGCTCGAGCCGGGGGGAAGCGCGCTGCGCTTCGTCGAGCGGCGGCGCGGCGACGCCGAGCCGGCGCCCGACGAGCTGCACCTCTCGCGGCGCTTCAGCCTCGACTTCGACGGCGGCGGCGCGACGGTCTCCGATCGGCTGACCGGCGCGGTGCACGCGCGGCGGAGGCTCGAGATGGGCCCGGGCACCGAGCTCGGCCGCGCCGCGGTGAACGGCGTCGACCAGTTCCTGACCCGGCTCGGAGACGCCGCCCAGCCGGGCATCCAGGTGTCGCCCGGCACGGTGCAGGTCGATGCGGACAGCCGCGTGGCGGGCTCGGCGCGCGCGCTTCCGGCCGTGGGGTGGGCGCAGGACGTCGCCAGCCTCGCCGCCACCCTCGAGCTGCCGCCGGGCTACGAGCTCGTCCACGCATCCGGGGTCGACCGCGCGCGCTGGACCTGGCTCAACCGCTGGACGCTGCTCGATCTCTTCGTGGCGCTGGTGGTGGCGGTCGCCTTCCTGCGCCTCTACGGCCCGGGCTTCGGCGCGCTCGCCGCGCTCGCGCTCGCGCTCACCACCACGGAGCCCGGCGCGCCGCGCTGGGTCTGGGTGGCGGTGCTCGCCGTCGAGGCGCTGCGGCGGGCGGTGCCAGAGGGGAGCTTCGCGCGCACGCTGCTCGCGGCGCGGGTGCTCGCGCTGTCGGCGCTGGTGGCCCTCGCCGTGCCGTTCGCCGTCGCCGCGCTGCGCGCGGGCCTCTATCCGGCCCTGGCGCAGCCGGGGCCGCAGCCGCTCCTCGAGGCGCGCGTCGCCGAGGAGGCTGCCGACGCGTCGCTCGCGCTGCCGGAAGAGGCTCCCGCCGCGCCGGAGCCCGCGCGCCGTCCGTCCGGCAAGGTGCGCCGCTACGTCGACGTCGATCGGCTCAGCCAGGGGACCGCGCCGGCCGAGGAGGCGCGGGCCGCCCTGCCGAAGATCGACCCGAACGCCCGCATCACCACGGGCCCCGGCATTCCGACCTGGTCGTGGCGCCGCGTCGACCTCGAGTGGAGCGGCCCCGTCGAGAAGGACGCCGTGCTGCGCCTGGTGCTGCTGCCGCCCTGGGGCAGCGCCTTCCTCGCGGTGCTGCGGGCGCTGCTGCTGGGCGCGCTCGTGGCGCGCGTGCTCGGCGTGCGCCTCGCCCGGCCGGTGCTCCCCGGCGTGCCGGGCGCGGCGATCGCGCTGCTGGCGCTCCCGCTGCTCGGGGCGCCGGCGCGAGCCGCCGAGTTCCCGCCGCAGGAGCTCCTCGACGCGCTGCGCGAGCGCCTCACCGAGACGCCCGCCTGCACGCCGGCGTGCGCGGCGATCGCGACGCTCCGGGTCGACGCGCGCGGCGATCGTCTGCAGCTCTCCCTCGACGTCTCCGCCGCGGCCGCGACGGCGGTCCCGCTGCCGGGCAACGCGTCGAGCTGGCTGCCGTCCGACGTGCGCGTGGGCGGCACTCCCGCCCGCGCGTTGCTCCGCGATCCGGAAGGGACGCTCTGGCTGCGCCTCGCACCCGGCAGCCACGCGATCGAGCTCGACGGCCCGCTGCCCCCCGGCGCGAGCGTGGCGCTGCCGCTTCCGCTCGCCCCGCACCGCGCGGAGGCGCGGCTCGAGGGCTGGACGCTCGAGGGCATCCGCCCCGACGGCAGCACCGAGCCGACGCTGCAGCTCGTGCGCGCCGCCGCGGCGCCGGGCGCCGGGGCGGGCGCGGAGGAGGCGCCCGAGCTCCCTCCCTTCGTGCGCGTCCGCCGCTCGCTCCTGCTCGGCCTCACCTGGGAGGTGCGCAGCGAGGTCGAGCGCCTCTCGCCGCCCGAGGCGGCGCTGGTGGTCGAGATCCCGCTCCTCGCCGGGGAGTCGGTGACGACGCCCGGCGTGGAGGTGCGCGAGGGCCGGGCGCGGATCGCGCTGGCGCCGGGGGCCGCGCGCGCGGCGTTCGCCTCGCACCTCGCGATCGCCGGCGAGATCGCGCTCCGCGCGCCCGAGGACGTGCCCTGGACCGAGGCCTGGGAGCTCTCGGCGAGCCCGATCTGGCACCTCTCGCCGCAGGGCCTCGCGCCGGTGCAGGCCGACGCCGCGGGCGGGCGCGGCGCCGACCTCGCCTGGCGGCCCTGGCCCGGCGAGTCGGTGCGCATCGGCGTGGCGCGGCCGGAGGGCGTCGGCGGGGCGACCCTCACCCTCGATGGGAGCCAGCTCGCGCTGCGCCCGGGGCTGCGCAGCACCGACGCCGCGCTGAGCCTCGCGCTGCGCAGCAGCCAGGGCGGCGAGCATCGCGTGACGCTGCCGGAGGGAGCGACACTCCAGCGCGTCGCCGTCGACGGCGCCGAGCTGCCGCTCCGCCAGGAGGGCCGCGCCGTGGTGCTGCCGGTGCGGCCGGGCACGCAGCGCGTCGAGCTCGGTTGGCGCGAGGCGTCGGGCATCGGCGCCTTCTGGCGCGCCGCGCCGGTCGACCTCGGCGCGCCCTCGGTGAACGCGGAGACGAGCGTCGAGCCGCCGGCCGGGCGCTGGCTGCTCTTCGTCTCGGGCCCGCCGCTCGGTCCGGCGGTGCTCTTCTGGCCGGTGCTGGTCGCCTACCTGGGGCTCGCCGTGGCCCTCGGCCGGGTGCGCGGCACGCCGCTCCGCACCCGGCAGTGGGCGCTGCTGGCGGTCGGGCTGACGCAGGTCGGTGTCGTCGGCGCCGCGACGGTCGCGCTCTGGCTGCTGGCCCTCGGCGCGCGCGGCGAGTACGGTCCGCGCGTTCGCCAGCCCTGGTTCAACCTGATGCAGCTGGCGCTGGCCGCGCTGACCCTCGCCGCCTTCGCCGCGCTCTTCGAGGCGATCCGCGCCGGGCTGCTGGGCCAGCCGGACATGCAGATCGCCGGGAACGCGTCCCACGCGGGCCTGCTGCGCTGGTACCAGGATCGCAGCGAGGCGCTGCTGCCGCGGCCGCGCATCGTCTCGCTGCCGCTCCTCGTCTACCGGCTGGCGATGCTGGCCTGGGCGCTCTGGATCGCCCAGGCGCTGGTGGGCTGGCTGCGTTTCGGCTGGCGGGCGTTCTCGACGGGCGACCTCTGGCTTCCCTTCCGGCGGCCCGCGGCCCCGAGCGACGTGCAATGAGGCGGCGCGCTCTCCTCGCGCTCGCGCTCTCGCTCGGATGCGGGCTCGCCGCAGCGCTCCCGGCGAGCGGCCAGGGAACCGTGGCGGAGAAGCTCGCCCCCGCCAAGGAGGAGGAAGCGCCCCCCGCCGAGCTTTCGATCGCCGAGCTGAAGGCGCAGCTCTCGGAGCGGCGCGCCGCCCTCGAGAAGGAGCGCGCCGAGCTCGCCGCCCGGCGCGAGGCGACACTCTCACCGGACGACGCGAGCGCGCTGGCCGCCGAGCTCGACGTCGTCGATCGGACGCTCGGCGTGATGAGCGACTACGCGCAGATCCTGGCGCGCGAGGAGCTCCTCGCCGAGCGGCTGAAGGCGAACCAGCCGCCGGAGGCGGTGGCGAAGCTCGGCGCGCCTCCCTATGGGCTCGGCGACCTCGACGCCGTCGAGGACGCCCTGGCCGCGGTTCGCCAGACGCTCGCGGGCCTCGAACGCACCCAGACGTTGATCCGGGACGAGGACGAGGCCTCGCGCGCCGACCTCGCGGAGCGCGAGGAGGAGCGCCGGAAGGCGCGCGAGGCGCTGGCGCTGGTCGACGGCGCGCAGGATCCCGCCGGAGCGGTCGCCGCCCGGCGTGCACTGCGCCTGGCCGAGCTCGAGAGCCGCCGCGCCGAGCTCCGGCGCGAGCTGGTGCAGCGCGTGGTGAAGATGAGCGCGCCCGAGATGGAGGCGACCCGCGCCGACGCCGAAGCGCTGCGCGCGGCGGCCGCGCGGGTGCGAGCCAACCTCCATGTGCCTCCGGACGAGATCGAAGCGCGCATCGCCGAGCTCGACGCGCGCGAGGCGAAGCTCGCTCGCGAGCAGGAGCGCGCGGCCACGCGCGTGGCCGAACGCGAGACGCGCCTCGCGCGCGCCCAGCGCGCGCTCGAGGCGACGCCGGAATCGGCCCCGGCTCTGGCGGCGGAGGTCGCGGCCTATCGGGTCGAGCTCCAGACGGAGCAGTGGCGCGCGACCCAGCTCGCGGAGCGGATGACGCGCGTCGCGGCGGCCCGCGAGCTGGTGCGGGGGCGTGGCCGCGTGCTGCGCGGCGAGCTGACGCGCGACGAGCTGCGCGCGGCGGGCGAGAAGCTCGGCCACGCGCTGGACGAGACACAGCGGAACCTCCGGATCCAGGAGGCGCGTCTCGGCAGCCTGCGCGACGAGCTGGAACGCGCGAGCGCCGATGCGGCGCGCGCGCAGGCCGCGGGCAGCGAGACGGCTCCCTGGAAGGAGCGCGAGGCGCGCGCGCTCGCCGACGCGGTCGACGGCTTCGAGGCCGAGGTCGCCGGCCTGTCCGAGCTGCGCGCGCTCCAGCAGCGTGCGGCGGAAGACGTCGGCCAGCGGGTGACGGGGCGCGGCTTCGCCGGCGCGTTGCGCACCGTGGCCGACGGCCTCGTCGGCTTCTGGGGCCAGGAGCTGACCGCGGTCGACGACCGGCCGATCACGGTCGGCAAGGTCGTGATCGCCCTCGCCGTGCTGGGGGTCGGCTGGCTGGCCGCGGGCGTGCTCTCGCGGCTGGTGGGGCGCGTGATGCGACACCGCAGGGGCGTCGCGGCCGGCGCGGTGAAGTCGATCGAGCGGCTCGTCTTCTACGTGCTGCTGGCGCTCTTCTTCCTGGCCGCCCTGCGCTCGATGAACGTCCCGCTGACAGCCTTCACGCTGGCGGGCGGCGCGCTGGCGGTCGGCATCGGCTTCGGCAGCCAGAACATCCTCAACAACTTCATCAGCGGCCTCATCCTGCTCAGCGAGCGGCCGATCCAGGTGGGCGACATCATCGAGGTCGACGGCGTCCAGGGCGCGGTCGAGCGCATCGGCCCGCGCAGCACCCGCATCCGCACCTTCGCGAGCGTGCACCTGATCGTCCCGAACAGCGCCTTCCTCGAGAAGACCGTGGTGAACCTCACCATCTCGGACGACGTGGCGCGCGGGATGGTCGAGGTGGGGGTGGCCTACGGCTCCGACACGCGCGAGGTGGAGCGGCTGCTGCAGAAGGTCCTCCACGAGCACGAGCTGGTGCTCGACGAGCCGGCGCCGGCCGTGCTGTTCCAGTCGTTCGGCGAGAGCGCCCTGCTGTTCCGCTGCCTGTTCTGGATCCGCGACGTGCTGCAGCGCGGCAAGGTGGAGAGCGATCTGCGCTTCCGCATCGACGACGTGTTTCGCGAGGCGCGCGTCGAGATGGCCTTCCCGCAGCGCGACGTGCACCTGGGCGCGCGCAGCGCGCTGCCGGTGCGCATCGTGCGGGACGGCGGCGCCGGCGACGACGGGGTCTAGAAGGGAGGGGCGGTGGGGGCGAGCCCGGAGGAGCGCGCACGGCTTCTGGAAGCCGTGGAGCGCGAGCTTCCCGATGCGCTGGCGCTCGCGCGCTGGATGGCCGCGCATCCCGAGCTGTCCCTCGCCGAGCGGGAGACCTCGGCGCGCTACGCCGAGCGCCTCGCCGCGCGCGGCTTCAGGGTGGAGCGCGGGGCCGCGGGCCTCGAGACGGCGCTGATCGCCGGCTGGGGCGCGCGGGACGCCCCGCTACGCGCCGCGCTGCTGGCGGAGATGGATGCGCTGCCCGAGATCGGACACGCCTGCGGCCACAACCTCTCGGGCCCGGCGAGCCTGTGCGCGGCCTTCGCGCTCGCCTCGTGCCTCGCGCCGGAGGAGGCGCGCCTCGTCGTGGTGGGCTCGCCGGCGGAGGAGATCGGCGTCGGCAAGCGGCGGCTGGTCGAAGCGGGCGTCTTTCGCGGGCTCGACGTCGCGATGATGGCCCACGCCTCGGACATGCGGCGCGCCCACCGGCTGTTCCTTGGGAACCGCAAGTTCCGCTTCGTCTACCGCGGACGCGCGGCCCACGCCGCCGCCTACCCCGAGCGGGGCGTGAACGCCCTCGACGCGGTGATCGCGCTGTTCGTCGCGGTGGGCCTGCTGCGCCAGCAGCTTCCGCCGGGGGTGCGGCTGCACGGGATCGTCACCGACGGCGGCAGCGCGCCGAACGTGATTCCCGAGCGCGCCGCCGCCGAGCTCTGGGTGCGCGCCCTCGATCCGGCGGCCCTCGACGCTGCGGCCGCGCGCCTGCAGCGCGCCGCCGAGGGCGCCGCCACCGCCACGGGCACGCAGCTCGAGGCCGAGGAGCTCGAGAGCTCCTCGCCGGCGATGAAGCCGAACCTGGCGCTCGCCGCCTGCTACCGCAGGCAGCTCGAGCAGCTCGGCCTGCCGGAGTCGGAGCACGGGCCCGAGCAGGCGATCGGATCGAGCGACGTCACCCACGTCTCGCGCGCGCTGCCGACGATCCACCCGAACTTCCCGATCGGCCGCGAGCTGCAGCTCCACACGCGGGCCTTCGCGCAGGCGGCGGCGGGCGCGGCAGGGGAGGCGGGCCTCGCCGAAGCGGCGCGTGCTCTCGCCCTCACCGTGCTCGAGCTGGCGCGCGATCCGGCGCTGCGCGCGCAGGTGGCCGAGGAGTTCCGCCGTCCGTAGCGCGGGGGGAGGGGTCGCGCGGCGCCTCGCGCGCGCGCTGCTGGCCGCCGGCCTCGTCGCGCTCGGCTGCGCGGGTCCGCCGCCCGTGGTGCACACCGTGAAGCCGGGCGAGAACCTCTACCGCATCTCCAGCTACTACGGCGTTCCGCTCTCGGACATCCTGGACGCGAACGGCATCGACGACCCGCGGGCCCTCGAGCCGGGCGCGCGCCTGCGCATTCCGAACGCGCGGCGCGCCGCGGCGGACGAGCCGCTGCTGCCGCCGCCCGGCCTTCGCCCCACGGAGGACTCGCCCCTCGAGCGGCCGCGCTCCCAGTTCGGAGGCCTAGGCGAGATGCGCCCGAACGCGGCGGTCCGGCTGCGCGCGCGGCTCGAGGCGCGGGTGGCGGGCAACGTCTTCGTCTGGCCGCTGTCGGGGGCGGTGAGCTCGGGCTTCGGACGGCGGAACGGGCGGCCCCACGAAGGCATCGACGTGCGCGGGGCGGAGGGCGCGCCGTTCCGCGCGGCGGAGGGCGGGCGCGTGGCGCACAGCGGGCCGCTCGGCGACTACGGCAACACGGTGGTGCTGATCCACGGCGGCGGCTTCGCCACGGTCTACGCCCACGCGCTCCGGCTCGGCGTCGCGCGCGGCGAGCGCGTCCGCAAGGGGCAGGTGATGGGCGAGGTCGGCGCGACGGGCAACGCCAGCGGGCCGCACCTCCACTTCGAGATCCGCCGCCGCGATCGCCCGCGCAACCCGCTACTGTACCTGCCCGCCGAGCCCTGATGGCTGGAGACCCATGGACGCCGAAGCCCTGCGCCGCCTGGTCCGCGACATTCCGGACTTCCCGAAGCCCGGCATCTTGTTCCGCGACGTCACGCCGCTGCTGCTCGACGGCGCGGCGCTGCGCGCGGCGGTCGAAGCCGTGGCGGCGCCGTTCCGGGACGCCGGCATCGAGCGCGTGCTCGGCATCGAGTCGCGCGGCTTCCTGCTCGGCCCGGCGGTGGCGCTCTCCCTCGGCGTGGGCTTCGGCCTGGTGCGCAAGCAGGGCAAGCTCCCCTACGAGACCCACCGCGTGGAGTACGCCCTCGAGTACGGCAGCGACGTGGTGGAGATGCACGTCGACGCCGTCGAGCGCGGGCAGCGGGTGCTGCTGGTCGACGACCTGATCGCCACCGGCGGCACCGCCGCCGCCGCCGCCAAGCTGGTCGAGCGCGCGGGCGGCCGCTGCGTCGGCGCGAGCTTCCTGATCGAGCTCACGGCCCTCGGCGGGCGCGAGAAGCTGCGCGGAATCGAGGTGGAGGCGGTGATCGTCTACTGAGCGCGGCGCTCAGTGGCCGTGGCGCCAGGAAGCGAGGTCGGGGGCGAGCGCCTGGCTCAGGAGCTCGGCGTAGAGCCTCGAGCCGGCGTCGGTCACGTGCAGGCCGTCGTAGAAGAGCGCCCCGGGGCGCGCGGCGTCGGGATGCGCGGCCACCTTCGCGGCCAGGTCGATCGAGCGGACGCCGAGGCGCAGCGCGGCCGCGCGAAGCTCGGCATTGAAGACGTCCTGATCCGCCGCCTGCACCCAGGGCGGCGTGCTGGAGTCGACGTAGCCGAGGGGCTGCGTCACCAGGACCGGCTCGCTGCCGAGCGCCCGCGCCAGGCCCACGAACGCCTCGATCCGCGCGCGATAGGGCTCTGGCGGAGCCGACCGGCGCGCTTCGGCGCGCTGGGCCGCCCAGCTCGGATCCCGCCGGATGACCGGAAGCAGGCGCGTCCGCAGCAGCTTCGCGAGCGCGAGGCGCCGGGCAGCGAGCTGGAGGCTCCAGTCCGCCAGGTCGCCCGCCGCGACGGGGGCCCCGGAGCGGGCGGCGTACCCGCCGTCGTGGGCCAGCACGCCGGCGTCGTTCACGGCTTCCATGAGGAGCACGAGCTCCGGTCGGTCCTGGGCAACGCGGTCGAGCAGCACGTGGAGGGCGTCGTGCACGGTCGACGCGGAGCGCCCGGCGTTGAGGGGGTTCGCCCGGATCCCGCGCTCGGCGAGCAGCGTCGAGACGAGCGCGGGAAAGCGGAGCTCTTCGCGCACCGCGCGACACTCCGTGGTGGATCCGCCGAGGAAGGCGATCTCGAGATCCGGGTCGCCGAAGGGCTGCGAGGGCTCGATGTAGCCGCGCGCATCGGTGCGCAGGCGCACGTTCGGATCCGCCGGGTCGATCGCGGCGCGGCCGACGATCCGATCGAGGCCGGCGTGCTGGAGGGGCAGCCGCAGCACCACGTCCGGCGCCTCGCGGCCGGGGCCGATGCCCAGCAGGCGCGCCCCGGCCTCCGCGAGGCCGAGGGCCGCGAGCAGGGAGGCCGCGAGCAGCAGCAGGTTCCGCGTCACGCGGGCGCGAGGGTATCTCCGCCCGCCGCGAGCGACTATCCTGCGCAGCCATGCGCCGCGCGCTCCTGGCCCTGCTGCTCCTCTTGGCCGCCGCGCTGGCGGCTCCGCCGCTCCTCGCGCGGCTGGGGCTCACCGGCCCCGACCCGGCGCTGCTGCCGCCGCGGGGCCGCGCGGTCGCGATCGGCGACGGCCTCGAGCTGAACGTCGTCGAAGCGGTCGGCGAGAGGGGGAAGGGCCCGGCCGTGGTGCTGGTGCACGGGCTGCCCTCGAACGCCCAGGACTGGGGGGCGGTGCCCGAGCGGCTCGCGCGCCTCGGCTACCGCGCGATCGCCTACGACCGCCTCGGCTACGGCTACTCGAGCCGCCCGCCGGACGAAGGCGACCGCTACACCCTCGACTCGAACGCCCGGGACCTCCACCGGCTGCTCGACGCCCTCGAGATCGACCGGGCCGTGCTGGTCGGTTGGTCCTACGGCGGCGGCGTGGTGCAGCGCTTCGCCGCCGAGGCGCCGGAGCGCTGCCGCGGCCTGGTCCTGCTGGCTTCCGTCGGGCCGCTCTCGGGCCAGGGCGATTCGCCCATCGACCGCATCGCGGCGTTGCCTTTTGCCGCACGCATCTTGGAGTGGCTTGCGAGCGTCCCTCCGATCGGGCGCCGCATGACGCACGACGGTGTCGCCAACGCTTTCTCCGGTGAGGAAGCCGTGCCGCCCGCCTGGCTCGAGCGCACCGGGGCGATGCTGACGCTCCCCGGCACCCTGCGCGCCCTGGTGCGCGAGACGCAGCGCTTCGACCCGAAGGCCCTCGACCCCGAGCACCTCCGCGAGCCCGTGCTCGTGCTCCACGGCGCCGACGACCGCGACGTCCCCCTCGGCCACGGCGAAGACCTCCACCGCCGCATCCCCGGCTCCGAGCTCGTCGTGGTGCCTGACGGCAGCCACATGCTCCCCGCCACCCACCCGGACCTCGTCGCCGCGAGCATCCACCGCTTCGCCGCCGCGCACCGCTGACCCCCGCGCGGCCGGACCGGGCCGCGTTCGGTACCCTCCCCGCCGCTGCCCCCGTAGCTCAGGTGGATAGAGCAGCGGTTTCCTAAACCGCGTGTCGGCTGTTCGAGTCAGCCCGGGGGCACCACGGATGTCCCCGGTTTTCTGCATGATTCGGACAACCGGCGGCCGCTAGCCTCGCTCGCCGTTCCACTTTTTCCACCGGTTCTTCCACCCCGGAGTGGAACACCGGCAGGGAGAGAGGGGTGGCGGCGATCGTCCAGTGCAAGCGAGGTCGCTTCGGCGTCCTCACGATCCAGCGCGGGAAGCGGAAGTGGCAGACGGTCGGAGCGGGCGAAAAGGGGCGCAGGCAGGCGTACGAGCTCGCAGCGGAGATCAACCGCCAAGTCGAGGAGGAGAGGCAGCGGGAAGCCAGCGAGTTCCTCGAGTGGCATCGCCCCGGCGCAGCGCTCCCGATCGACCGGGCGCTTCGCGACTGGCTCTTCCACTACGGCCCGACCGTGGGCCGTGCAACGCTCGATCGCTACCGGAGCCACGTCGACCACCAGCTCGTCCCGTACTTCGGCTCCAAGGACCTTGGAGCACTCCGGGACACCGACGTAATCGGCTTCGCGTCGACGCAGTACCGCGCCGGCGCCGCGCGCGACCCGGTGCTGAACGCGCTGAGCTGCCTCCGCCGCGTGATCCACCTGGCGCTCGAAAAAGGCCATCTCGCGAGGCATCCGCTGCCTCGGATGCTCCGGCTCGCGAAGCAGGTGGCGCGCGCCCAGGGGAGGGCCAAGGTCCGCGCCGACGCCTGGACCAAGGAGGAGGCGGCGATTCTCCTGGACCTCGCCCGCGAGCACGAGCCTTGCCTCTTCCCGCTGCTCTCCTTTGCCTTCCTGACGGGCGTGCGGAAAAGCGAGGCGATCGGCCTCCGCTGGTCGGCCGTCCACCTCGACCAGGGGACCATCGAGATCCTCTGGGCGATCAGCCACGGCGAGGGCGGCCCGCCCAAATGGGGCAAAAACCGGACGATCCAGATCCCGGAGCCGTTGGTGCACTTGCTGGAGGGCCTGCGTGAGCAGGGAAGGCCGCGGAGCTCGTCGGCCGGCGACGACTGGGTCTTCCGGGCGGTGGGACGAGGGAAGCGCCGGAGGATCGGGGAGCGGTCGCGGCAGCCGCGGGGTACCGCCTGGAGCGAGAGCTTCCTGACCCGAGTCTTCGCGCGTGTGCTCGATCGTGCGGAGCCGCTCGGGGTCCGGCACCTGTCGTTCCACGCCACGCGCCACTCCTACGCCACCTGGGCCCTATCGGCCGGCCACGATCCGCTCGAGGTCGCCAATAACCTGGGCCACTCACCGGAGGTGCTATGGAGCCGCTACACGCACCTCCTACGGGGCCGCACACGACGCGACTTCAGCTTTCTCGACCTCCCGTCCCCGAGCGAAGCTCGCCGAGGATTCGTGCGGCTCGCACCTTGATCGCTCGCGGGGTCGCGGGGCGCGAGAGGGGAGGGGTGGAGGCGGCCGGCTCGAGTTCACCGAGGCGGGATCGGAGCGCGTGAGTCGGTACGACCAGGATGCGCCCCAACCTCAGGGCTGGAAGCTGGCCACTTCTCACAAGCCGGCGCACGGTGGCCGGCCGGACGCCGAGCAGGTCTGCGACCTCTCGGATGCGGAGCGCCGCGCGACTGCGCCAGTCCTCCGAGCCGACAGACCGCTCGTTCTTGATAGCCATGTCGCCCGTCGAGGAAGGCGCGGAGCACGGGTCCCCGGGGTCTGGCAAGACTACGGCTGCTTCGCCGTTTGGCCCATGCGGAGACTCGAGGAGGAGTCGCACCGGGGGGGGAGGGCGTCACCTCGGTCTGAGCACAGCCCCAAGACGGGTGTGACAGGCCGGCCTGCTCTGCACCCTACGCGATCTGCTGAATTGGTGCAGCGAGCGGGTCGGCCGCCGTCGTGAACGTCGACCAGAAGCGCTCGAGGGGAACGCTTGCTCGCTGCCCTCGGTCGCTCGAACACCGCTGCGTTCGCGCACTCGGACGCGTAGCTCGGGGACCTCCCGATGAGCGTATCGGGCTACTGCAAGATAAGCGGCGGAGGGTTCGTGGAGTTTTCCAGCTGCGACGCGTACTTCGCGTCGGAGTTCACGGCGCGCCGGAGAACGGGGGCGGAGGGTCTTCGAGAAATCGTCGCGGCTACGCGAGGTTCGCGCCGGAGTGTCGTCGATGCTCGTCCGGCCGGAAGCGTGCGAGGACGGGTCGAGCCGGTTACAGCTCGCGAGCTACCGCGCGTTGCCTTACTGTCATCGCCTGCACCCCGCCGGTCCCCGAGCGCACCGAGAATGCCGGCTCCCGCCGCGCCGCCGCGTCTCCTCGACCGCGTGCGCCACGCCATTCGGCTGCGCCACATGAGCCGACGCACGGAGGACGCGTACGTCGCCTGGATCCGCCGGTTCATCCTGTTTCACGGCAAGCGCCACCCGGATGGGATGGGGTCGCTCGAGGTCGTCGCCTTCCTTTCCGACCTGGCCGTCCGGGGCCGGGTCTCGGCCTCCACGCAGAACCAGGCGCTCTCGGCCCTTCTCTTCCTCTACCGCGCCGTCCTCGGCCGAGAGCTCCAGGGGCTCGACGGCACCGTGCGCGCAGCGCGCCCCCAGCGGCTCCCAGTCGTCCTCTCGCGGGACGAGATTCGGCGCGTGCTCGGCGAGCTCGGAGGGGTGCACCGGCTCGTCGCGACACTCCTCTACGGCGGCGGACTGCGACTGCTGGAGGCTCTCCGCCTTCGAGTCAAAGACGTCGATTTCGACCGCGGCCAGCTCGTCCTCCGCGATCCGAAGGGTGGGCGTGATCGCGCCGCCCCGCTCCCGCGCGTCGCAGAGGGTCCGCTCCGGCGGCATCTCGCGCAGGTCCACCAGCTCCACGAGACCGATCTGGCGCAAGGCATCTGGGGCCCTCCACTGCCCGGGGGACTCGAGCGGAAGTACCCGAACGCACCCCGAGAGTGGGCCTGGCAATGGGTGTTCCCGGCGACCCGGACCGGGACCGATCCCGCCATGCGGCGCCGCTTTCGCCACCACCTCCACGAGACCGCCGTGCAGCGCGCCGTAAAGGCCGCAGCGGCGAAGGCAGGCATCTCCAAGCGCGTCAGCTGCCACACCTTCCGCCACTCGTTCGCTACGCACCTGCTCGAAGACGGATCGGACGTGCGGACCGTGCAGGAACTCCTCGGCCATCGCGAGCTTCGCACCACGATGATCTACACCCACGTCCTCCAGCAGGGACCGCTCGGTGTGCGCAGCCCGGCCGACCGGCTCTGACACGGCGACACGGCAACAGCTCATCCTTGAATGACACCCTTCGAGAGTCCTCGCAGCTCCCTGCGGGAGATCCAAGCCGGCTCGGTGTTAGGCTGCGGAGCCTTGCAGCCCAACGCCGCTGCCACCCTCCACCGCTGTCGGGATTCCCCGGTCCGTGCGCTACCTCTCGAGGGCGGGCCGACCTAGAGCCGGGGTAATATCCTGCGAGGCCACGCATTTCCTGAGGGTCTGGGGACGCTGGCCAATGGTAGTTAGGCGGCGGAGCGAGCCTCAAGCCGCCAGGGCGCCGCGCCGACACTTTCGTGGTGACCCTCCTACTACGTCGAGCGATCCTGGTCGGCGCCGCGCTCGCCACCCTTTGCCTATCGTTTTACGTTGGAGGCGTAGTCGGATACGCCCAGGGCGCGGGTACACAGCTCGGACTGATCGCACCCGGCCACGCCGTAACGACTGCTTCGGCGCTATCAGCGCTGCGAGCAGGAAATGCGGATGTCGCGTTTCAGATCCTCGAAGCAGACCTCGACGCCGACATTCTCAGCTACGCGATCGTCACAGAGTCGAATCCTTCTGCCTTTGACCTGATTGGTATCGGGTCCTACAACCCCTGCTTGATGGATGCCGTCGCCAAGTACCGAGCAGAGTTCCCGTCGCCAAGCCCCACGGTAGAGGTGCGCGACGCCGTCACCTCTCACCTGTCGAAGTACGCGACCGGGAGCTCGGCCGGCTCTGAGAGCCGCCGCCTAACAAGGCGCTGCAGCTGACGAGCCACAGCGTGCTCCGATCGAACCGTGATACCGTCTGGCGGCGAACTCAGACGCTTCGTTCGAGCCGCGGAGGCGCTGTGGCTCGCAGCTGAGCGCCGATCCGTTAGACGGCGGCGCGGAGACCTTT
>Ga0105107_10000919_pt1 | contig 19255 bp, 19 predicted proteins | sample PPLLaktember2015_6_FD_79335 | JGI IMG/M metagenome (GOLD analysis project Ga0105107, IMG submission 79335) | Freshwater sediment microbial communities from Prairie Pothole Lake near Jamestown, North Dakota, USA - PPLs Lake P8 Core (1) Depth... | ecosystem: Environmental > Aquatic > Freshwater >... | reverse complement strand
CTCCTGACACTCCTTGCGCTGCTGCTGACGGCACGGCTCCTGTCGAAGGAATCCGTGATCGCCGGAAAGTAGCATCAACCCTCGCGGTTGCGCATCCAGTCGGCAGTCTTGAAGTACGCTTCCATCAGCCGCGGCTTGAGTTCCGCGGGGCAGTGCGACTCGTCGAGCGCCTGCGACATGCACGCGAGCCACTGGTCGCGCTCGCGAACGCCGATCGGAAAAGGCAGGTGGCGTGCGCGCAGCCGCGGGTGGCCGTACCTCTCGACGTAGAGGGGCGCACCGCCGAGCCAGCCGGAGAGGAACAGGTAGAGCTTCTCGCGCGCGTGATCGAGCGACGGCGCGTGCACGCGGCGCAGCTCCGCGTACGCGGGCTCGAGGTCCATCAGGTCGTAGAAGCGCTCGACCAGCGCACGCACACCGGCGTCGCCGCCGAGTTGATCGTACGGCGTGCTCACTAGCCGAGTTGCCGGATGACGGCCAGCGGCGGCTGGTTGAGCGTCCCGCGCGTGCCGAGCCATCCGGCGAGCACGACAGCGATCGCGCCGCCGACGATGCCGTACAACCACACCATCGCGTTGGCGTCGAACGGGATCTTGAACACGCGATCGGCGAGCACCCAGCCGATGACGGTCGCGCCCGCGGCCGCGACCAGGCCCGCGAGCGCCCCGAGCAGCAGGAACTCCGCGATCTGCGCCGACTGCAGCTGCCGGCGCGATGCCCCCAGCGTGCGCAGTATTGCGGCGTCGAAACGACGCTCGTCCTGTGTCGCCGCGACCGCCGCCTGCAGCACGAGCAGGCCGCCGACCAGCGTGAACAGGAACACGAACTCGATCGCGCGCGACACGCGGTCGACGATCGACTGCACCTGGCGCATCAGCTCGCCGACGTCGATCGCGAGGATGTTCGGGTGCTTCTGCACCAGCGGCGCGAGCCACGCGTTGTCGGTCTCGGGCGCCTTGAACGCGGCGATGTAGCTCGCCGGCTTGTCGTCGAGCGGGCCCGGCGGGAACAGCGCGAAGAAGTTGACGCGGAAGCTGTCCCAGTCGACCTTGCGCAGGCTCGTCACCTTCGCCGTGACGCGCAGGCCGGCGATGTCGAAGGTGAGCGTGTCGCCGAGCTTGACCCCGAGCGACTCGGCGATGCCGTCCTCGAGCGACATGCCCTCGGCCTCGCCGCGCGCGCCAGGCGCCCAGAAGCGGCCGCCGACCACGCGATTGCCTCCGGGCAACGTGTCAGTCCACGACAGGTTGAACTCGCGCTCGGCAAGCCGTCGCGCCCGCGCGTCCTCGAATCGTGTTGTATCCAGCGGCGCGCCATTCAACTCGACGAGCCTGCCCCGGACCATCGGGCTGAACGCAATCTCGCGGCCGAACCGGCCCGAGAGCGTGGCCTTGGCGTCCTCGACCTGGTCGGGCAGGACGTTGACCAGGAACTGATTGGGCGCATCCGGAGGCAGGTTCGTGCGCCACGCGTGCATGAGATCGCCGCGCACGAGCGTCAGGAGCAGGAGCGCCATCATGCCCAGCGCGAGCGCGCCGATCTGCAGGCTCGCGGCGAAGCGGCGGCGCGTCAGGTTGGCGAGTCCGAAGCGCCAAGAGACGCCACGGCGCGGCAGGCGCTTCAACAACGACATGAGAAGCCACGCGGCGAGCGCGGCGACGCCGAGCAACGCGCCGACGCCGACGACCATGATCGCCCCGGCCTGGGCCTCGCGCGCCTGCCAGGCAATGAGGAGCGCCACGGTGGCCACCCCCAGTGCGTAGGCGAGCACGCCGCCCGCCCGCGGGCGCGGCAGGTCACGGCGCAGTACGCGGAGCGGCGGCACGTTGGCGAGCGCGACGAGCGGCGGCACGGCGAACCCGAACAGGAGCAGCAACCCGGTCGCGAAGGCCTTGAACCCCGGCTCCAGCGACGGTGCAGGAAGCCCGGCGTCCATCATCGAGGCGAGCATGCCGACCAGCAGCGCCTGGCCGCCCAGCGCGGCGGCGACGCCGATCGCGCTCGCGACGACACCGAGTACCAGGAACTGCAACACGAACAGGCCGAGCGTCTGCCGCACGGGCGCCCCCAGGCAGCGCATCATCGCCGCGGCGTCGAGGTGTCGGCGCAGGTAGCGCGACGCGGCGAGCGCCACGGCGACCGCAGCCAGCAGCACGGCGACAAGCGCGGCGAGGCCCAGGAACTTCTCCGCGCGATCGAGCGTCTGCCGCACCTCGGGGCGAAGGTCGCGGACGGTCTCCATGCGCTGGCCGGGCTTGAGTTCCCTCCCGAGCCAGGCGCGGAAGCGCTCCAGGTTGCCGCCGCCGGCGTCGGCGACGAGCAGGCGGTAGTTCGCCCGATTGCCCGGCTGCAGCAGGTTGGTCGACGGAACATCGTCGAGGTTCAGCAGCAGCTTCGGGCCGAGCGAGAACACCACACCGGCGACCTCGGGCTCCTGCAGGACGATCGCGGTAACCGTGAGCGTCGCCTCGCCGACCGCGAGCTTCGCGCCGCGATCGAGGCCCATGCGCTGTGCGAGGCGGGTATCGACCCAGGCCTCGCCCCGCCCGGGAATCGCGTCGGCGACGCGGCCTTCCGGATTGCCGGTCTCGACCAGCCGCACCACGCCGCGAAGCGGGTAGCCGGCACCGACCGCCTTGACGTCGGTCAGGACGGCCGCGGCGCTGGCACTTGCCGTGCCGCCTGCCGTGCCGCCTGCCGTGCCGCCTGCCGTGCCGCCTGCCGTGCCGCTTGCCGCATCAGTTGCCCTCTGAACCATGCTGTTGAAGCGGATCACCGGCGTGGTCGCGAGGCCGTCCGCGCGCGCGCGCTCCGCGAACCCCGGCGGCAACGGTCGGTCGCCGGTGATCATCAGGTCGCCACCGAGGAGCAGGTTCGCCTGCCGGGTGAGCGCGCCCTTGACGCGGTCAGCGAAGAAGCCGACCGTGCCGACGCTTGCCACCGCGAGGATCAGCGCTGCGACCAGCACTCGCAACTCGCCCGCGCGCCAGTCGCGGCGGAGCATCCGCAGCGCGAGGCGCAGCGTGTTCACGGCGCCGCCTCCGGGAAAGTAGGGTCAGACTCGACTTTTTTCGGCTCCCGATCCGCTCGTGCGGCGACACCATGAAAAGTCGAGTCTGACCCTACTTTCCCGAAAGTCGAGTCTGACCCTACTTTCTCGTCGCGGACCAGCTTGCCGGCAGCGAGCGACAGGCGCCGACCGCAGCGCGCGGCGAGCGTGAGGTCGTGCGTCACCAGCACCAGCGTCGTGCCGTGCTCCCGGTTGAGGCGGAACATGAGCTCGGCGACCTCGACCCCGGTGGCGCCGTCGAGGTTGCCGGTGGGTTCGTCCGCCATCAGCAGCTTGGGCTCGCCGGAGAAGGCGCGGGCGATCGCGACGCGCTGCTGCTCGCCGCCGGAGAGTTGCCGTGGGTAGTGGTGGCCGCGCCTGCCGAGGCCGACACGCTCGAGCCAGGTGCGCGCGCGCGCATCGGCGTCCGCGCTGCCTGCAAGCTCCAGGGGCAGCATCACGTTCTCGAGCGCGGTGAGCGCGGGAAGCAGCTGGAACGACTGGAACACGAAGCCGAGCAGCCGTTGGCGCAGCGCGGCGCGGGCGTCCTCATCGAGCACCGAGAGCCCCTCCCCATCGAGCCACACCTCCCCGCTCGTGGGCCTGTCGAGCCCAGCCATGAGCCCGAGCAGCGTCGTCTTGCCCGAGCCGGAGGCACCGACGATCGCGACCGACGCGCCGGGTTCGACCTCGAACGAAACGTCGTCGAGGATGGTGAGCGGCGTCTCGCCGCTCTGGACGACCTTGGAGAGGGACTGTGCGCGAAGGATGGGCGTGGTGGACATTGGCAACCGCGGGGCGACGGCGGGACGCGCCCGGACCGGCGCTAGGTCGTTAGATACGGTAACCGACGTCGGGTTTCAACCCGGCGCGCGACAGAACGCAACGGGGAGCGACGGGCGGACGCAGTATAGCGTCGCCCCGCGTGTCCACAGGCCGGAGGCGGTTCGACGGACCTGGATGCGAGCCCTCGGGTCGTCCACGTAGCGGACATCCGCCGGACGGCGTCCGCAGCCCGGGATCTAGAATGTCGGCCGAGCCACCCCGATGTTTGCCGAATGATCGCCCGCCTGCTCCTCGTCCTTGCCCTCCTGTTGGTGCCCCCCGCCCACGCCGCGGGCGAGCCGGTGATCGTCGTCGTCGGCGACTCGATCTCCGCGGGGTACGGGCTCGCGCCGGGACAGGTCTGGGTCTCGCTCCTCGAAGCACGGCTCAGGGCCGAGCGCTTCCCGCATCGGGTGATCAACGCGTCGATCAGCGGCGACACCACGGCCGGCGGGCGCACGCGCCTTCCCGCGCTCCTCGCCGCGCACAAGCCCGCGGTGGTCGTCATCGAACTGGGGGGCAACGACGCGCTGCGCGGCCAGCCACTTGCGGCGACCCGCGCGAACCTCGACGCGATGACGCTGGCCGCCCAAGCGGCCGGCGCCCGGGTGCTGATCCTCGGCATGAAGCTGCCGCCGAACTACGGGCCGGCCTACGTGCGCGAGTTCGACACGCTGTTCGAGGCGGTAGCGAAGGCGCGCAGGGCGGCCTTCCTGCCCTACCTCTTCGACGGTTTCGGCGACGACCTCGCGTCCTTCCAGCCGGACAAGATCCATCCGACCGCCGAGGCGCAGCCGAGGATTCTCGGCAACGTGTGGCCGGCGTTGAAGCCGTTGCTCGCGTCGAAAACGAAGTGACCGCGACCACGAGGGTGCGCGACGACCGGCGTGTGGGGCCGGAAGCCATCGCCGCGCACGCCGACGTGATCGACGTGCGCACGCCGTCCGAGTTCGCGGAGGACCACATCCCGGGGGCCATCAACCGCCCGGTCCTCTCCGACGAGGAACGCGCGATCGTCGGCACGCTGCACGCGAAGGCTTCCGCGTTCGAGGCGAAGAAGCTCGGCGCGGCCCTGATCTCGCGCAACATCGCGGGTATCGTCGAAGGTTTGCGCGACCGTTCGCGCGAGTTCGCGCCGCTCGTCTACTGCTGGCGGGGCGGCCAGCGCAGCCGCTCCCTCGCGCACGTGATGAACGAGATCGGCTGGCGCGCGGTGCAGCTCGACGGCGGCTATCGTGCCTACCGCCGGCACGTCTGCGCGGCCCTCGAAACGCTGCCCGCACGCTGCTCGTACCGGGTGATCTGCGGGCTCACCGGCTCGGGCAAGAGCCGGCTCCTTGCGGCGCTCGAGCGCGAAGGCGCGCAGACGCTCGATCTCGAGGGCCTCGCCAGGCACCGCGGGTCGCTGCTCGGCGACCTGCCGAACGACCCGCAGCCGTCGCAGAAGCTGTTCGAGAGCCTGCTCCTGCGGGCGCTGGAAGCGCTCGATCCCGCGCGCCCGGTGTTCGTCGAGTCCGAGAGCAAGAAGATCGGCCGGCTGCAGGTGCCGGAGTCGTTGCTCGCGATGATGCGCGGCTCGCCGTGCGTTCGCGTGGACCTGTCCCGACCGATGCGCATCGCGCTGCTCGAGGACGAGTACGCGCACTTCCTTGCCGACCCGGCGCTTCTCGGCGAGCGGCTTGCGCCGCTCGTGCCGCTGCACGGCAAGGCGACGATCGAGCGCTGGAGCGCCCTGTCGATGGCGCGCGACTTCGACGCGTTGGTCGAGGAACTGCTGGTGTCGCACTACGACCCGGTCTACGCGCGGTCGATCGAGCGCAACTTTCCGCGCTACGGGGAAGCGATCGTCGTCGCGCCCGGGAGCATCGACGAGGTTGCCTTCCGTCGCGTCGCGCGGCAACTGATCGAGGCTGCCGCGGAGTCGCGCCGATGACCGCCCGCGCGTTTCGCCTCGTCAACGTCTTCGCGGAGGCGCCGCTCGCGGGCAACCCGTTGTGCGTGTTCGAGGACGGCCGGGGACTCGACGACGCGACGATGCAGGCGCTGGCGCTGCAGTTCAACCTCTCGGAGACGACCTTCGTGCTGCCGTCATCGCGGGCGCGCGCACACGTGCGGATCTTCACGCCGACGTTCGAGATGCCCTTCGCCGGCCATCCGACGCTCGGCACCGCGCATGTCGTGCGGGCCCTCGCGGGCGGCGGCGATCGGGTCACGCTGGAGATGAAGGCCGGAGTGATCCCGGTCGAGGCGCAGGGCGACGTCTGGACGCTGCAGGCCAATGCCCCGACGCATCGGCGCCCGGCGGCGTCGCGCGCCGAGCTCGCGGCGATGCTCGGACTGCGCGAGGAGGACGTGCTTGCGGATCCGTTGTGGGTCGACACCGGCAGCGAACAGCTGCTGATCCCGCTCGCGTCGGTCGAAGCGGTCGATCGAGCCGCGCCGGACGCGTTGCTGATGCAGCGGCACGGATCGAACGCGACGCACGCGATGGCCTACGTGTTCGCACGGGACGGCAGCACGGCCGATCGACGCATCCGCGCGCGCTTCTTCTTCCCCAAGCACGGAGCGGTGGTCGAGGACCCCGGCACCGGGTCGGCGTGCGCCAACCTCGGCGGCTGGTTGCTCGCCACGGGCGCGGCACTGCCGGTGCGGCTCGACGTGCATCAGGGCGGCCAGGTCGGTCGGCCGTGTCGGCTCGGTCTCGAGGTGACATCTGACCACCGCATCCGGGTCTCGGGGCGGGTGGTCGAGATCGCGCGCGGCGTGGTCGAGCTGGGGTAGCTCGGCGTCGCCGCGGCCGGTTTCGCCGTTACGCGACGTTGGCGTCCCAGGCCTCGAGGTAGGCCTGCCAGTGCGGCGCCCCAGTCGACGCGATGCGCTCGCGCGCCAGCGAGACCTCGGCCGCGTAGCCGCCGGCGTCGATCTCGCCGCGCATCAGGCGGAAGCGCTGGTAGAGGAGATAGGTGTTGAGGACGTCGGTCTCGCAGTAGTCGCGGACCTCGGCCAGGCGTCCTGCCGCGACCGCGCCGGCCACCTCGCTGCCGTCCATGCCGAGCTTGCCCGGGAAGCCGCACAGCCGCGACATCGCGTCGAGGCCTGCACAGGCGCGGGCCTGGAACTGCGCGAGGACGTCCATCAGGTCGATGTGGCGCGTGTGGTAGCGCGAGAGGTAGTTGTTGAAGCGGAACTCGCGGTCGTCGTCGCCCCAGTCCCAGTAGCGCGCGGCCGTGACGCCGTGGATCAGCGCGCGGTGGTGCAGTACCGGCAGGTCGAAGCCGCTGCCGTTCCATGTGACGAGCTGGGGCGTCGAGCGGTCGATGATCTCGAAGAAGCGGCGGATCAACTCCGGTTCGTCGTCGCCGAGCTCGCCGACCGAGGCGATCTTGAACCTGGCGCCGTCGCGCAGCGCGCAGCCGATCGCCACGACCTTGTGCAGATGGATCGGCGGGAAGTCGTTGCCCGTCGCCGCCCGCCGCATGTTCGTGAACCACGCGAGCACGTCGGCGTCGGCGAGATCGGCGGGGACGTCGTGCGTGCGACGGATGCCGGCGACGTCGGGCACCGTCTCGATGTCGAAGACGAGGATGGGGGTCATCCCTGGAAGACGCCGGTGGAGAGATACCGATCGCCGCGATCGCAGACGATGAAGACGATCGTGGCGTTCTCGACTTCCTGCGCGATGCGCAGCGCGACGGTGCAGGCGCCGCCGGCCGATATGCCGCAGAAGATGCCCTCGTCGGTGGCCAGGCGACGGGTCATCGTCTCGGCTTCGACCTGGGTGACCGGCTCGATGCGGTCGACCCGCGAGGCGTCGTAGATCCGCGGCAGGTAGGCCTCGGGCCACTTGCGAATGCCGGGAATCGACGCACCTTCGGCGGGCTGCGCGCCTATGACGACGATGTCCGTACGCTGCTCCTTGAGGAAGCGCGACACGCCCATGATGGTTCCCGTCGTCCCCATCGCCGACACGAAGTGCGTGACGCGGCCCCCGGTCTGGTGCCAGATCTCGGGGCCGGTACCGCGGTAGTGCGAGAGCGGGTTGTCCGGATTGGCGAACTGGTCGAGCATGCGCCCGCGTCCGGCGCGCACCATCTGCTCGGCGAGATCGCGCGCGCCTTCCATGCCGCCGGCCTTGGGCGTGAGGATCAGCTCGGCGCCGTAGGCGGTCATCGCCTGCCTGCGCTCGATCGACAGGTTGTCCGGCATGATCAACACCATGCGGAAGCCACGCATCGCCGCGACCATCGCGAGGGCGATGCCGGTGTTGCCCGACGTGGGCTCGATCAGCGTGTCCCCGGGGCGAATCTCGCCACGGCGCTCGGCCTCGACGATCATCGATAGCGCCGGCCGGTCCTTGACCGACCCCGCCGGATTGTTGCCCTCCATCTTGCCGAGGACGACGTTGGAGGTCGTGCCGGGTAGCCGTTGCAGCCGAACGAGCGGGGTGTTGCCGACGGTGTCGGCCAGCGATGGGTAATCGGGCGGCGGGCTCATGCGGACGATTGTAGCGAACCCGTGCGCCGCCCGATCCCCGCCCCCCAGAGGCGGCGTGCTATCGCTTGGCCCCGTCCTCGCGGGCGATCGCGCCCGCGCCGCTCCGCGTCGGAGCCCGGGTGTCCGCCTTGGCATCCGGCTTCGTGTCGCCGCGTGCCGGGGCCTGGGCGACCGCCGCACGCGCACCGCTGCCTGCAATCGTGAGCTCGGGCTTGATCTGCTGGAAGAGCTTTTCGCCGATGCCGCGCACCTTGCGGATTTCGTCCACCGACCGGAACGGGCCGTTCTGGGTGCGGTAGTCGATGATCGCCTGGGCCTTCGACGGCCCGATGCCCGGCAGCGCGACCAGCTCGTCCTTGGTCGCCGAGTTGAGGTTGACCGTCGCAAGCGCGGCCGTCGAGATGAGCAGCGCGGCCAGCGCGCAAAGCAATCGTTTCATCGCATCCTCCGTGATCTCGCGCCGGCGGACATTCGCCGGCACGACTCACGATAGGCTGCGGCGTCACGTTGCCGCCATCAGCCGTTCGACGTAGCGGTCCACGCCGTCTTCGACGCTTGCGAACGGCGCGTCGTAGCCCGCCGCGCGCAGCGCGGCGAGGTCGGCTTCCGTGTAGCTCTGGTACTTGCCGGCGAGCACCGACGGAAACGGCACGTAGGCGATTGCGCCGACCTGCACCAGTTCGTCCACGCCGCGCCGGGGCCGGCCCTCGCGCCGATCCACGGCATTGATCACCGCAGCGGCCATCGCGTTGTACGTGCTCGCCCGGCCCGAGCCGACGTTGAAGATACCCGAGACGTCCGGGTGGTCGAGGAACCAGAGGTTCGCGGCAACGACGTCGTCGACGGAGACGAAGTCGCGCCGCTGCTCGCCCGCCTCATAGCCGCCCGAGCCCTCGAACAGGCGCACCCGTCCTTCCGCGCGGTATTGGTCGAAGAAGTGCATCGCCACCGAGGCCATGCGACCCTTGTGGCGCTCGCGGGGACCGTAGACGTTGAAGTAGCGGAAGCCGGCGATCGGCGCGATGCGGTCCGGCAGGATGCGCCGCACGTGCTGGTCGAACAGGAACTTCGAGTAGCCGTAGACGTTGAGCGGTGCCTCGTGGTCCCGGGACTCGCGGAACACCGGTCCTGCGCCGTACACGGACGCCGATGACGCGTACAGGAAGGGAATGTCGTTCTCCTGACAGTGCTCGAGCAGCGTCACGGAGTAGCGGTAGTTGTTGCGCATCATGTAGCGCCCGTCGGACTCCATCGTGTCCGAGCACGCTCCCTGGTGCAGCACCGCTCCTACGTCGTCGTCGAACTCGCCGTCGGCCAGCCGGGCGAGGAACTCGTCCTTGTCGACGTACTCGGCGATCTCGCAGTCCGCGAGGTTCGCGAACTTGTCGGCGCGCGTGAGGTTGTCCACCGCGACGATGTCCGTGAAGGCGCGCTCGTTCAATGCGCGCACCAGGTTCGCACCGATGAAACCGGCAGCGCCGGTGACGACGATCTTCAGGCCTTCGAACATGGCGTCTTCCTTCAGAGCTCGAGATCGACGCGCCCAACCCGCGTCGTGACCACCGGGACGCGCGGCGCAAGCGCGCAGAGCAGCTCGTAGCCGACCGTGGAGGCGGCCGCGGCAACGTCGTCGACCGGCAGGCCCTCGCCCCAGAGCACGACCGGGCTGCCGACCGCGGCCTCGGGCACGTCGGTCAGGTCGACGGTGATCATGTCCATCGACACGCGGCCCGCGATGCGCACCTTGCGGCCGCACACCAGCACCGGCGTGCCGTTGGGCGCGTGGCGCGGGTAGCCATCCGCGTAGCCGCACGCCACCACGCCGAGGCGATGCGGTCGCGACGCGGTGTAGGCCGCGCCGTAGCCCACGCCGTCGTTCGCGGCGAGTTGCCGCACGGCGATCAGCTGCGAGCGCAACGTCATCACCGGCTGCAGGCCGAGCGACTCGGCGGTCTGGTACGCGAAGGGCGTCGCGCCGTAGAGCATGATGCCGGGCCGCACGATGTCGCCACCCACCTCGCCGAAGCGGAAGACCCCTGCCGAGTTGGCGAGCGAGCGCGGATACGGGAGGTTGCTGCAGGCCGACTCGAACGTCGCGAGGGCCTCGGCCAGGCCGTCGTCCTCGTCGGCGCGCGCGAAGTGGGTCATGAGCCGCAGCGCCGCGACCGCCGGGGCGTGCGAAAGCCGCTCGCACACCGGTGCCACGTCCGCCGGCGCGAGGCCCAGACGGTTCATTCCCGAGTTGACCTTGACGAACACCTCGAGCGGCCGCGCAAGCACCGCGCGCTCGAGCATCGCGACCTGGTCGAGGTGGTGCACCACGACGGCGATGCGGGCGCTGGCGATCTCGGCCAACTCCCGAGCCTCGAAAAATCCCTCGAGCAACACGATGCGGCGCGAATACCGCGCGTCCCGCACGCGGATTGCGGCGTCGAGCTCGAGCAGCGCCAGTCCGTCCGCCTCGGCAAGCGCCGGCAGTACACGCAGCAGCCCGTGGCCGTAAGCGTCCGCCTTGACCACGGCCAGCAGCTGCGCGCGTGGCGCCCTCTCGCGCGCCTTCGCCACGTTCGCAGCGAGCGCGGCGAGATTGATCTGCGCGAAGATCGGTCGGGCCATCCGCAGGTGGGATCGTCGTGGCGGGAACGGCAGGGCAGCGAAAACGGACGAGGAACTGCAGCTTGCCGCAGTGCGGACGGCGGCTGCGGCGCGGCCCCGACATGATGCAATCGTGGTATAAAGCGCCGGCCCGCGCGCGGCTGCCGGGATCATACCAAACCGGCGCGCGAATCCCCTCGACGGCGCCGGGAGGACGCGCAAGGCCCGTCACCCCCGCAGGAAACGATGAAGCCCGGCTTCTACACCATCATGGCGGCGCAGTTCTTCAGCTCGCTCGCCGACAACGCCCTGCTGGTCGCCGCGATCGCGCTGCTCGCGCAGCTCGCCGGCCCCGCGTGGATGGTGCCGATGCTCAAGTTCTTCTTCGTGGTGTCGTACGTCGTGCTGGCGGCGTGGGTCGGCGCGTTTGCCGACTCGATGCCCAAGGGCCGGGTGATGTTCGTCACCAACCTGATCAAGGTGGGCGGCTGCACGATGATGCTGCTCTACCAGTTCTTCACGCCGGGCAATCTGCCCCAGTACGTGGTCGTGCTGCTGGCCTACGCGGTCGTGGGGTTCGGTGCCGCCGCCTATTCGCCGGCGAAGTACGGCATCCTGACCGAACTGCTGCCACCCCGACAGCTCGTGGCCGCGAACGGCTGGATCGAAGGCACGACGGTCGGCTCGATCATCCTCGGCACCGTGCTCGGCGGCGCGCTGGTATCGTCGGTCGTGTCGTCGAAGCTCCTCGGGTTCGACTTGCCCGGTCTGGAGACGTGGATCGACACAGGCCCGGAAGCGGCGATCGTCGTCATCGCGTTCTTCTACGGCGTCGCGGCAGTGTTCAACCTGTACATTCCCGACACCGGGGTGGACCATCGGCAGCCCTCCAACAACCCGCTGTTCCTGATCCGCGAGTTCTCGCACTGCGTCTCGCTGCTGTGGCGCGACAAGCTGGGCCAGATCTCGCTCGCCACGACGACGCTGTTCTGGGGCGCGGGCGCGACGCTGCAGTTCATCGTGCTCAAGTGGGCCGAGGAGTCGCTCGGCATGAACCTGTCCCAGGGCGCGATCCTGCAGGCGGTCGTTGCGGTCGGCATCGCGGTGGGCGCGGTGGTCGCGGCGACCAAGGTGACCCTGCGCCAGGCGGCTTCGATCCTGCCGGTCGGCGTGGCGATGGGACTGATCGTCATGGTCCTCGCCATGTACTCGCGCGACATGGGGCCGCACGGCGGGTTCGCGCTCGAGCTGTTCGGCAAGTCGTTCACCGTGCCCTGGTACGTGCTGGTCGCGAGCGGCATCCTGATGGTCGTCGGTTGCCTCGCCGGGTTCTTCGTCGTCCCGATGAACGCTCTGCTGCAGCATCGCGGGCACGTGCTGATGGGCGCCGGACACTCGATCGCCGTGCAGAACTTCAACGAGAACCTGGCGATCCTCGCGATGCTCGCGGGCTACGCGGGCATGATCTGGGTCGACCTGTCCATACGCACCGTGATCCTGATCTTCGGGATCTTCGTCAGCGTGTCGATGTTCCTGGTCGTGCTGCGGCACCGCCACAACCAGTCGCAGGGCGACTCGTTGCACCTGATCGGCATGGACAAGCCGCACTGACGGCTCGCGGGGCACGCGACGACGTCGCCGACGCCGCGCGGAGCGTTGGAACGAGCCCGACCCGCCCGGGTCAGGTCAGCAGCACCGGCCGGTTGGGCAGCTGATCGGGGTCGCGAGCATCGCCCGGGAAGTGCTGGGCGAGCAGTGCCGTGATGGCCCGCACGCCATGCTCGACGGCGTCGAGGTAGCGCCGCTCGGCGAAGATCTGTTCCATCTGGCGGGCGATCGCCTCCCAGCCCTCGTTGCCGACGTGACGGTGGATGCCGCGGTCGGCCACGATCTCGAACCGGCGGTCGGCGAGCAGCAGGTAGATCAGCACGCCGTTGTTGTCCTCGGTGTCCCAGACGCGCAGCAGGCCGAATACCTCGAGCGCTCGTTCGAGCGGCGGGACGCGGCGCCAGACTCGTCCCACCGGGAGCGCCGGCTCGATCGCGACGCAGACTTCGCCGGTGTGGGTGGCCTCGCCGTCTTCGATCAACTGCTCGATGTGCTCCAGCGCATCGATGGGATAGGTGCGGCGAACGTCCGCGTCGTCGGAGATCGCGTGTCGCCAGATGCGGTTGCGCCGTGTCGTGGTCACTGTCCGCCTCCCCGTCTACCAGTTGCCCGACGCGCCACCGCCGCCGAAGCCACCGCCGCCGCCGGAAAAGCCGCCACCGCCGCCCCCGCCGCCCCAGCCGCCGCCGCCGATCCAGGGGCCGCCGCCCCACGTGCCGCCGCGCCGACCGGCGCGCGAGACCCCGGCGCCCCCGGCCATGCCGAAGAACATGATGACGAACCACGCGAGCGCGGCGGCCGCGGCGCCGAACAGGATCGAGCCCGCGACGAGCCACGCGCCGCCGCCGACCAGCCCCGCACCGACGGTGGCGCCGCCGACCTTGCCGAAGATGCGTCGCAGGAAGCCGCCCAGCGCCGGGACAACGAGGAAGAAGAAGATCACCCAGGCGAAGGGCACGTCGATCGACTGCGGCCCGGGCTTGCGCTGGGCGACCGGCGGCAGGGCCTCGCCCTTGCCGATGACGCCGATGATGCGGTCGACGCCGGCATTGATGCCGGCCGCGAACTGGTTCTGCCGAAACAGCGGGGTGATCGTCTCGGCAATGATGCGCTTCGACGTCGCGTCGGTGAGCACGCCCTCGAAGCCGTAGCCGACCTCGATGCGGAGCTTGCGGTCCTCCTTCGCGACCACGAGCAGCGCACCGTTGTCCTGGCCCTTACGCCCGATCTTCCACGCCTCGGCGACGCGGATCGAATATGTCTCGATCGGCTCGGGCTGCGTGGAGGGCACGAGGAGCACGGCGAGCTGATTGCCCGTCTGCTGCTCCCACGCGGTGAGCTTGGCCTCGAGCGCCTGGCGCTCGGCGGGCGCGAGCGTGCCGGTGAGGTCGGTGACCCGTGCCGACAGCGGGGGGATCGGCGCGAGCCCCTCGGTGGTCTGCTCCCACCCGGCGATCTGCGCGAGCGCGACGACCGGTGCCAACGCAAACGCGAGCACAGCCAGCATGCGCACGGCGAACGACCGCAAGACAGGCGAGAGCGCACTCATGGCGAGGCGGTCCTTGAGCGTGGCGGGCACGACCGACCCGCCCCGCATCACGCCCGGCACGGTCGGCGCGCCGGGCGTTCGGGGAGGGTCAGTAGCCCTTTTTCAGCAGGTCGCCTGCAGCTGAGACGGCGTCGCCGCCGCCCGCGTCCGACGTCTTCGCGGGGGCGGGTTGCGCCGGCGCAGGCAATGCCGGCGCGGGGGCGGGAGCGGGAGTCGGCGCCGGCTTCGTGAAGTCGACCTTAGGCGGCGCGGAGACCGCGGCCTCGTCGGCCACGGCGAAATTCGGCCTCACCTTGTGGCCGAAGATCATCGCGGTCAGGTTGGTCGGGAACTGGCGCACCGTCGTGTTGTACTCCTGCACCGTCTTGATGAAGCGGTTGCGCGCGACGGTAATGCGGTTCTCCGTGCCCTCGAGCTGCGACTGCAAGTCGCGGAACAGCGCGTCGGACTTGAGGTTCGGGTAGTTCTCGGCGACGACCAGCAGGCGCGACAGCGCGCCGGAGAGCTGGCTCTGCGCCGCCTGGAACTTGGCGAACGCTTCCGGATCGTTGATGAGCTCGGGCGTGGCCTTGATGCCGGCCACCGAGGCGCGCGCCTGTGTCACCTCGACCAGCACCCTCTCTTCCTGCGCGGCGTAGCCCTTCACCGTGTTGACGAGGTTTGGCACGAGGTCGGCGCGGCGCTGGTACTGGTTCAGCACCTCGGACCACGCGGCCTTGATCCCCTCGTCCTGCGTCTGCAGCGTGTTGTAGCCACAGCCGGAAAGCGTCGCCACGGCGAGGGCGGCGAGGATGACGGCGAACTTGCGGAACATGCGTCCTCCGGACGTGATGCGCGGGCAAGCCGGCCCGCAGGCGGTAACGTGCGGTGCATTCCCACCGCATTCAAGGGGAATGTGCCGAATCACGCGAAGACCCAACACACGGGACCTCGGCAGGCTTTCACGGCATGCCGCGGTCGGCGAATATTCTACTCGCCCGTAGCAACATCTGCCTCGGACCGGGATGCCGCCAGCGTACGCCGCGCGAACAGCAGGTCTTCCCAGGCCTTGGCCTTCTCCTGCAGGCTGCGCAGGAGGTAAGCCGGGTGGTAGGTCACGACCAGCGGTATGTCACGGACGCGGTGCACGCGCCCGCGCAGGCTGGCGATCGAGGCGTCGGTGCCCAGCAGCAGCGAAGCCGCGCTCTTGCCCAGCGCGAGGATCAGCTTGGGCTGGATCAGCGCGAGCTGTCGCTCCAGATAGGGCCGGCAGGCGTCGACTTCGACCGGCACCGGCGTGCGGTTGCCGGGCGGCCGGCACTTGAGCACGTTGGCGATGTAGACGTTGTCGCGCCGGTTCATGCCGAGCGCGGCCAGCATGTTGTCGAGGAGCTTGCCCGCCTGGCCCACGAACGGCTCGCCGCGCGCATCCTCCTCGGCGCCGGGCGCCTCGCCGATCAGCATCCACTGCGCACGAACGTCGCCGACGCCTGGTACGACCTGGTTGCGCGTGCGGCACAGGCCGCACGCCGTGCAGGCCTGGACGTCGGCGGCGAACTCGTCCCACCCGAGCGTGGCGATGCGCTCGAGACGCGCGGCCGCGGCGGGTGGCGGCGCGATCGGCGCACGCTCGGCCGACGCGCCGGCATCCTGGCTCGCCATGACGTCGCGACGGCGCAGGCGCCACTCCGGCGCGAGAAGAAGCTCGCGGAGGATCTCCTCGCGGCTCGCCACGACGCCTACCTCGCCGGACCCCGCCCGGGGCCCGTGGGCTCGACGAGCGTGCGCCGCATGACCAATGCGTCCTCGGACATGCCGCGAGGCGTCGCCGGGTAGTACGCGTGGCGTCGGCCGACGGCCTCGAATCCGGCAGCTTCGTAGAGTGCGATCGCCGGCGCGTTGGACATCCGCACCTCGAGGAATATCTGCTCCGCACCGGCACGCCGGGCGTCGTCCATGAAGCGGTGGAGCAACGCGCCGCCGAGCCCCCGCCGCCTCGCATCCGGCACTACGGATAGGTTGAGAAGCTGCGCCTCGCCGGCGCCCAGGGTCATCACGCCGAAGGCGAGGATGCGCCCGTCGCGCTCGGCGACCGTGGCGCCATAGCCCGCCGCGAGGGCGTCGCGGAAGTTGCCGAGGCTCCACGGCGCCGCGTGGATCTCGTTCTCCAGGGCAGCGACATAGGCGAGGTCGGCCTCGGCCATCGGCCGCCACCGGACGCGCTGCAGGTACGCCAGTCGATCGGGAACGCTCGCCATCAGAGCCTCGCACCCGCGGCCCGCTCCGCGGTCGTCAGCGCAACCCGATGCCGCACGTACAGCGGCAGCGCCTCGGAGGGCGGCGTGCCCTGCCCCGCCATCAGGCGCGCGCGTCCCAGTTCGCCGATCGCGCGTGCCGAGGGCTTGATCGTCGCGTCCACCCCGGAGAACGCACAACGCTCGGCCATCGCGGGATGCGCGGCAAGCCCGTCGCCCGCACCGAACCAGCTCCCGGAAGGCAGCGTGACCTCGGTGGGGCCGACGACGGCCGGGGCGAGCACCTCGCGCCAACGGGCGTCGGCGCGCTCGTACGCCGCGACGTAGACCTCCTGCATGCGTGCGTCCGTGCACGCGAAGACGCGTGTCGCGCCATGCGCGCGATGCGCATCCTGCGCAATGGCCTCGAGCGTGGGCACCGCAGCCACCGGGAGCCCTCGTCCGAGCGCCAGTCCCTGCGCGACGCCACAGGCGATGCGTACCCCGGTGAACGAGCCGGGCCCGGCACCGAAGGCGATGCCGCCGAGGTCCGTGAGCTTCCAGACCACGTCGACCAGGAGTGCGTCGACCAGGGGCAGCACGCGTTCCGAGTGGGTCTGGCCCGCGTGCTCGCGTCGCTCGTGGAACCCGCGCGCATCGCCCAGGGCGACCGCGAGCCATTCGGTCGAGCAGTCGATGGCAAGGACACGCATGGGGTGGGGAGGCGAGTCGTACTCGAGGGGAACCGTGAATCGATTCTACCGAAGCCGCGTCGGGGAGAACCCGCCGGGTACAATTTCGCCGCGCGCTGCGGCTGCCTGCGGCCGTCCGCGCAACGCATGGGCGAAGTCACCGTCAACATCGAGTCGCTCGACAACGAAGGCCGCGGCATCGCGCGCGCCGACGGCAAGGCGGTGTTCGTCGAGGGCGCGCTGCCGGGCGAGCGCGTCGCGATCGTGACGCTGAAGCGCAAGCCCACCTACGAGATCGCGCGCGCGACGCGCGTGCTCTCGGCGAACGCAGCGCGTGTCGCACCGCGCTGTCCGCACTTCGGCACCTGCGGCGGATGCTCGCTGCAGCATGCCGCACCGGTCCTGCAGGTCGCGGCGAAGCAGCGGGTACTCGAGGAGGCGCTCGCCCGCCTCGGCCGCGTTGCGCCCGGGCGGCTCCTGCCCCCGGTGTACGGCCCGTCCTGGGGCTACCGGTACCGCGCGCGGCTGTCAGTGCGCAACGTGCCGAAGAAGGGCGGCGTGCTGGTCGGCTTCCACGAGCGCAAGTCGAGCTACGTCGCCGACATGCGCGAATGTCACGTGCTGCCGCGCAAGATCTCGGACCTGCTGCCGCGGTTGCGCCGGCTGGTGGAGGGCCTGTCGATCCGCGACCGCGTGCCGCAAATCGAGGTCGCGGTCGGCGAGCGCCCCCCGGACGGACGCGAGTCGCGGGCACCCGAGCCGGTCCACGCGCTGGTGTTCCGCATTCTCGAGCCGCTCGGCCCCGACGACGGAGCGCGACTTCGCGCCTTCGCGGAAGACCACGCCGTCGACATCTGGCTGCAGACCGGCGGCCCCGCGACGGCGGCACCATTCCATCCGCCCCATGCCCCGCTCGCCTACTCGCTGCCGGAGTTCGGCGTGTTCGTGCCCTTCGGCCCGACCGAGTTCACGCAGGTGAACCACGCGGTGAACGGCGTGCTGGTCCGGCGCGCGATGGCGCTGCTCGCCCCGGCGCCGGGGGAACGCATTGCCGACTTCTTCTGCGGGCTGGGCAATTTCACGCTGCCGATCGCCCGCCTCGGCGCGGACGTGCTCGGTGTCGAGGGCGCGGACGCACTGGTGGCCCGGGCGAGAGAGAATGCCGCGGCGAACGGCCTGACCGAACGGACCCGCTTCGCAACCGCGAACCTGTTCGAGGCGACGCACGAGTCGATCGAGCCGTTCCTGCCCCTCGACAAGGCGCTGATCGACCCCCCCCGCGAGGGCGCGGTCGAACTCGTCAAGGCGCTGCCGCATCGCGACGACGAGCGCTCGCTCCAGCGCATCGTCTACGTCTCGTGCAATCCCGCGACCCTCGCACGCGACGCGGCGGTGCTGGTGCACGAGCGTGGCTACGCGCTCGACGCCGCGGGCGTGGTCAACATGTTCCCGCACACCGCGCACGTCGAGTCGATCGCGCTCTTCGTGCGCTGATGCACGCCACCCCGAAAAGAGAGGGCGGCCCGCGGGCCGCCCTCGGCGTTCTCACGCGCCGTTGCCGGCGCGCCCTGCCGTCACTCGTTGTTGCCGGTGAAGGCGAGCAGGAGGTGCAGGAGGCTCGTGAAGAGGTTGTAGATGGACAGGAAGATGCCCAACGTAGCCATCACGTAGTTGGTCTCGCCGCCGTTCACGATGCGCGACACGTCGTGGAGGATGAAGGCCGAGAACAACAGCACCGCGACTGCCGAGATCGTGAGGGACATCGCCGGCACCTGGAAGAACAGGTTGGCGAGGCTCGCGACGATCAGCAGGATCAGGCCGATGAACAGGAACTTCCCCATGAAGGAGAAATCCTTCTTCGTCGCCGTGGCGAACCCTGCCAGTGCGAAGAAGATCACGGCCGTCATTCCCGCGGCGAGCGCCACCGCCTGGCCGCCGTTCGCGAAGCCCGCGGCGTAGGTCAGGATCGGCGTGAGCGCAACGCCGGCGACGAACGTGAAGCCGAACAGCGCCGCGACGCCCCACGCGCTGTTGCGCAGCGCCGAGACGACGAACAGGCCGCCTATCATCACGCCGAACATGATCAGCGGAGCCATGATCGGGTTGGCCACGAACACCCTGGCGAGGTTCATCTGCATGCCGACGAGCGCGCCGCCGATCGTCGGCAGCATCGTCAGCGCCAGCAGCCAGTAGGTGTTGCGCAGGACGGTGTTCTTGTCCCTGGCCAGCG
>Ga0105107_10000917_pt1 | contig 19271 bp, 20 predicted proteins | sample PPLLaktember2015_6_FD_79335 | JGI IMG/M metagenome (GOLD analysis project Ga0105107, IMG submission 79335) | Freshwater sediment microbial communities from Prairie Pothole Lake near Jamestown, North Dakota, USA - PPLs Lake P8 Core (1) Depth... | ecosystem: Environmental > Aquatic > Freshwater >... | reverse complement strand
GATGATCGAGAGCGCCCCAGGGCCGATCGACATCGCTTACGTTCAAAAGATGCAGGGAGATGACCGCAACCGCAACGCGGAGGCGCTCGTGCCGGTGCTGCTGCACCGGCGACGCCGCGAGGCGCACCTCGCGCGCATCGACTCCTTCCTGGTGCGCGGCCCGAGCCGGCTGACGCTGGCGGAGGCCGCCTGAGCGCAGCCGCTCCGCCGGCCCCGCGTTTCTCGGCTTCGTTCTGGACGTACCTCGCGAGCCGCTTCTGCGCCGCCACGGCGATGACGCTGCTGCGCAGCGCCGTGTACTGGCACGTGTTCGCGCTGACGCGTTCGGAGGCCGCGCTCGGCGCGATCGGCCTGGCGCAGTTCGTGCCCGCCTTCGCGCTCACGCTCCTCGGCGGCATGGCGGCCGACGCCTACGACCGGCGCACCGTGATGCGCCTCGCGCAGCTCCCCTACCTGGTGAGCGCCGGGCTGCTGTTCTGGGCGACGTGGCAGGGCTCGATCAGCGTGCCGCTGCTCTACGCGGCGGTGTTCGCGAACGCCGTGTCCTTCGCCTTCGACAGCCCCGCCCGGCAAGCCTTCTTGCCGACGCTGGTGTCGCTCGAGGCCTTCCCGCGCGCGGTCACCCTCGCCTCGACCGCGGCCGCGCTCGCCTTCGCCACCGGCCCGGCGCTCGGCGGCATCCTGATCGCCGCGGCGGGCATCGAGGCGGCCTACGCCGCCTACGGCGTGCTGGTGGCCGCCAACCTGATCGGCCTCGCCTTCGTACGCCCGCTGCGCGAGATCCACGAGCGGCGCGCGCCGAGCTGGCAGGCGGTGCGCGAGGGCCTCGCCTTCGTACGCCGGAGCCCGGTCGTGCTCGGCTGCATGGCGCTCGACATGTTCGCGGTGATCCTGGGCGGCGCGACCGCCCTGCTGCCCGTCTTCGCCAACGAGATCCTGCAGGTCGGGCCGCGCGGCTACGGACTGCTCACCTCGGCGCTCGAGATCGGCGCGCTCGCCATGTCGGTGGTGCTGCTGCTGCGCCGCCCGGTCGGGCGCGCGGGCCCGGCCCTGCTCGTAGCGGTCGCGATCTACGGGCTCGCCACCATCGGCTTCGGGCTCTCGCGCTCGTTCCCGCTCTCGGTCGCGCTCTTCATGCTCGCCGGCGCCGCCGACCAGGTGAGCGTGGTGATGCGCCAGACCACGATCCAGCTCACCACGCCCGACGCGCTGCGCGGCCGCGTGTCGGCCGTCAACATGCTCTTCATCGCCGCCTCGAACCAGCTCGGCGCCGTCGAGTCGGGCTTCCTCGCCGCCGCCACCAGCGCGACCTTCGCCGTCGTGTTCGGCGGCATCGGCTGCCTGTTGGTCGTGGCGTGGACGGCCTGGAAAATCCCCGAGCTGCGGCGCTACCGGCTCGCGCCGAGTCCTACGCCGGATACCCGATCGTCTTGATCTGCAGGTACTCTTCGAAGCCCGCCACGCCGTGCTCGCGGCCGATGCCGCTCTCCTTGTAGCCGCCGAACGGGGAGTCCGGGCCGAACCACATCCCGCCGTTCACGGACACCGTCCCCGTGCGGATGCGCTTTGCGACGCGCATCGCGCGCTCGAGCGACCCCGCGTGCACCGAGCCCGACAGGCCGTACTTCGAGTTGTTCGCGATGCGGACCGCATCCTCCTCGGTGTCGTACGGGATCACGGACAGCACCGGCCCGAAGATCTCCTCCTGCGCGATGGTCGCGTTCGGGTCCACGTCCACGAACAGCGTGGGCTCGACGAAGTAGCCCTTCGCGAGCTTCGCCGGCCGGCCGCCGCCCACCAGGCAACGAGCACCCTCGGCCTTGCCCTTCTCGATGTAGCCGAGCACTCGCTCGCGCTGCTTCGCGTTGACGAGCGGGCCCATGATGTTGCCCATCTGCGTGGGGTCGCCGTAGGGCAGGTTCTGGTAGGCGACCTTCAGCGCCTCGACGCACTCCGCGTAGCGCGAGCGCGGCAGCAGCATGCGCGTGGTGATCGCGCAGCCCTGCCCGCCGTGCATGCAGATGCTCGCGCCGGCGGGCGGCACGATCGCCATCAGGTCGGCGTCGTCGAGGAAGATCTGCGCGGACTTGCCGCCCAGCTCGAGGAAGACGCGCTTCAGCCCGTCGGCGCAGCGGCGCATGATGTGCTTGCCGATCGCGGTCGAGCCGGTGAACGAGACCACGTCCACACGCGGATCTCCGGTGAGCTGGTCGCCGACCTCGGCCGGGTCGCGTGCGGTCACGATGTTCAGCACGCCGGGCGGCAGCTCGGTCTCCTCCGAGATGAGCTTGCCGATCCAGGTCGCGCTCCAGGGCGTGTCGGGTGCGGCCTTCAGCACCGCGGTGCAGCCCGCCATCAGCGCCGGCACGATCTTCGACAGGTTCAGCATGAACGGGAAGTTCCAGGGCGTGACCAGGCCGGCCACGCCGAGCGGCTCGTGCCGCACCATCCGCTTGCTCTTCATGCCGAAGAACTCATGCACGCCGAGCTCGTGCTCCCACTCGTACTTCTCGCCGCACTCGATGTCCCACAGCATGTCCTGGATGCAGGAGTCCTGCTGCACGGCGTAGGTGAGCATGATGGGCGTGCCCACCTCGGCCACGATCTGCGCACGCGACTCCTCCTTGTGCTTCGTGAGCGCGGCGTGGAGCTGGCGCAGGCACTTCGCGCGCTTGGCGAGGTTCGTGGACCAGTCGGTCTCGTCGAAGGCGCGGCGGGCCGCCGCGATGGCGCGATCCATGTCCTCGCGCGTCGCGTCGGCCACCTGGCCGATCACCTCCTCGGTGGCGGGGTTCACGTTCGGGTAGGTGCGCCCGCCCGTGGCGTTCACGAGCTTCCCGTCGATCAGGAGTCGGCTCTCACCGGAAACGGACATCGGCTCTCCTCGTGGCTCAGCGGCCGGGGACGGACGGCGGCTTGATGGCACCCGTCATCATGCCGTTGCCCGATCCGCCGTCGGTGTAGACGTTCTCGCCCGACACGTAGCTCGCGGCGGGGCTGTTCAGGAAGGCCATCACCCAGCCTTGCTCCTCGGCGGTGGAGTTCCGGCCGATCGGCTTCGGGTAGGCGTCCATGAATTCCTTGCTCGTGGCCGCCACGAAGTCGGGCATCATCGGCGTGTCGGTGGGGCCGGGGCTGATGCAGTTGAGGCGGATGCCGGTGGCCGGCGTGAGCGTCGCGCCGCGCCGGAAGGTCCACACGATCGTGCACATCTTCGAGAAGCTATAGGACTCGAACCAGGGCTCCTTCTGGTTCTTCTCCACCCACTCGCGCGCCTCGGCCGGCGTGTTCGTCGCGAGCAGGCCGCCGACCTTCTCCATCATCATCAGGTAGGCCATGCCGGCCGCCGACGAGATCGCGGCGATGGCGCCCCCGTTCCGCGGCAGGTGCGGCACGCACTGCTCGGCGGTGTGGCGCAGGCCGATGAAGTTGACGCCCATCACGTCCACGGCGGGCTTCGTGCCGGGCAGCCCAGCGCAGTAGAAGAGCCGGTCGATGCGCCCGCCCTTCGCCACCGCCGCCACCATCTGCTCGATCGCCTTCGCGTCGCGGAGGTCCACTTCCAGGAACTGCGAGAAGTCGAAGGACGGCTTCTTGACGTCGACCGCGACCACCTCGGCGCCGAGCGAGCGCACGATCTTCGCGGTGGCCTCGCCCATGCCCGAGTAGCAGCCGCACACCAGCACGCGCTGGCCGTCGTAACGGAACCGGTTCTGCATGACACCTCCAGCGAACGCCCGAGGGCGGGCGACGCGGGAGTATACGTGGAACTTCTACACCCCGAATGGGGGGTTCGGCGACACCGGTGGCCGCGCTACCTCGCCGGCCGGAGGATCTCTCGATGCCGGTGAACGCACCCCCGATCCTGTGCAAGCACCCGATGCTGAAGACGATCGAAACCCTCGCGAGCAACGACGGCGCCCTCATGAGCATGATCGAGGGCATCGTCCTCGGAGACGATCCGGAGGATCGCCTCGACTCGATCGAATCGGACGGCCTACTCCACCACTACGACGACAGCGAGAAGGCGCTCGCGCACAAGGCGCTCCTGACCAAGTGGGGAGACGAGAAGACCCTGCGCCACATCAGCGACACGCTCGGCCAGGCGCTCCAGCTGGTTCGCGCCAGCGAGCCGAAGAAGGCGCTGCGCGCGTGGTGGGCGGTGGGGGCCGCGAAGAAGGGCATCCGCTGCGCGGTCACGGAGGACGACGACACCGTCTACTTCGTGATGCTCACCGAGCCGCTCGACGACCTGAAGGTGGCCGACAAGGCCGCCTTCGATCAGGACTTCATCGCCGAGCTGAAGGGGCAGGCGACGGCGCTCAAGGCCTGGGCGGATCCGCTCTAGGCCGCGCCGCGCAGCGGCAGCAGGTACAGGTCCTCGCGCTCGTCGCGGCCGCGGATCGGGGCGCCGATGTAGGGGAGGAAGGCCGCCGCCTCGGGGCCGGCGTGCTCGAAGGTGGGACGGTCGATCACCACCGCCGCCGGCAGCTCGCGCGTGAGCTGCTGGAGCCGCGAGGCGAGGTTGGTGGTGTTGCCGAGCGCGGTCCAGATCATGCGGTCCACGGCCTGGACGTTGCCCACGAAGGCCTTCCCGGTGGCGATGCCGACCCCGGCCGACAGGCTGCCGCGCACACCGGGAAGCGCCGGCAGCTCAGTGACGATTCCACAGCCGGCCGCGACGGCGGCAGCCTCCTTCTCGCTCATGGGATCCGGCGCTCCGAACACCGCCATCATGCCGTCGCCGTTGAACTCGACGACGGTCCCGCCGTGCCTTCGCACCACCGCGGACACCAGCTCGGTGTAGGCGTTCACCACGCTGAAGATCTCCTCGGGGCGCAGCGACTCGGCGAAGTGGCTGTAGCCGCGGATGTCCACGAACAGCACCGACACCTCGATCTCGCCGAGCTCCAATGCGCCGCCGCGGTCGAGGCGCTCGGCGAGCGTGCCGGGCACGTAGCGGCGGAAGCGCTGCTGGAGATCGCGGCTCGCGGCCAGGGTCTCCTCCTGGTCGAAGCGGAGCAGCTCGCTGCCGAGCTTGTCGGCGATCAGGGCGAGGTAGCTGCGGTCGGTGGAGGTGTAGGCGTCGCCGGAGCTCTTCGCGCCCAGGCAGACGAAGGCCGCGAGCTGGCCCGCGCGGCGCACGGGTAGCACCACCTCGGCGCCGAGCGTCTCGAGCACGGCGCGCTGGAAGGAGCCCAGCGAGGCGAAGGCCTCCGAGGCCGCGTCGCGAGCGAGCGGCCCCGGCTGCTCGCGGAGCGCGGCCGCCAGCGGGCTGTCCGCCGCGAAGCTGGGCGGCACGGAGCCCTCGGCGGGCGCCGCGAAGGCGGGCGACAGCACGTCGCCCGAGCGCGTGAAGACGATGCAGCGCCGCGGCTCGAAGGCCTGGCGCAGCCCGGCGACGAGCGCCTGCGCGAGGGCCTGGGGCGTCGCGCACAGGGAGAGCTCCTGCACCAGCTCGCCGACGTGCTGCTCGAGCGCGAAGCGCGAGGCGAAGAAGAGGCGGTCCACGCCGCGTCCGAGGAACGCGGCGACGGGCACCATCAGCGCCACCAACAGGATGATCAGCACGATGCGGATCGACGCCTCGTGCAGGCCCGAGTCGCGGGCGATGGCGTCGGCCCGCGGCGGGAGCGCGAACTGCGTGACCGTGAGCAGCAGCCCCACCCCGATCGTGATCGACGCGGTGGCCGACAGGACGCGATCGATGTCGAGGAAGTTGTGCCGCACGATCCCGATCATCACGCACACCGGCAGCAGGCCGATCCCGCTGATGAACACGGAGAACAGCGCGCCCGCGGCCGGCTCACGCACCGCGAACACCTCGGGAAGCCCGGCGATCACGAGCGCCAGGTAGATGCCGAGGAACACCCACTTGAGGCGGCGCCGCGCCAGCAGGTCGGAGTGGCGGTAGGCGCGTGTGAGCACGAAGGCCACGCTGGCGACGAACGGCACCGTGAGCAAGGCGAGGCCGAGCGCTCCGGCCTCCGACGAGAGCGGCAGGCCCGTGAACCGGCTCAGGTCGAGCGGCCCGAACAGAGCGAACACCCAGCTCGCGTGACCGAGCCAGGCGCCGCGCTCCGTGACGGGATCGAGGCGGAGGAAGCTCTGCAACGAGAGCGGGGCGAGCGTGGCCAACGACAGGCCCTGCACTACCCAGCCGGCGGCGTTCTCGAGCCGGCTGCCCACGAAGAAGCAGGCGAGGAACACCGCGGTCATCACGTAGGTCCAGGCGAACAGCAGGCGGACCGGTCCCGCGCCGCGGGCGGCGTACAGCACGATCGCGCAGGCGACGAAGGCCGCGCTGGCCACCAGCCGCGGCCACAGGCGCGTGCTCGCCGGTAGCGAGACCTCGGCCTCGCGCAGCACGCCGTCGCGCTCGACCTTTACGCTGGCCGTGCGCGTGCCGCCCGGGAGCTGGTTGAAGGCGGCCTGCCAATCCCACGGCCAGCGCCCGCTCAGCGCGGCGCCGGCGACGGATACCAGGCGATCGCCCGGCGCGATGTCCGTGGCGGAGACGCCCGAGCGCACGGCCGTGACGATGGGTGCGCCCCCGCCCGCCGGGTCCGGCGCCAGCAGCAGGGGCTGGGTGGGCGTCGCGCGGAACACGTCGTCGAGGCACAGGCCGAAGGCGACCAGCCACACCAGCAACGCGGCGCCGAAGGCAACACGGCTGCCCACACTTCCTCCGCCAGCCGGGACCCCTCGAACCTACTTCCGGGCGCGCCCCGGCCCTGTGAAGTAGGCCACACCTGCCGCCGGTGGCGGCGGCCGTCACAGCTCCGGGAGGGGATGCAGCGCACCCGCCAGGCGGAGCCACAGGCGGCCGCCCTGCTCTTCCACGGCCTGCATCAGCTCCGCGTGGGCGCTGTGATGGAAGCGCGCGAGCAGGCCCTCCGGCGCCAGCTCGCGCTTCACCCGGCAGAGGAGCGCACCGTCGCGGGGGGACAGGGCCAGCGTGGCCGGCTCGAGCGCCTCCTCGGTCCCGTCCGAGAGCGCGATGCGGCCCGAGGCGGCGTCGAAGCTGCGCACGAAGAACGCCGCCTCCTCCACCTCGATCTCACCGCGGAAGTGGCGCAGCGTGACGACGAACTTCTTCTCGTCCGGCAGGTATTTCACGCTGCGGTCGAAGTGCTCGCGCAGCCGGCGGTTCAGGATCGGCTGGCCCTCGTGGGTCCAGCGCCCGTCGTGATGGAGGCGCAGGCCGAAGGGCCGGAGCGGCGGTGCGCCCGCCGGTACTTCGCTCGCCTGCGGCTCGCTGCGCGGGCTGACGAGGGGCTCGGACGCGCCGGGCTTCCCAGCAGCCCTTGCGTCGGCGTCCGAGCCCGACTTCACGCGTCGGGCAGCTTCTCGGGCTCGGCGCGGCCGTCGGCGTGCAGGCGCCAGGCGCCGAGGAAGTCGTAGCGGTTCCAGAGCACGACCCGATCGAAGCCCTCACCCTCCGGATCCTTGTAGCGCCACATCTCGTTCCACTTCGCGCCGAAGTCCACGGAGGTGCGCGGGTCGTTCACGCTGCCCATCTGGTCGGTGGGCTCGCCGAAGAGCTTGGCGACGGCGGCGCGGTCGGGCTTCATCAGCGGTCGCACTCCCCGCCGATCATGTTCACGAAGTCGAAGGTCGGGATGATGTCCGGCAGCATGGCGCCGCGCACCATCAAAGGGAGAGGCGCGGTGTTGATGAAGCTCGGCGGGCGGCAGCGCACCTTGACCGGCACGGCGGAGCCGTCCGAGACCAGGTAGAAGCCGAGCTCGCCGTTCGCCGACTCGATCGCGAAGTAGCCCTCGCCCGCCGGCACGCGCGGCCCCTCGGTCACGGACTTGAACTGCTGGATCAGCTCTTCCATCTGGTTGAAGACGCGGCCCTTGGCCGGCCAGCGCACGCGCCGGTCGTCCACGTTGACCGGGCCCGGCCCGAGGTTCTCGAGCTTCACCAGGCACTGCTCCACGATGCGCAGGCTCTGGTGCATCTCCTCGACGCACACCAGGTAGCGGTCGAAGTTGTCGCCGACCTCGCCCACGGGCACGTCGAAGTCGATCTGGTCGTAGGTCAGGTACGGCTCGTCCTTGCGCACGTCGAGCGGAACCCCCGCCGCGCGCAGCACCGGGCCGGTGACCGCGTAGCGGATGCAGTCCTCCTTCGAGAGCATGCCGGTGCCCTTGAGGCGATCCACGAAGATGCGGTTCTGCGTGACCACCGCGTCGTAGTCGCGCAGCAGCGCGCGGATCTTCCCGATCATCTCGCGCGCCGCGTGCGGGAAGCTCGGCGGCATGTCGTGCTTCACGCCGCCGATGCGGATGTAGTTCGAGGTAACGCGCGCGCCGCACAGGATCTCCTGGAGATCCCAGGTGAGCTCGCGCGCCTCGATGCCGTAGAGGAAGGGCGTCATCGCCTGCAGCTCGAGGCAGGCCGCGCCGCAGCGGGTGAGGTGGTCGCCGAGCCGCGACAGCTCGCCCGCCATCACGCGCAGCCACTGGCAGCGCTCGGGCGTCTCGAGCTGGAGCAGCTTCTCGACCGCCATGCAGAAGCCGAGGTTGGCGAGGATCGCGGAGTTGTAGTTGAGGCGGTCCGTGTACGGGATGCACTGATACCAGGAGCCGCTCTCGCACTCCTTCTCGAAGCCGCGGTGCAGGTATCCGACCTGCACGTCCAGATCGACCACGGTCTCGCCGTCGAGCTCGATCACGAACTTCACGGTGCCGTGCGTCGCCGGGTGCGACGGGCCCATGTTCAGGATCTGGTGCTCGGTGTGGAGGTCGGCCTCGCGGACGTCCTCCATGCGCTCTCGCGTGTCCATCGCGCCTCTAGTTGTTCGGGCCGACCAGCGGCTGGCGGCGTTCCTTCGGGTAGTCCTTGCGCAGCGGATGCCCCTGGAACTCCTCGTACAGCAGGATCCGGCGCAGGTCCGGGTGGCCGGTGAAACGCACGCCGTACAGGTCCCAGACCTCGCGCTCCATCCAGTTGGCCGAGGCCCAGAGCGGGCAGAGCGTGTCGATCTCGCAGGCCTGCTCGGACACGCGCGCCTTCACGCGCAGGCGCTGGTTCTTCGCGATCGAGTAGAGGTGGTAGACCATCTCGAAGCGCGGCTCCTCGCCGAGGTAGTCCACGCAGGTCAGGTCGGTGAGCATGTCGAAGGCCAGCTCGGGGTCGTCGCGCAGGGTGCGCATCACCAGGGAGAGCTGCTCCTTGCGGACGATCGCGGTGGCGTCGCCGAGACGCGCGTGTGTATCCACCACGGCGGCGCCGCAGCGGTCGAGCAGGCGGCGCAGCACGCGCGAGCCGTGATCCTCGGCCATCAGCCCCTCCGGCCCGCCGGCGCGTGCACGCGGTCGTACTCCGCGCGCAGGAACTCGAGCCGCCGCTTGAGCTGGGGCTCGGGCACCAGGAGCTGGTCCTTGCGGAACAACAGGTCGGCGCGATCGAACGCCCCGATCTCGACCTCGCGGCTCATCACGATGGCCTCTTCGGGGCAGGCCTCCTCGCACAGGCCGCAGAACATGCAGCGCGACATGTCGATGTCGAACTGCTCGGGGTAGCGCTCGATGCCGGCGCCCTCGAGCTCGCCCGGCACGATCGTGATGCAGTCGGTCGGGCACGCGAACTCGCACAGGCCGCAGGCCACGCAGCGCGGCTGGCCGTTGTCGAGCTGCACCAGCACCGGCATGCCGCGGAAGGCGTCGGGGTAGTCGACGCGCTCTTCCGGGTACTCGACCACGAAGGAGTGGGTGCGCTTGCCGCTGATGAAGCCCGCGAGGTTGCGGAAGAAGTGCGCGCTCGTGACCCACAGGCCCTTCACGATCATCGGCACGTAGATCCGCTCGATCCAGCCGAGCTTCTCTTGCCGTTTCACCTTGACGACGCGGGCGGCCATGGGCGGCGCGGATCATAACCAACGCCCCCCGGCGGCAGAAGGGCCGCGGGGGCGTCTTTCAGGCGCCGGCCAGGCTCTCGGCGTGGTAGGAGCTGCGCACGAGCGGGCCGCTCGCGACGTCGGAGAAGCCGAGCGCGCGCGAAAGCGAAGCCCAGGCCGCGAACTCCGCGGGCGCGACCCAACGGTCGAGGGGCAGGTGATCGGGCGAGGGGCGCAGATACTGCCCGAGCGTGAGCAGCGAGACCCCGGCCGCGCGCAGGTCGCGGAGCGCCTGCTCGATCTCCTCCTCCCGCTCGCCCATGCCGAGGATCAGCCCGCTCTTGATCGGGAGCCCGGGCGCCAGCTCGCCCGCCCGGCGTAGCACGAACAGCGAGCGCTCGTAGCTCGCGGCCGGCCGGACCTTGCGCTGGAGACGCTCGACCGTCTCGAGGTTGTGGTTCAGCACGTCCGGGCGGGCGTCGAGGACCGTACGCAGCGCGGCCTCGTCGCCCCCGTAGTCCGCGATCAGCACCTCGACCCCGACGCCGGGGCAGCGCTCGCGGATGGCGCGCACCGTGGCGGCCATCTGGCCGGCGCCGCCGTCGGGCAGGTCGTCGCGCGCCACGCAGGTCACCACCGCGAAGCGCAGGCGCAGCGCGGCCACGGCGTCGGCCACGCGGGCGGGCTCCTGCGGGTCGAGCGCGTCCGGCCGGCCGGTGCTGACGTCGCAGAACGCGCAGCGCCGCGTGCAGCGCGAGCCGCCGATCATGAACGTGGCCGTGCCGCGCGACCAGCACTCGTTCAGGTTGGGGCAGGCCGCCGAGAAGCAGACGGTGTTGAGGCGCCGCTCGGCCACGGTGCGCTTCACCTGCTCCAGCTCGGGCGTGGCGCGCACGCGCACCTTGAACCAGTCCGGGCGGCCTTGGCGCTCGAGCGGGGTCGCCCGGTTCACGACCGGGCGCGCCACCCGCCGGTCCGCCTCGCCCCCGGCGCTCACGCGAGGCTCCTCTCGAAGGCGGCCGCCACCTGCGCGCGCGCGCGCGCGAACAGGCCGGGCGCCAGCTCGGCGCCGAGCGCCTCGGCCAGCGAGGTCATGCGCACGTCGTGGAGGCCGCAGGGCACGATGTCGGCGAAAGCATCGGATGAAGTCGTCACGTTCAAGGCGAAGCCGTGCCAGGTGATCCAGCCGCGCAGGCCCACGCCGATCGAGGCGATCTTCTGCGCCGTCCCAGACGCGCCGCCCGCACCCGGCGGCGAAGCCCCTCGTCGCCAGTCGCGGCGCCCAGAGCTTGCGGCGTCCGGCTTCTCGAGGAAGACGCCGGTGCGCCCCGGAATGCGGCAGGCGCCCACGCCGAGCGCGCCGAGCGCCTCGATCAGCGCGCCCTCGATGCGGCGCAGCCAGGCGTGCACGTCGGGCTCGCCGCGCGCCTCGAGGTCCGCGATCGCGTAGCCGACGAGCTGACCCGGGCCGTGCCAGGTGACGTCGCCGCCGCGCGCCACCTCGACCACCTCGACGCCGCGACGCGCGAGCTCCGCCCGCGAGGCGCGCAGGTTCTCCGGCTTCGCGCTCCGCCCGAGCGTGATCACGGCCGGATGCTCGAGCAGCAGCAGGCGATCCGGCCCGCCCCGGCGCCGCTCCTCGACCGCCTCGCGCTGGCGCTCGAGCGCTGCGCCGTACGGCACGGTGCCGAGCCACTCCACGCGCAGCGCGGAGGTGTTTGCGGGCGTCGCCTCCATCTGTCGTGACTCCGTTCGCCGAACTCGTTCCTTCGCTCGCTCCGCTCGCTGCGCGCCTCGCTCGCGCTCACTGCGCGCGCCGCTTCGCGGCGCTTGCTCACAGGTCGAACTCCGCCTCCTCCAGCAGCTCGCGCACGCGGTGCAGGAAGCCGTTCGCCGGCGCCCCGTCCACCGCGCGATGGTCGTAGGAGAGCGCGATGTGCATCATCGGCCGGATCACGATGGCGTCCTGCCCGTCGATCTCGCGCACCACTGGGCGCTTCACGATCTCGCCCATGCGCAGGATGCCGACCTGGGGCTGGTTGATGATCGCGAAGCCGTAGAGGTTCCCGTTGCGGCCGGGGTTCGAGACCGTGAAGGTGCCGCCCTTGAGCTCGTCGGCGGTGAGCTTCTTCGAGCGCGCCCGGCTCGACAGGTCCTCGATCGCGGCGGCCAGGCCCGCGAGCGAGAGCCGGTCGGCATGGCGCAGCACCGGCACGATCAGGCCCTTGTCGGTCTCGACCGCGACACCGATGTGGATGTCGCGCTTCTCGACGATGGCGTCCTCGAGCACCGAGGCGTTCAGCGCGGGGAACTCGCGCAGCGCGCGCACCGTGGCGTGCACGATGAAGGGCAGGAAGGTGAGCGGCAGGCCGTGCGCCTCCTGGAAGGCGCGCTTCTGCTCGTTGCGCACAGCCGCCACGCCGCCCATGTCCACCTCGGCCACCGTCCCGACGTGCGGGCTGGTGCGCTTCGAGTAGACCATGTGCTCCGCCACGAGCTTGCGCAGCGGCGACATCGGAATGACGCGGTCGCCCTCCTGGATGGCGTAGCTGCCGAAGCGGGCCCGGGTGGCGGCGTCGCCGTCGTCCCGGCTGCTGCGCGCGGCGGCGGCGCGTGCAGGCTTCGCGCTCGGCGCCGCGGCGGCGGCCGGGGCCGCCTTCTCGCGCCCGGCGCGCTCCACGTCGGCGCGGCGAACGCGCCCGGCCGGGCCGGTCGCCTCGACCCGCGCGAGATCGACGCCCCCCGCTTCCGCCGCGCGGCGCGCCGCCGGCGTGGCGCGCGGGGGCTCCGCCGGGCGGGCTGCGCGCGGCGCCGGCTCGACTGCGCGCGGTGCGGCGGCCGCCGGCGCGCTCCGGGGCGCCGCCGTCGCCGCGGCCCCCGCGCCGATGCGCGCGAGCTCCCCGCCGACCGGAATCGTGGCGCCCTCGGGCGCGAGAATCGCCTCGATCACGCCGGATTCGGGAGCCGGGATCTCCGCGTCGACCTTGTCGGTCGTGACTTCGACGAGCGGCTGATCGCGCTCGACGCGGTCACCTTCCTTGACCAGCCAACGAGCGACGGTCCCCTCCACCACGCTCTCGCCGAGCTGGGGCAACGTCACGACCACGGACATCCGTCTTCCTCCCGAAGCCTCGCAACCATAGGGAATCCGCCCTCGCATCGGCGCGTGGGGCCGCCGGCTACAGAAAAAGCTTCGGCTGAGGCAGGCTGTGCCCGAGGTCGGACCGCCGCACGCCCCGGGGTGTGCCGGTCGCGGCACGCCGCATGCAACGCGATCCGAGGAGGAGCCGATGAAGCGCGAAAACCTGCACGACACGCTCGAGAAGCTCCACGCGGAGCTCGAGGACGCCGGGCCGATCGACGCCGAGCTGCGTGCGGAGCTCGAGCAGGCGCTCGCGGAGATCCGCGACGTGGTCGAGCGCGAGCGCGCGGTGGAGCCGCCGCTCAGCGAGCGGCTCGAGGAGCTGGCGCTGCGCTTCGAGCAGTCGCACCCGCTGCTCACCCAGTCCATCGCCGGGGTGGTGCGCGCGCTCGGCGCCATGGGCATCTGAGCCCGCAGGAGGAGTGCCATGCTTCCCGATCCGCTGCATCCCGCCGTCGTCCACCTGCCGATCGCGCTCGCGCTGCTCGTGCCGATGGTGGCGTTGTTTGCCCTGCTGGCGATGCGCCTCGGCATCGTACCCGTGCGCGGCTGGACCTTCGTGGTGCTGCTCCAGGTGCTGCTCGTGGGCAGCGCCTGGCTGGCGATCGAGACCGGCGAGGACCAGGAGGAGCGCGTCGAGAAGGTCGTCGCCGAGCGCCACATCGAGGAGCACGAGGAGGCCGCCGAGTGGCTGCTGCGGGCCGCGGCCGTCGCGCTGGTCGTGATCGGGGCGGGCCTCGCGCCCGGCCGCATCGGCGGCGTCGCGCGACCGCTCGGCTTCGCGCTCTCGCTCGGTGTCGCGGCTGCCGCCGCGAACACCGGGCACAGCGGCGGGCTCCTCGTCTACCAGCACGGCGCGGCGAGCGCCTACACGCAGGACGCTCCGCCGACGAAGCCCTGAGCGGCAGGCGCTAGAAGTTGATCGAGCGCCCTTCCGCGGCGAGCGCCGCCTCGAGGATCGCCTCGGACAGCGTCGGGTGCGCGTGGCAGGTGGCCGCGATCTCGCTCGTGGTCGCCTCCAGCGTGAGCGCGAGGACGAGCTCGGCGACGAGCTCGGTCGCGCCGTGGCCCACCACGTGCGCGCCGACGATCTGGCCGTAGCGCGGCTCGGCCAGGATCTTGGCGAAGCCCGCCGAGTGCGCGGCGGCCAGCGCCTTGCCGGAGGCCGTGAACGGGAAGCGTCCGACGCGCAGGTCCTCCCCGAAGCGGTCGCGCGCCTGCGCCTCGGTGAGGCCCACCCAGGCGACCTGCGGCTGCGCGTAGATGCAGAACGGGATGGCGCCGTGGTCGAGCGGCTGCGTGCGCGCGCCCGCCAGGAACTCGACCGCCGCGATGCCTTCCTCCGAGGCCTTGTGCGCGAGCAGCGCGCCGCCCACGAGGTCGCCGATCGCGAGCACGCCGGGCACGGCCGTGCGGCCGCGCGCGTCCACCTCGACGAAGCCGCGCTTGGTCACGTTCACGCCGGCCGCCTCGAGGCCGAGGTCGGCCGAGAGCGGCCGGCGGCCGATCGCGACGAGGAGCTGATCGGCCTCGAGCGCCTCGGCGCCCTTCTCGCTCGCGATCGCGACGCGTACGCCTGCGACCGACCTTTCCACGCCCTCGAATCGCGTACCGAGCCGCACCTCGATGCCCTTGCGGCGGAACTCGCGCTGGAGCACCTCCGCCAGCTCGGGGTCGGCGCCCGGCAGCATCTGCGAGGCCATCTCGAGCACCGTCACCTTGGCCCCGTACATGGCGTAGACGTAGGCGAACTCGACGCCGACGGCGCCGGCGCCCACCACCACGAGCCGATCCGGCCGGCGCTTGCTGGCGAGCGCCTCGCGCGAAGTGAGCACGCGTTCGCCGTCCACGGCGAGGCCGTCCGGCACCCACTCGGTCGAGCCCGTCGCCACCAGCACGTGGCGCGCTTCGACGCGCTGCGCGTCGGGCCCTTCCACGTCCACCGCACGCGGGCCCGCGAGGCGGCCGCGCCCGCGGATCCACGTGATCTTGTTCTTCTTGAACAGGCTCTCGACGCCGCGCGCAAGCCGGTCTGCGGTCTTGCGGCTGTGGTCGATCAGCTTGCCGTAGTCGAGCGTGAGGCCGGACGTGCTGATGCCGAAGATTTCGCCGTGACGCGTCAGGTTCTCGACCAGCTCCGCGCCGGTGAGCAGCGCCTTGGACGGGATGCAGCCCCAGTTGAGGCACACGCCGCCGAGCTTGTCGGCCTCGATCACGGCCACGCGCATGCCGAGCTGCGCCGCGCGGATGGCGCCGACGTAGCCGCCCGGGCCGGCGCCGATGATGGCGAGGTCGTAGGAGCCGCTCATGCGCGACTCAGGCGACCGGCTTCTCGACCTGGCGCACCGGCAGCTCGGCCGTGTCGAGGTGCCGGCCCGTGCCCCCCACCTTCTCCGCCTGCACGCGCGCCTGCAGCTTGATCAGGCCGTCGAGCACCGCCTCGGGGCGCGGCGGGCAGCCGGGCACGTAGATGTCGACCGGGATGATGGTGTCGATGCCCTGCACCACGGCGTAGTTGTTGTAGGGCCCGCCCGAGCAGGTGCAGGCACCGAAGGCCATCACCCACTTCGGCTCGGCCATCTGGTCGTAGACCTTCTTCAGGATCGGCCCCTGCCGGTGCGTGATGGTGCCGACCACCATCAGCAGGTCGGCCTGGCGCGGCGAGAAGCGCGGCAGCGCGCAGCCGAAGCGGTCCACGTCGTAACGCGGCCCCGCCACCGACATGAACTCCATGCCGCAGCAGGCGGTCACGAAGGGGTACAGGAACATGGAGTACTTGCGTGCCCAGTTGATGACGGCGTCGGCCTTGGTGGTGAGGAACGAGTCGCTGCCCTGCCGCAGCACCTCCACCATCTCCGCGGCGCGCTCGTAGGGCGAGCGCTGGCCGATCTCGGCAGCCTTCTGGATCGCCCTCTCGGTGGGCATCGCGACCTCCCGAACGACGCCCGAATCTAGCTACCCTGCTCCGCGATGTCGCCCGTCCCCGAAGCCGCGCCGGCGCCCGCCGACCCGCGCCGCCGCACCCTTGCGTGGTCCGTGCACCTGCTCACGGCGAGCGGCGCGGCGGTCGGTCTCGCGGCCCTGCTCGAGACGGCGCGCGGCAACCCGCGCCTCGCGCTGCTGTGGATGCTGGTCGCGCTCGCGATCGACAGCGTGGACGGCACGCTGGCGCGCCGCGCCGAAGTCGAGCGCATCGTCCCGCGCATCGACGGCCGCCGCCTCGACGACATCGTGGACTACCTGAATTACGTGATCGTGCCGGTCTTCTTCCTCGCCTGGGGCGAACGCATCGAGCCGCTCGCGCTCGCCGCGGCGCCGGTGCTGGCCAGCGCCTACGGCTTCTCGCAGACCGAGGCCAAGACCGAGGACGGCTACTTCCTCGGCTTCCCGTCCTACTGGAACGTGGTCGCGCTCTACGCCTTCCTGCTCGAGGTGTCGGCGCCCGTCACCACGGGCTGGCTGGTCGCGCTCTCGATCGGCGTGTTCGTGCCGCTCAAGTACCTCTACCCGAGCCAGATGACGGCGTGGGGCCGGGTCATGAACGCGGGCGCCGTGGTGTGGATCCTGCTCGTCACGGCCCTCCTGCTCTGGCCGGCGCTGCCGGGCCACACGGCCCTCGCCTGGCTCACGCTCGCCTACCCGGCCGGCTACGTCGCGCTCTCGTTCTGGCTCGGCGGCTTCTCGTGGAGCGGCCAGCGATGAGTGACCTCACCGGTGTTCTCCTCGCGCAGCTCGGCACGCCGGCGTCACCCAGCACGCGAGACGTGCGGCGCTATCTACGCGAGTTTCTTTCGGATCCGCTGGTGATCGACCTGCCAGCGCCAGCGCGCTGGCTGCTCGTGAACGGCGTGATCGCGCCCTTCCGCGCGCCGCGCTCCGCGCACGCCTACCGCGCGATCTGGCAGCCCGCGGGCTCGCCGCTGCGCATCCACACCGATGCGCTCGCCGCGGAGCTGGCGAAGGCGCTCGGGGCGGGCTTCGCGGTCGAGGTGGGCATGCGCTACGGCGCGCCAACGCTCGCGGACGCGCTCGACCGGCTCACCGCGGCCGGCGCCCGGCGCATCGTGGTGGCCGCGCTCTATCCCCAGCACGCCGAGTCTTCGCGCGGCACCGCGATCCTCGAGGTGAAGCGTTGGGCGACGGGCGGCCCGGCGGCGCCCGAGCTCGCGATCCTGCCGCCCTTCTTCGCCGAGCCCGGCTTCGTGGGCGCGGTCGCCGCGGCGGCGCGGCCGCTGCTCGCCGAGCTGCGCCCCGAGCACGTGCTGATGAGCTACCACGGCCTGCCCGAGCGCCACGTGCTGCGCGCGGATCCGACCCAGGAGCGCTGTCTCGCGCGCCCGAACTGCTGCGCCCTGCCCGGCGCCACGGACACCTGCTACCGCGCGCAGTGCTTCGCCACCTCGAACGCCGTGGCCGCTGCGCTCGGCCTCGCGCCGGAGCGCATCTCGACCGGCTTCCAGTCGCGGCTCGGGCGAGCGCGCTGGATCGGCCCGTCGACCGACGACCTGCTCGTCTCGCTCGCCGGCCGGGGCGTCCGCCGGCTGCTCGTGCTCTGTCCGTCCTTCGTGGCGGACTGTCTCGAGACGCTCGAGGAGATCGGCATCCGCGGGCGCGAACGCTGGACGGAGCTGCACGGCGAGGGCTTCGCGGTCGCGCCCTGCGTGAACGCGAGCGCTCCCTTCGTGGAGTTCATGGCCGAGCAGGTGCGCACGGCGGCGCGCTAGCAGCTGCGCGCTCATTCTGCTCCAAGAAGCCGCCGGAGACCGGCCCCTGCTCCGGCGCCAAGAATCGGGTGCGCAGGGCGCGAGGCGCTCGGCCGCGCGCGCCAGCGGCCCGACGTGTGACCGACGCTCAGCGGACGGCTAGAGCGCGGACGCAGCGCGCACGCCCGAGGCGAGGGCGCTGCCGAGGGCGACGCCGTCCCAGCAGGCGCCGGCGAGCGCGAGCGGAGGCAACCGCGCGAGGCGCTCGCGGATCGCACGCACGGCCGCCGGGTGGCCCGGCCCGGGCTGCGGCACGGCGCGCGCCCAGCGCGTGAGCGCGAGCGCCCGCGGCGTCCCGCGCAGGCCGAGCGCGCGATCGAGCCCCTCGTTCACGCGCGCGAGCAGCACGTCGTCCGGCGCATCGACCGCGGCGGGCCAGCGCAGCCCGCCGATCATCGCGGTCACCAGCTCGCGGCCGGCGGGCGCGCGGCCCGCGAACAGCCGGCTCATGAACAGCGCGCCGAGCAGGTCGAGGCCGCAGTCGCGCGGCACCAGGAAGCCGAAGCCCTCGGGCGCGCGCGAAGTGGCGCCCGCCTCGAGCGCGAGCGCGACGCTCACGATCGGGGCGAAGGGGAGCGCGCGCAGGAAGGACGCGGCCCCGGCGTCGAGCGGCGCCAGCAGCGAGGCGGCGCCGTCCGCGTTCGCGGCCAGCACCACGGCCCGCGCGCGCAGCACGCCGCTCGCGAGCTCGACACGCCAGCCCGGCGGCTCGGGCGCGAGCGCCTCCACGCGGGCGCCGAGCCGGAGCCCGGCGCCGAGCGGCCGCGCGAGCGCCGCCGCGAGGCCGCCGAGCCCTTCGCGGGCCGACCACGTGCCGGGCAGCCCCCGCTCGCCGCCGCGCAGCACGCGGCGCAGCAGGCCGCGCACGATCGAGCCGCCCTCGCGCTCGGCCGTCACCAGCGACGGGAACACCGCCTCCGCGCCGAGCTGTCGCTCGTCGCCCGCGTAGACGCCGACCAGGAACGGGCCGACCAGCGCATCCACCGCCTCGCGCCCGAGGCGCCGTTCGACGAACGCAGCGACGCTCTCCTCGGCGCCGTCGCCGCGCGCGACGAAGGGCTCGCGCAAGAGGCGCCACTTTCCGGCGCGCGAGAGCAACGGGCTGCGCACGAACCCGAGCGGGCTCAGCGGCACGGGCACGAGGCCCTCGGGCCGGAGCAGGAAGCGCGCGCGGCTCTCGGGGCTCGCCTGCGCGAGCGCCGCCTCGTCGCCAGTGCGGCGAAGCAGCGCCGCGGCCTCGGCGGGGATGCGCGTCGTGTTCGGGCCGCGCTCGACCAGGAAGCCGTCGATGCGGTCGCTCCGCATCGCGCCGCCCGGCCGATCCCCGGCGTCGAGCACGAGCACCGAGCGGCCGGCAGCGTGCAGCGCCGCCGCCGCGCCGAGGCCCGCGGCGCCGGCGCCGACCACGACGACGTCGGCATCACTCATTCGTTGCCAGCGCGCGCGCCGCGTCCGTGAAGGCGCGCACGCCTTCGACCGGCGTGTCGGGCAGGCAGCCGTGGCCGAGGTTCAGGATCAG
>Ga0105107_10000915_pt1 | contig 19306 bp, 20 predicted proteins | sample PPLLaktember2015_6_FD_79335 | JGI IMG/M metagenome (GOLD analysis project Ga0105107, IMG submission 79335) | Freshwater sediment microbial communities from Prairie Pothole Lake near Jamestown, North Dakota, USA - PPLs Lake P8 Core (1) Depth... | ecosystem: Environmental > Aquatic > Freshwater >... | reverse complement strand
GGCTCGCGCTGCTCCTGAACCGCCACTTCCGGTTCAAGCGCCTCATCCGCGCCTCGATGCTGCTGCCGTTCATCATCCCGACGGTGCTCTCGACCTTCGCCTGGCGTTGGATGTTCGACCCGACCTTCAGCGTGATCAACTGGGTCCTCTACCACGCCGGCTGGATCACCGACCGGCTGCCGTTCCTGTCCGACGGCGACTGGGCGATGTGGTGCGCGATCCTGGTCAACACGTGGCGCGGGATGCCGTTCTTCGCGATCACGCTGCTCGCCGGGCTGCAGACGATCAGCCCGGATCTCCACGAGGCTGCGGCGCTCGACGGGGCGAACGCATGGCACCGCTTCTGGCACGTTACGTGGCCGCTGCTCCTGCCGGTGACGCTCGTGGTCGTCGTGTTCTCGGTGATCCAGACGTTCTCCGATTTCCAGCTGATCTACGTGCTCACCGGCGGCGGGCCGGCGAACTCGACGCATCTGGTCGCCACCTACGCCTACCAGATCGGCGTGGCCTCCGGGCTGCTCGGCGAAGGCGCGGCGATCTCGCTTTTCATGTTCCCGGTGCTGTTCGCGGTGGTGTGGGTGCAGCTGCGCTATCTCAAGCGGATGGAGGGCGCGTGACCGTGTTTCGGCGAGCGACCGCGAGGGGATATACAAGGGGCTCGCCCCTTGTTCGTTCCCAGGGATATAGAAGGGAGAGTCCCCCCTTATTCGTACGAGAGGGGTTAAGCGCACCCCGTGCACTGCTTCACCAAGTGAGCTAACGATGGTGATCGAACGCCGGTGGAAGAAGTGGTTCTACTTCTACATTCCGCTGACGGTGTTCATCCTGTTCACGCTGTTCCCGTTCTACTGGATGGCGGTGACCGCCTTCCGCCCGGACCCGGAGCTCTACCGTTCCTGGCGAGTGGCGAACGCGACCCCGTTCTGGACGCTCGAGCCGACGCTGGAGCACTTCAAGGGCCTGCTCGACAGCACGGCGTTCCTGCAATGGCTGTGGAACACGATGCTGATCGCCATGGTCTCGACGCTCATCTCGCTCATCTGCGGGATGTTCGCCGGCTACGCGCTGGCGCGTCTGAAGTTCAAGGGTTCGGAGTTTCTCGGCACGGCGATCTTCATCACCTACCTCGTGCCGCAGACGCTGCTCTTCATCCCGCTCGCCGACATCATCCGCAACATGCATCTCGGGAACACCCCCTGGGCGCTGATGCTGACCTACCCGACTTTCCTGATCCCGTTCTGCACCTGGCTGCTGATGGGCTACTTCAAGACCATCCCGAAAGAGCTCGAGGAGTGCGCGCGGATCGACGGCGCGACGCGGTTCGGCGCCATGGTCCGGATCATTTTCCCCGTCGCGGTGCCGGGCATCCTGTCGGCCGGCATCTTCGCCTTCACCCTGTCGTGGAACGAGTTCATCTACGCGCTCGTCTTCCTCTCGTCGGTCGAGCAGAAGACGGTGCCGGTCGGGGTGGTCTCGGAGCTCATCCGCGGCGACATCTTTTTCTGGGGACAACTGATGGCCGGTGCGCTGCTCGGGTCGGTGCCGGTGGCGCTCGTCTACTCGTTCTTCGTCGAGTACTACGTCGCCGGCCTGACCGGCTCAGTCAAGGGCTGACCAATGGCTGAAGTCCTGCTTTCCGGCATCAACAAGTACTACGACGGCAACGTCCACGCGGTCAAGGACGTGAACCTGCATATCCGGGACAAGGAGTTCATGGTCTTCGTCGGCCCCTCCGGCTGCGGCAAGACGACGACGCTGCGCATGATCGCGGGGCTGGAGGAGATCAGCTCGGGCGAGATCCGCATCGGCGACCGGGTGGTCAACGATCTGCCGCCGATGGACCGCGACATCGCGATGGTGTTCCAGAACTACGCGCTGTACCCGCACAAGTCGGTGTACGACAACATGGCGTTCGGGCTGCAGATGCGCAAGTTCAAGAAAGTCGAGATCGACAAGCGCGTCCAGGCGGCCGCCGAGATCCTCGGCATCCAGTCGCTGCTCGCGCGCAAGCCGCGCCAGCTCTCCGGCGGGCAGCGCCAGCGCGTTGCGCTCGGGCGCGCGATCGTCCGTCATCCGCAGCTGTTTCTCTTCGACGAGCCGCTGTCCAACCTCGACGCCAAGCTGCGCGTGCAGATGCGCGTCGAGATCAAGCGCCTGCACGACCGCCTCGAGACCACCGCGGTGTACGTCACCCACGACCAGGTCGAGGCGATGACGCTGGGTGACCGCGTCGTGGTGATGAAAGACGGCCTCGTGCAGCAGGTCGGCGAGCCGATGGAGCTCTACGGCAAGCCGGCCAACAAGTTCGTCGCCGGCTTCATCGGCTCGCCGGCGATGAACTTCCTGGACGTCTCCGTCGCGGACGCGGCCGGCTCGCTCTGGGCCGAGGCGCCCGGTTTCCGCGTGAAAGTGCCACCCGAGCACCGCGAGCGGTTGCGCGCGTACGCCGGGAAGCGCGCGACGCTCGGCGTCAGGCCGGAGTCCTTGCGGCTCGCCAACGGGTCTGACCCCGACGAGTACACGTTCGGATCCACGATCGACGTCGTCGAACCGCTCGGCTCCGAGATCCTGCTCGACGTGCGCGTCGGCGAGGCATCGATGGTGGCGCGCGTGGAGCCGGGCGTGCGCGTGAAGATGCACGAGAGCGTCCGCCTGGTGCTCGACCCCGGGCGGGTGCACTTCTTCGACGGCGCCAACGAAGCGGCGATCTGAGCTCATGAGCGCGCCCGGCGCCGCAGTGGCGGCCCTCATCGAGGACCTCGTCGCCGCCAACCGCATCCTCGCGTACCACGGCGTGCTCGATGGATTCGGGCACGTCAGCGCGCGCCATCCGGAGCGGCCGGACCGGTTCCTGCTCGCTTGCTCGCGCGCCCCCGAGCTCGTCGCGGCCGCGGACATCATGGAGTTCGATCTCGACTCCACTGCGCAGGGCGGCGACACCCGTAAGCCCTACCTCGAGCGATTCATCCACGGCGAGATCTACCGTGCGCGGCCGGACGTGAAAGCGATCGTGCACAGCCACTCGCCCTCGGTGATCCCGTTCGCGGCCTCGTCGGTGAAGCTGCGCCCGGTCTATCACATGGGGAGCTTCCTCTCGGCCGGCGCGCCGGTCTTCGATATTCGCAGGCACTTCGGCTGCACCGACATGCTGGTACGCAACCGGGCGCAGGGGGCAGCGCTCGCTGGTGAGCTCGGCGCGCAAGGCGTCGTGCTCATGTGGGGCCACGGCTTCGTGGCCGTGGCGGAGAGCATCCCGGTGACGGTCTATCGGGCGATCTACACGGAGGTGAACGCGGCGGCCCAGCAGAAGGCGATCGCGCTCGGCGGCACCGTCACCTATCTCGAGCCCGACGAGGCCGCCCGCTCCGACGAGACCAACCGTGCCGTGTCCGACCGGCCCTGGGAGCTCTGGAAGCGACAGGTCCTGGACCCCGGCCGCACCCCCTGACTCGCACTGTCCGCGTCACCCTGGCGCGGTAGACTCCGCACTGCAGCACGCCCGGCGCGACCGCGCGCGGGCGCAGGGATCGGGCGACTCGCGCACTGCGGAGCGTCCGCCAGACAGGGCAATGAAGGATCTTCCGGCCACCGTACTGACAGTGACGGTCTGGACCTACTGGTTCTGCGTCGGCGTCATGGTCGTACGCATCCGTCGCAAGACCCGGAAGCTGTCGGGCGTCGTGCCGAAGCAGCGGCTCGAGCAGTTCATGTGGGTGGTCTGGGTGCCGCTCGTTTTCGCATGGATGGCGCTCCCGTACCCTGCCGCGACCGGCGCCCGCGCCCCCTGGGGGCTGCCCGGTTTCGCCCACGCGCCGGGTTACTTGGCGCTGCGCTGGATCGCCGCGCTCATTGGGGTCGCTTGCCTCGCGCTCACGATCGAGTGCTGGATCCGGATGGGCAAGAACTGGCGCATGGCGGTCACCCCCGATCAGCAGACGGACCTCGTCACGAGCGGCCTTTATGGGTACATCCGCCACCCGATTTACGCATTGAGTGTCCTGCTCATGCTCTGCTCGGCACTGGTGGTCCCGACGGTTCCGATGGTTGCGATTGCGGCGGTGCACGTGCTGCTGATGTTCGCGAAGGCGCGCAACGAGGAGCGCTTCCTGCTCGGCGCGAAGGGCGAGGCTTACGCGCGCTACTGCCGCGTGACCGGTCGCTTCGTGCCGCGCTTCGGCGCACGGAAGTCGAAGCTCGAGGGGTCGCCGTGAGGCGCGTGCGCGAGCTCGGCGCAATCCTCGCCGCGGTCCTGGCGGTCGGCGCGCCTCAAGCGCTCGCTGCCGAGCCAGTGGGTCCGGCGGCGCAAGGCGCGGCGCGCCCGGCGGGCGGCGTGCTTGCCGGCCTGTCGCTCGACCCGACGACCGAGGCCCGGCTGCTCGCGCTCGACCCCGAGCGGGTCTCGCCGGAGGAGGTGCGCGAGGTGCTGGCGCGCGCGCCCGCGCCGCGCATCATCGGCCTGCACGGCAGCGTTCCGATTGTCACGATGGCGCCCTTCGCGGAGTTCCTCATCGCGATGGGCTATCCGGCGGAGCGGCTCAGGAATCCGCGGGACGGCCGCTACACCTACAGCAGCTTCACCGACAGCCGCGAGGTCGCCGGTGTGCTCGCGTGGCACTACGAACGCGAAGGCAGCGTGCCGATGCTGATCGGCCACAGCCAGGGCGGCATGTTGACCGTGAAGGTCCTGCAGGATCTCGCCGGCGCCTCGGGCGACCGCATCAACGTGTGGAACCCGGTCACCGACGCGGCCGAGGACCGATTCACGGTCATCGACCCGCTCACCGGCATCGACCGGCCGGTCGTGGGGCTGCGCGTGCCGTACGCAGCCGCGCTCGCGACTGGAAGTCTCATGCGCGTGTTGCTCGGCCAGTGGGGCATGGTGGCGCGGCTGCGCACCGTGCCCGACACCGTCGATGAGTTCACCGGCTACTTCATCGAGTGGGACGTCATCGCGGGGACCTCGCCCGGGTCGGCGCAGGACAATCCGTACCGCCCGAGCGGGAACGCGAAGGTACGCAACGTCACGCTGCCCGCGGAGTATTCGCACATCTCGCTGCCGACCGCCGGGCACCTGGCGGCGAACGACGTGACCCGTGCCTGGATCGACCGCTACACGCCGGGCGTCCCACCTCCCGCAGAGGCGGACCTGGACACCCGGAACCTCCTGCACGCCGCCGACATCTGGTTCAGCGTGAAAAAGCACTGGTGCCTCGAGGCCCAGCGCTTCGTGCGCGCCCACCGGGCGTTCCTGCAGGCGAGGCGCTGATTTGGCGGGCCGCCTGAATCTGTTTCAGCGGATGATGCTGCGGTGGCGCGAGCTGCATCCGTACAACCCGGTGCACGTCGTTCTGATCCCCGCTCCGCTCGACCGCGCGCGCTTGCAGGCGTGCATCGATCGCCACCTGGAGAGCCTCGGCCTCACCGGCCTGGTCGTCGACCTGAAGCGCTGGCGGTTCCGCTACGCCGGCGGACCGGCCAACGCCGACCTCAGCGTTCGGGCGGCCGGCGCCGACCCCATCAGCGTCCTGAGTGCCGAGATCGAGCGCGAATTCAACGCGTGGTTTCCCGACGAGATCAGGACCACGCCGTTCCGGTTCGTCGCCGTCGATGCCGGCGGCGAGTTCCATCTCGCCCTGGCCTACGACCACTTCGTGGCGGGCGGCGACTCGATCGCCCTGCTGCTCCGGGATATCGCCGAGCGCTACACCGGCGGGGTACCGGCCGAGGCCGCATTGCAGCCGCTGGAGATGTATCCGGCGACGTATCGCAGCTTGTTGCTGCGCCATCCGCTGTGGGTGCTGCAGGGGCTGACCGGGCTCCCGCGCATGGTGGCGAGCGCGCGCCGGTCTTTTCGCCCGCGCTATGGAAGCGCCGGCGATCAGTACAATGCGTTCAAGTTGTTCAGCCTGGGGCCGGGAGCGCTGGACGGCCTGCGCGGAGCGAGTAAGGCCTGGGGGGTCACATTCAACGATCTCCTGATGGCCAGCGTCCTGCAGGCGCTCGCGCCGCTTGCCCCGGAGCGTGCGAGACAGCCCAGGCGACGAGAGCTGGCGGTGGCTTCGATCGTGAACATCAGGGACGACTTCGGCCCGGCGGCGCGCGCCGCGCTGAGCCCGTTTCTCGCGTCGTTCCGGGTCTCGCACCCGGTGCCGGCGGGTATCGGGTTGCGCGAGCTGGTGCGGGCCGTTCATGCCGAGACCGCGCGCGTCAAGGCGAAACGGGCCGACCTGGTCAGTCTCCTCGCGCTCGGCGTGTCGGGGCTCATGTGGCCGTTCCTGTCGCTGCGCCAGCGCGCGCGCTTCTTCATCAAATACCATCCCGCCTGGGCCGGCGTCACCACGCTCAACGTGAACACGTTGTGGGGCAGGCGAGACGGCCGGGACGCGCCGTTCGACTACATTCGGGCGGTTCCGACCGGCCCGCTGTGCCCGATGGTGTTCGCCGTCACCACGGTAAGGGACGTTCTCCACGTCGGCGTCTCGTACCGCACGGCCGCTTTCTCGCCGGCGGCCATAGACGGGGTGGCGAAGGAATTTGTCCGCTGCGTCGAGAGTCTCCGCGAAGAGCCTTGTTCATGAAAGCCACCGCACTTCTCGTTTCGATCCTGTTGGCCCTTCTCGTTGCCGGCTGTGCCGCTACGCCGCCGACGACCGATCGTGCACGGCTCGAAGCGCAGACGATCGAGAAGGGCTCCGTGCTCGCCCAAACGGACGTCGACCGGGCGCTCCAGAACCGGATCTTCGCGCTCGATCCCGAGCGTGTCAGCGAGAGCGACGTGCGAACCGTCCTGGCGGCCGGCCCGACGCCGCGCATCGTGAACCTGCATGGGGGCATCTATCCGGTCCATCTCGTGATGGAATCGTTCGCGCGCTTCCTGATCGGCATGGGCTATCCGGAGAGCAGGATCCGCCATCCGGGCGACGGCCGCCTGTCGCACAGTCCCTATGAAAACAGCGCTCAGATCGCCGGTGTGATCGCCTGGTACTACGAGCGCGACGGACTGCGGCCGCTGATCGTCGGACACAGCCAGGGCGGCATTCAGACGGTCAAGGTGCTCCACGAGCTCGCCGGGGATTACAGCGAGACGGTCCGCGTCTGGAATCCGCTCACCGAAAGCGCCGAGAACCGCACCACGATCCTCGACCCGCTGACCGGCCGCGAGCGTCCTGTGGTCGGGCTGAAGGTGGGGTATGCCTCCGCGGTCGGCGCGGGGGGGGCGGCGTTGCTGCTACCCAACCAGTGGAGCATGGCCGGCCGCTTGCGCACCATTCCCGACACGGTCGAGGACTTCACAGGCTACTCGCTGGGCGTGGATCTGATCGCATGGGATCTCCCGGGTGTCGGCGGGACCTACCGCAGCAGCGGTACGGCGAAAGTGCGCAACGTCGAGCTGCCCGCCAGCTACTCGCACGTGACCGTGGCGGCGACCGGCGATCTCGCCGAGGATCCCGCGATGCGCGAATGGCTCAACGCGTACGTTCCTGGCCAGAACAACGGCTTCCCTGCGAATGCGGTGTCGGTCACCAACGCGCTCTGGGCGGCGGATGTCTGGTACAGCATCAAGAAGCACTGGGTGCTCGAGGCGCAGCGGTTCCTGCGCGCCAAGAACGCGGCGGCTGCGGCGGCAAAGCGTCAATAGGAGAGGGCGCGGATGTCGGAAGTTCTCGCAGGCAGAGTCGCGCTCGTCACCGGCGCCGCTCGCGGCATTGGCCGCGCGGTCGCGCTCAAGCTCGCATCGACCGGTTGCGACGTGGTCGCGAACTACTACAACAGCCATGACGAAGCCGAGGCGGTCTGTGCCGAGGTCCGCAACATGGGCCGGCGCGCGGTCGCGGTCAAGGCGAGCGTCGGGCTGCCGGAAAGCGTCGATGAGCTGTTCGTCGAACTGCAAAAGCACTTCGACCACGTCGACATCGTAGTGAGCAATGCGGCATCGGGCGTGCTCCGGCCGACGATGGAGATGACCCTCAAGCACTGGCGCTGGTGCATGGAAACGAACGCTTTCGCGCTCAACTTGCTGGCGCAGCGCGCGGTGCCGATGATGCCCTCCGGCGGGCGGATCGTCGCGATGTCGAGCCTCGGCGCCCTGCGGGCGATGCCGCACTACGGCTTCATCGGCGCCTCGAAGGCGGCGCTCGAATCGCTGGTGCGGTCGCTCGCGCAGGAGCTCGGCCCGCGCGGAATCCGCGTGAACGCCGTGAGCGCGGGTGTCGTGGACACCGACGCCCTACAACACTTCCCGAATCGCGAGGAACTGCTCGCCTCGTTCGCTCATCGCACGCCGGCCGGGCCCGTCCTCACGCCGCAGGACGTGGCAGGCGCTGTCTACCTTCTCTGTCTGCCTGAGGCGGGCATGATCAACGGGCACACGCTGTTCGTCGACGGCGGGTTCGCGATCTCAGGTTAGAAGACGCAATGAAGATCGAGTCTGGACTCGCGGGAAAGACGGTGCTGGTGACCGGCGGCGGCCGCGGCATCGGACGGGCGATCGTCGAGCTCTTCGCGCGCGACGGAGCGGACGTCGCTTTCTTCTATCGCGGCAATGCTGCGGCTGCAGCGGAGGTGGTCGAGCAGGCGCGCGCGGCGGGCCTCAAGGTCAAAGCCGAACAGGTCGACGTCACCGACGTGAAAGCCGTCGGCGCCGCGGTGGAGCGGCTGGCGGGAGAGTGGGGTCGAATCGACGTCCTGGTGAACAATGCAGGGGTGATCCGTGATAATCTTTTAGGCTTGCTCGAGGACGAAGACATTCGCGTCGTGCTCGAGACGAACGTCGGGGGCGTGTTCAACGTGACGCGCGCGGTGGTGCCGCACATGATCGCGCGGCGCGCCGGCAAGATCGTGAATCTGAGTTCGGTCTCGGGCGAAAAGGGCGGTCGGGGACAGACGAATTACGCGGCGAGCAAGGGCGCGATCAACGCCTTCACCCGGGCCCTCGCGGTCGAGCTTGCGCCACGCAAGATCACCGTGAACTGCGTGGCGCCGGGCGTGATCGAGACCGAGATGTCGCAGGCGGTGCGTGACATGGCCGGCGACGCGGTGAAGGGACGCATCCTGCTGCGCCGGTTCGGCCAGCCACAGGACGTCGCTCACGCCGTCTGGTTCCTCGCCTCGCGCTTTGCCGATTACGTCACCGGCGAAGTCCTGCACGTCGACGGCGGCTTCAAGATGGAGTAACGGGATGCAGCAAGAGATTAGCAAGGAAGAAATCGCTGCGGTCTACCCCAAGGTGGCCCAGATCATCGCCGACGCGCTCGGCCTCGAGACCGTCGACGTGAAGCCGGCCGCGCCGCTCATCGAGGAGCTTGGCGCCGAGTCGATCGACTTTCTGGACCTCGTCTTCCGGCTCGAGCGGGCGTTCGGCGTCAAGATCCCGCGCGGAAAGATCGTCGAGGACGCGCGCGGCGACCTGGGGGAGTCGGACTTCGAGCAGAAGGGCGTGCTCACGGAGGTCGGGAACAAGCGCTTGCGCGAGTTCCTGAGCGAGGTGCCCGCCGAGCGCTTCAAGACCCCGATGAAGTCTGCGGACATTCCGAAGCTCTTCACGCCGGAGACGTTCTGCAAGGTCGTCATCCGCGCCCAGCGCGCCGCGCAGGCGGCGGCCTGAGCGCCGACTGCGCGGCGCCGCACGCCGATGGCCGAGCGCTTCAGCGCGTTCTCGTTCGTCGACCGGATCACGAGCCTCGAACCGGGCGTCCGGGCCGCCGGGCGCTACTGGGTACCCGGGGCCATCGCGCAGTTCCCGCCGTCGCTGGTCGCTGAAGCAGTGGGCCAGCTCGCCGCCTGGGCTTCCATGTCGCAACTCAATTTCCGGTTCCGTCCCGTCGCCGGTCTCGCTGGCGAGGCCCTGTTCATGCGCGACGCGGCGCCCGGGCAGACGCTCGATCTCGAGGTTGCGATCGAGCGCTGCGATGAGGAGGCGATCTCCTACGGCGGGGCTGCGAGCGTAAGCGGAGCCCGAATCCTGACGCTCAAGGATTGCGTGGGTCCGATGCTACCAATGGAAGAGTTCGACGCCCCCGAGGCCGTGCGCGCGGATTTCGATGTGCTGCGCGGGGCCGGTGCGCCGGCGGGACGGTTTCAGGGTGTGTCGCCGCGCGAAGTCGCGGTGATCGAACGCGTGCCGGGGGAACGATTGCGTGCGGAGTTGCGCGTGCCTGAGGCCGCACCGTTCTTCGGCGATCATTTTCCGCGGCGCCCGGTTTTTCCCGGGACACTCCTTCTGGACACCCAGATCGGCCTGGCCGTGCAGCTCGCAGGCGAAGCGGCGCCGCTGCGCGACGCGGGCGTTCTCGCGCCGGTGCGAGTGAGCGACGTGAAGATGCGCGCGTTCATTTCGCCCGGACAGGTCCTCGAGCTTCGCCTGGAGCTCCAATCCGCGACGCCGAAGGGTGCGACGATCAGTATCACAGCGCGCGCGAACGGCAAGCCCGTCTCGACTGGGCGCGCCGACATCGCGCCCCGGAGGCCGTCGTGACGCAGAGCCGACGGCGCGTCGCGATCACCGGCCTGGGGCTCGTGACGCCCGCGGGCAACGACGTGGCGACGACGTGGGCCGAGCTGCTCGCCGCGCGCAGCGCGGTCGCCCCGATCCGGACGTTCGATGCGAGTGGCTTTCCGGTGCGGATCGCCGCCGAGGTGAAGGGCTTCGAGCCCGAGCGCGTCATCGACGACCGGAAGCTCCTCAAGTCGGCCAATCGCTCGCACCGGTTCGCGCTCGCCGCCGCGGAGCAGGCGATCCGCGACGCGGGCATCGCACCCACGCCCGAGACCGGGACGCGCTGGGGCTGCGTCGTGGGCACCGGCATGATGGGCGTCCCGTTCGAGGACCTCGCTGACGTGCATCGGCGCGCCGCCCAGAGCGGCGAGCTCGACACCGATCGGCTCCTGGCGGGCGACGGCTCCGCGGCCGATCCGATGGTGTTCTGCCGCAGTCAATCGACCGCCGGCGTCGCGCTGCTCATGCGCCGGTTCGGCATCCGCGGCTACGCGAGCTCGATGCACACCGCGTGCGCGTCCGGCGGCCAGGCCATCGGCACCGCATTAAAGGTGATCCGCCGCGGGATCGCGGACCGCGCGCTCGCCGGCGGCTTCGACTCGATGATCAACCCGGTCGGCCTCGCCGGGTTCTGCCTGCTGAACGCCGTCTCGCCGGACAACGACACGCCGGAGCGCGCGAGCCGTCCGTTCGACGTGACGCGCAACGGCTTCGTCCTCGGAGAGGGCGCCGGGTTCCTCGTGCTCGAGGAGTGGGAGTCCGCCCGCCGGCGCGGCGCGCGGATCTACGCGGAGCTGGCCGGCGACGGCAACTCGCTGTCGAGCTATCGCATCACCGACTCGCACCCGTCGGGCGACGGGCCCATCCAGGCGATGCGCCAGGCGCTGCGCGACGCCGGGGCGTCGCGCGCCGACGTGGACTACTTGAACGCGCACGGCACGTCCACGCCGATGAACGACCGCAGCGAGTGCGCGGCGGTGCGCGCGGTGTTCGGCGACGATTTCCGCCGCGTCGCGGTGAGCTCGACAAAGAGCGTGATGGGCCACCTCATCGCCGCGGCGGGCGCGGTCGAGGCCGCGGTGTGCGCGCTGGCGATTCATACCGGCACGCTGCCGGTGAGCGCGAACCTGCGCGAAATCGATCCCGACTGCGACATCAACATCGTGCGCGGCGAACCGCTCCAGCAGCGGGTGCGGATCGCGCTGTCCAACTCGTTCGGCTTCGGCGGCTCCAACAGCTGCCTCGCCTTCCGCAACCCCGCGGAAGTGGACGGGCGCTCGGCGCTCGGGTGAAGCGAATGGCCAACGCGCAGCGCATCGTCATCACCGGAGCGGGCGCGATCTGCGGCTCGGGCAAGTCGCCGGCCGAGATCTTGGCGGCGCTGCGCGCGGGCCGCTCGGCGATCAGGCCGATCGAGCAGTGGGACGCGTCGAAGTGGCCCGCACGGGTCGCGGCGGAGGTTACCGACTACAACGGCGGCGCGCTCGCCGGCGATCGCAAGCTGCTCAAGCTCATTCGCCGGACCGACGTGTTCGGCCTTTATGCCGCGGGACAGGCGATCGAGGCGGCTGGGATAGTCCGGCATCGCGACACGCTCGAGGCGGAGGACGCCGCGACTTATAGCGACGCGACCGGGGTTTATGTCGGCTCCGGCGGCGGCGGCTACCAGAGCCAGTACGACTACTTTCCGCTGCTGACGACCGCCGCGGGCAGCCTGAAAAAGTTCGGGGGCGAGCTCGCCGCCACGGTCAATCCGATGTGGCTGCTGCGCGCACTGCCGAACAACGTCCTCTGCCACGTCGGCATTCGCCACGGCCTGAAGGGCCCGAACGCGTGCATCACCAATCACAGCGTGAGCGGGCCGCTCGCGATCGCCGAGGCGGCGGAAGCGATCCGTGCCGGGGAGTGCGAGCGCGCGGTCGCCGTCGGCCACGACGCGTCGATCGAGCCGCAGATGATCCTGTACTACCACCGCGTCGGGCTGCTTTCCGAGGACCCGGTGCGGCCGTTCGACGCCGGGCGCAGCGGCAGCACGATGGGCGAAGGCGCGGCTGCGCTCGTGCTCGAAACCGAGGCGTCCGCCGCGCAGCGCAAGGCGGCGGTGCTCGGGGAGATCCTCGGCAGCGGCTACGGCAGCGACGGGCTGGGCCTGCTGCCGATCAGCGCGGACGGTGAAGGGCTCGCGCGCGCGATCACGAATGCCCTGGCCAATGCCGGCCTGCGGCCCGACCAGGTGGGCCTGATCGTCGCGCACGCCAACGGCACCCGCCAATCCGATGTGTCCGAGGCGCGCGCGATCCGGCAGGTGTTCGGCGCCGCGCCGCCGCCGGTCACGGGCTTCAAGTGGGCGTTCGGACACCTGCTGGCCGCCTCGGGGATGGTCGAAACCGTCGTTGCGCTGGCCGCAATGCGGGAGGCGACCGCGCCGGGCATGGCGAACCTGCGCCAGCTCGATCCGGAATGCGCCGGTCTGCCGGTGTCCGTCACGGCGCAAACGCCGCGGAGCGACGTCGTGCTCGTGCTCTCCCGCGGCTTTGGCGGCACCAACGCCGCGCTGCTCCTCCGCGTCGCCCGCGGCGCTTGACGCGGCGATGGTTGCACTACCCGCGCAGGCCGAGCCGCCCCTGCTCGGCCGGCTCCTCTACCGGCTGCTGCCGTTCCGGCGCGGCGTGATTCTCGAGAATCTCCGGCGCGTGTTTGGCGAGTCCGCGTCTGCGACGGACATCGAGCGGCTCGCGCAGGCGCACTACGCACACCTGGGGCGGCTGTTCTGGGAGTTCCTCTGGTTCCCGTGGGTGTCGGATGCGCGCCGCGCCGCGCTGGCGCGGGTCGAGAATCTCGCGGGGCTGGAGGCGGCGCTCGCGCTCGGGAAGGGCGTCGTCATCGTGACCGGCCATTTCGGCAACTTCGAGGTCGCGACCGCGGCCGGGCTCGCGAGCTACCCGCACGCGAAAGGGCGGTTCTACTTCGTGCGGCGGCCGTTCAAGCCGCGCTGGCTCGACAACCTCGTGACACGGCGGTTTCGTCGCGCGGGGTTCGGCGTCCTGCCGAAGCGCGGCGGGCTGGAGGGGATTCTCGACCGGCTGAACGCGGGCGACCTGGTCGTGTTCCCGTTCGACCAGCATGCGAGCCGGAAGGACGGCGTGCTGGTCGAGTTCTTCGGACAGCCGGCCGGGACGTTCCGCAGCGTTGCCGTAGTTGCGCTCGCGACCGGCGCGCCGGTGGTGCCGGCGTCGAGCTGGCGCGAGCCCGGCGGCCGGCACGTGCTGCGCTTCGAGGATGCGCTCGCGCCGATCGAGCACGCCGACACGAGCGAGGCGATCCGCCTCAACACGCGTGCCTACAATGCCGCGCTGGAGCGCATGATCTTGCGCCATCCCGCGCAGTGGTGGTGGGTGCACCGCCGCTGGAAACCGTGGTCCGTTCGGAAGCGCACCGCGCGCGCGGCGAGCACGGATCAACAACGATAGCAAGCTGTACCGCAGCATCGGGGCCTAGTCCATTGGCGCGGCGGTGAGAACTCGTGTTGGGCGTGATTGCGACATTCACGCAGCTTGGGTCGACATAACAAAGTTTGATTTTCCCGCGATGGCCGGCGCGGGATGAAATGGGGCCCGATAAAAACGGCGCGGCCGGGTAACGCTGCGACTGCGGCCATATGCAACGGCCGCCCACGGGCAACGGACCCGTCCCGGCGGGCGCAGAACGACAAGCAGGCATAGAAGAGCAACGATCCGGCCATTGAACCGCGGCCGGGGCGGATGAAGGCTCCAATCGACCAACCCAACGAGGAGAAGGTATGGTCTATACGCAGCGCACCCCGTGGACGCTCATCATGGGGGTCATCATGGCCGCCTACGCGTGGGCGGTCCAAACCGGCGTCATGGAGCCGGTCATCAAATTCCTCGGCACCGGCCGCCTGACGGGCGAGATGCAGACGCTCGGCTACTGTTTCGGCGCGGTCGCAATCGTGATCGGGCTCTGGCAGCTGCTCGCCAAGCCGAGAGAGGGCCCGGGGGACTACTACCTCTCCTGTGTCGCCGGCGTGATCTTCATCATGCTCGTCGCGTTCGTCGTCAAATGGGGTCTGGACCCCCTCATGGCGCAGTGGGGACGTGCCGCGCAGCCGACGCTCGGCTTCAACTTCGCCAGCGTGATGAACCTGAACTACGTGGTGATGGGGATTCTCGCCGGCATCATCATCGTCAATGTGTTCAAGATCCCGAGCTGGGCCCAGAACGGCGTGCGGCTGTCGCGGCTCGGCCTGAAGACCGGCGTGATCCTGCTCGGCACGCTCTACAGCCTGGCCGAGCTCGCGCAGCTCGGCCGGCTGTCGGTGGTGCTGATCGGCGTGTTCGTGCTGGGGTCCGTGGGCGTCGTGCTCTGGTTCGGGGTGCGGCGCGGCATGCCCAACTCGATGACCGGCGTGCTGGCCTCGGGCGTCGGCGTCTGCGGCGTTTCGGCCGCGGTGGCGGCCGCGCCCGTGGTGCAGGCGAAATCCACCGAGATCGCCTACACCATCGGCACGATCCTGCTCTTCGGCGTGCTGTGCATGTTCATCTTCCCGATCGTCGGCAAGTCGCTCGGCATGGGGTACATCCAGTTCGGCGCCTGGGCCGGGACCGGGATCCTCAATTCCGCGCAGGTCGCCGGCGCCGCGCTCGCTTTCCAGCCGGGCGGGATCGAAACGCTGAAGGTCGCCGAGATCTTCAACATCACCCGTGTGCTGTTCCTGCCGCTCATCGTCCTGTGGCTCGCGATCTGGTACGTGAAACGCGAAGTGGGGGCGCAGAAAGTGGACCTCGTGCAGGTGCTGGTTGGCAAGTTCCCGGTGTTCGTCCTGGGGTTCATCCTGATGTTCGCGCTGTCCTCGACCGGGATCTTCGCGCCGGCCCAGCATTACCAGGGGTCCTACTTCGACAACAGCGACAAGGTGATGATGACGAAGGACCGGGAGGGCAAACCCGTCAGCAGGCTGCTCAATGAGAAGGACCTCGCGGCGCTGCAGGCCGAGGCGGGGAAGGTGGAGCGCGCCGATCAGAAGGCGGCGCTCGCGCGACTGATCGAGAACAAGAAGCTCATGTCGATCGACGACGACGACACGCTGCGCGGCGTGGTCAACGCCAAGATCATGAGCAAGGCGGGGAACGACGTGCTCACCAAGGCGCATCGCGCGGTGCGGCACACCGCCCCGAAGATCGCCAAGTTCCGCGACCTCATCGCGTGGTTCTTCACCTTCGGTCTGGTCGGCCTCGGGATGCAGATCACGATGGCCTCCATCAAGCAGGCCGGTGGGCAGCCGCTCGTGGTGGGCAGCATCGTCGGCGTGCTGAAGGCGGTGGGCTCGCTGATCGTGGTCTGGCTGCTCGTGGCCGAAACCATCTGAACCCGGGAGACGATCATGGCTGAAGAAGGCAAGTTCGACCGCGGCTCGGCGCTGACGATCTTCAAGAGCGACCGGCAGGAGGATCTCATGGCGCTCCTGCTCTCGCTCGCCATCGCGCTGCTCGTGTACATCTTCGTCTAGCCGGAAACGGCACGGGAATCCCGGTGACGCCGCCCGTGCGGCCACCGGGATTTTTTTGCGCTGAGATACCCTGAAAGCAGATCCTTGCCGGGAAGGCCCGCTGACCCGGTCGCGACCCGATGCCCGAGTACCACCACATCCTGCTGGCGAGCCACGGCACGCCCGGGGCGCAAGCCGCCGAGCGCACAGCACTGGCGTTGCTCGCAAGCGGCGCGCGCCTGTCGCAGCTCGTGGTCGTGCCCGACTTGTGGAAAGGCATGATGGGCGACGACTGGCTGAACAACGCCTCCACCCGCGACGCGTTCGGCCGGCACGTCGAGCGCCAGCTGGAGCGCGAGATCGCCGAGCAGGTCGCGCGCGTGCGCGCGCAGGCCGAAGAGCGCGGGCTGCGCTACGAGTCGCGGATCGAGCTCGGCAAGCCCGCCGACTGCCTGATCGCATTCGCGGGCGGGCTCGGCCCCGATCTCGTGGTCATCGGGTCCCCGCGGCCGCGCGGCGTTCTCGGCCTCAGATCGCGCATGGACCTGGAGGCGCTCGTGCGAGCGCTCGCGGCGCCGCTCCTGATCGCGCCCTATCCGCGATGAGGCCCGGCGCGCCGCCGCCCGCGCCCGCAGGCAGTGGTCCGGCGCCCGCGGATGCGGCCTGGGTCACAGTCGATTCGCCGCTCCCGATGGAGACGCTGCGCGAGTTCTGCCGCGACGTCGAGCGGCTGTATCGGATCAACCCCTGCCTCGAGATCGCCGCCTGGCGCCCCATCGCGGACGACACGTTCCGCGCTGCCTGGCGGAACACGAGCAACCAGCAGGACGTCGCACTCGACCTGAGGATCGAGCGCGAATCCGTTGACGCGTTCGAGGTCGCCTACTCGCAGGGGCTCAAGCGCTGCACGCGGTTCGCGCTGGCGCCCGCCGCCGCCGGGAGCCGCCTCACGATCACCGACGACTACAGCAGCGTGCCGGAGGAAGAGCGCGCGCGCCGCGTGGCCGAGGTGGACCGTTCACTCGCGGCGTGGGGCTGGGCGCTGCATGCCTACCTGCGGCGCGAGCGGCGCTGGGGGCGCAATGCCGTCTACCGTTGGTACATGCGGCGGATCTGGCTCCCGATGAAACCCGGCGCGCGGCGGATCACGACGCTGCTCGTCCTGGTGACTGCCGCGGAGTTCCTGATCGTGCTGTTCGTCGGCCTCATCTGGTGGATCGAGCACCGCTGAGTCGAGGCCGGAACGCGGGGCTACCCGGATGCGATTGTGCAACTGGCCTTCATGCGCTTGTGATCGGGCAGGGTGGTTTCCGACGCTCATAACGTGCGCCAAGAATTTGTGCCACGACGAGAGAAACAGGAAACAAAAAGGGGTTGCCGGTTGGCCACCCCTTGATGAGCTTGGCTCCACGCGTAGGGATCGAACCTACGACCTGCGGATTAATAGCCCCCGTCAGGACTTCACGGCTCGCAACTGTACGTGACGAGTCGTGACTTGTGAAGTGCTGAGCTTAGTGCAGAGCCAAGTGCAAATCACAAGGGCAGCACAACCTCAGCAATCACCTGACGGCAGCACGTGCACTCGAAACAGAGCGGACGGTACACGCCTACCTGCACGCGGTATCGATCACACTCTTAACCCCGGCAATTCACCATCGACGAGCCGGCGGGCGTGGTGCGTCCCAAACTCCAGTGCATCGCGGGCGGACGAGAATACTGCGGGTTGGTCGACGATAGCCTGCTCTCTGGTTAGCGCAGCAGTGCGGCGGAGGCGAATGATCGAGATGTGGGGCCGCCACTTCCGCGGCCCCGACAAGAAAATGGCACTCACCGTGATTGCGCAGTCCTCGTGCTGAAACTTGCTGAGAGCCATTTGCAGTGCCTCCACTCCAAGTTGAGGGTGTGTTCGGGGGGGCACGATCCGCGCGCAGGGCTCCCAGACGATCGCCAGGTGCACCAGCTACTGCGCGAGCGTCTTGGATCGCCAGTCACAGCGCTCATGCGCTACGGTGCCGCTGCGTCCCTCCGTACACGAGGTTGCGAGTTCAATATGCTGACGTCATATTGAGCGAGCAACTCTTCCAATCCTCCAGGCGAGCACTTCGTCACAATGTAGGTCCCTGTCGTGCATTTGCGACATGTTGCGGTCTCGACCACTCCTACCCTCGAACGTCATCGTCTTCGGGACATGAGGGCGGACAGGTCATCGGTCGTAAGCAGCTATTCGACTGTCGGATGGCGAATTCGACGCTCGGGTAGAGCACTCGTCGTCCTCTTTGAGTGCGGGCCGTCGGGTCACGGTCGGGTGCGGTCGCTCGCGATGCTCCCGTGCCCCATACTTTCGAGAACGAGGATCGTCGTTCGCAAGCGAATCGCGAGGCTCCGTTTGATTGGGGAGGCGGACCTACCTGGATGGTTCTCTCTTCGAGACCGTCAGTTCAGCCGGCTCAGGTGCTGTCCGTATGATGGCGAATAATCGGACCAACAGGCGCGACCAATTGTTGTTGGGCCTAAGTGGAGGGATGGATGAGACAGTTCAAAGGAGTTTGCACGGCGGTCGTGATCGACAACGTTGATCCCGATAACAGTGGACGTGTGAAAGTGCGGCTCGGACAGTTAAGCGGGCCAGGCGAAAAGGGCTCCGAAACATGGGCTCGCATTGCTACCTTGATGGCTGGCGACAACCGGGGAACCTGGTTCATCCCTGACGTGAAAGACGAGGTCCTGGTTGCCTTCGAAGCAGGCGATTTGAGGAGGCCTTACGTCATTGGGGCGCTGTGGAACGGCACCAACTCGCCGCCGGAGACGATGGACGTTAACAACACCAAGAAACTCTTGCGTTCCCGCAGCGGTGTGAAGATCACTTTGGACGATCAGAGCGGTCAGGAGAGTTTTCTCGTCGAGACGCCGGGTGGGCAGAGGTTGATGCTCATGGACGGTCCCGGCGCGGTCGAGATCACTGACAGCAACGGCAATTCAGTGAAACTCGAGACAACCGGCGTCACCGTGACCGCCACCGCAAAAGTTACCATCAACGCCAGCGCGGTTGAGGTCAATTCGGGCATGTTCAATGTGAACGCTGGCATGTCGAAATTCAGCGGGGTGGTGCAGTGCGATACGCTCATCAGCAATAGCGTCGTCAGCGCGAGCTACACTCCTGGTGCAGGAAATATCTGGTGACTACCGAGTCGGTCAGGTAGCAATTGCGAGAACACAATCCGAACGTAGTATCCGACAAACTGCTGCCACCGACGCGACCAATTGCGCGGGTGTGCGCTTCCCCCGATTCGACGGACACTTTTGGT
>Ga0105107_10000911_pt1 | contig 19346 bp, 20 predicted proteins | sample PPLLaktember2015_6_FD_79335 | JGI IMG/M metagenome (GOLD analysis project Ga0105107, IMG submission 79335) | Freshwater sediment microbial communities from Prairie Pothole Lake near Jamestown, North Dakota, USA - PPLs Lake P8 Core (1) Depth... | ecosystem: Environmental > Aquatic > Freshwater >... | reverse complement strand
TTGTATTAGACTGCCTTCAGCCTTGGCCCGTTTCAGGGCTTTTCTGAAAGCCAGGAAAGCCAGGGGCGTCAAAACCAGAGTGAACCCCAGCAATATCAGGATATCGTTCCCTACTTCGAATACCGAATATCCCCTGAGCATCGCCAGCCTCATCGCATCGAGCGAGTAGGTCATCGGCAGCATATGAGATAGCGGTGTCAGCCAGCCCGGCAGTACAGTTATCGGGTAATAAACGCCCGCCAGCAGAGTAGAAACCCCGCCGAATATCCAGGCAATCGGGTCGCCCCTTTTTACTATGAGCACGACGGCGGCCGATAGTATACCGATGCCGCTAAAACTGGCGACGGAGAGTACCAAGACAACGAAAGCGGTGAGGTAATTAGCCTGGCTGATATCGAATCCGAAAATCAGTCCACCCGCCACCAGGTAGACGACCACATTCATCGTAGTCAGCAGGTAGTCCCACAACGATGATGAAAACAGTATAGCGCTCAAGCGCGTCGGACTGAGAAGCATGATTTCCAGCGTGCCGGTCATCTGACCATCGCGAATGCTCGAAGCGAAACTGGAAAGCGAAAGCCCCAGGTAACCATTAAAAGCCAGCCCGATCAGGACGAACGAAAAATAGTCGCCTCCGTACTGGTCCAGTTGCGGCACCAGGGCGTTACCAAAAAGCCGCGAAAGAAAATAAAAAGAAGCCGCGCTGAAAAAAATACCGACTATCTGCAGCAAGAAGCCTAAACGATAGCTCAGCGCTATCGTGAAATCCCGTCTTAAAAAGGCCAGCGCGGTGGACATTAATCCTTTACCTCTTTTTCACCTTTCAGAGCGTGGGTGAAAATCTCCTCCAGGGGCAGCTCTTTAAGCTGGCAGTCGTATATTTCAGCGCCACTGGCGACGATAATCTGGAGCAGCCTTGGTAAGACCTGCGCCCTGCCGGATATTTTCAGCTCTATTGTTTGGGTGTCTTTGGTGTCCGTGGTCAACACGCAGCTTAGCACACCTTCAATATGCTCAAGTTCGGTAACAACAGTCCCCGGGAGATTCCTGACCTCTAAACGACATTCTTCATGGGTCTGGAAAACCGAGCGTAACTCTTTTACCGACCCTATTGCGATCACCCGACCGTGATCCATTATCGCCAGGCGGTCACAAAGCTGTTCCGCCTCGGCGAGATTATGCGTGGCCAGCACCACTGTTTTCTTTTCGTTCGTTACCTTCTCTCTTATGAACGATCGTACCGACTGCGCACTGACGGGGTCGAGGCTTCGTGTTGGTTCGTCAACGAAAAGGAGTCGAGGCTCGCTGAGCAGGCCGCGAATGATGGCCATTTTTTGTTTCATTCCGGTGGAGTATGACTGGAACCTGACATCGGCGTCTTTCTCCAGCCCTACAACTTTCAACAGTTCATTAATACGCTCCCGGCCTTGCTGCCGCGGCAGGTGATAAAGTGAAGCATAAAATTGCAGGTTTTCGCGGCCGGTCAGGCGCCAGTAAAAGCTCCTCTCCTCAGCATTGACAAGTCCCACCAGTTGTTTCACGGCCTGGTCTTTTTTCTGCACGTCATTCCCAAAGATACTTGCCTTACCCGAAGTAGGCAATACCAGACAGCATAATAGTTTAATCAAGGTGGTCTTGCCAGCCCCGTTGGGGCCTAGCAGTCCGAAAAGCTCGCCCTGCTGGATCTCCAGGCTCACTTTTTCAACCGCCGTTACCCATTTTCTCGTTCTGAAAGGCAACAGGTCGCGGTAGCCGGAAGTACGGGCGAATCTTTTAGTTAATTCAGAGGTTATTACCGCCGCGCTCATTTTGTCTTCCTCCCCAGGAAAAGCCGCCCCAACCTGTTGATAAATCGGACCACTCTTCTCTGATTGGGATAACGGCCGCGGTCGGTCCAGGCCACCAGACGTCCAAAAACACGACTTCGCCACTCGTTGAGTCTAAACTCTCTGCCGTTTCCTTCAATTGTGATTACCCGCCCCAGCACTTGCCTGCTATTGACCGGAGTGTCAGCGTATTTCAAGGCATCGCCTTTAGCAATCAGGATTAACCCGTCTTTTGTTCCGGTAATTTTGACAAGACGGTGGGCTGCCGACGAGCCGTCCGGCCGGCGATAAAAAATAATGTCTCCTATTCCAACTGAGTTACCATTACATGGCTCAACGAGGACAATATCCCCGTTTTTAATGAATGGGTGCATACTCCTGCCATACGCCTGGAAACGCAACAGTCCACCGCGGTCGAGCAGTTTCTGACTCAACTCAAGAAAGTTCTCTTGATCGGTATTCAATTTCCTGTCCGGCTTTTTAAATAAGGATTTGGAGATATGAAGCTACACGCAGCTCCGCAGGATAGTCCCACGACGATTTCCCTATAGCTAAGTGTATCGATGGCACGTTAGGTATCAGTAAACAATTGGTGAGAATTCGGTTATAACCGATTGTGTATTATATTCTATGGTCAGCCGAATGATAATCGGCTGGATTGTTAGCGACGCCGGTCTTCCCGACGCCTTTCGCCGAGCCTTTGTATTTGCCTGATGAGTACGTAGATGGAAAATATCGTGATTAAGAGGGAGGCGGCTATTTCTATCCACAGGATCACGGAATTCTCCTCGATAAAGTAGACCGCTCCATTAACAGCGATGAGAATCATCTGGATCAGCCAGGCTATCGCCAGCGCGATAAGCAACATCTGACTCGATAAAACTGCTAATGCTGACCTTAACCTGCGGCGCATGGTCGGCTGGCCGTCTTTTACCATAATGTACCTTGTTATAGGATAATACAATAAACCACTTCAGATAGCAATAGAGGTAATGATAGCGAAGTTAAAGTCTAGCTCAAAAGCGCCGAATTGGATATTTTTTGGCCGGTAATCTTGTGCCCGATGCCGTCATATAGAAATCCCGCCTGTATCATCTCCTCGGGATTATAGAAGTTACAGCTGTCGATAATGACAGGCCGAGTCATCAGAGAAGCTATTCTTCTTAAGTTCAGTTCCTTAAACTCGTCCCATTCGGTGATCAGAATCAATGCATCACTACCGTTGGCCACTTTATATGCATCCTCGCAGTAAGTCACCGCGGGCATAATTCTGGCTGCTTCCTCCATGGCTACCGGGTCGTAGGCTTTTACCCGACAGCCGTTGTCCTGCAGGAGCCTTACTACGTCAACCGAACGCGCTTCCAACATGTCGTTGGAACCCGGCTTGAAAGTAAGCCCCAGAATGCCAATGGTCTTGTCCTGGAGAGAACCAACCAGGTAGCGGAGTTTCTCGACTACGACACGGGGCTGCCGCTGGTTGACCCGCTGAACGGCATGCATCAAAGGAAGAGGTACCCGGTAGGTCTCCGCCATGTAGATGAGTCCTCTTACGTCCCTGGGTAGCGAGCCTCCCCCCCATCCCAGCCCGGCGTTCATATCGCCGTTATCGCGGCGGGGCTCCAGGCTGGCGATCTCGGCCACTTTCTTGACGTCGACACCGCATTCATCGCACAATAGCGCAATTTCATTAATAAAACTTAATTTGGTAGCCTGGAATGTATTGGAAACGTACTTCGACATTTCCGCTGTCTTATTATCGCAGATGATAAGGGGAGAGTTAAGATCAGAATAGAGCGCCGCCACTGCATCGATACATTCTTTGTCGTAACCCCCCACCACGACTCGACTGGGCTTCATAAAATCGTTTATCGCCATCCCCTCTCTAAGGAATTCGGGATTGGAGATCACGGAAAACCGATGACCATTCTGGCTGTGCTGAGCGATTATGTCGGTCACCATATCAGCGGTACCCACCGGTACCGTGCTTTTTAAAACGACGATGAGTGGTCCACCGGCAGCCTCGGCAATGCTCTTAGTTGCATTACGGACCCATTTCAAGTCAGGTTTTCCGTTGCGTCCGGACGGTGTTCCCACGGCAATAAAGATAAAGTCGGCATGCCGCAGACCTTCAATGAAGCTGGACGCTATGTTGATCTTTTGATCCTCCCGGTTTCGCTTCCAGAGATCAACCAGTCCTGGCTCGTTGACGGCCAGTCGACCGTTTTCCAGACCAGCCCGCTTTTTTGGATCGATTTCAATCACGGTTATCTTGTTGCCCAGTTCCGCCAAACAGGCAGCGGTAACCAGGCAGGCAAAGCCCGCCCCGGTGATACTGACATTTTTTTTATCCGTCTGAGCTTTCATCGTCATCGTCAAATCTTATCCAGCCGCAACCGCCCTTGTGTGACACTAATCATCGACACAATGTACACCTTCATCATATTATTGAGCAGTTAGAACAATGTCGGAGGTAAGTGGGAAAACGGTTAGAATATAGGCATTATGTCATTATTTACGAAATAAACACATGATTTTTTCCGAGGATAATAACGGGGGTGAAATCTAGATGATAAAAAGGTTAGAACAAAGTAATTATTGGGTGAGAATCCGGTTAGAGGTGGAGTAAGCTTGTTGACTTCTCACGGGATATTGATTTATAATTCACAACGCTCGAACTATGGTAAGAAATCAGTATAAAATTGGGGGGAAAAGGTAGGAAAAGTTACGTTGACTTTTACTAGTTAGCATATTAAGCTTAAATATAAAGCTAATCCAGTAGCCCAAAAGTACCGTGACTATTTCCTTGGTTTTGGGCTGTAGAGAGCCGAAGCGAGGCCGAACTATATATGAGAGAAAAAATACTGCTCGTTGAAGACGATGTTGAATTCCTTAACCTTACCCGTACCTGGCTGCATAACGCCGGATACGAAGTATTTACAGCCGGTGATGGTGTCGAGGGCATGCGACGGGTTTATTCAAATCGCCCTGATATAGTAGTACTGGACGCCAATATACCCAAGATGGACGGATGGGAAGTTTGCCGGCGTATACGGGATATGAGCGATATTCCCGTTTTAATGGTGACAGTGAACGGGCAGAAGTCGGATAAACTTAAGGGTTTTACCCTGGGCGCCGATGACTATCTTCCCAAACCCGTGGATTTCCACGAGCTGATCGCCCGGGTCCAGGCCATTCTGCGGCGTACCAAGACAACCACCCACGATAACAAACCCAGCACTTTCAATAACGGCGACATCGAGGTCGACTGGGGCAGCCGCCAGGTCTGGGTCAGGGGAGAGCGCGTCAAGTTATCACCAACGGAATTTAAAATCATGTCGTGCCTTATCAAGAGTCGCGGCTGGATCGTCACCCACGAACAGCTCCTGGAGAAAGCCTGGGGCCCAAACTATATCGGCGATAAATCTTTCGTAAAGCTATACATCAGATATCTCCGCCAGAAGATCGAGCAGGACCCGCATAAACCCCAGATAATAATGACCGAACGCGGCGTAGGTTACTACTTCGCGATGCAAAACGAAGATGCGGGAAACGTGGGAGGCTAGCCGGATGCAAAAACAATCCCCATCCCTGAATCAACTAGAGGTCACCCGGCCGGCCAACCGGGAGAATATCCCGGCTCAAGTCCTCACCGGAGACAGCAAAAATGTTCCGGTGTCAGGTATCTATGAGGATAAAAACAGACTGCCGGTGATGTATGAAGCCTCTGCGGGCACGTCGACGGTAAAACCCCCTAAAGCCGAGACCAATATCATTTCGGTGCTGTGGCATGAGCTGATCACGCCGCTTACGGTAATCAAAGGTTACGCTTCCACTCTGCTGCAGCTCGAAGAGGCGATTACCGCCGAGCAGAAACAGCAGTACCTGCGAGGCATCGATTCGGCGAGCAACCGGGTCATTCGTTTACTGGAAAACCTCCGCGACATTACCAAACTTGAGGACACTGATTCCATTACCATGCAGCGGATCCCCTTACTCGACCTTCTCCGCCAGACAGCCTCGGAAATGCAGAACCAGACCAGACAGCATGTCATTAAAATTCTCCCCTGCCCCCGCCTTCCCCTCGTAACGGCCGATCCCGAAAGAATCGAGATGGTTCTTAATAATCTCCTCATCAACGCCATTAAGTATTCACCACAGGGCGGTGACATCGAACTAGGGCTCAGGATAGTCCACGACGAAGCGGAAATGACGTATATATTTCCAGGCGCACCTCAGACTAAAACCCCCTGCCTCATCGTAAGTGTCGCCGATACAGGCATTGGCCTGCCCGAGGCTGAACTTGACCGGATTTTTGAGAAGTTCTACCGTATCAAGAATAGACTTGCACCGGTCACACCCGGTGCCGGCCTCGGTCTGTATATCTGCAAGATCATCGTGGAAGCCCACGGCGGCCGTATCTGGGCGAGGAACAGGCTTTCAGGCGGCAGTGTTTTTTGCTTCTCCCTACCCCTGGAAAAGGTTCTTTAAAAGAATCTCCGGACCCGGGTGAAAAAGTTCATCGGCGTCTTTCCATCGTGCAGACATGTTATCCCCTTAAGAAAACTACGATGATGATCACCACGGCCAACGCCCAACGATAATACACGAAAACGTCGGTGGAATGCTGCTGCAAAAACCGGAGTAAAAACCTGATACACAGATAGCCGCTTAGAGCCGCCGTAATAAAGCCTACCACATAGAGAAGCCAATCTGATTGAGTTGCCGCGTTGGTAGATGATTGACCGGTGAGGTCAAGAGCGCTCTTTAGCCCTGCACTCAAGATGATCGGGGTGGACAACAGGAACGAAAAGCGCGCCGCGGTCTCTCGCTGTAGTCCCAGGGCAAGCCCTGCCGTAATGGTACTCCCTGAACGCGATACTCCCGGAAAAATCGCCAGCCCCTGGGAAAAGCCAATAATTATTGTGTCATTCAAGGTTATTTGTTCAAGTCCCCGGCGGTGCCGGGCGACTCGTTCCACGATAAATAACACTGCACCTAGCAAAGCGATAACGACAGCCAATGCGATCATCGCTCCGTTGGTATGTGCGGCGCCGGGTTGATGGAACAGCTCCTCGATTTTGTCTTCCGCCAACAAGCCAGTAATAGCTCCGGGGATAGTAGCGATAACCAGGAACCAGGCCAGCCGCCGGTCATTATCGACGCTAATTTTTCTTTCTCTGATACTGGCAATCCCTGCCCGGACTAACCTCACCCAATCCTTACGGAAATACCATAACAGCGCGAAGAGTGTTCCCATGTGAAGAGCTACGTCGTAGGCCAATCCCGGATCGTCCCAGTAAAAAAGCCAGGGAATAATGATAAGGTGGGCAGAACTGGAGACCGGTATGAACTCGGTTAGTCCCTGAACCAACCCCAGGACTATAGCGTGGATTACATTCAAAGATCTGCCTCGAATATTAGAACTAATGGGATTATTGGCACGCTTTCGTCGATGTGACAGAACGGTTATTAGTTCAACGGCAGTCTATCGTATAGCTAAAACACTCAGGATGTCTAGTACGTCCGTGTCATGTTCTTAAAGGGCGGCTGCGTGCACTTTTATGTCTTTGGCAACAAACCCCTTATCCCCTAGACCGACCTTATAACTGACACTCTGGCCCTTTTTAAGCGTTTGAAATTTTACTCCCTGCAGCTGGCTGTAATGGAAGAATATATCCTTGCCGCTATTATTGGAGACGAAACCATAACCTCGCTCTCCGTCCAATAGCCTTATTACCCCGTTCGACATGACAATCCATCCCCCCGGGGCGGTAGTCCCGCCCCGTTTGCCAGTATGTTATTTACCCAGGGCAGATTCTTGCTTCTTCCGGATGGCGCGTCCGCCGTGTCCGTGCTTTACGTCCTTGAAAGCCTCTTTATAGCTTTTTCGCTGAGATTGTTTTTCCGCTTTCCTTCCCATTTTCTTCCTTTGCAGTTTATTATCAGGATGTTAATAGCCGTCCAGTTCCGCGGCCTGGTTCCTATGACATACTACCATATTTTAGCCATCTCCTGATAATGACTCATCCAATTACCCATTAAATGTAGTCCAGCACGAGCTGCCAATGACGCCAATCAAACTCACCCATTTCCATGATGCTCTGCCGCGTCGGCTCTTCACGCGTTAGCATATAAAAGCTTACATCGTTCTCGATTTTCAGATTTAGTATCCCTTCATCGACCATCTGCATCAACGACTTCTCTACCTCCGGTCTATTGTGATTATCGTCGATCGCATGGACGATCGCCAGTTTGCTGAACCGCCCGTTTGGGTGGGCCACGAAGAATCTTAATAGCGTCAGACAACAGTGATTGTTGATCAGTTTTTTCACCATCTGGCCAAGGCATGGCTGTGTGGTTTGACGGGTTACTTCTGTTATTGCCATGGGACTCCTTTCGCCCTTTATTATTAAGTATGGTTAGTTATAGGATTTTCTTACCGCGGTGGGTTTATGGATTGGGGAGGCTGTGCGCTGTCGCATATAAGAGGGCATGTCCAGTTCATCGTCTTCAATGCCCTTAAGCAGCCGGGCAAGTTCCTTTTCGTTGCTGGCGCTGGCCATGGCCTCACGGGTGACAAAGCCAGTGGCGACCAGAGTAAGCCGGATATCGTTCCCCAGGTTCTGGTCCATGACAACCCCGAAGATCACATTAGCGTTGGGGTCGACCGCCTTCCGGATGACCTCGGCGGCATTATTGACTTCATATAAGGTAAGGTTGGAGCCTGATATATTAAAAAGCACTCTCTTGGCGCCCTGCATCGATACATCCAGCAGCGGGCTAGCCAGTGCCTGCTTGGCGGCGTCGGTGGCGCGGTTCTGCCCCGTGCCCCTGCCGATTGACATCCAGGCCGGGCCGGCGTCTTTCATGATTGTTTTCACATCCGCAAAGTCCAGGTTTATCAAGCCGGGCACGGTAATGACCTCGGCGATTGCCTGTACGCCGTGATGGAGCACCTCGTCGGCCAGCCTGAAAGCGCCGTCCACGCTCATCTTCTGGTCACACAGGTCAAGCAGACGGTCGTTGGGGATAATAATCAGCGTATCCACATGCTGCATGAGGGCACTGATGCCATCCTCGGCCGTCTTGTTGCGGTGCGTCCCTTCGAAAGTGAAGGGCTTGGTGACCACGGCAATGGTCAGTGCGCCGGTCTGTTTGGCTTGTTCGGCCACGACCGCCGCTGATCCCGTGCCGGTGCCGCCGCCCATGCCGGCGGCAAGGAATATCATGTCCGCCCCGCTTACAGCATCCCGGATGGCATCACGGCTCTCTTCGGCTGCCTTCTTGCCGACGGCATGGTCACCGCCGGCTCCCAGGCCGCGGGTGAGTTTCTCGCCTATCTGTACGCGCTGCATAGCTTCGGTGATTTCGAGATGCTGGGCATCCGTGTTCATGGCGATGAATTCCACGCCATGCAGCTGCTCGCGTACCATTCTGGTAATGGCGTTGCACCCCGACCCTCCCAGCCCGATGACCTTAATCTTAGCTCCGCTGTTGACTGAACTAGCTCTTGCCATTTTTGTCCTCCATACTATCTAGAATTATTTTTGAATAATGCACTCATTAACGAAAGAGTTTGAACATCCGCGACAGTAGGCGGTGCAGGCCGCTGTCCTTCGCCGCGGGGGCTGTTGCTGAAGAGCCCTGGTTCTTCATTTGCCAGAGGAGCAGGCCTACGCCGGTTGCATAGGCCGGATTGTCCAGGGCGTCCGATACGCCTGGTAGGCTGATAGGCCTCCCGAGTCTTACCGGCATCCTGGTAACCCTTTCCCCGAGTTCAGCAATACCGGGCAGATTGGCACCGCCGCCCGTGATGACCAGTCCCGCCGGAATCAGTTTCTGGTAGTCCTGCTGTGGGAGTTCAAGAATGATCAACCGCAGCATCTCCTCGATACGCACACGGATGATATCGGAGAGGTCCTGATAAGATATGCTGTGTCCATCTCCGGTAAGGGCGATGTCTTTTGGCAGGCTCGTCTCGTCCTGGGGCGTCACATCGCCATATTTCTTTTTCATTTCCTCGGCCAATTCGAAGGAGATTCCCAGGCCTACCGATATATCTCGTGTGACCTGGTAGCCCGCTACCGGAAGGACAGAGGTATGATAGATGGTGTTATCTTTAAAAAGCGCTAGATCCGTCGTACCACCGCCGATATCCGCCAGCAGGACGCCTTCCTGTTTTTCTTCCGGGGTCAGCACGGCTTCGGCGCTGGCCAGCGGTTCCATCACCAGGTCATCCACGTCTACGCCGATGCTGCGGATACATTTAGTCAGGTTCTGGATGGACGTAATGGCCGCTGTGATGATGTGGGTTTCTACGTCCAGGCGGAAGCCATGCATCCCGATGGGATTCTTCACCCCAGCCTGCCCGTCTACTGTATATTCACGCGGAATGATATGGAGCAACTTCTGCTCAGCAGGTACTTTAACCGACCGCGCCACGTCCAGGACGCGTTTAAGGTCATCAGTGTGTACCACCTGGTTATTACGCGTAATGGCTATCGAGCCCCGGTTGTTTACCGATGATATATGACGGCCAGTAACACCGACATAGGCTGATTCCAGCCTCCGGCCCGACATCTGTTCGGCCAGTTTTACCGATTTCCTTATCGATTCCCTGGCTTCGTTGATATTAACTACCAGGCCTTTATGGAGTCCGTGCGAAGGCGTCACACCTACGCCCAGTACGCGAAGGTGTTCTTTATCCTGGATATCGGCCATAATGGTGCATACCTTCGTCGTGCCGACATCTATGGCAGCAACCCTGTCCTTTTTCATTTAGTCCTCCTTTGTCCCGATTTCATCGGGACTCATCTGACAGGTTATTACCTTATTTACTATATACAGGTCTTATTTTCTCTGGTCGCGATACCGGACATTCCACTTGTTGCATAAGGAGTTAAGGTGCTCACGGAACTCCGGGTTGCCGCTTCTGTGCAGCTCAGCCAGAAAACCGTGGAGCAACTCTCCGCCGGTCATGTTCGGGGCTGCTTCTTCCGGACCCGGCAGGTTGATGTAGACGATTTCTGTCATCAGTTTCTGGTACTCGATCGGTGTTCCCATTTGTTTGCCTCCTGTTATTATTTTTTGTTTTTCGCCATTTAGCTACGTTTTGTTCGGGAATACTCGACAATGGTACACCGTTCCGCAAGCAGGCGACAATTATTGTCCTTTCTGTTTCTTTCATGTCCTGTAAAAATACCACAATTTTTTTAGAACACCTTGTAACTCTTTCTTTTTTGGCATATAATGGTGGAAATATGGTGAGGATATAGATGTGACCAACGAAAAAGGACGTAAGCACTTACCTCCTTACGTTTCCTACCGGACTTTCCGCAACTTTATCGACCGCCTTCAACAGCGCCTGCCTTCGCGTATCGACCGTTCTTACTGGGGCGATATACTGTCCGGGAGCACCGGAACGCAACTGATGGCAGCACTGCGTTTCTTGAGACTCATCGATGCCAACGGCAAGCCTACGGAAGACCTTAAACCTCTGGTACTGGCCAGAGGAGAGCCACGGGCGCAGCTGCTTCGAGGTGTGACTACCGAGGCTTACAGTTTCGTACTTAAAAGCAATCTCGATATCGAAAGCGCGACCTACTCTCAACTGGCGGAGGTCTTTCATGACGCCTTTCAATTGACCGATGACGTCAGCCGTAAATGCGTGAAGTTTTTTATCGCCCTCTCCGGTGACGCCGGCCTGCCCATATCGCCGTTTATTACACGGCGCACCCGTTCCGTCCATACCGCTGCCGGGAATAAAACAATGGTAAAAAAAGGCGCGGGAAGGACAAAACGGAATGGACTAATTCCACAAATGCTTGATGAAATTCCGGATAACCACTCCTGGCACGGCAAGCTGCTGGATAAGTTTCCCAGTTTTGACCCATCCTGGAACGACGACATCAAGACGAAGTGGTTCGCCGCTTTCGACGAGCTGTTGAAAAGAGGATTGATGCGGGGGTAAGAAGAACCTCTCTGCTTTGGCAGGTCCTGGAGATTACCACAGACTAGATACTGAGGTTTTTCCTGAAACTCTCCGGAGTTGTCATGCCGCCGGAGACAATCATTTTGATGGCATCTTCAACCGACATATCTGTCCGTACTACATCTCTTTCTTTAAGTACCTGGAAGAAACCTGACCAGGGCGTAGGCGACGTGGGAATAAGGATGTTGAGATATTTCTCTCCGCTTTCGTTGACTAATTCTTTGGTAACGAATCCCAGCGTCCACATTTCCTTCCGGGGGAACTCTACCAGCACCACTTGCATGAAGCTGGCTTTATCCGGTGCGGCGACCGTCTGCATGATATGCCGTATCCCGGAGTAAAGGCTCCGGAAAACGGGGACTCTCATCATTACCGAATTCCCGTATTTCTCCAGCCTCTTACCGATAAAGTTCCGCGTTACCACCCCTACCAGATATATGAGTACTATCGTAACCCCGAACCCAACCCCTCGAATTTCACGTCCTGCAATTTGATTAATGATCGGTTGTAAAATATTGTCGATACCGGTGAAAACCCAGATCAATATCAGAACACTGGCGGCGACCGGTACCACGACAATCAGTCCCGCCAGGAATTGTGTCCTGATTTTGCCCATCCATCCGCCTTTCGAGTCTTTCCTCTCTTCCGTATTCACTCCTCCCGTTTCTCCCATGTTTCAGATATCGTTTTACGGCGGAACAGGGAAAACAGCGCCGAAATAACTAATATCCCTACAACCACCCCCAGGGATACTTCCACCGGAACTTCAAAGTGCAATTCGGGGTTGATAGTATTTATAATGTCCGGGATTATCATTTTCAGTCCCAGGAAAGCGAGGATAGCAGCGAGGCCGTAGTTAAGGTAGTAAAACCTTTGAATCACACCCGATAGGGCGAAATACAGAGAGCGCAGTCCCATTACCGCGAAGATATTCGACGTGTAGACGATAAACGGGTCCCGGGTAATCGAAAGGACAGCCGGAACTGAGTCCACCGCGAAGATGATATCGGTTGTTTCGATGACGACCAGCGTCAGAAGGAGTGGCGTGGCCAGCCGCCGTCCTCTTGCCTTTACCAGGAAATGGTTCCCGTGATACCTCTTGGTCATCGGCACAAAGCGGCGAAAAAGCCGGAGAATGGGATTTTTCTCCGGCTTTATCTCTTCCTCCCTCTTGAATGCCAGCCTGGCAGCGGTATATACCAGGAAAGCCCCAAAGATATAGATTATCCAGTGCAGGTTCTCCAACAGTGTCAATCCGGTGACAATGAAGATGGCCCGCATGACGATAGCCCCCATTATCCCCCAGAAAAGTACCCGGTGCTGATAGGCCGCCGGTACACAAAAATAGGAGAATATAAGCAGGAAAACGAAGAGGTTGTCCACGCTCAACGACTCTTCTATCAGGTAGCCGGTAACGAAGTTCAGGGCTTTTTCGGATCCTACCAGCAGGTAAACACCCAGGGCAAACAGCATCGCCAACGAAACCCAGATAGCGCTCCAGATCAGAGCCTCCTTAACTTTTATCACGTGATCTTTGCGATGGAAGACCCCAAGATCCAGGACCAGCATCACCGGTATCAGTACGCCGAAGACTATCCACAGTATCGTTTCACCGGACATCGATCAGCTTACCTTCCTAACTTATCCAAAGATTCTCCCATGAATTATACCATTGTTAGCCGGTTTTGTCGGAGTGACATATATATAATAGGTAATCTGTTGACACTGGAATATTATTGATGTATGATTTGGGGTGGACTATTTCATGCATAGAATATGCATGTTTGATAAAGGCATATTTCGATTCTCAAAATAGATTGCTTCTCCCTGTCCCGGCAAGAGCCGGACATGCGGAATTTTTCTCTGCCGTCTTTTTATGTCTTGACGTTTCCAAAAATGAGGTATAAGATTAGTTATTGTCAATAACGGCGTTTAATCAATCCGCATAGAAAAGGAGGGCATCTATCATGATTGATAAGAACATAAAAGTAGCCGAGGTAAAACCGCCCGCTAAAGCCAAAATAATGAGCAAGCCGCTCCCCCAGATCCTGGATGAGATGGATGATAACATCCGGGCCGCGGCAGAAGCAGCCAGGAAGGCAGAAGAAGCCGCCAAGCTTGCTAGGGAGGCCGCCGGCGATGCTCACCGGGCATCGATTGAGGCCGAAAAACGGGCTGAAGAAGCCCGCCAGGCTGGCCAGATAGCTGCAGAAAAGGCGACTCGGGCCGCCGCGGAAGCGGCGTCCAAGGCCGAGGAGACCGCCCGCGCCGCCAGGTTAGCCGCCGAGGCAGCCAGTCGCAAAGCCGAAGAAGCCGTTGCTTCAACGCAAGCCGCCTTGGCCGCTTTCCGTAAAGCCGCTGAGGAAGCCGCTAAAAAAGCTCAGGATGCGTCTGCGGCTGCGAAGGCCGCCGCGGAAGCGTCTGCTAAAAAAGCCATGGATGCAGCCAGTGCTGCCCAGGCCGCCGCTGAAGCGGCTGCCAAGAAAGCTACGGATACCAGCGCCGCTGCCAGGGTCGCCGCCGAGGCCGCCGCCAAGGCTGCCCAGAAAGCAGCCGCGGAAGCTACCAAGAAATCTGAGGCAGCCGCACGTCTCGCCCAGGAAGCGGGGGAAGCAGCTACCCTCGCCGCCGCGGAAGCCGCCCGAAAAGCCGAATCAGCCGCCGCTGCTGCTACGGCTGCGGCCGAAAAGGCCATGAAGGCTGCTACGGAAGCCGCTGAAGCCGCCAAATACGCCGCCGAAGAGGCTACCCGTAAGATGGAAGAGCTGGACATGGCCGCCAAGGCTGCCGCTGTCGCCGCGGAAAAGGCTGCCGAAGAGGCTGCCGCCCGCGCTCAGGGTCTTGCCGTTCAAGCTACCCAGGCTGTCCAGGAAACCATCGAGGTGGCTAATGCCGCAGGTAAGCAGGCGGATGATGACGCCAAAGAGACTAAAACTGCCCGTACCGAGCTCGGTAAGTCATTAACAGCCGAAACAGCGATAAAAGCCGAACAGACCGGACGGAAAGCCAAACGCTCTGCCGCAGCGGCCTACCAGGCAGCCGACAGCGTGCAGATAAGGGCCCAGGCGGCCGATATCGCCGGGGATGAGGCTATGGAAGCTGCCACCAAGGTAACCGGTCGACTCGCCGAGAGGGTTGATGAAGCTGGGCGAGAAGCTAAAGATGCCGCCGCCAAAGGCATCCAGGTCGCCGACAAGGTCCGCAAGAAGGCCGGCCTGGCGGATATCGCCGGTGATGAGGCAATCGAAGCCTCGTCACAGGCGCTGCATGAGATTGTCAAGCACGCCGAAGATCTCGCCAAAGCTGCCGAAGCTGCCGCCAAGGCCGCCCGGGCTGCCTCTCACGAGGCGGAGACTTCCGCCGAAGCCGCGATGAAAGCCGCCGGAGCCGAGGCCGCCCGTAAAGCCGAAGAAGCTAAGAAGGCCGCCGAAGAAGCGGGCCGCCGTGCCGAAGCCGCAGCTAAAGCCGCTAAAGAAGCCGCCGAGGCTGCGATGAAAGCCGCCGGAGCCGAAGCCGCCCGCAAGGCCGAAGAAGCCAAGAAGGCCGCGGAGGACTCTGGTCGTCGCGCCGAGGCCGCGGCTCAGGCTGCTAAAGAGGCCGCCGAATCCGCGATGAAAGCCGCCGGCGCTGAAGCCGCCCGCAAAGCTGAAGAGGCCAAGAAGGCCGCTGAGGAAGCCGCCCGGCGCGCTGAAGAAGTAGCCCGCGGCGCCCGCGCCGCCGCCGAGGAAGCCATGAGGGCTACCGAAGCCGCCGCCGCCCGGGCTGAAAAGGTAGCCGCTCAGGCCGTGACATCCGCGGAAGCTGCCGAAAAGGCCGCCGAGGAAGCCGGTATTAAGGCTGCCGCCGCTATTCCCACTGCCCTGGTAAGGAAGGTGCTCGGTTCCTGGCAATTTATCCTGTTCATCATTATCGCCATGTTGGCCGCCGTCTTTGGCTCAGTTGCCATAAGTGTTGGTTTATCCCTCTTACAACCGTAATATTAATAAGAGGGAATTTAGTCTGATATAGCCGGGTAAGCTCAGCTTGGGGCGGGCTTATTATGCTGATATTAGTAAAAAGTAGAATAAAATTGTTACTATAAAAATGATATAATGGAAATAGCGAACACGAGAGTGTGAGGAGATACTGAAATGATCAAAGATCCTAAAAAATCGGGCGCGTCTGAAGCTAAAGAGGCGCCGCAGCCCAAGATTATGACCAAGCCTCTTCCCGAAATCCTTGAAGAGCTTGAGGATTATATCAAACGGGTCGAGGAGGCTGTCATACTGGCCCAGGGCGCCGCTAAAGACTCGCGGGCCGCGGCCGATATGGCTAAAGAGGCCGGCGAGAAAGCTGCCGAGGCCGCCAAGAAGGCTGCCGAGGCCGCCGTCGCCAAAGTCAGAGAAGAGGCTGCCCGCGCCGCCGATGCCCTTCGCGAACGCATCCAGGAGGTCCACGAACACGTGTGCAACCTCGAGGATATGGTGAAACAGGAAGCTATTGCTGTTGATGATGCCTTCCTCGCTTTAAAGGAACGGCACCTCGAGCAGTCGCCTTTCTACCAGTCAAAATAGTTGCCCTTAAACCGGAAAAAATAAAGGCTACCGGTCTTTCTTAAGAAAGCCGCTGGTAACGGTTCAACATCATGCGGAGTGCGTTTATTCGCTAGCATTCGCTTGAGATAATAATATATTTGTGCCATGATATAAGCGTGTCACAATTGAAGCGGGAAAGTTTTTGTCTATCATGATGGCTTTCCCGCCTTTCTTTTTTATCAATTAGCAGGCCGGCATGAAACGATTAAAAATATGGTTCCTGGAAACCCGCCCCCAATTCCTCACGCTGTCGATAGTACTGGCTTTCCTGGGAACAGCGATAGCCTGGCACGACGGCTATTTCAACCTCTGGCATGCCCTGCTGGCCGGCATCGGTCTGGTCTTCACACACGCCAGCGTAAATATCCTTAACGACTACTTCGATTTCCGCAGCGGCATTGACCTCTCCACCAGGCGAACTCCTTTCAGCGGCGGGAGCGGTATCCTTCCCGCCGGACTGCTTAGACCCCGCCAGGTACTCTGGTTGGGAATCGTCCTGTTACTACTGGCAGTACCCATTGGAATATATTTTGTCGTTATCCGGGGCTGGGAACTGCTGCCGTTGCTCGTCATCGCGGCATTCTTTATCGTAATGTATAGCCCTTACATCCTGAAACGGCCCTGGCCGGAGTGGGTCGCCGGCGCGGGCCTGGGTGCCCTGCCCGTGCTCGGAATGTATTTCGCCCAGGCCGGGGCTTACACTTACAGCGTGGCGGTAGCCTGTATTCCCTCGGCGTTTTTAGTACATAACCTGTTGCTGCTTAACGAGCTTCCCGACGCTGAAGCCGATACCCGGGCGAGCCGGCAGACTCTCCCGATCGCCATCGGCAAGAAACAAGCGGCCATCTTTTACTCAATCGTCGCCATCGCCGTTTACATCTGGATAATCGCCTGGGCAGCGGCGGGAGTCATGCCTATCTGGACGCTGCTGGCCCTGCTCTCCCTGCCCCTGACCATCCGGGCGATAAACGGCGCCCTGCACTTTAACGAACCAGCCAAACTGATGCCGGGAATGGCGGCCAACGTGATGACGGTACTGGTGACACAAATACTACTGGGCATTGGCTACATACTGGCCCGCGCTGTTAATTAAGTATGGAGAATCCAGGACTGCCGCAAGCCGCTGCCCCCCTCCACGGCATGTTCACAGCGGTGCCCCCACGGTACGATTTGGTAAACCGGATCATCACCCTCGGGCAAGACCGGCGCTGGCGGCGACTGGCAGCCCTGTCCTGCCTGGAAGACCGGCCGGGGCGTGTCCTCGATCTAGGCTGCGGTACAGGCGACCTCACCATTAATCTTGCCCGGCTGGCGGAAAAGAATGTTGAGATCTTAGGGTTGGACTATAGCCTGCCCATGCTGGAACGAGCTCGAGAGAAAGCCGCCAGAGCTGGCGTTAAAGAGAGAGTCGATTTCATGCACGGGGACGCGTCACAGCTACCCTTTCCAGATGGCCATTTCGACGCTGTTGGCATTTCCTTCGCTTTCCGCAACCTGACCTATAAAAACCCGCTCAGAGCGCCTCACTTCGCCGAGGTGCTGCGGGTGTTACGACCTGGCGGTCGGTACGTCATCGTGGAATCAAGCCAGCCGGAGAACAGGATAATCCGGTCGCTTTTTCATTGCTACCTGCGGGCTTTCGTTAAGCCGATGGGGATACTGATTTCAGGCAACCGTGCCGCTTACCGCTACCTAGCAGAATCGACGGTGCGGTTCTATTCGCCTCGAGAGGTGCGCGAGATGCTATCAGCGGCAGGATTCAGATCCATCGCTTACCGGCCGCTTCTTTTCGGCGCAGCCGGTATACACGTAGCCGTAAAATAAAAAAGAGACTGCAACCCCCGGGTGAGTGTCATAAATCAATTATTTGCTACTAAATCTGTTTTTCTATGTACTCTTCTCTTAGTCCGTTCAATGCCCCGAAGAACTCCCGCATCATCACGCTCACCGGATACATCCCTTTTTCCGTGACGCTTAATTTCCCGTCCCCGGTCACCAGCCCGAAGGCCTTGAAAAAAGCCAGCTCCAATTTCAACTTCTTTCCGATATCGCTGGCGAAGCGTCGTTTAAACGCTTCCCTGTCCAGCTTCAGGCCGAAGAGTTTCGTCAGCAGATAATAGCGGTAGTTCTCTTTTTCGGAAAGGCGGCGCCAGCCCGCTACAGGAAATCGCCCGGCGTTAGTCAATTCATGATAACGGTCAAGCGAAAAGGTGTTGACCAGGAATTTGCCATCGATAATGCTTACAGACCCCGCCCCGATACCAATATAATCATCCGACTCTATAATATACTCATCGATCATCCGGTCGCCGCGTGAGAAGCACCAGGCGGTCGAGGCATTATAGCCACCCCGGTAGAGCCCGGACAGGATAACATCGTAAAACTGCCTTTCGCGAGAGTTATCCACCCGGTTGAAACGCCTTTCCAGTGCGTCCTTCTTATGAGGTGAGGCCATCAGCGGGTAAAAAGTAGCCTGGTCAATGCCAAGCTCCTTAAACGCCGACACATCCGACCTGAACTGCTCCACGGTCTGCCCGGGGAAGTTAAAAACGAAGTCGACGTTCAGCGTGTCGAACTGGCCTTCCGCCATGAGGAGGCGCCGCTTGACCTCCGACGCCGGGCCGTTGACCCGTCCCATCGTTTTAAGAACATTATCGTCGAAACTCTGCACCCCGATGGAAAGCCGCTTGATCCCCGCCTGCTTGAGAAGGGCGACGCAGGAGGGGGTCAGCTCCCGCGGGGTAGTCTCCAGTGATATTTCGTCGATATTGAAAGCAGCGCGCAGGCGCTCGATGAACCCCAACAGCTCGTCCATGAGAACCGTGGGCGTGCCGCCGCCGAAATAGACGCTGGAAAACCTGAAACCCCGCTCGATATACAGATCCAGTTCTTTCTTAAGGTCGAGGAAATAGCGGCGGGCGAGGTCTTCCTGGAAAAGGTAGCGGTTGAAGCAGC
>Ga0105107_10000908_pt1 | contig 19380 bp, 14 predicted proteins | sample PPLLaktember2015_6_FD_79335 | JGI IMG/M metagenome (GOLD analysis project Ga0105107, IMG submission 79335) | Freshwater sediment microbial communities from Prairie Pothole Lake near Jamestown, North Dakota, USA - PPLs Lake P8 Core (1) Depth... | ecosystem: Environmental > Aquatic > Freshwater >... | reverse complement strand
GGCGAGAACGGCAGATCCGAGAGCGAGCCGTCCTCGGTGCTCTCGATCCACTCGAGCAGGCTCGCCAGCTCCTCCGAGCGATCGTCCTCGAACAGGCTCCGCTGGCCCTGAACGGCGAGCTGCGCCCTGCGGATCGACACGTAGTTGCCCCTGCCCTTCACCAGCGTCCAGCGCACGTCGCCGAGGAGGTCGCGCACGAGCGGCAGGTCCTTGCCGACGAGCTGCTCCTGCAGGTTGATCGTGTTCGTGGACACCACCGTGCGCCCACCGTTCTCCTGCGCCCAACGCGCGGCCGGCAGCAAATACGCGAGCGACTTTCCGGTCCCCGTCCCGGCCTCCACGATCGCGATGCCGCCCTCGTTGAAGCGCTCGGCGACCTCGCGGAGCATCTCGCGCTGGCCCGGGCGATCCTCGAACCCTGGATGCCGCGCGGCGAGCGGACCGCCGGGGGAGATGACCGCGGCGAGGCCGTCCGCGTCGAGCGGGACCCGCTGCCTGGGCACGGGAGGCTCGACGATCACGTACAGCCGCTCGGCCGCGTTGTCGACGATCGCGGTGCCGAGCCCCTGCTCGTAGAGTCGAGCCGCGACGCTCATGTCCGCCTCGGACGGCTCGAGCACGCCGTCGGGGTGGTTGTGGAGCATCACGCCGCCCTCGGGCGCGTCACGCGCCGCGACGAGCACGGCGTCGAAGCTTCCCCGCGCGACGGCGCGCGCGTCGTGGACCACGCGGCCTTCGTCCACGGTCGCCAGGAAGCACACTTCCCTCCCGCCAGCGCGCGCGATGTCGTCGCGGATACGATGAGCGGCTTCGGGCGAGAGGGTCAGCTCGGGCAGCGCGGGGTCGCGGGCCGCCCGACGACGTCCGGGTTCGAGTGGCTCGCGCTCGCTGGCGTCGACGTCGTCGAGTCCATCGTCGAGATCGACGAGCGCCGCGCTGGGAACGCGGAGCGGGAAGCCTTCCGGGATGTCCGTCGACCTGCGCACCGTCAGCCGGCTAGGGATGCTCTGCCCGAGTCTGGCGCCCCGCGTTGCGAGTGCCACGGCCCCAGATCCTAGGCGGAGCGACGAAGGCATAGCCGTAGCTACGTCGAGGAGCTCCAACGAAGGAGATGGGGCCGTGCCACCGCAACCCACAAACATGGTGCAGATCTTCAGCTTGGTGGGGGCGCAGGGGGATCAGACTCGGGCAGAGCATCCCTAGGTCTTCAGCGTCTGCTTCTTCGCTGCCGGGAAGAGCACGTTGTTGAGGATGAGGCGGTAGCCCGGCGAGTTCGGGTGCGACGCGAGGTCGGTCGGGGGATCGCCGATCTGGTGCTCGGGATCCTCGGGGTCGTGGCCGCCGAAGTAGGTCCACGTGCCCTCGCCGAGGTTGCCGTGGACGTACTTGGCCCACGTGCCTTCCCGGGCGAGGACGACGGTCGCCGGCTTGAGGCGGTTGTCGCTGAACGACGTCGTCAAGCCGTAGAAGTCCGGAAGCACGGCGACGTGGTTCTGGGTGAGCATCGACGGCACGGGATCGAACTTCGCCGAGAAATCGAACAGCGTGTAAGCTCCCAGGTCCTTGCGCCACGGCGTGTTGACCTGATGCGCGTCGATGTCCGAGAACGCGTTCACGGATGGAGCCACCTGCACCTGCGCGTCCGTGAACGCCAACGTGCGGCTCCAGTCCATGAGCTGCGACGCGTTCGGGTCGGGCGGCGTGCCGTCCGCGTACTGGGCGGCGATGTCCACCTCGGCGCCCGCGAGCGCGAGCTCGAGCGTCTCCGTGGCCGAGCACATGGCGAAGAGAAACCCTCCCCCCTCCACGTACGCGCGCAGGGCCTCGGCGACGCGCTTCTTGAGCTCGGGAACGTCGCTCGCGCCGACCGAGGCCGCCATCTCCTCGTTGCGGTCCACCTCGTCCTGCAGCCACTGCGTGCCGCCGTACGTCAGGAAGAACTTCGAGTACTGTCCGGTGAAGTCCTCGTGGTGCAGGTGCACCCACTCGTATTCCGACAGGCCGCCGCTCAGGACCTCGGGATCCCAGATCGTCTCGTAGCCGATGCCGGCGTAATCGAGAGCCATCGTGACCGCGTCGTCCCAGATCCTGGTGTTCGGCGGTGTGTAGATCGCGATGCGGGGTGCCCGCTCGAGCGGCACCGCGTCCATGTTGGAGGAGGCGATCGTGGCGCGCATCCGCGCCTCGGCCGAGGCGTCCATCGCCTCGATGCTCACGCCGCGGAGCGCCGCCTCCCGGCGGATCCCGGGGTTGTCGGGCAGGAGGAACGATCCCCCCCGGTAGTTGAGGAGCCACTCGGCGCGCTGCTGCTGCTCGAGCGCCCAGTAGGTCAGACCGTAGGCGCGTAAGTGGTTCGCTTGCACGCGGTCCATGGGCACGAGCAGCCACTGCGCGGCGAGCGGCGCGTGTGCGATCAGCCCGCAGGTCATCAGCAACACCGCGACGCGGAATCTCATGAGTCACGACTCCCGCGAATGAAGTCGTCGCTGCGGAGCCGCTCCAGCTCGAGACGGGCCTCGGGGACGACAGCCGCGTCGGGCCGGCGCGTGATGAGGTCCTCGAGGATGCGGATCGCCCCCTCCGTATCGCCCTCGGAGTCGGCGACGTGGCGTGCGAGCGCCAGGGAAGCCTCGGCGACCTCGGGCGCGTCGGGGTGGCTCTCGAGCAGCTGCTCACGGATCGCGGCCGCGCCGTCCGGCGAGCCCGACCTCTCGGCGATGCGCGCGGCCTCGGCGAGCACGGGAGCCCGGTCCTGAGCCGGCAGCGCCGCCGCCTGCTCGGCGAGCTCGGCGGAAGCGGCGGCTCCCCGGCCACGGTGCGCTTCCACTCCGGCTGCGACGAGCGCCTGCTTTCCCGTGTCGGACAGCCGTCCGACGATCGAAGCGAGCTGGATGATCGACGTGGCCTCGACGGGCGGCAGCCCGCTCACGGCGGCGAGCAGCGCTTGGCGCCCGGATTCGATGTCACCCTGCGCGAAGAGCAGATACGCCCGCTCGAGCGTGCTTCGGGGGCCTTCGATGCCTCCCAGCACCGAGGCGGCGGACTCGACTTCGCCGCGCGCCTGGAGGCTCGCGGCCACCGCGGCCGCCACCTCGTCGAGCTCGGGAGCGTCCGGGAAGGTCTCGCGGAACTCGAGCCACGACTCGACCACACCGTCCGGCTCCGCGGCGGCCTGGAGGCGGATCGCCTCCGCCTGCGCCCGCCGGCGTTCGGGCGAGCTGCCCGCGTAGGAGGCGGCGACCCTGCGCTGTGCGGCCAGGGCCATGGCCGTGTCCCCGGCCTCGAGTGCGGCGCCTACGATGCGCCGCTCGACCTCGCGCCGCTGCTCCGGGTTCGCCTGGTCGCCGCCGAGCTCCTCGTACGCCCACGCCGCCACGCCGGCGAGCTGCACGCCGCGCGCTCGGGCCGCGATCGTCTCCAGATACGCGACGCGGCTTCGACCCTCGAGGTCGTCGGCGGCCCGCCGAGCCAAGTCGAGCGACTCCGACTCCAGCCTGAAGGCGAGCGCCACGTTCAGCGCGGCGTCCCTCCGCGTCGGCACGTCGCTGTCTGCGAGCTCGTCGACGAGCCTTCGCGCGGCGTCCGGACCCCGGGCGCCGAGGCGCTCTATGCGCGCGACCACGGTGTCCGTCCCGATGCCGTCTCCGACCGCGAGCGCCCACTCGTCGACGGCCGTTTCGACGTCTCCGCTCTCGGCGAGCGCATCGCCGATCTCCAGCGCGAGGGCGTCGGGCTCGCGCAGAGCCGTCCGTCCCCGCCGGAGCACGTCGAGCGCTCGGGCTGGTCCGAAGGCACGGGCGTAGGCATCCGCGGCGACGCGGTAGGCAAACTCCGTCCGAGTGGCGGATAGCCAGCGCTCCGTCGTAGCCTCCATCGCAGGCACCGAATCGGCTTCGATCAGCAGCCCGAGGTTGAGGGCCATCACCTCCGGGTTGCCCGAGCGCTCGACGAACTCGGCGACCACTTGGCGGAGGTCGGTCAGCTCTCCTTTCGCGCGTAGCACCCGCTCCAGCGCGAAGATCGTTCCGGAGACATCCGGCTCCAGCGCGAGCAGCCGGCGCAGCGCGTCCTCGGCTCCGTCGAGGTCGCCGCGCGACTCGAGCGTCGCGGCCTCCAGCTGGAGCTGGCTCCTCGGATCCCCGCCCCGGCCCACTTGGGCGTGAAGCCCGGGGACCACCGCGACGAGCGCCACGAAGGTGACGACCGATCTCCTCATGGCGTGCCCTGCACCGCCGCCGGCGCGCGGTTGAGCCGCTCGAAGTACTCGAGCACCAGCTGCCTCACCGCCGGCGTGAGACTCCTGAGCTGCTCGCCGTCCGGCAGCTCGTACGGCATCAGTCCGAGCTGGAGCGCCGACAGCGGCACCACGTCGCCGCGCTCGAACGCGCTGGCCTGAGTGGACTCGCGGTCCTCGGAGAACTCCTCCTGCTCGAGCGACCGCCCCGCGTCGAGCAGACGGTGGAAGAGGCGCTCCTGACGCTGCAGGACCTCGGGCGTCATGCGGCCCTGAGCGAGCTCGGCCGCGAGCGCTTCCGCCTCGCGAGCGAGTTGATCGAGATCACCCAGCGCGTCATCCGCGCCCGGCTCGCGAGACGTCGTCTCGATGTCCTGCGCCACCTGACTCTGGCGGTCGGCGAGCTGCTCGAGCTGCTGCCGGAGCGCCTGCTCCCCGAGCCGCATGGGCACGAGGTCGCCCGTCTGCGCGACGAGATCGCCTTGGCGCTGCGCGAGCTGGCCGACCTGGTCGGCGATGTCCTGACCGCTCTGTCCGGCACCCACCGAGTTGGCCTGCTCCGCGCCCGCCATCGCCATCATCGCGAGCTGGTTCAAGTCGCCGATCGCCTGCTCCGCGCGCTGTGTGGCCTCGGACTGCGAGCTCCGGCGCGTGTCGAGCGCCTGCAGGGCTGCGTTCACCGCCTCGATCGCCTGACCGACCTGCGCGGACATCGCGGGGTCCGTGCCGCCCGCCTGCGTACCGGCCTGGAGATTCTGCGCGAGGTTCTGGAGGCCGCGCAGCACGGAGGCCTGCTCGCTTCGCATCTCGGCGAGCTGGTCCTGGTTGGCGCCTTGCATGCGCTCGAGCAGTCCGGCTTGGCTTCGCGCGAGCGAGAGAGCGTCGTCCGCCGATTGCTGCAGCGCGGCCTGCGTCTGCTGCTGCGCGTTCTGCTGCATACCCGCCTGCGCTTGCTGCATCTCGGCCGCAGCCTGCTGCATCTGCTGCGCCGCCTGCTGGGCCTGCTGGGCCGCTGCCTGGTCGTCCCCTTGGTCGGCTCGGCGCTCGGCCTCCCTCATCTGCTCGCGCGCCTGCGTCGCTGTCTGCTGGGCCTGATCCACGGCGGCGGCGGCGGTCTGCTCTTCGAGCTGGCTGAGTCGCTCGGCGAGCGCCTGCATCTGAGCTTCCAGCTGCTCCGCGCGGTCCGCGAGCTGCGCCTGTTGATCGGCGCGCAGCTCCGGATCGTCCGCTTCCCTCATCGCTTCCGCGAGCGCCTGCTGCTGGCGCGCGAGCTCCTCGGCCTCGTCGGTGGTCGCGCGGAAATCCTGCTCGACGGCGGCACGGCGGAACTGCTCGAGCGTGGCCTCCAGCTGCTGGCGCAGCTGCTCGGGATCGGTCGGGAGCTCGGGCGGCGCCTGCACGTCCGTGTCGCCGCTCGGTGCGATCTGCTGCTCGGCTTCGGGCTGCTCCCCCAAGCGCTCGAGCAGCTCCTGCAGCTCCTCGAGCGCGGCCGCGAGCTCGGGGTCCGCCTGTCCGAGCTCCTCGAGCGTGCGCTGCAGCTCGGCGAGCGACGCCGCGAGCGAGTCCGCCTGCGCGAGCAGCGCCGCCTGCTGATCCGACGCTCGCCTCTGCTCCTCTCTCTGCTGGAAGCCCGGCTGAGCCGGGTCACCGGCCCGCGGCTGCTGAACGTCCGGTCTCGCGGCCGCCTCGATCGCCTGCGCCTGGCTGAGATCGGCCTGCCGCTCAGCCTCGGCGCGCATGGCCTCGAGTCGCTCCGCGACGCTCTCGATGGTCGCCTCGGCCTCGCGCCTCAGCTCCGAAGCGGCGGGCATGCGCAGCGCGAACTCGGGCGAGACGCCGACCTGCGCGCTCGGGTGGGTGTCCACCACGCGCGCGAAGTAGCGCACGGTGTCGCCGGGAAGGAGGCCCCACGTGGTCAGATCGAGCGCCGGCCGTGCGAGCGCGGCGCGCGTGCCGCCGAGATCGACACCCTGCACCACCGGCTCGTGCCGCTCGCCGAACGCGGTGACCCGGTAGGCGACCAGCTCGAAGCGCGCGAGGCCGTAGTCGTCGCGGGCATCCACGACCAATGGCTGCCGCAAGCTCAGCGGCAGGACGGTGTCCTGACCGGGCAGGAGGATGGCGACCGAGGGAAGCGAGTCTGGCACGAGCCGGATCTCGAGCGGCTCGGGTTGCACCTCGGCAGGTCCCTGCGCGGCGTCGAGGAACTCCCACGAGAAGAGCCCACCCTGGCGAGGCGTCCACGCACCGGAGAACGTCGTGCCCTCCACCGCCAGGTCGAGCGCGGTCGCGCCGGTCGAGTCGAGAAGCGCCGCGACGGAGAGAGGCCGTGAAGCCAGGCCCTCGATCGTGAGCCGGGAGCCGGCCGGCAGCCGAAGCGGCGGCGGGTCACCCCGATACTCGTCCGGCGAGATCCCCGTGTACGCCGGGTACTCGACGGCGATCACGAGGTCGCTCACGAAGAGCGGATCCACCGGAACGATGCGGAAGGTCGCGGTCGAGGCGCCGTCGATGGCGCGTACGCTGTACTCGATCTCGGCGGACACGGCCTCGAACACGTGGCTCGCGATCCCGTCCCCGACTTCCAGTCGCGCCGTGCGGGCGACGTCGCCGGCGGCTTGCCAGAGCAGGTCGACCTCCACGCGTCCCAGCGCCTCGATGTCGACGCGGACGTCGCTGCCCCGCATGACCTCGATCGTTCCGGGGCGCACGACGAGCGGGGCGAGCACCGGATCGAGCATCGTGCGGACGGGCGAGGAGACACCGCTCCAGACATCGGCCGTCCGGCTCGGCGACGCCACCGCGAGGCCGACGATCGCGACGCCCGCCGCGGCCGCGGCGACCATGCCGCGACGCGTCCACACGCCCACGCTGCGGCCCAGCTCACCCGAGAGCTCGTCGGCGGCTCGGCCGCCGAAGCCCATGACCGTCTTGGCGACCGCCCGGTCGGCGAGCGCGGCGGACACGCCCGCCGGCAGCGTGCGCGTGATCTCGAGCGACCCTCGGACGACACCGGCATCCAGGCCCGCCGCCTTCTCGATCGAGCGCGAGAGCGCCACTTCTCCGAACCAACGCGAGGCCGCGCGTCGGAACGACAGGACGCCCCCGACGACCCACGCGACGACGAGCGAGTCGATGAGGGCGGGCACGTTGCTCCCGGGCCGCCACCCGTCCGTCCCGACGGCGAGCCACGCGGCGAGGAAGAACAGCACGAGCCCGGCGGAGCCCCAGAGAGCGGCGGCCAGGGCGGCCCGGCGGCGCAGGTAGCCGCGGACCGCGCCGATCCGTTCCGCTAGCTCGCGACCGAAAGGACTCACGAGGCGGCCTGGCCCAAGGCGTACAGGAAGATGTTCACGCCCATTCGCAGAGCCTGCTCCCGCACTTCCGGCGGATCGTCGTGGACACCTTCGTCCTCCCAGCCATCGCCCAGGTCCGTCTCGTAGGTGTAGAGGACGACCAGTCGCCCGCCGTGAAAGATACCGAAGGCCTGCGGAGGCCGCCCATCGTGCTCATGGACCTTCGGGAGTCCCTCCGGAAAGTCGTAGAACACGTGGAAGATGGGATGGTCGGATGGGATCTCCGTGAGCTGCGCGTCCGGAAACACCTCGGCCATCTCCCGCCGGAACGACTCGTCGAGGCCGTAGTTGTCGTCCGCGTGGAGGAACCCTCCCCCGAGCAGATAGGCACGCAGCGCCGCCCGCTCCGCCGGCGAGAACGCGACGTTGCCGTGGCCCGTCATATAGAGATAAGGATGATCCGGCAGCGACGGATCGAGCAGCGAGATCTGCGCCTCGCGGTCCGAGACCGGAATGCCCGTGCGCGTACGGACGGCGGCGAGCAGGTTCGACAGCGAGGAAGGGTTCGCGTACCAGTCGCCGCCCCCCTCGTAGCGAAGCCTCGTGATCGCGACCGTGTCGGCGACGGGCGGCGCCGAGGCGGCGAGGAGGAGCGCGAAGACGATGGCGTTCATGGGGACGGCTCGGAGGCGGCTTGCGCGGATCGACGGAGGGATTCCTGGACGACACGGTACGCGTCGTTCCGCGCCAGGGCGAGCCGGGCGGTCAGCTCTTTCGCGGCCGCCGAAGGTTTCATGCCCTCGGCGAGCAACCGGGCCGCGAGCCCTCGCGCTTCCGCCTCGAGATCCGCATCCGCCGCCTTCGCTTCGGACTCCACGGCCGGAGCCACGACGACCGTGACCTCGCCCTTCGGAGGGTGTTGCCGGTAATAGGCACGCACTTCCTGGAGGGTTCCTCGCACGACCTCCTCGTGGAGCTTGGTCAGCTCGCGCGCCACGGCCGCCGGACGATCCGGGCCGCACGCGTCGGCCAATGCGTCGAGAAGGTCGCCCAGCCTCTGCGGCGACTCGAAGAGCACCGTGGTCTCCGGACTACCGGCCACGCGCGCGAGCATTTCACGTCGCTCCCCACCTTTGCGAGGCGCGAAGCCGAGGAACGCGAAGCGATCGCCCGCGAGACCCGACGCGGTCAGTGCGGCGAGGATCGCGCTCGGACCCGGAATCGGCACCACGCGGTGGCCGCTCTCGAGAGCGGCGCGAACGACCCGGGCCCCGGGGTCCGACATCAGCGGCGTGCCCGCGTCCGACACCAAAGCGAGATCCTCACCGGCCTCGAGCCAGCCGAGCACCTGCGCGGTCCGCTCGCTCTCGTTGTGCGCATGCAGAGAAACGAGAGGGGCCAACGAGCCCACACGCTCCGTCAGCACGCGCGTTCGGCGCGTATCCTCCGCGAGGACTCGGCTCACGGTACGCAGCGTATCAGCGGCGCGTGGCGACAGGTCTCCCAGGTTGCCGATGGGCGTGCTGACCAGGAAGAGCGTCGCCACGCTCGCGTACGGAATCCTAGAGGTGCTTCTTGATCTTCTCCTCGAGGTGCCCCTTGGGCACCGCACCCACGACCGTGTCGACGAGCGCGCCGTCCTTGAAGAACAGGATGCTCGGAATCGACATCACGCGGAACCGCGTCGTCGTGCGGGGGTTGGCGTCGACGTCGAGCTTGGCGACGTGCAGGCCCTTGTCCTTGTACTGCTCGGCCAGCTCGGCGACGATCGGAGCGACGAGCCGGCACGGGCCGCACCACACCGCCCAGAAGTCGACCATGTGGAGCCCTGGGGACTTCTCGACCTGGTCCGCGAAGCTCGCGTCCGTGACCTCTAGGATCATCTCGCTCGTCGCCATGCCACTTCTCCTTGTCCGTGCCCTGCTTGTTAGCGTGAAGCGCGGGACATAGCATCCCGGCCATGAATCCAACGGCGGCGCGACTGCCGCTCGACCACGTGGCCGTCGCCGTCCGCTCCATCGATGAGAGCCGAAGCCTCTTCGAGCTCGTTTCCGGTGCTAGTTGTACCGCACCCGAGTTCCTCGAGGCCCAGGGCGTCCGCGTCGCGTTCGTCGGCGCAGTCGAGCTGATCGAGCCCCTCGGACCCGAGACCACCGTCGGCAGGTTCTTGGAGCGCCGCGGTGAAGGCCTCCATCACATCGCGTTCCGCACCCCGGATCTCGAGGCCGAGCTGGCCCGTCTCGAGGCCGAAGGTGTCCCGCTCATCGACCGCGTACCCCGCTCGGGAGCCAGGGGTCACCGGGTCGCATTCCTCCACCCGTCCGGCACGGGGGGCGTTCTGGTGGAGCTGGTCGAAGCTTCCTAGCGCCCCATCATGGTCTCGAGCGGGATCTCCTGCACGAGCCAGCGACCTTCCCCGGTCTGGACGACGACGAACGGCGCGGCGCTGACCGAACGGCTGCCCATGTCGAAGTCCACGAGCACACGGCGCGTCGGGTTGGTCCGTCCCGCGACCGGCTCCTCGCGAACGATGCGGTAGTCCTGATGCTGCACCACCGAGGCGATCGCGTCCATGCGGAGCTCCACGTCCACGCGTCTCGCGCAGGCCGAGCCCCCGAACCACGAGCCGATCTTCTTGAAGAAGCAGCCGAAGGTGCCGCCCGTGTCGCCGAGCGGTCCGGAGGAGGTGCCGAAGAGACGGCCCATCGACTGGACGTCCCGGTTGTTCGCGGCCTGGAGAAAGCGCTCGACGGAGAGCTGAGCCGCCACGGGAGCCACTTCGCTCGGCCCCGCTTGCGTGGTGCACGCCGACACGGATGCCGACACCACCGCCGCGATCGTCAGCGTGCCGAGGCGCCAGCGAAGTCGCATGGCACGAATGTGCGCGAATCACCTCGCCAGCGGAAGCCTGACGTTTCACGGAGCGCCGACGCTCACGACGAGGCGCCCACGGGCTCCGGAGCGGGTTCGCGGCCGGGCACCGTGTGAATCGCGAGACCTTCCCCTTGGCCACCTACCGAGACGTCCACCCGCGCGATCGATCCCTCCGCCACCTCCTCCTCCAGCAGGTGCAGAGCGAGAGGGTCCTGGATCTGGCGCTGGATCGCTCGCTTCAGCGGCCTGGCGCCGTAAACGGGGTCGTAGCCCTCGCGGGCGAGGAAGTCGCGGGCCTGATCGCTGACCTCGAGCACGATGCCCGCGTCCGCGGCGAGCTTCTCGACGCGGTGCAGCTGTAGGTCCACGATCCTGCGCAGCTCGGCTTGCCCGAGCGGACGGAAGACCACGATGTCGTCCACGCGATTCAGGAACTCGGGCCTGAAGTGCGAGCTGAGCTGGCGGCGCACCACCTGCTCCACTTCGTCCCAATTCTCCGTGACCCCCGCTTCGAGGATGTACTGGCTGCCGATGTTCGAGGTCATCAGGACGATCACGTTGCGGAAGTCCACGGTCCTGCCCTGCGCATCCGTGAGGCGACCGTCGTCGAGGATCTGGAGCAGGACGTTGAACACCTCGGCGTGCGCCTTCTCGATCTCGTCGAAGAGGACGACCGCGTGCGGCCGACGCCGCACCGCCTCCGTCAGTTGACCGCCTTCCTCGTAGCCCACGTAGCCCGGCGGCGCGCCGATGAGCCTCGCGACGGCGTGCTTCTCCATGTACTCCGACATGTCGATGCGTACCATCGCCCGCTCGTCGTCGAAGATGAACTCGGCGAGAGCGCGCGCGGTCTCGGTCTTCCCGACGCCCGTGGGGCCGAGGAAGATGAACGAGCCCACCGGCCGGTTCGGATCCTGTAGACCGGCGCGGGCGCGGCGCACCGCGTTGGACACCGCACGGATGGCCTCCTGCTGGCCGACGACGCGCTGGCCCAGGTGCTCCTCGAGCTGCGTGAGGCGCCGGCGCTCGGACTCGAGCAGACGACTGACCGGAATGCCGGTCCATTCGGCCACCACTTCGGCGATGTCGTCCGCCTCCACCTCTTCCTTGAGGAACTTCTGATCCTTCTGGAGCTCGGCGAGCCTCGACGACAGCTCCTCCACTTTTTTCTCGGCGGCGGGGACCTCGCCGTAGTTGATCTCCGCGGCTCGGGTGAGATCGCCCGTGCGCGTGGCGCGATCGGCCTCCACGCGCAGCGTCTCCACCTTCGAGCGCAGCGCCTGGATCTCGTCGATGACGTCCTTTTCCGCCTGCCACTTCGCCTTCATGCCCTGGCTCTTCTCGCGCAGACCTGCCAGCTCGGCCTCGATGGCCTTGCGCCGCTCGCGCGCCGATCCGTCCGGCTCGTTCTGGAGCGCCTGGCGCTCGATCTCCAGCTGCACGATGCGGCGCTCGACCTCGTCGATCTCCTGCGGAAGCGAGTCGATCTCGATGCGCAGCCGACTCGCGGCTTCGTCGATCAGGTCGATCGCCTTGTCGGGCAGGAACCGTCCGCCGATGTACCGGTCCGACAGCTTGACCGCCGCGATCACCGCGTCGTCGGTGATGCGCACGCCGTGATGCACCTCGTAACGCTCCTTGAGGCCGCGAAGGATCGCGACCGCATCCTCGACCGAGGGCGGCGCCACGAACACCGGCTGGAAGCGTCGCTCGAGCGCCGGGTCCTTCTCGATGTGCGTGCGGTACTCGTCGAGCGTCGTGGCCCCCACTACGCGGAGCTCGCCACGCGCGAGCGCGGGCTTGAGCATGTTACCCGCATCGACCGCGCCTTCGGCGGCGCCCGCGCCGACGATGGTGTGCATCTCGTCGATGAAGATCACGTAGCGACCTTCGGCCTCGGTGATCTCCTTGATCACCGCCTTCATGCGCTCCTCGAACTCACCGCGATACTTCGCGCCCGCGAGCATCGCGGAGATGTCGAGCTGGAGGAGCTTCTTGTTCGCGAGCGACGTGGGGATGTCCCCCGCGACGATGCGCTGGGCGAGGCCCTCGACGATCGCCGTCTTGCCGACGCCCGGCTCGCCGATGATGACCGGGTTGTTCTTGGTGCGGCGCGCCAGGACCTTGATCACCCGGCGGATCTCCTCGTCGCGTCCGATGACGGGGTCGAGCTTGCCGCGGCGGGCGAGCTCCGTGAGGTCCTTGGAGAACCGCGCGAGCGCCCGGTAGCTGTCCTCGGGCGTGTCGTCGGTGACGCGGTGCGAGCCGCGCACCGACTCGAGAGCCGCGCGCACTTCGGCGAGCGACGCCCCGGCATCCCGCAAGATGCGGCCGGCGTCGTCCTTCTCTCCGGTCAGGCCGAGGAGCAGGTGCTCCGTGGAGACGTATTCGTCACCGAGCTCCCGGGAGACGTCCTCGGCGTTGTGCAGCGCCTTGCGGAGATCGCGGGACAAGTTCGGCTCGGAGCCACCTTCGACCCGGGCCATTCTGTCCAGAGCCTCCTGGACCCGCTCGCGCACGAGGGCGACCGGGATCTCGAGCTTCTGCAGGATCGGGACGACGATCCCTTCCTGCTGCTCGAGCAGGGCTCCGAGCAGGTGAACGCCGTGGATCTCGGCGTTGCCCCTACGCCGCGCCTCGGCCGCCGCACCCTGCAGGGCTTCGGCGGCTTTGACCGTCAGTCTTTCCGGGCTGAGCATCTAGGTCTCACCGCGGTGTGCACCGCTCTCGAGTTGTCTGCGGATCGGGTCGCAGTCGCTGCCAGATTGGCACCGAGAGCGTCCGAACGCCTACGGAAACTCAAGATCCGGGCCACCGAGCGAGCCGCCGGACCGGCGCGGCGGCGCTACGGCCGAGCGCTACCGACCACCCATTTGATGCGAGTCCCCGCCGGCAGCACCTCTCCAGGCTCGACGCGGTTCAGACTGGCCAGCTCCTCCATCGGGACCGGGCTCGCGTTCCTCGACTGGTACGCCTGCAGCGAGGTGGCTCCAGGGAGTTGCACGATATCGAGCGTCCAGGGCTGGACTGCCAGGATGGCGCGGTCGGTCAGCGGCCTGAAGCTCGAGATCGCCGACGCGATCGCGCTCGCGTGGGACCGCCACGCTGCCTGCGGCGCATAACCCAGGAGACGGTACAGGTTGCCGTCGTAACGGATGAAGGCGACCTCGCCCGACAGCACGCCCTGCTCGGTCGTGGCGTCGAAGTCGGCGCGCGCCATCTCGACGCCTCCCGATCCATCGCGACGCGCGGCCCCCGGCGTCACGCCCTCCTGACTGAGGAACTCACGCAGCTCGGCGTCCGGCGAGCCGCCGTCGGGAACGATCTCCATCGTCATCACGCCGTCTTCGCGCGGCGCGATCGCAGCCACGACCGTCTTCTGGTTGATGCCGCGCCAGGCCGTCGGGAACGTGAGCTCCATCTCGAGGTCCGGATGGACGAAGCGGGACTCCTTGAAGTAACCCTCGCGCGGGTTCTCGCCGTAGATCAGGCCGTCGATCTGCGCGAGGTACTCCTCGCGGTCGACGGTGCCGCCGGTCGGGATGTTGTTCTCTTGGATGAGCTGGCGCATCTGCTGCTCCCGGTTCTCGGGATAAGGATGCGTGAGCTGCCATTCGGGAACTCGTCCTCCCTCCCCACCACCACCTACGTTCGCGAGCATCTCGAAGACGCCGATCATCGCTTCGGGGTCGTAGCCGAGCCTGCCGATATACCGCAGGCCGAGCATGTCGGATTCGCTCTCGTCGCTGCGCGAGTACCGCAGGTTCATGAGCTGGAGCCCGAGCATCGCAACTTGTCCGTATTCCCGGACGGTCTCCGAGAAGATCATGCCGACGCCGAGGCCGAGCTGCTGGAGCTGTTGGCGGCTCATCTGGCTCGCCGAGTGGCGGGCCGTGACGTGTCCGACCTCGTGGCCGAGCACGCCCGCCAGCTCCGCCTCGCTGTCGAAGTGCGCCAGGATGCCGCGCGACACGTAGATGAACCCGCCCGGAAGCGCGAACGCGTTCACGATCGGATCGTCCACGACCTTGAACGACCACGGGAGGTCCGGCCGCTCGGAGGACCGGGCGATGCGCATGCCGATGTCCGAGACGTACGATTGCAGGCCGGCGTCGTCCACGAGCCCGAACTGGGCGGAGACCTGGGGGTCGGCCTCGCGCCCCATCTGAATCTCCTGGTTCTCGCTGACGAGAGAGAGCTCGCGCTCGCCCGTGGCCGGGTTCACCGCGCAAGCTGCGAGCAGGAGGAGGGAGCCGAGGAGCTTCGTGCGCGATCTCATGGGTTATCCTCCGTTTTCCCCTGTTCGTCCCGCTCCGCTTCTCGCGGCCGAAGCGTGTAGGGTAGCGCAGCGGCCGGCGGTTTCAAGGATCCTCAGGGGTTGTCGGGGATACCACATCCGCATGAAGCGTACCGTAGCTGCGGCGGCTCTCCTCCTCGGGCTCGCGTCGTGCTCCAGCGACACGGCCGAGCCCTCGGCGGGCGACGTGATCGACCGGGAGACGTTCGTCGCCACCTACGTCGACCTGCGGCTGGCCGCGGTCGCCTCACCGGACTTCCGCATCCCGCCCAGTGCCCGGGACGAGATCCTCGCCCGCCACGGCGTCGACGCGGAGGACCTCGTCCGTTTCGCCGAAGCCTACGGGCGCGACCTCGAGCTCATGAACGAAGTGTGGACGGAAGTCGAGGAACGATTCGGGGAGAGTAGCGCGGACGCGACGCCGCCTTGAGGGTCAGCTCGGAATCCTGAACCCGACGGCGATCGCCTCGCGGTCGCCCAGGCTCGCGCCGGCGCGGATCATCCATCCCGACCTGAGCACGAGGTCGAGACCGAGGTCGAGCACACCGTCGAAGTTCATCGCGTCGCCGTCGTTGCCCGTGATGTCGAGCACGACGTGCGCCCCGCCGTACGGGCTGATGATCACGCCGTCCCCCTCGCCGCTCCACCCCACGATGATCCCGGCGGGCGCGGAAACCAGCCAGTCGCTCCCGACGCTCATGCCGCCGCCCGCCCACCAGATCAGGTCGACCTCGGAGCCCTCCACGGCGCGGGCTAGGAAGCCGGCGACGTCGACGCCGAACGAGACCGCCAGATCTCCCGCGGGCCCCGACTCCTCCGCGATGGAGGCTCGGTAACCGACACCCACGGGACCGGCCGCGTGCCGGAAAGTGCCGAGCGCGCCCAAGTCGCCTCCCGCCGGCTCGGTCAGGAAGAGCGAAAATCCCGACGGGACTACCGGGCTCATGAGCGCGGGAGCGTCCCAAGCGACCTGGCCCGAAACGGGAACGGCGAGCAGCGCGGAAAGGACAATGGCTGTAAAGGTGCGCTTCACAGGCTCCTCCGGACGGTTAGAGTATGCGAGAGCCACTTTAAAACTGGACCTGCAAATGACGTTCCAACGCCACTTCAGCGGTGCCCCCTGGGAAAGCAAGATCGGATACTGTCGCGCCCTGCGATCCGGTGGGCAGATCTTCGTGACCGGCACGGCGCCCGTGGATCCAGACGGCAGCGTACATGCTCCGGGCGATGCCTATGCGCAAACGCTGCGGTGCTTCGCCATCATCCGTGCGGCGCTCGCCGAGCTGGGCGCGGGCATCGAGCACGTCACGCGGACCCGCATGTTCGTCACCGACATCGATCGCTGGCAGGAGTACGGCCGCGCGCACGGTGAGATCTTCCGCGAGCATCCACCGACCACGACGATGGTCGAGATCCGCCGGCTGATCCATCCGGACATGTTGGTCGAGATCGAGGCGGACGCCATCGTGGAGGGCTGAGCGGAGGGGACGATGCCCAGGCGGTCCACGCCGAGGTTATCTACGCGTCAACTCGATCAACGCCTGCTCGAACTCGGCTACCGCGGCGCGATCGCCCGCCGCCGAGGCGGACCGGCGGCCACCGTCCAACGTCCTGTAGCGGTTGGGCTCACGCGACATCGCCGTGCGGAATTCGGCCAACGCCTCCGCGGGCCGCCCCAACTCGAGTAGCATCTCACCGAGCAGCTCTCGGGCCGGCGCGAGCGGTCCGGGCGTGACGGCCGCCTTCTCAGTCGCGTCTTCACGGGTGGCGGCCTCGCGCATCGAAGCCAACGCCTGGTCCGGGCGGCCTTCCGCGAGCTCCAGCCACGCCTGAGCTGCCGTGCGCTGAATCTCGACCTGCTCGGCCCAATAGGATTCCGACGCACGGGCGAGCCTCGTGCTCAGGACGGCGAGTGAATCGATGGCCGTGCGTGTCACCTGCGTTTCGCCGCCGCGTGCGCCACCCAACGCGCGCCCGAAGTACGTGAGCGCCTCTGGATAGAAGAAGTCGCTCGGTGTCGGACGCAGCGCCGCAGCTTCCGCCCAGGCTCCCCGCTCGAGGGCATGACGCGCCGGCATGGCGGCCAAGGCGAACACGCCCGCCGATCCGGGCGCCGCACCCCTCACCACCGAGGGGTCGAAGCGGCTCGCGAGCTCGGGCAGGCGCGCGAGGATCGCGCGTGCAGCGGTCTCGTCCCTCAACTGGAGGTACGCGTATACGGCGTAGTCGGCCGCATGCAGCGCCTCGGCGATCGCCGAGTCGGCCTCGGCCGCTGCCATCGACCGCAGGTTGGTTTCGACCGACTCTCGCCACATGCCGATGCGCGTGAACGTGTGCGAGGGCATGTGCAGCGCGTGTGCCGCCGAGGGTGCGATGTCGGCGTAACGAAGGGCGGCGGCCCGGGCGTGCGCAGCGAGTGCCGGCACGTCGTAGGTGTGGATGATGTAGTGCGTCAGTCCAGGATGGTCGCGATGGGTCGGAAGGAGCTCCTCCAGGATTCGGCCCGCCTCCAGTTGGTTCGCGTACGTCTTGTCGGTGGGCAGAGCGGACGCGGTGAGGGCCAACGCGTAGAAGATCTTCGCCTCGTCGTCGTCGGGGTAACGGCCCGCGAGCTCCTGCATGGAACGCGCGTAGGCTGCCACGCGCGCCGGTTGGTCGATGCGTTCGTGGTCTCGGAAGAGCTGCGCCACGGCCGCGATGTAGTCCCGCTCGCGTTGGGTCGCCCGAGCGGCGAGGCGCGCGCCCTCCTCGACGGCACCCCGACCGCGCTCCAGCGCCGCGGCTGGTCGGTTGCTCGGGACCATGGGGTTCGTCCAGGCGCTGAGGGCGAGCCCCCAGTGAGCCATCGCGCAGCTGGCATCCGCCGCCAGAACGGCGTCGAAACCCTCGATCGCCGGGCCGAACTCGAACGAGTGGAGCAACGCGACGGCGCGGTCGAACTCGGCCGTCACGGCCGTGGCGCACGAGGTCGCGAAGTGAACGGTGCCCAGTCGCTCGTCCCGACGATCCTGCGCGCCCACGCCAGTTGCGAGCGCCGCGTACGTGACGAGCGTCAGAATGCCGGGCCGCATCGAGTACCTCACATCAACCGTCCTTCACTACCGCCAAGCTACGTTTCGGGCCGACTCGGCGCATCCTACTCCCACTCGATCGTCGCGGGCGGCTTCGAGCTGACGTCGTAGGTCACGCGGTTCACGCCGCGCACCTCGTTGATGATCCGCGTGGAGATGCGCGCCAGCACTTCGTGCGGGAATGGATACCAGTCCGCCGTCATCCCATCGCGCGAGGTGACGGCGCGCAGCGCGAGCACGTTCTCGTACGTGCGCGCGTCGCCCATCACGCCGACCGAGCGCACCGGTAGCAACACCGCGAACGCCTGCCAGATCTCGTCGTAGAGACCCGCCGCGCGGATCTCCTCGAGATAGATGGCGTCCGCCTCACGCAGGTCGTCGAGGCGCTCGCGCGTGACCTCACCGAGGATACGGATCGCGAGCCCCGGCCCCGGGAACGGGTGCCGGCCCACGAAGTCTTCCGGGAGCCCGAGCTCCCGGCCTACCTGCCGCACCTCGTCCTTGAACAGCTCGCGGAGCGGCTCGACGAGCCCGAAGGGGAGCCGCTCCGGCAGTCCGCCGACGTTGTGGTGCGTCTTGATCGTCACCGAGGGGCCACCGGCCGACACCGACTCGATCACGTCCGGGTAGAGCGTGCCCTGCACGAGGAACGACGCACCCGTCCCGTTGCGCTTGGCGGCCCGCTCGAACACGTCGATGAAGCGGGCGCCGATCGCCTTCCGCTTCGCCTCGGGGTCGACGACGCCCGACAGATCACCGAGGAAGGCCGCAGAGGCGTCCTCGACGATCAGCTTCATGTCGTAATGCGTGCGGAAGAGCCGCTCGACCTGCTCGCGCTCGTGCTGACGCAGTAGCCCGTGATCCACGAAGATGCACGTCAGCCGGTCGCCGATCGCGCGGTGCACGAGCACGGCGGCGACCGAGGAGTCCACGCCGCCCGAGAGTCCACAGATCGCCGCCTCGTCGCCGACCTGTTCCCGAATGCGCTCGACCGTGTCCTCGATGAACGCGCCGGCGGTCCATGTCGGCCTGCAGCCGGCGACCTCGAAGAGGAAGTTCGAGAGGATCTCGTCGCCGCGCACCGAATGCGCTACCTCGGGGTGGAATTGCACCGCCCAAATCGGGCGGTCCTTCGAACGGAACGCAGCCACCCGCAGCGTGTCCGTCGAGCCGATCGCCACATAACCCGGCGGAGGCTCCTCGACGTGATCACCGTGCGAGCACCATACGGTGGTCCTCTCTCCCTGGTCGAAGCCGGCGAAGAGGCCTCCGGGCTGCGCTACGGCGAGCTCCGCACGCCCGTACTCGCGCGTCCCGTGGTGGACCTTGCCACCTTCCATCTGGGCGATGAGGTGGAGCCCGTAGCAAATCCCTAGAACCGGAACGCCCAACCTGAGCAGGCCCGGGTCGGTCGTCGGCACGCCGGGGTCGTAGACCGAGGCCGGCCCGCCCGAGAGGATGACGGCCTTCGGATTCCACTCGCGGATCCACTCGAGCGTACGGGTCGGAGGGTGGATCTCGCAGTAGACGCGCTCTTCCCTGATCCGGCGCGCGATCAGCTTGGTGAACTGCGACCCGAAGTCGAGGATCAGGACCCGATCGTGCTCG
>Ga0105107_10000906_pt1 | contig 19392 bp, 14 predicted proteins | sample PPLLaktember2015_6_FD_79335 | JGI IMG/M metagenome (GOLD analysis project Ga0105107, IMG submission 79335) | Freshwater sediment microbial communities from Prairie Pothole Lake near Jamestown, North Dakota, USA - PPLs Lake P8 Core (1) Depth... | ecosystem: Environmental > Aquatic > Freshwater >... | reverse complement strand
GCAATGGTTTTCCGCGCCGACGATGCCGCGCACGAACTCGCAGCCGATGGCATGTTTGCCCATCACGGTACCGGTATGGCGCCGGGAGCACTGCTGTTACTGCTGGCGTGGGTCGTGCTGCTGCTGGCAGGAACGCTCAAGCTTGGCTTCCTGACCAACGCGCATTTGCAATTCGATCTGCCGTTGACTGCCGCTGCGTCATGGCAGGGCACCCTCGACCAGCTCGTGCCCTATGACGCGAGCAAGGGCGAGGAGGGCGTGTCGATTCAGGGGGTGGCGCTGATCGTGCTGCTGGCGGCGATCGGCTGGAGCGCGTGGCGCGGGCTGGAAAACATACAGGATGGTGCCAACCGCTGGACTGTGGCCAGCCTCGCGCTGATAGCGGCGACGCTGCTGCTGGCATCCCTGGCGGTGCAGGCTACGCCGATCGGCTTGCGGGTCGGCCTGACTGGCAAATTCTTCGGTGTGATCGCGACGCTGGCGGCAGTGTACTGGATCGTCCGCAGCCGCCTGTCCCCGGAAGCGGTCCGCGACTGGCTGTGGGAGTCGTGGCGGTTCGTGAAACAGATTTTTCCGCTGCTCGTGATCGGCGTGTTCGTCGTCGGCATGATCCGCATGCTGATCCGTCCGGAATGGATCGAGGCGCTCGCCGGCGCCAACACCGTGCTCGGCAACTTGGCCGGGGTCACCTTCGGCGTCTTCATGTATTTCCCGACACTGGTCGAAGTGCCGATCGCGAAAATGTTCCTCGACCTCGGCATGCACCGCGGGCCGCTGCTGGCGTACCTGATGTCAGATCCGGAACTGTCATTGCAGAGCATACTGATCATCGCCGCGATCATCGGCCGCAGGAAGGCCTGGACTTATGTCGGCCTGGTCGCCCTGTTCAGCGCCAGCGCCGGCATGACCTACGGCGCGTGGGTCGATGGCGCTGCGCTGTGGAAGCTGGCCGTTGCGCTGGCGGGATTCGTCGCGGTGCTGGCAACACTGTTGTTCGTCGCCGGACGGAATACACGTGCACTGAAAGGAGTCTGATCATGATCACCATCAAGGTACTCGGCCCTGGCTGCGCAAACTGCAAAAAGCTTGAAGAGGTCGCGCGCGCCGCAGCGGGCCTGGCGCAGGTCGAGGCGGAAATCCTCAAGGTCACCGACATGCAGGAGATCATTGCCGGCGGCGTGCTGAAAACCCCGGGCCTGATGATCAACGGCAAACTGGTGTCCTCGGGCCGCATTCCGGCGCCGGCGACCGTGGTCGACTGGATCCGCGAGGCGGCCTAATCCGCGGTGCGCGCGAGGCCGGGTGCAGCCCGGCCGCTGTTCGCTTGTTGCGATGACCTGGGCGATCCTCCAGCACGACAGCGCGCGCAGGACTTCAGCGCAGCGCACAATATGAATTTACCTGGGAAACCGTTGCTCGTGGCTGAACCGATGGCTGGACTGGGTGCGCAGGAAGCGGCACGCCGCTTCGCAGAGGAAGGCCCGAATCTTCTGCCCGGCGGCAATCCGAAATCGATGTTCGCCATCGTGGCCGGTGTCTTCACCGAGCCGATGTTTCTGATGCTGCTGGTGGCCGGCGGCATCTATCTCGCGCTCGGCGACCGGGCCGAGGCGCTGTTCCTGCTGGGCTTCGTCTTTGTTGTTATCGGCATCACGCTGGCACAGGAGCGCAAGACGCAGCGCGCGCTGGAATCGTTGCGTGACTTGTCGGCCCCACGCGCGCTGGTGATCCGCGACGGACAGGAGATCCGTATCCCGGGCCGGGAGGTGGTGCGCGGTGACCTGCTCGTGCTGCATGAAGGTGACCGCATTCCGGCCGATGCCCTGCTGCGGGCTGGCCAGTTTACAGTGAATGAGTCCCTGCTCACCGGCGAGGCAGTGCCGGTGGCAAAGTTACCCGGCGCTGCAGATGCAGCCTTCGCCGAGCCTGGGGGCGACGGCACTCCGTATCTGTTCGCCAGCACGGTGGTGACCAAGGGCGTGGGCACGGCCGAGGTGCGCGCGATCGGCGCCGCTACCGCTGTCGGCCGCATCGGACAGGCCCTGGCGGCAACGAAGGAGCCGCCGTCCGGACTGCAGCTGTCGTCGCGCAAACTGATCCGCAATCTGACAGTGGCGGCGCTGTTGCTGGCGACGATACAAGTGCTGCTCGGCTGGCTGTGGAATGACCGTTCGCTGCTGGAAAGCCTGCTCTCCGGCATCGCGCTCGCCATGGCCATCCTGCCGGAGGAGATTCCGGTCATCCTGACGGTATTCCTGGCACTGGGCGCCTGGCGCATGTCGAGGCAGAAGGTGTTGACGCGGCGTGTGCCGGCGGTGGAAGCGCTGGGGGCGATCACCGTGCTGGCCGCGGATAAGACCGGCACATTGACGCAGAACCGCATGCAGGTGGCGGAGCTTGCTGTTACAGGTGAAGCGTTCCGCAACGAGGGTGCGTCTGACCTGCCCGAAGCGTTTCATGAACTCGCCGAGTTCGCGATGCTGGCCACGCCTGCCGATCCGTTTGATCCGATGGAAAAGGCCATCCAGAGCTTTGGTGAACGTTGGCTCGCCGGCACCGAGCATCTGCACGACAACCGCGCCCCGGAATTTCACTACGACCTGTCGCCCGACATCCTGGCGATGACACAGGTGTTTCCCAGCGGGGAGCCATCGCGCCATGTGCTGGCCACCAAGGGTGCGCCGGAAGCGGTGGCGGACCTGTGCCATCTGCCGCAAGCCGAACGCGACGAAATCCAGCGCCAGGTCATGCTGATGGCCAGGCGCGGACTGCGGGTACTGGGCGTGGCGAAGGGGGACTGGCGGGGCAGCGAGTGGCCGCAAAGCCAGCATGACTTCAGCTTCACCTTTCTCGGTCTGGTCGGCTTTGTCGATCCGCCGCGACCGGCAGTGCCGGCCGCGATCGCCGAATGTCGCGCCGCCGGCGTGCGCATCATCATGATGACCGGGGATCATCCCGTCACCGCCCTGGCCATCGCACGTGCGGTGGGTTTGAGCGAGCGGGCGGCGGTCATCACGGGACCGGAGATCGCAGCGCTCGACGATGCCGCGCTGCGCGGGAGATTGCAGCACGTGGATTTGTGCGCGCGTCTGCAGCCGGAGCAGAAACTGCGTCTGGTGCAGGTGCTGCAGCAAGCCGGGGAGGTGGTGGCCATGACCGGCGATGGCGTTAACGACGCGCCCGCGCTCAAGGCCGCCGACGTCGGCATCGCCATGGGTGAGCGCGGTACCGACGTGGCGCGCGAGGCCGCGGCGCTGGTGCTGCTCGATGACAGCTTCGCCAGCATCGTTGCTGCGATTCGCCAGGGGCGGCGCATTTACGACAACATCGGCAAGGCCACGCGTTTTGTCTTTGCCGCGCATGTGCCGATCATCGCGCTGGCGCTGATGCCGGCCCTGCTGCACTGGCCGGTGTTGCTGCTGCCGGTGCATATCGTGCTGCTGGAGTTGATCATTGACCCCGCCTGTTCCATCGCATTCGAGGCGGAACCGGACGCCGCTGACATCATGACCCGGCCGCCGCGTCCCGTCACGACCAGCCCGTTCGAGGCCGGCAACCTGACGCATGCGGTCATTCAGGGCATCGGCATGGCGGTGGTGCTGCTGCTGGGCCACGGTATGCTGGTCGGGCAGGGCTTCAGTGACGCCGAGAGCCGTGCCGCGGTGTTTGCCGGACTGGTGCTGGGACTGTTCCTGCTGATTCTGGCCAACCGCGATCTGTCACGGACGGCAATCGCGGGACTTGCTGCAAACAACCCGTGGATCGGGCGCATGTTCGCGGCGGTGGCCCTGCTGCTCGTTATCGTGCTCGCAGTGCCCTTCCTGCGCGGTGTGATGGGTTTTGCGCCAGTCGGCGCTGCGCAGCTGGTTGCGAGCCTGGCTTTGCTCGGCGGCATCGGCCTGTGGCTGGAACTGCTGCGGCGAATCGGCGCAGGACTTCTCGTTGCCAAATGAAACCATTGCAGGGGTACTGCTGAAATCGAAGATTTTCCCAATCTCAGCCTGGTGCAAGAATTAAAAATGGCGTCTGACATTATCTTTATGCATTCTCGACCAGGGGCTGCGCTCGGGCTGGAGGTAGTGTTGACGTTGCCGCGGCGTCGTTGAGCGCGCGGCAGCGCGCGCTGCCTGATTTCTGTTCCCATATGATTTTTACCTACGCTATCCTGCACCGCGACGGCGCGGATATCGGCAATTGAGATGCTTCCGGCAGCCCGTAAAAAATAATCAATTAAATCAAATAGTTGAAATAACTGACAGAGGAAACATCATGAACAAACTGATTGCCGGCGCGCTCGGCGTAATCCTGGGATGCAGCGGCGCAGCCTTTGCGCAGGACAAATATCCGTCGAAACCGATCCGCATGATCGTGGGCTACGCCCCCGGTGGCGGCAGCGACATCATGGGCCGGCTGATGGCGCCGCAGATCACCGCGGCGCTGGGCCAGCAGGTCATCGTCGAGAACCGCGCCGGCCAGGCGCAGAACATCGCCGCGGAATTCATCATCCGGCAGCCGGCCGACGGCTACACAATTTTCCTGAGTTCGGCGGCGCTGGGCGTCAACGCCAGCCTCTATCCCAAGCTCAACTACGACCCGGTGAAAGACTTCATCCCGGTCGCGGTGTTCGCGTCGAGCGCCAACCTGCTGCTGGTGCACCCGTCGGTGCCGGCGAAAACCGTCAAGGAATTCATCGCCGTGGTGAAGAAGAACCCGGGCAAGATGAATTACTCGTCGTCAGGCAGCGGCAGCACGCAGCACCTGTCGGGTGAAATGCTCAAGCTGTTCATCAAGGGCGACTTCACCCACATCCCGTACAAGGGCACCGGCCCGTCGCTGACCGCGCTGGCCAGCGGTGAAGTCGAGTTCTCGTTCAGCAACATCCCCGCGGCGCAGCCGATGATCAACCGCCTGCGCGTGCTCGGCATCACCAGCCAGAAGCGCTCGTCGCTGATGCCGGAAGTGCCGACGCTGATCGAAGCCGGCCTGCCGGGCTTCGTTACGCAAACCTGGTACGGCATCCTGGTGCCGCGCGGCACGCCACAGGCCATCGTCACCACGCTGAACTCGGTGGCGGTGAAGGCGGTGCAGCGCGAGGACTTCCGCAACCGCATCCTGCAGATGGGTTCCGACCCGATCGCCGAGTCGCCGGAGTATTTCAGGAAGATGCTGGCGGAGGAGATCGAGCGCTGGGGTAAGGTGGTGCGGGCGTCTGGGATCAAGCCTTAAAGGTCGGACTATGTGGAGCACGCACTTTTGCTGATTGGTGTGGCCCCCAATTTGTTGCCCGTGACGGGCTAAAACAAGCAGTGCCTGCCTATGGTCGAAGTCGACACTCCGGACGCTGTTATAGATGTGTTAAAAACTGCTGGATCTCGCTGCGTAGGGATAGATGGCATTAACGGCAGCGGCAAATCGACTCTGGCTAAGGCGATAGCAGCCAAATTCAATTGCCGCGTTTTTTGCCTCGACGATTATCTTGAGCGGGAAAAAGGCGGTTTTCTTGAATTCATCGATTACAACAGACTTAAGGCCGATGTTTCCAATGAAAAGAGCTATGTAATTGAGGGCGTGTGTCTATTGGAGGCGCTTGACCGAGCTTACTTGCGAATCGATGCGCTGGTATACGTAAAACGGCGCCACCTCGGGCTGTGGGCTGACGAGCGGGATCTTGATTTGAACGAATCGCTCGAGGATTTTTTGGAAGGGGAGCGCAGACTAACCGCGATGGTTACTGATGGGCGTGAGGAGGGATTAAATCTCGGGTTATATGAGGCAATCATTAGGTATCACTACAAAATAAGGCCGCAAAATAGTGCTCACGTCGTGTATTTTCGTGATGAGCAAGCGTAGCCCGCATGGAACGTAGTGAAATGCGGGGTCAAGTGGCAATCCTGTGATTTTCGATTTGTTTGGCGAACTTGCGGTACAGGCTGCCAAATTCTTCAAGGCTGGAAGCGAGCGCAGTAACAACGTGACGGCGTGGCTGCTTTTTCTGCTGTCGGACCCTCGGCAGGAAGCGCGCGGCACGTATCGGCGTCAGCTTTAACCAGCGATCGAAGACCTCGAGTTCAATCATGCCGGGGTGCAGTTCTTCGGCAAGTCCCGGGTATTTCTCGCGGTCGACGCCACGGGCACTGGCGAGCAGCACTGCAAGTCCGCTCATGAAGAAAGGCGAGCCGTGCTTGCGCCACGTTGTGCTGTCGGTGTTGTCGGAGGCGGCAAGGTCGATCAGCTGCGTTTCCAGTTTGCGCGTGAACGGTAGCGGAATTGGGTCGTTGCCGGCTGCAGTGTGCGCCATGGTGGTCGGGTTCGCATCAATTGAATTACTAAATATATCAATAAAAACAAATAGTTATAAAATAGATGATGGGCGCACAGACCAACTGATCTCCGGCCGGTCGCCTTCCGCCAGGTCCCAGAACAGCCCGGTCATGATCTGCAGCCCCTCGCGCAGGATCGGGCCCAGCGCGTGCTCGTCGGGGGCGTGCTGGGAGCAGCCGGCATAGGAGTGCGGCACCCACAGCGTCGGCAGGCCGAGGATTTCGGCGAAGCAGTCGTTGGGCAGCGAGCCGCCGATGTTGGGTAGCACGGCAGGGTTGGTGCCGGTGGTGCGGCGGATCGATTCGGCGGCCCAGCGCACCCAGGGGTTGTCGGGATCGAGGCGCGTGGCCTGCATGAAGGATTTGCGCGCCATGCCGATCTGCACGCAGCCGTAGCCGGTCGCGTCGAGGTGGCGGCGCAGGATGCCGATGTAGCTTTCGACGTCGCAGCCGGCGACGAAGCGGATCTGGCAGGTGGCGACGGCCTTGCCGGGAATCGCGTTGACCGGATTGTCGGGGTTGCCGGTGCGGAAGGCGAGGATCTCGAAGGTGTTCCAGGCGTAGACTTTCTCGGCGCTGGAGAGGCCCGGCTCGCCCCACCAGCCGTCGATCTGCGGCTCGCCGGGTTCGGGCGCGGGCTGGCAGTCGCGCAGCGCGCGGCGGATGTTGTCGGGAATCGCGTCGGGCAGCAGTTCGCTTACCAGCACGCGGCCGTCGCGGCTGACGATGCTGGCGAGCGCATGTGCGAGGATGATCCCGGGATTGGCGAGCAGGCCGCCCCAGTTGCCGGAATGGTGCGCGCCCTTGCGCAGCTCCACGGTGAAATTCAGGTTGATGCAGCCGCGCGAGCCGAGGTACAGCGTCGGGCGCTGCGCGCTCAGGCGCGGGCCGTCGGAGGCGATCAGCACGTCGGCCTGCAGCCTCGCCTTGTGGCGCTCGCAGAATTCGCGCAGGCCGGGCGAGCTGAGTTCCTCGCCGGTTTCGAGCATGAACCTGACGTTGAAGCCGAGGCAGCCGCGCTCTTGCAGCACGACCTCCAGCGCAGCCATGTTGACCGAGTGCTGGCCCTTGTTGTCGGCGGTGCCGCGGCCGTAGTAGCGGTCGCCTTCCTGTTTCAGCTGCCAGGGACCGATGCCCTCGCGCCACTGTTCGGCGAGCCCGCGGACCACGTCGCCGTGGCCATACATCAGCACCGTCGGCAGCGACGGATCCTCGATGCGCTCGGCGAGCAGGATGGGGCCGACGCCGTCCACCGGGTTGGGCAGGACGTCGGTGGCGAAGCCCATGCGCGCGAAGGCCGGCGCGATTTCATCCTTTAGGTAGAGATCGAGCTGGTCGCGGCTTTCGGGAATCTGGCTCTCGGTACGGATCGCGACCCGGCGCGCGAGGTCCTCGATGAAGCGGCCTTCGTCGAAGTGCAGCGTGGCCCTGGAAATGGCGGTTTCGCGCGTCATCACGACTCCAGCAGTTTCAGCCGCTGCACCTTGCCCGACGGCCCTTTGGGCAGTTCGGCGACGAACTTGATGATCTTCGGTGTCTTGTACTTGCCGAGTTCCTGCACCGAAAACTCGGACAGTGCTTCCACGCTGCATGTTTCGCCCGGTTTCAGCACCACGCAGGCCATGATGTCCTGGCCGTAGTTGGGGTCGGGGATGCCGACCGCGGCGGCTTCGAGCACGGCGGGGTGTTTCAGCAGCGCTTCGTCGATTTCGCGCGGTGCGATGTTTTCGCCGCCCTTGATGATCAGTTCCTTGATGCGGCCGGTGACGAAGACGAAGCCGTCGTCGTCCATGTATCCGAGGTCGCCGCTGTGCAGCCAGCCGTCGGGTTCCAGCGTCTTCGCGGTGTTCTCCGGGTCCTTGTAGTAACCCGTCATCACGTTGTCGCCGCGGATCATCAGTTCGCCGGGTGTGCCGCGCGGCTGTTCCTGGCCGGTGTTGGGATCGACGACCTTGGCTTCGTTGCCGTAGGCGGTGCCGGGGCTGCCGATTTTGCGCTTTTTCGGATCGCAGGGATTGGTGAAGCAGGGCGCGTTGGTTTCGGTCATGCCGAAGGTTTCGATGATGCCGATGCCGAACTTGTCCTCGAACGCGCGGTGCAGTTCCGGCGGCAAGGGCGCGGAGGCCGAGCGGCAGAACCTGACGCGCGAGACGTCGAGTCCCCTCTCGCGCGGCGTCGGCGCATTCATCAGGTAGGCGATGATCGTCGGCACCACGTTGATCCAGGTGCACTGGTACTGCGCGACGAGGTCCCAGTAATTGCTGACGCTGAAACGGTGTGGCATCACCACGCTGCCGCCATGCACCAGCGGCGCGACCGTGGTCACGATCTGGCCGTTGATGTGGTACAGCGGCATCGCGCACAACACGCGGTCCGTGCTGCCGAGTTCATGCGCGCTGCTGGTGAATTCGCCGCCGGCGCAGACGCTGCGGTTGGATAGCACGCAACCTTTGGGTTTGCCGGTGGTGCCCGAGGTGTACATCAGCAGCGCGTCATCCGTCGCAGTGACATCGGGCAGTGGCACGCCGGGCAGTGCCGAACGGTCGAAGATTTCCGTCGCGTCGGGGTCGATGGCGACGACGGTGATCTCGCGCGGGATGCCGGCGAGCGCCGCCTGCAGCCGCTCCGCAAATTCCTCGCTGGTGAACACCACGCGGGTGTCGGAGTGCTCCAGCACATAGGCGAGTTGTGACGGCTGCGCCAGCAGGTTCAGCGGTGCAACCATGAAGCCGCCGTACATCACGCCGATCAGCAAGCGCGCAGTCTGGTAGCTGTTGTGCAGCATCAGCGCGACCTTGTCGCCTTTTTTCAGGCCTTGGCCGAGCAGGAAGCGGGTCAGGTCCTGCGAGTCGCGCTGCAGTTGCGCGTAGCTCATCGTGGCGCCGGTTTCGGGTGCGATCAGCCAGGTGGCGTTGGGCTGCTCGGCGGCGCGGCGATCGACGTAGTGGCGGATGGTGCGCATGACTGAAAAACCTTTTTACCGCCAAGACGCCAAGAGCGCCAAGAAAAACCAAATCGAAACAAAAACCTTGAGAACTTCCGTGTTTTGCATTTCGTCTTAAAAGGCGTTCTTGGCGTTCTTGGCGTCTTGGCGGTGAGAGTCGGTTTTGCGTTCAAGCCCCGTATTTTTTGCGGTAGGCGGCGAAGATCTCGTCCACCGAAGGCTCGCGCGGCGGGATCACGCGCACGATCCGCGTGGTGTTCATGAAGTGTTTGTAGTTCAGGTTTTCCGAAAAACTGTTGCCGCCCCAGGTGCCGCAGCCCATGGTCAGCGAGAACGGCAGGCCGTTGTCGAAGTTGCCGCCGTTGGCGATGGCGTGGGCCTGGTTGACGATCACGCGACACACCGTCATTTCCATGCCAAGTCTTTGAATATGTTCATTATTTGTTGTGTGTATGCCGCAGGAGTGGCCGTCGCCCTGGTAGTCGTAGATGGCGCGCAATGTGGCGAAGGCGTGATCGAAGTCGCGCGCCTTGTAGATCGCCATGACCGGTGACAGTTTCTCGCCGGAAAACGGTGCGGACGGGCCGGTGCCGGTCTCTTCGACCATCAGGCATTTGGCGTTGACCAGTTCGGCACGGGTGAGTCCGGCGACGCCGCAGATCCTGGCGACGCCCTGCGCGGTGACCGCGGGCGACAGTTTGCCGCCGGGAAACATCGCCTGCTGCAGCGTGGCTTTTTCGCTGGCCGCGAGCAGCACGCCGCCGGCGGCAGTCAGCGCATCGATCATGCGGTCGTACACCGCGGCGTGGATGATCACGCTGTTTTCGGACGAGCAGCTGGTGGCGTTGTCGAAAATCTTCGAGCGCATGATTTTCTGCGCGGCGTCGGCGCAGTCGGCAGTGTCATCGACGATCACCGCGACGTTGCCGGCACCGACGCCCAGCGCCGGCGTGCCGCTGGAATAACCGGCGCGCACATTCGCCTGCGAGCCGGTGACCACCACCAGGTCGCACTGGCGCATCAGTTCCTGGCTGGACTCCTTGGTGACCGGGTGCGGCAGCGTCTGCACCAGGTCGGCAGGCGCGCCGATGCGGGCGAATTCAGCATGGATGAATTCCAGTAGCTTGGCGGCCGTTGAGTATCCCTTGGGCGAGGGCGACAGTATGACTGCGTTGCCGCATTTCAGCGCATTGATGATGTTGTTGGCCGGCGTCGCGCCGGGGTTCGTGGACGGTACCACGGCGGCGACGACACCGACCGGGCGGGCGATCTCGGTGATGCCCAGTTCCGGCAGTTCATTGAGTACGCCGGTGGAAATCGCGCCCTGCAGGTCGCGCAGCAGACCCAGCGTCTTGCGGTGGTTCTTGTTGATCTTGTCGTCGACGTTGCCCAGCCCGGTATCGCGCACGGCGATTTCGGCGAGCAGGCGGTTGCGCGACGGCTCCATGATCGCCCAGCCGGCGGCGGTGACGAGTTCGTCGAGCTGTCCCTGGGAGTATCGGGCGATGGCGGCCTGCGCCGCGCGTGCGCGCCTGACGAGATTGCCTACGATTTGTGCTGCAGCATTTGCCGCGGTCCCGGTTTTCATCATCGTCGCCATGCGTTGAACCCCTGTTGATCTTTGTCTCGCTGCAGTTTGCTCCGGAATACCGGTCGTCTGCCGATCGAATGCGGTAATAATACCGTTCTCCGGAGCGCAATGCCGGGCCCGGCACTCCGCGCGCTTGTGACCCCTGCACGTGCGCCGTAGAATGCATTCTATAAGCATGGCTCAGCGCAACCTTCGCGGGATCTTCGCCTGTTGAATGGAAAAACTAAAAAAATATCTGCTGCAGAACTTCGAGCAATTGTTTGTGTTGCTCGTGCTGGGTGCTACGGTCACGATCAATTACTTTATTCCCCAGAAGACCGCGTTTCTTAACTTCTACTTCCTGCCGATCATCCTGGGCGGGTATTACCTGGGCCCGCGCCGCGCGGTGCTGGGCGCGATCCTGTGCGTGATTCTGGTGTCGGCGTACGTGCTGCTCAACCACGAGGCGTTCGTGATCGAGCAAACCGAGATGAACACCTACCTGCACATCATGGTGTGGGCCGGGTTCCTGGTGCTCGCGGGCGCCGTGGTCGGCCGCCTGCAGGAAAGGCTCGCGGGCGAGGTCAGTGTGACGCGCGAGCTGAACCAGTCGCTTGGCGACAGCCAGGCAGCGCTGGAAGCAGCCAACAACAGTCTGCGCGAGAGCAACCAGAACCTGGAAGAACGGGTGCGCGACCGCACTTTCGAGCTCGAGGAGTCCAAGCAGGCGCTGGAGGGCCTGAAGAAGAAAGTGGAGAACGCCCTCTACACCACGATGGATTCATCCGTGGTCAATCTGATGATCGAGGGGCGGTTGCGCAGCGAGAAGCGCAACATGAGCGTGATGTTCACCGACCTCGTCGGCTTTACAACCTATTCGGAGAGCACGCCCCCGGAGTCGGTGGTGACCGATTTGAACCGGTTCCTGCACGACATGGAGCCGGTGCTGTTCGCGTACCGGGGACACATCGACAAGTACATGGGCGACGGCATCATGTGCGAGTTCGGCGCGCCGCTCGACTATCAGACCCACCGGCTGATGGCGGTGGTCGCAGCGGTGAAGATGCAGGAAAAACTCGGCGAGCACAAACACCCTTGGCAGATGCGCATCGGGATCGCATCGGGTTCGGCGATTGCGGGCCTGATCGGTACCCGGCGCCAGACCTACACCGCGATCGGTGACATCGTCAATCTCGCCGCCCGTCTGGAGCAGTTTTGCGCGCCGGGGCGGGTGCTGATCGACCGCTATACGCACGAGGATGTGGCGCATTTCTTCAATACGCGGAAGCTGCGCGCGCTGCCGACCAAGGAGAAGGTGGATCTTGCGAAAGAGCATCAGCTCGACCTGCTTTACGCCGAAGTCGCGGCGGCGCCCGACGATGCGGACCTGCACTTCCGGCTGGGCAAGCTTCACCTCGACATGGAGGAGCCCATGGAGGCGCTCGGTTACATCGAGCGCGCGCTGCAACTCGATCCCCGCAACACCGCGTTCAAGGTCGCGTACGCCGAGGCCGGCATGAAGTTGAAGGAATACGAGAAGATCAGCGTCAAAGGCAAGCGCCAGCGTGTCGAGGCTTTCGAAGTGGTCGGCATGAAGGATCCGCTCGATGACCGCAGCAAACTGCCCCGGGGACTGCCTCACGTGTACCGGCAGATGGTCGACGAGATCCTCATTCCGAACGACGTGACGCTGCCTTCGGAGGTGCTCGACGGCAGCCTGCTGCATTCACGCGTGGTCGCCACGCTGGCCTATGCGATCGCGGACATCATGGATCTGCCAGAGCGCGACAAGCTGCAGATCCTGCAGGCAGGGGCTCTCGCCGACATCGGCAAGGAGGTCATTCCGCAGCACGTCCTTAACCGCCGCGGCACGCTGACGCGAAGCGAATTCGAACTCGTGAAGCAGCATCCGGAGGAAGCCTGCCGCATCATGCGCAAGATGGGCTACGAGACGCCGGCCGTGCTGGAGATGGTGCGGCACAGCCATGAGCGCTATGACGGTAGCGGTTATCCCGCCGGGTTGCGCGGCGACGCCATACCGGTCGGTTCGCGGATCATCGCGGTCGCCGACGCCTACGACGCGCTCACGTCGTGGCGGCAGTACCGCGAGCCGTGGCAGAGCGCCGCGGCCCTCGGCGAGATTCGGAGCGAAACCGAGAAGGGCGTGTTCGATCCGGCGTTCGTCGCGGTGCTCGATCGGCTGGTTGGCTGACCGGTTGTCCTTTTCATCGCCGTCCCTTCCCTTGGTGGCGCAGGTAGCGGAACAGCGGGTAGATCAGCGTGATGATGGCGATGGCCATGATCGCGCTGGCGACCGGGCGGGTGAACAGCACCGTCCAGTCATTCTCGAAGCTGATCATCGTGGTCATGAAATTGGCTTCGGCAAGCGGGCCGAGGATCACGCCGAGCACCATCGGCGTGATCGGGAAGCGGAAGCGCTCGAACAGGTAGCCGATGATGCCGAAAATCACCATCATCCACACGTCGGTCAGGTTGTTGCGTGCGGCGAAGGCGCCGAGCAGGCAGCACATCACGACATAGGCCGAGACGATGACTTCCGGCAGGTCGAGCACCTTCACCATGTATTTGGTCGCGAAATAGCCGATCGCGCACATCACGATGATGCCGACGAACACCGAGGCGAACAGCGCGTAGATGATGTGGCTGGACGTCTGGAACACCTGCGGTCCGGGCTGCAGGCCGTGCAGCAGAAAGGCGCCGAGGATGATTGCGGTGGCGCCGCTGCCGGGGATGCCCATGGTCACCAGCGGAATCAGCGCACCGCCGACAGATGCGGTCGCTGCCACCTGCGGGGCAACGATGCCCTCGGGGATGCCGGTGCCCATCTTGTGCCGGCGCTTGCCATACTGGGCTTCGATGCCGTAGGAGAGGAATGACGCCACCGTGGCGCCGGCGCCCGGCACGATGCCGATGACTATGCCGGCCAGCGCGCCGCGGATGAACGTCGCTTTCATCGCCAGCGCTTCGGTCAGGCGCGGCAGCCGCGTGCGGATGTCGCCGGTTCTGGCCAGTTGTGGCGACTGGAAACCCTGCTCCATGCGCATGAACACTTCGCCCAGCCCGTAGGCACCGACCATGACCACGAGATAGTCGATGCCATCGGCGAGTATCGGCACGCCGAAGGTGAAGCGATGCGCGCCGTACGTGTCATCGACGCCGACTGTGGCGAGCAGGATGCCGGCAAACAGGCTGATCAGCGCGTTGGCCAGCGTGCCACCGCCGAGCGAGACCACGCTGGCCAGCCCGAAAAAAATAATCGCGAAATATTCGGGCGAGGAGAAGGTCAGCGCAATCTTCGCCACCGGCTGCGCCAGCAGCACCATGGTCGTTGCAGCGACCATGCCGCCGAAGAAGGCGGCGAGCAGCGTCCATCCGAGCGCCTTGGCGGCCTCGCCCTTGCGCGCCATCGGATAACCGTCCCACAGCAGCGGGACATCGATGGGTTCGCCGGGCACCCGAAACAGGATCGAGGTCCAGGCCCCGGCGTAGGTGCCGGACACGTACATCGCGGTGAGCAGGATGATCGCCGGGGTGACAGCCATGCTGTAGGTGAAGGGCAGCGCGAGCACGACGCCCATGACCAGCGTCAGGCCGGGCAGCACCGCGACCAGCAGCCCGAGCACGATGCCGACGACGAGGAACAGCAGGTTCACCGGCATCATGACCTGGGCGAAGCCATGCGCAAGCAATGTCAGCGAGTTGTGGTCCACTCAGCGGATCCCCATGATTTTCATCAGCAGGAACGTGAACTCCGCGAACGGGCCGCTGCCGAGCGGCAGCGATACGTACACCAGTTTCATGAATATGAACATCAGCAGCAGCGCGCCGCCGATGCTCAGTGCGGCGATGACCCTTCTGTTGCGGTAACCGCCGATGACCAGGAATGCGGCCAGGTAAGCGGCGGTGGTCAGGAAAAATCCGGTCGTGGCGACCAGCGCGACATAGGCCAGCGTGGCCGCCATGCCGGCGAGCAGCCGCCATGGGTGCCGGGCGGCAGGCGCGGGCGGTGCGACCGGCTCACTGCTGTCTGCATCCTCGGCGATCGCTTCCAGCACATTGCCGATATCGGCGTCGGGATTCTTTGCAAACAGGATGCGCGCGAATTCACAGGCGCAGACGATGACCAGCAGCGCGAGAATCAGTTTCGGCCAGAAATCCGGACCCAGGGTTCCGCCACGGCGATGGAAATCGAACTGCGTGGCGACGTAGAACAGAAACATTCCGGCGCCGCCGGCCAGCGCGTAAGGTGCAAGCCGGCGCAGGCGGGCGCTGTGCGGGGCAGACATGACGATGTGTTGCGCGGTATGCGGGCCGGGGCGCACCGCGGTGCGCCCCGGTGATGCTCACTTTTTCGGCGCGTACTTGCGCATCGCGTCGAGTTCGCCTTTCATGAACGCTGCGGCCTTGGCGGCCGGCACGAAGCTGTTGGCATCGGCAAACTGGTCATTCAGCCAGGTTTTGTAATCATCGGTTCCGGCAACCTTGGCCAGCGCGTCGGACACGGCCTTCACGCGCGCAGCGTCGGTGCCTGCTTTCATGACGACAGCGCGGAACTGGTTGATGATGATGCCGTGGCCGAGTTCCTTGCCGGTGGGCACGTCCTTGAAAGCCGGGAAGCGCTTGTCGGCGAAAATCAGCACCGGGCGCATCTGCTTGCCGTCGAGAAAGCTCTTCACGTCGCCAAGCTGCTCGTACATCAGGTCGGCATGGCCGCCGAGCACCGAGGTATAGCGTTCAGCCGGCTTGGGGAACGGCACGGACTGCAGTTTGAGGCCCTTGCCGTTGAAATAGATCACATGCAGGTCGTCGGCACTGCCGAAGCCGGTGACGCCGACTTTCAGCGGACGCTTTTTCGCTTCCGCTTCGACATCCTTCCAGGATTTCAGCGGGCTGTTCTCGGCGACGAAAAAAGCCGAGGGTTGCTGGATCATGATCGCCGCCGGTGTCATGTCGGTGAGCTTCCACTTGGTCGATGCCTCCATCTGCAACGCCAGCGTGTCGGCGATGAAGACCGAGATGGAGTAACCGTCGCTGGCCGCGCTCAGCATCTTGGTGAGACCGGTTTGTCCGGTGGCGCCGGCGACATTGATCACCGGCAGTGAAACCCCCAGCGCCTTCTCGAGGCCCGGCGCGATCTTGCGGGCCAGTTGGTCGGCGCCGCCGCCGGGTCCCCACGGCACGACGAATTCGATGGGGCGCGACGGATATTTTTCCTGTGCGATTGCGGGTGCTGCCGCTGCGAACGCGCCTATGGTGGTGATGCAGGCCGCGAGCAGAGTTCTCTGAGTCAGTGCGGTAGTCATGCGATCTCCTTTGGTGGTGGCTGCTGTGCGCGCTTTCAGTTTTGTTGTGCGGTGTGCTCGTGGCCTGCGAACCCGTGCGGCCATCGGCGTTGCTGCGCGCTACGTGAAGAGTAGAGAAAGCGCGGCGTAAATGCAAACGCTTTCATTTGCGCTGCGGCCGCCATGTCGTCCTTGGTGGCAGGAGAATACGCATTGAAAACAGCGGATTGGCGCCGCGCCTGTGGCGGCGCTGGTGATGCTGTGGACGACTCCAGGTGCGAACGTGTCGCGCAACGCTGCGCAGCTACTTGCGGCAACTGGCGCGCTGCAGAGCGCCGGGCATGGTCGCGCTTTGTTGACGGGCATGCAGCAGCGTGTTCCGGCGCGATAGATGGACATGCATATGTCGCATGCCGGCGGTGCGTCCGGCTTTGCTGTGCGTGCCCGCCAAAAATTGCTAGACTCCGGGTTCCCGAAAAACGACAACACCAGTTTATGAAATGGCAGATCAAAAATATTTCAAATTCCAGGGGAGAATCGTTTTCGTCGGTTTCGGTTCGGTCGCGCAGGGCGTGTTGCCGCTGTTGCTGCGCCATATCGACATTCCGAAAGAACGCATTTCCATCGTTACCGGCCATGACCGCGGCCGCGCCGAGGCCGAAGCTTTCGGCATCCGCTACGAGATAAATCCACTGACGCGCGAGAACTATCGCGCGATTCTCGGCCCGAAGCTCGACCGTGGCGATTTCCTGATCAATCTGTCGGTCGACGTGGCAAGTTCCGCGCTGATCGAATTCTGCTGTGAAAAAGGTGCGCTCTACCTCGACTCGTGCATCGAGCCGTGGGCGGGCGGATATACCGACCAGTCCGTATCGGCTTCGCGCCGCTCGAACTACGGCCAGCGCGAGGAGGTCCTTGCCCTGCGCAAGCGGTTTCCGCAGGGCCCCACGGTCATTCCCACGCACGGCGTGAATCCGGGGCTGATTTCGCATTGGGTAAAACAGGCACTCGTCAATCTGGCCCGCGACATCCTCGGCCGCACGCGAATCCCGGCATCGAAGGCGGAATGGGCGCAGCTGGCGATGGAACTGGGCGTGAAGAGCATCCATTGCTCGGAGCGCGACACCCAGGTTGCGAGCCCGCGCAAGCGCCGCGGCGAGTTCGTCAACACCTGGTCGGTGGACGGTTTCATCGGTGAAGGCTCGCAGCCCTGCGAACTGGGGTGGGGCAGCCATGAAAAGTATTTTCCGCCGGATGGCCGTGAGCATGATTTTGGCTGCAAGGCGGCGATTTACCTGAATCGGCCGGGGGCTTCGGTGAAGGTCCGCACCTGGACGCCCAATGAAGGCATGTTTCATGGCCTGCTGATCACCCATGGCGAGGCGATATCCATTTCCGATTACCTGACGGTGCGTGAAGGCGACCAGGTGGTGTACCGGCCGACCTGCCACTACGCCTACCATCCCTGTGACGACACGGTGTTGTCGGTGCACGAACTTGCCGGCAGGAACTGGGTAGGCCAGGAACAGCGGCGCCTGTACCGGGACGAGATCACCGATGGCATGGATGAGCTCGGCGCGCTGCTGCTGGGGCACAAGAAAGGTGCGTATTGGTACGGATCGCAATTGTCGATCCACGAGGCGCGGAAGCTCGCACCGTACAGCAATGCCACCGGCCTGCAGGTGGCCGCCGGGGTGCTCGGCGGGGTGGTGTGGGCGATGGAACATCCGCAGGTCGGCATCATTGATCCGGACGACATGGATTTCCGGCGGGTGCTCGAGATTGCGAATCCCTATCTGGGCAAGATCGTCGGCGAGTACTCGGACTGGACGCCGCTGCAGGGCCGCAATCATCCGTTTCCGGAAGATCTTGATACCGCGGATCCCTGGCAGTTCAAGAATATCCGCGTCACCTAGAAGCTGCCGCCGCCTGCTGCCCCGAATGCCGATGGAAGCGCAGGATCCTCCCGCGAAGTCCCATGCGCCGCTGGCCGAACCGTCTGCCTGGGTGCGCCGCTGGGCACCGCTGGTGCGTGCCGGTGGTCCGGTGCTGGATGTGGCCTGCGGCAGCGGTCGCCACGCGCTGCTTTTTGCGGCGCTCGGCCATCCCGTTGATGCGGTGGACCGCGATCCGGTGGCAATCGCGGCGCTGGCAGCGCAGGTCGGCATCCGTGCGCTTTGTGCCGACATCGAGGGCGGGCCCTGGCCTTATGCCGGGCGTCAATATGCCGGCGTGGTGGTCACCAACTACCTGCATCGGCCGCTGTTTCCGCTATTGATGGCGGCGCTGGAGCCGGGCGGGGTGCTGATTTATGAGACATTCGCACAGGGCAACGCGGCCTATGGCCGTCCTGCAAACCCGGATTTTCTGCTGCAGCGCGGCGAGTTGCTGCGGGCCGTTGGGGATGCCCAAGTGGTCGCGTTTGAAGATCTATATGTGGATCAGCCCAAGCCGGCCGTCGTTCAGCGCATCTGCGCTGTGGTCGCGGACCGGGCAATCCGCGAAAATCCTTTTTAATTCATGGCGCTTTCGCGCCGCAACAAGACCTGGTCGAAATTGACCGGGGTGACCGCACCCGGTAAAATTCAACGGTTTACTCAAGCCGGGCTGGAAATGCGGGTCAAGTTTGTTGCGGGCAACTGGAAAATGAATGGCAACCGGGCCTCGAATGAGGCCTTGTTGCAGGTTCTGGTGCCGGCTTTGGCGGAAATTTCCGGCATGGAAAGCGCGGTTTGTCCGCCCCATGTTTATCTTGGGCAGGTACAGCAGCTGTTGCTCGGCTCAACGACGGCGCTGGGCGGTCAGGACTTGTGCCAGTACGGGAACGGCGCCTACACCGGCGGTATTTCGGCGGCGATGCTCAGGGATTGCGGCTGCAGTCATGTGATTGTCGGGCACTCGGAACGTCGCACGGTGTTTGGCGAGACGGACGGACTGGTGGCGGAGAAGTTTGTGGTGGCGCAGCAGGCCGGATTGACGCCGATACTGTGCGTCGGTGAAACACTGGCCGAGCGTGACGGCGGGTCGACCGAGCAGGTGGTTGCAAGGCAGTTGCAGGCGGTGCTCCGGCGCGCCGGTGTCGCAGCGTTGCGCAACGCAGTGATTGCCTACGAACCGGTTTGGGCAATCGGCACGGGCAAGACTGCGACGCCGGAAGAGGCGCAGGGGGTGCATGCGTTCATTCGCAGCCGCCTGGCGGATACGGATCGCGCAGTGGCAGATGACGTGCGTATTGTTTACGGTGGCAGCGTGAAG
>Ga0105107_10000905_pt1 | contig 19401 bp, 16 predicted proteins | sample PPLLaktember2015_6_FD_79335 | JGI IMG/M metagenome (GOLD analysis project Ga0105107, IMG submission 79335) | Freshwater sediment microbial communities from Prairie Pothole Lake near Jamestown, North Dakota, USA - PPLs Lake P8 Core (1) Depth... | ecosystem: Environmental > Aquatic > Freshwater >... | reverse complement strand
TGGACGCGACGGTCGGCCATACGGCTGGATATTGCCGAAATTGACAGTGCGGCGAACGGCACACCGCTCTGGTTGCGCAGCACCTGGCCGAGCGACCGTACGCCCGCCAGCGTCGGCGTTTCGCGTACGGCGTAGCCGAGTTTCTGCGCTTTTCGCGCCTGCGACAGCAATGTCGTGCCGTTCAGACCATGCTCCGCCAGCCGCGGCTCGTTGCTGGTGATGATGCTGCGGAATTCCTCTTCGGGCAATGCGGCCAGTATGGCGAGGCTGCCGGTGCCTACGCCCAGCGGCCGGCGCACGCCGACTTCCAGCGTGAACGTTTTGATCGGAAATGTGCCTTCCCGGCGGTCAATGCAGACAGCGTCGAGCCCGCTGCGCTGGGTCAGGAATACCGTGTCGCCCGTGGCTTCGGCGATGCGGGTCATTGCCGGGTGGCAGATTTCGCGCAAATTGAAACGCGGTGCAGCGGTAAGCCCCAGTTCAAAGGCCATCGGGCCGAGGAAGTAACGATGCGTTTCGGAGTCCTGCTGCACCATGCCCTCGTAGGCCAGGCACTTCAGCATGCGGTGTACGGTCGGCCGCTGCAGATTCGTGCGTGTGGCCAGATCGAGCAACCGCGAGCCGGAACGGTTGTGCGCGGCGATTTCGCGCAGCAGCAGCAGTGCGCGCTCGATGCTTTGGGTGCCGCTCAGCCGGCCCTGATTGTCTTCGCCGGAAATTTTCGCAATAGCCATAAGGTTGTCCGAGGGTAGTCCGAATCGTGAGACTGAGGAGGAGGGATTATGCCATCGTGTCCGTCCTAGCGGAATAGCCCGTCCTGTGCTATCTTTTTACAGATCATTTTTCATTCATAACTCTGTTTTGTCCAGATGCCGGACCGCGGCCCAAGCTTGCCGCCGGCGCCCGTAACGCACCCAACACGCCCTCAAACCTGCCCACGCCCCCTTACGGCAGCCTGCGCGGCTGCCGTTGCCATCACAGGAGCACTTTCATGACCGGTTCATCAAACTCAGGCATTACCCGGCAGTCGGCCGGCGCGCAGTTCCGCGCTGCCCTGGCCGCCGAAAAGCCGCTGCAAATCGTCGGTGCGATCAATGCCTATCATGCCCGCCTCGCCGAGCGCAGCGGGTTCAAGGCGATTTACCTGTCCGGCGGCGGTGTCGCCGCAGGTTCGCTGGGCGTGCCCGACCTCGCAATCAGCACGCTGGACGATGTGCTGACCGATGTCCGCCGCATTACCGATGCCTGCAGTCTGCCGCTGCTGGTGGACGTCGACACCGGCTTCGGCGGCGCGTTCAACATTGCGCGTACCGTGAAATCGCTGATCAAGTTCGGGGCGGCGGCGATGCATATCGAAGATCAGGTCATGCAGAAGCGCTGTGGCCATCGTCCGAACAAGGAGATCGTCAGCAAGGACGAAATGGTGGATCGCATCAAGGCTTCTGCGGACGCCAAGACCGACGCCAATTTCGTCATCATCGCCCGCACCGATTCGCTGGCCGTGGAAGGGCTGGATGCCGCCATTGAGCGCGCGGTGGCCTGCGTCGAAGCCGGCGCCGACATGATTTTCCCGGAAGCGATTACCGAACTGTCGATGTACAAAAAGTTTGCCGACGCGGTAAAAGTGCCGATCCTTGCGAACATCACCGAGTTCGGCAAAACGCCGCTGTTCACGACGCAGGAGCTTGCCGGCGCTAACGTGGCGATGGCCCTGTATCCGCTGTCGGCGTGGCGTGCGGCGAATGCTGCTGCACTGCAGGTCTACCAGAGCATCCGCAAGGAAGGGCACCAGAAAAATGTGGTCGACCTGATGCAGTCGCGTGACGACCTGTACGATTATCTCGATTACCACGCCTATGAGCAGAAGCTCGACGCCCTGTTCAAGCGTGACAAGTAACTGACCATCGCTGTCGCGGGGAGGGGTGTGGTCATGACGTGCTTATTGCTGACAGGTTTGTTGCGCATGAGCAATTCCCGATAGAAAAACCCGGTTGCAACCATGATTGAAGTCAATGAGCGCATCGATGTGCCTTCGTCCTCCCGGGAAGTATGGAAGGTCCTTTCCGATCCTCACGCTGTGGTTGAGTGTGTTCCCGGTGCATCATTGGGTGAGTTGCAGGAGGACGGGTATTACGATGCGGGGTTGCTGGTGAAATTTGGTCCGGCAAAGATCACATTCAATGCGCGTTTCATGCTTGAGCTCGATGAGCCTGCGCTGTCGGGGGCCGTCACTTCGCGCGGCAAGGACAATCAGGGCGGTACGCGTATTCATGCGACCATGAATTTCAGGGTTGTCGATCAAGAGGGGGGCGCGGGCTCTTCGATCCTGATTGATTCCAATGTCGAGGTCAGCGGCAGGCTTTCTTCGGTTGTTGAATCCGGCGCATCCCTGGTCGTGGGGCGGATGACCAGGGAGTTCACCGAGCGTCTTGTTGCGCGCCTGGCGGCGGGCTCTGCCGGGTAATGGCAGGTTTGCTGGCGGCCGCACTACAGTGCGCAGGCAGGATTGCGGCTCGGTTAAGCAGAGCCTGGATGGAATTCGGGCTTGGGATGAAATGGCACTGAATTATGGCGGCGCACGTGAGGGCATGTCTGCTCATTGCGCCGCTTTGCAAATTGGCATTTCTTTGAATTATTGAAGGAGAGAGGAAGTCATGAAGGTCTATCAAAGGATGGCGCGGGCGTTCAAAGCGGAAGGCGTGACTGCAACCTTCGGCATGATGGGTGACGGCAACATGTACTGGCTGCACGAGCTGCACAAGCTCGGTGGCGTCAAGGTGCATGAGGTGCGCCACGAAGGCGCGGGTCTGGGCATGGCCGATGGTTGGGCGCGCACCACACAAAAAGTGGGTGTTGCCACAGCGACTTGCGGTCCCGGCACAACGCAGCTGGCGACTGCATTGGTAACGGCCGCCCGGGCAGCGTCCCCGCTGGTCGCTTTTTGCGGCGAGTTTCCCACCAATGACGATGAATACACGCAGCGCCTGGACCAGTCGATCTTTGCCACGGCGTGCGAGGCCGGGTTTGTGCGCCTCGGTTCCGCGGATGCCGCAGACGATGTCGTACGTAAGGCTTTCTACCTCGCCAAGACCCAAAGGCGTCCCATCCTGCTCAGCGTCCCCATGGATCTCCAGCAGAAGGAATGGGACGACGATGAGCCCTATAAACCTTCCGCGACACTGTTTACCCCCGGCGTAGTGTATCCCGATCAACAGGCGCTGGAGCGCGCAGCCGACCTCATCGCAAAAAGCAAGAAGCCGGTCATCATTGTCGGCCGGGGCGCACAATGGTCCGGTGCCGGTGAAGCCGTATTAAAGCTTGGCGAGCGGGTTGGCGCGATTATCGCGACTACCCTGTTGGCCAAGACTTTTCTTAACGAGTGCGAATATCACGCCGGCATTTCCGGTTTGTATGCTACGCGTGGCGCATTGGGCCTGTTGCAGGATGCCGACTGCGTTATCGGCATTGGCGCCAGCCTGAATCGGTACACGACCGAGCACGGCTATCTCTATGCCAATGCCCGTTATGTGCAGATCGACAGCAAGCCGCATGTCATCATGAGCGGCGTGCGGGCTGCCGACTGCTATCTGCAGGCGGATGCGAAAGTCGGGGCGGAAGCGCTCGAAAAACTGCTCGCTGGCCGCAGTTTCAAATCGGTTGGTTATCGTACGCCCGACGTGAAATCAAGGCTGGTCCGCCATTGGGGCGATACCACGGAATTTCCGCTTGATCCGGACACGGTCGATCCGCGCGAGGTTTGCCTGTTACTGGATGAAATCATGCCGCCGCATGTCGGCATGTTGTCAGGCAGCGGCATGGCCTCCGGCATTTCCAACATGATGATGGTGAAGCGCCGGACTTTGATGCAGGGCGGGCATTTCTTTGGCTGTATTGGACAAATGCTGCCGGCGGCGATGGGTGCCGTGGCGGCGACCGGTCAGCCGGCCATGCTGCTCGAAGGTGACGCCAGCGTCATGATGCACCTGGCGGAGTTCGAGACGGCGGTTCGTTACAACATGCCATTGCTTGTTGTCGTCATGAACAACCAAGCGTTGGGCGCTGAATATTACAAACTCGATGTCAAAAAAATGGATGTGAATACGGCGGTCGTTAACACCCCTGACTTGGGCAAGGTGGCGGTGGCGATGGGGGGCAAGGGTGCAATCGTCCACCACATGGATGATCTTGCCAAGGCGGCGAAGGAATGGGTGGCCAATCCCGGGCCGATGATCATCGATGTGCGCATTTCACGCACGATCATGAGCGTTCCCTACCGCCGCATTCATTACGGTCGCGACGACTAGCCCGTCTGCCGGGGCCCGCGCCGGATCGAGAGAACCGGCGCGGGCGTTTTTCGACAATCGGCTGCGTTACGTGCGCGACATGAAAAAATGGCAATGCATACTTTGCGGTTTCATTTATGACGAAGTCGCGGGCCTGCCCGACGAAGGCATTGCGCCCGGCACCCGCTGGGAGGCGGTGTCGGCGGACTGGACTTGTCCGCATTGCGCGGCGACCAAGGCGGACTTTGACATGATCGCCATCGTCTCCTGACCGGGACGGATCCGGCCCCGGTTTTTGCCCGGACCGCGGCGGTTTCACGGCTGGCGACGGTGGCGGTAAGGGGTTAAAATACAAAGCCTTTTTCCGGGATACGCCGTCGCGCCCATGCCGCTTTTTGCCGTTGGACTAAACCACCAGACCGCACCGCTGGACGTGCGCGAACAGGTGGTTTTTCAGGCCGAACAGCTGCCCCAGGCTTTGCGCGACCTGGTCGACCGTCAACCGGTTACGGAGGCGGCGATCATCTCGACCTGCAACCGCACCGAGCTCTACTGTTCGACGTCCGAGCCGCGCATTGCGGTGGACTGGCTGGCCGGCTACCATCGCCTGAAGCCGGCGCAGATTGCACCCTATCTCTACGAGTTGCCGCAGGATCGGGCCGTCAAGCACGCGTTTCGCGTGGCCAGCGGCCTGGACTCGATGGTGCTTGGCGAACCGCAGATCCTCGGCCAGTTCAAAAGTGCGGTGCGCTCCGCCGAAACGGCCGGCACGCTGGGCTGGCTGCTCAACAAGCTGTTTCAGCGCACGTTTTCGGTGGCAAAAACGGTGCGCAGCGAAACCGACATCGGCGCCAGTACGGTGTCGATGGCGGCCGCCGCGGTACGGATGGCCGAGCGCATTTATCCCAGCGTCGCCGCGCAGAGCATACTGTTCGTCGGTGCCGGCGAAATGGTCAACCTGGTGGCGACTCATTTTGCCGCGCACCATCCACGGCGCATGACCTTTGCCAACCGTACGCCGGCACGCGCCCAGCAACTGGCCGACCGGTTCTTCGGCCATGTCATTCCGCTGAACGATCTCGGTGCGCAGCTCCCGCTGTACGACATCGTTGTCTGCTGCACCGCGAGCCCGCTACCGATCATCGGCAAGGGACTGATGGAGAGTGCGCTGAAGGCGCGCAAGCATTTGCCGATGCTGATGTTCGACCTTGCCGTGCCGCGCGATATCGAGGCCGAAGTCGGCGAACTCGACGATGCGTTCCTGTATACCGTGGATGATCTCGGTCAGATTGCGCGTGAAGGACTGGATCAGCGCAGCAACGCCGTGGCGCAGGCCGAGGTCATCATCGAGAACCAGGTGTCGGATTTCATGCACTGGCTCGATAATCGCGAACTGGTACCGACCATCCGTGCACTGCGCGATACCGCGGAGCGCGCGCGTCGCCACGCGCTGGAGCGGGCACAGCGGCGTCTGGCGCATGGTGCCGATCCGCAGCAGGTGATGGAGGAACTGTCGCGCGCGCTGACCAACAAATTCATGCATCCGCCGTCACACGCGCTGAATCATGCGGCGCAGGATGAGCGCGATGAACTCGCTGCGATGATCACCCGGCTCTACCAGATCCGGCGGCCCGACTGACGCCGATTCCCGCAACGCGCCGCGCCAGCGGCCTGATCCCGCATTCATGAAACCCAGCATCGCTGCAAAACTCAACCAGCTGTCGATCCGTCTGGAAGAGATCAATCGGCTGCTCTCGGCCGAGAGCGTCACCGCCGACATGGACAACTACCGGCGGCTGACGCGCGAGCACGCCGAACTCGGACCCGTGGTCGAGCTCTACCGGCGCTACCGGGGCAGCGAGGCCGATCTGAAAACCGCGCAGGATATGGCCAATGACCCGGCAATGCGCGAATTTGCAGAAGTCGAAGTCACTGAAACCCGGGCGCGACTGGAAAGGCTGGAAACGGAGCTGCAGAAACTGCTGCTGCCGCGCGACCCCAACGATGAACGCAATATCTTCCTCGAGGTGCGTGCCGGCACCGGCGGCGACGAATCAGCGCTGTTCGCAGCGGAACTGTTTCGCATGTATGCGCGTTATGCCGAGCGCAAACGCTGGCAGGTCGAAGTGATATCGGAAAGTCCGTCGGATCTCGGCGGCTATCGCGAAATCATCGCCAGGATCATCGGCCAGGGTGCGTATTCGAAGCTGAAATTCGAATCCGGCGGCCACCGGGTGCAGCGTGTGCCGGTGACCGAGACCCAGGGTCGCGTCCATACTTCGGCGTGCACCGTGGCAGTGATGCCCGAGGCCGATGAGCTCGCCGAAGTGGTGCTCAATCCGGTGGAGCTGCGCATCGATACTTTTCGTGCCTCCGGCGCGGGCGGCCAGCACGTCAACAAAACCGATTCGGCCATTCGCATTACCCACCTGCCTACCGGTCTCGTCGTCGAATGTCAGGACGACCGCTCGCAGCACAAGAACAAGGCGCGCGCGCTGGCGGTGCTGGCGGCGCGGCTGCAGGACCGGCAGTTGCGTGAGCAGCAGTCAAAAACCGCGGCCACGCGCAAATCACTGATCGGCAGCGGCGACCGTTCCGAACGCATCCGCACCTACAATTTTCCACAGGGTCGGGTCACCGATCACCGCATCAACCTGACGCTGCACAGGATTGCGCAGATCATCGACGGCGACCTCGACGAACTGGTCGACGCGCTGGCCGCAGAGCATCAGGCCGAGCAGCTTGCCGAGCTGGCTGCCGCGCAGAACTGAATATAAGTAATTGTTTTTAATGATATTTTAAGTGGGTATGTCGACAATCGCGGCGGTGCTGGCGGAGGCCCAGTCCATCATCGGCCGACTGGAAGCCCGCGCGCTGCTGCGCCACGTCCTGCACTGTGATGAGGCGCGGCTGATTGCCCACGGTGATGACGATCTGGCCGCGCCGCACGCCGCGGCCTATGGTGCGCTGGTTGCGCGCCGTGCTGCCGGTGAGCCCGTGGCCTACCTGACCGGCAGTCGCGAATTTTATGGTCGCGCGTTTGTCGTCACGCCGGCGGTACTGATTCCGCGGCCGGAAACCGAATTGCTGGTGGAACTGGCGCTGCAACGCCTGCCGGAAAACGGCGGCTGCGTGCTTGATCTGGGTGCAGGCAGCGGCTGCATCGGTGTCACCATTGCCGCCGAGCGGCCGCAAGTCCGGGTGACACTGGTCGATGCTTCCGCCGATGCGCTGGACGTCGCTCGTGAGAACGCGCATCGTTTTGCCGCGACGAACACCACCGTGCTGTGCAGCGACTGGTATGCCGCGCTCGGCGATGCCCGTTATGACCTGATCGTCGCCAATCCGCCGTATGTGGCGGCGGGCGATGTGCATCTGACGCGGGGCGATTTGCGCTTCGAACCGCATTCGGCACTGGTGGCCGGTGTCGACGGGTTGGCTGACATCAGACGCATCGTCGCCGGCGCGCCGGAGCATCTGGTGCCCGGCGGCTGGCTGATGTGCGAGCATGGCCATGATCAAGCGGACGCCTGCGCGGCATTGCTGCGGCAGGCGGGGTTCGGCGAGGTGTTTGCCGCGCGCGATCTCGCCGGCATCCGCCGCGTCAGTGGCGGAGGGGCGCCGACGCGCTGAAGTTGCCGGCACTACAGGGACAGGGGACAGGGATGGCGAGAGGTTGCGCATGACTGATGACTCAACGGCCGCGGCGAACAGGCAAGCGCGCAACGCAAGGAAGGAGGCGTACCTGCGCGCAATCTATGATCGCTATACCGGGCAGTTCCGGGCGGCCGGGGATCAGCAGGCGCTGTCGGTCGCGCGCAGCGCGCATATCGCCATGGACGCCGTGCTGCAACGGGATCGGGCCAAAACCCCCGGCAGCGGCGGCATCCGGTGCGGCAAGGGGTGCAGCCATTGCTGCCATGAGGCCGTCGAGATCTGGCCGCAGGAGGCGGCGCTGCTGGTCGAGGCCGCGTGCGACGCCGGCACGGCGCTGGACCGCGCGCGCCTCGAACGCCAGAGCCGGTACACCGTCGATACCTGGCGGCAACAGCCGGCGGCCGACAAGGCTTGTGTGTTCCTGGGCGGCGACGGCGCGTGCACGGTGTATGAATCCCGGCCCAATGCCTGTCGCAAGCTGCTGGTGGTGACCGACCCGGCGTTATGCGATGCCGGGCAGCGCCAGCCGGACAGCGTCGGCCGCTGGTTCAGCTGGGAAGCCGAACTGATGGAGTCAGCCGCCCTGGAAATTTTCGGCGCCGCATTGATGCCGGGGTCGTTGCTGGCCGCTTTGCAGCAGAGGACATCCGGGGCGCAGGGGATGCCCGCGCCGAATTTTTCGGGACCCAGCGACGCGGAACCGTAACCTGCTGCGCAAGCGACGGCTTTCCCGGCGCAGCGTTTCGGCGTGTGGTGCGGCGTTCTGCAGTCACCGCTGTCTTGACCCCGCCGCGGCGCCTCGCTAAACTCCATACCCGATAAGTTTGGTCAAGTTTAGGAGCCATTGCCATGTCTGCGCAGGAAACCATCAAGAATCAAGTCACCAGCCACAAAGTCGTGCTTTATATGAAGGGCTCGCCGGATTTTCCGCAGTGCGGTTTTTCCGCGAACGCGGTCAAAATTCTGCAGGCCTGTGGCGTCCACGACATGTTCACCGTCAACGTGCTGGAAGACCCGGAAATCCGCCAGGGCATCAAGCAGTACGCCAACTGGCCGACGATTCCGCAGCTGTATGTGAACGGCGAGTTTGTCGGCGGCTCGGACATCGTGACCGAGCTCTACCAGAGCGGGGAATTGCAGAAAATGCTGCAATCCTGAAGCGCAGGCATCAATGAAAAAAGCCGGCGGATGCCGGCTTTTTTATGCGGCAGCGTAGCGGTAGGCCACCTGCGCCAGCAGCACGCCGGCCATGGCCATCAACATGCGGCGCATCCAGATCCGGTAGGTCGGGCCGTCGATGCGGCTACGCACCCGAGTACCGAACAGGCTGGCGACGGTGGCGATGATGGCCAGCGGCAGCGTCACCAGCCAGTGCGCCGGAGTACCGATACCGCTGGCGGCCAGCGTCGCGAACTGGGTCGCCTTGCCGACGAAGAATGAAATGTTCATCGCCGGCACCAGCAGCAAGGGTTGCAGTCCGATCCCGAGGTAATAGATGATCAGCGGTGGCGCGGCGATGTTGGCGGTGCTTTCGCTGAGGCCGCCCAGAAATCCGAACGTGACCCCGAACGCCTTGTCATGCCGCCGCATGATGGGCCATTGTGCGAGGCCCAGCCGCTCCAGATTCAGATAAAACAGGATGACGCCCGCCAGCAGCAGCGCATAAGGGAATCCCGGATACAGCACGAACAGGCGCGCGCCCGCTGCCGCACCGGCCAAGGACACGAATGGCATCCACCAGAACCGGCGGAGGATTTTGCCGAACCCGGGGCTGCGCAGGATGCTGACGAGTACCGTCGCAATGCAGGGGATCAGCACCATCACCACGGCGAACTGCATGTTGGTGGCCGCAGCGATCAGTGGTGTGGCGATCATCGGAAAGCCCAGCCCGAGCGCGCCCTGTACCCAGCCGGCCACGGCAATGACCACGGCCACGTACACGACGACCCAGGGCGACAGGGATTCGAGGCCGGTCACGGGATAACAGATCAGGTCCGCGCGCGATTGAGCGCGAGCGCAACCACGTCGGCGATGTGCAGGGCGTTGCGGTCCGAGAGCTGTGCAATCTGTTCGCGGCAGCTGTAACCGCTGGCGACGATCATCGTGTGCTCATCCGCAGCCCGGACGGCCGGCAGCAACGCCGCTTCGCCCGCCTTCAGCGAAACATCATAGTGCCGGGGATTGAAACCGAACGCGCCGGCCATGCCGCAGCAGCCGGTCTCGACACTGTGGGCGCGGATACCGAGGCGCTTGAGCAGCGCCATTTCTGCTGCCATGCCGAACACCGACTTCTGGTGGCAATGGCCATGCACCAGCGCATCGCCGCCCAGTTGCGGGGCATCCCAGTCGGCGATGTCCATCAGAAAATCGCTGAACAGACGCACCTGCGCGCTCAGTCGCTGTGCCAGTTTGTCATCGGGGAAAAAATTCAGCAGTTCGTCGCGGAACACCGACAGGCAGGCCGGTTCCAGTCCGACGACGGGCACCCCGGCGCGAATATCGTCCTGCAGTGCATCGAGGATCTCGCGCAGATGGCTGCGCGCGGCGTCGAGCATGCCGAAGTCGTACAGCGGCCGGCCGCAGCACAGGTGTTTTTGCGGGATGGTCACTTGGAATCCCAGTGCTTCCAGCACTTCCACCGCTGCTGCCGCCGACCCTGGCTGGAAATGGTTGTTGAAGGTGTCGGCCCAGAGGATGATCCTGCCGCGCGTGCCGGCGCTGGGGGCGGCCTTGCGGCGGCGCAGGAACCATTGGCGGAAAGTGCGTCGCGCAAACTTCGGAATGGTGCGCTGGCGGGCGATGCCGCCAGCGAATTTCAGCAGCATCGACAGTCCCGGCGTATGGGTGAGCAGGTTCACGAGGCGCGGCGCCAGCGATGCCGTGCGCGCCCACCGGCTGATCAGGCCCATGGTGTAGGCCTGCCGCGGGCGCAACCGGCCGCGATAATGATGATGCAGAAACTCGGCCTTGTACGTGGCCATATCGGTGTGCGTCGGGCACTCGCTCCGGCAACCCTTGCAGGCGAGGCACAGGTCCAGCGCCTCGCGCACTTCTGCACTTTGCCAGCGGTCGTGGATGATCTCGCCGCGCAGCATCTCTGACAGCAAGCGCGCGCGGCCGCGCGTCGAATGGCGCTCTTCGCGGGTTGCCCGGTAACTCGGGCACATCACGCCGCCGCTATGCGATCGGCATTTACCCATACCGACACAGCGCTCGACCGCGCGGCTGAAGCCATTGCCTTCGCGACTGGCAAACGTGAACTGCGTCGCCGGGCGCAGCGGCCGGTAGTCGGGACCGTATTTGAGGTTCTCGTCGGCGCGATAGGGGTCGATGACCTTGCCCGGGTTCATCCGGTTGTCCGGATCCCAGATCGCCTTGAATTCGCGGAAGGCCTGCATCAGCTCTTCGCCGTACATCACCGGCAGGAACTCAGCCTTGGCCTGGCCGTCGCCGTGCTCACCCGACAACGACCCGCCGTATTTGACGACGAGTTCGGCCGCGGCGCGCAGGAAACTGCGCCAGGTTCTGATGCCGTCAGCGGTGCGCGTGTCGAAGGTGATGCGGGCGTGTATGCAGCCGTCGCCGAAGTGACCATACAGCGATGTTTCATAACCGTGGCGATCGACCAGCGCCTGGAATTCCCGCAGGTAATCGCCAAGGCGCAGTGGATCGACGGCCGCATCTTCCCAGCCGACCACCGGGTCGGGCTGATCGGGATGGATGGCCAGCGCAGATGCGGAGGCGGCCGTTTCGCGGATGGTCCAGATCCGCTCGCACAGCGCGGGGTCGGTAATCAGCCAGTTTGACGGATGCACCGACCCGGGCATCGCCGGTTTGCCGGCGTAGTATTCAATCAGCGCCGTCGCCTGCGCGCTGGCGGCGGCCAGATTTGCGGCGCCAAACTCGATCATGATCCAGGCATTGCCCGGCGGCAGCAGCGCGATGTCGTCGCCACGCAGGCCGCGCTCGCGCAGGCCGCCGATGATGCGTTCATCGAGTCCTTCGGTGGCGATCGGGCGGAACGGCAGGATTTCCGGTACTGCATCGCCGGCGGCATAGATGTCGGGGAAGCCCAGCACCAGGATCACCCGCGACTGCGGACTGTGCACCAGCCGGGTCTTCGCTTCCAGCGTGATCACGCAGCTGCCCTCGGTGCCGACCAGTGCCCGCGCGACATTGAAGCCGTTTTCCGGCAACAGCTGGTCGAGGTTGTAACCCGAGACGCGGCGTTTGATTTTCGGAAAGCGCGAACGGATCAGGTCGGCATATCTGTCGCGCAACGCACGCAACCGTCCGTAAATCTCGCCGCGGCGGCCGCCGGCGCGGATGATGCGCACCAGTTCGTCTTCGCTGGTCGGGCCGACGGTCAGGCGCAGTCCGTCGTAGGTGATGATGTCGAGGGTTTCGACGTTATCGACGGTCTTGCCGGCCATCACCGAGTGCGCGCCGCAGGAATTGTTGCCGATCATGCCGCCCAGCGTGCAGCGGCTGTGCGTCGCCGGGTCCGGGCCGAAGGTCAGCGCATGCTGTTCCGCGGCGTCGCGCAGCGTGTCGCAGACTGCGCCGGGTTCGACTCGTGCGGTCATCGCCTGCGCATCGATCTCGAGCACGCGATTCAGATATTTGGAGGTGTCAATGACCACCGCAACATTGACGCACTGGCCGTTCTGCGAGGTGCCCCCGCCGCGGGGCAGGATGGGTACGCCGTGTTCGCGGCAGATGTCCAGGGTTTCGACAATGTCCTCGACCGTACGGGGAATGACCACGCCGACGGGGATCTGCCGATAGTTCGACGCGTCGGCCGAGTAAACCGCCCGCGTTCCGCGATCAAAACGCACTTCGCCGGCAATGCGGCGGGTCAGTTGATCGGCCAATGCCGCAACATCGGCGGTGGCCAGTGACCGGTGGCCATCAGCGGTGGCGTTCAAGTTGACTCCGGTTTGCGAATGGCAGGACGGCGGCGGGGAAACGGCATCGCAGTGATTGTAGCGTGACTGGCGCGTCACGATAAAAGTGTCGGCAAAACAAGGGGTTGCGTTAATTTCGGCGCGACAGGAAAGTCAAAATAATCGAATAAAAACAAGGCATTACCATCCTTTGTGCAAGCGTTTACACGAGCCGACTGTGCAGCGTATCATGCGTGCTCGCCGGCTGGATTGCCAATCGGCGGTACAAGGTTTTCAATGTCGCTGCGGTTGCGCGCCCGCGTGGCGCTGCACGCCTTACTCCGGAGGGAAGTTCCCATGAATACCATGGCAGATACCAAGAACATCGCTAAAGCTTCGGCTGCGAGCGGCAAAGTGCGGATGACGCCGTCAGAGGCCTTTGTCGAAACGCTGGTTGCGCAGGGCGTCAAGGACACATTCGGCATTGTCGGCTCCGCATACATGGATGCGCATGACCTGTTTCCGCTCGCCGGCATCCGTTTCCTGTCGGTGGCGCACGAGCAGAACGCGGCCCACATGGCCGATGGTTATTCGCGGGTGACCGGCAAACACGGCGTGTGCATTGCCCAGAACGGTCCCGGCATCACCAATTTCGTTACCGGCATTGCCGCGGCATACTGGGCACATTCGCCGGTGGTCTGCGTGACGCCGGAATCGGGCAGCCTGTCGATGGGATTGGGCGGTTTCCAGGAAACCGAGCAGATGCCGATTTTCTCGAAAATCACCAAGTGGCAGATACATGTCAACTCGCCGCTGCGGATTGCCGAGCTCACCGGCCGTGCCTTCGACATTGCAATGGCCGAGCGCGGCCCGGTGCAGATCAATATCCCGCGCGACTATTTTTACGGCGAAGGTGACTACGACATTCCGCAGCCGCACAAGCTGGAGCGTGCCGCCGGCGGGCCGGAGTCGCTGGATGCTGCCGCACGCATGCTGGCCAAGGCCAAGTTCCCGGTGATCCTTTCCGGCGGCGGCGTGATCATGTCTGGCGGCATCAAGGAGTGCGCCGCGCTGGCCGAGTATCTGACTGCACCGGTAGTGAACTCCTATTTGCACAACGATTCCTTCCCCGCGAGCCACCCGTTGTGCTGCGGCCCGCTGGGTTATCAGGGCTCCAAGGCGGCGATGAAGCTGATCGCCAGGGCCGATGTGGTGCTGGCGCTGGGCTCGCGGCTGGGCCCGTTCGGCACGCTGCCGCAGCACGGCCTGGACTACTGGCCGAAAAACGCCAAGATCATCCAGGTCGACGCCGATTCGCGGATGCTCGGCCTGGTCAAGAAGACCACGGTCGGCATCTGCGGCGACGCCAAACTCGCCGCCATGGCGCTGCTCGAGCGCGTCAAGGCCATCGCCAAGCTGGCGCCCAACAAGGCGCGACTGGCGGAAGTGCAAAAGGAAAAGAAAGCCTGGGCCGACGAGCTCGACAAGTGGCCTTCGCCCAATACCAAGACGCGCATCGGGCCGCGACAGGCACTGGCGGCGCTGGCGCGCGCGATGCCGAAGAACGCGATGGTTTCCACCGATATCGGCAACGTCTGCTCGGTATCGAACAGCTACCTGCATTTCGAGCAGGCGCCGTCGTTCCTCGCGGCGATGAGCTTCGGCAACTGCGGTTACGCGTTTCCCGCAGCGATGGGCGCCAAGGTTGGCCGCCCCGATCGCCCGGCGATCGCCTACGTCGGCGACGGTGCATGGGGCATGAGCCTCAATGAAGTGATGACCTGCGTGCGCGAGAAGATTCCGGCAATCGCGGTGGTGTTCAACAACGGCCAGTGGGGCGCGGAAAAGAAAAACCAGATCGATTATTTCGAGAACCGCTTCCTCGGTACCAACCTGCAGAATCCGAATTTTGCCGATGTCGCCGAAGCGATGGGGGCGCAGGGGCTGACGGTCGAGCATGTCGATGAGGTGGGTGATGCGTTGCGCGCGGCGGTGCGTTCCAACAAGCCGACGGTGATCAACATGATGTTGACACAGGAGCTCGGTGATCCGTTCCGGCGCGATGCGTTCCGTCAGCCGCAGCGCCTGTTGCCCAAGTACCGCAAGTACAGCGCGAAGCAGTACCGTTAAACCCCACAGTCCGCCACGAAGAAAGCCGGCGCGAGCCGGCTTTCTTTTCCGATGAAAACCCGATCAACCAAGGCGGCCCGGCTGGCCGATGTGGCACGGCTGGCCAAGGTATCGACAGCGACGGTGTCACGGGCGCTGACGCTGCCGCACAAGGTCAAGGCGCGTACGCTGGAGCGCGTGCAGCATGCGGCCAGCACGCTGGGCTATGTCGCACACGGTGCGGCGCGCGCGCTCGCATCACGGCGCACCCAGACCATCGGTGCTGTGGTGCCGACCCTGAACAACGCCATTTTCGCCAACACCATACACGCCCTGCAGCGCACGCTCGATGCTGCCGGATACGTGCTGCTGCTGGCGAGCCACGAGTTCGACGCGGACATCGAGGCACGGGTAACGCGCACGCTGATCGAGCGCGGGGTCGACGGGTTGGTATTGCTGGGCACGACGCATCATCCCGACATTTACCGGATGATCGAGGCGCATGCCGTACCGTATGTGTTGACGTGGGCATTTGACGAAAGCGGCGACCATCCCTGCGTCGGTTTCGACAATCGCGCTGCTGCAGTACGCATCACCAACTATCTGCTCGATCTCGGGCATCGCCGGTTCGCGATGATTTCAGGAATTACTGCCCACAACGAGCGCGCGCAGGAGCGCCTCGCCGGCGTGCGTGCGGCACTGGCGGCGCGCGGCATTGCGCTGCCTGCGGAGCGGGTTGTCGAAAAACCGTACACCCATACCGGTGGCCGGGAGGGGCTGCGCGAGGTGCTGACGGCGCAACAGCGGCCGACTGCGGTGATCTGCGGCAACGACGTGCTCGCCATCGGTGCGATCGCCGAATGCCATGTGCAGGGACTGGCGGTGCCAGCGGACGTGTCGATCACCGGGTTCGACGACATGGAGATCGCCGCGCTGATGACGCCCGCGCTGACTACCGTGCGCTTTCCGACCACGGATCTGGGCGTCTATGCCGCCAACCACCTGCTGCTGCGGCTGGAGGGCAAGGCAGTCGATCTGCGCTGCAAGCTGCCGACGGAACTGGTGGTGCGTGAAAGCGCAGCAGCGCCGGGCGCGCCTTAGCGCGGGGCTCAGGCCAGTGCTTTGCGCGCTTTGACGATCGCTGCCTTGACGCGTGCCGGCGCAGTGCCGCCGATGTGGCTGCGGCTTTTCATCGAGCCCTCCAGTGTCAGCGCTTCGAATACATCCGCGCCGACCAAGGGCGAGAACTGGCGCAGGTCTTCCAGCGACATCTCCGAAAGGTCGCAGCCGCGGGTTTCGGCCTGGCGCACCGCCAGCGCGACGGCCTCGTGGGCTTCGCGGAACGGCAGGCCCTTTTTGACCAGATAGTCGGCCAGATCCGTTGCCGTGGCATAACCTTCCAGTGCGGCAGTGCGCATTTTCCCGGCGTTGACGGTGATGCCGCCGACCATGCCGGCAAATACCGCCAGGCTCATCATCAGCGTGTCGACGGTATCGAGCAGCGGTTCCTTGTCTTCCTGATTGTCCTTGTTGTACGCGAGCGGCTGCGCCTTCATCAGCGTCAGCAGCGCGACCAGGTGGCCGTTGACGCGACCGGTTTTGCCGCGCACCAGTTCGGCGACATCGGGATTCTTTTTCTGCGGCATGATCGACGAGCCGGTGCAGTAGCGGTCGGCGATGTCGATGAAACCGAACCGCGGGCTCATCCACAGGATCAGTTCTTCGCTGAACCGCGACAGGTGGGTCATCGTCAGCGCTGCGACGGCGACGAATTCAATTGCAAAATCGCGATCGGATACCGCGTCCAGCGAATTTTCACAGACGCCGTCGAACCCCAGTTCCTTGGCCACCATCTGCCGGTCGATCGGGAACGATGTGCCGGCCAGCGCGGCGGCGCCGAGCGGTAGCCGGTTGACGCGTTTGCGGCAGTCGGCAAAGCGCTGCGCATCGCGAGACAGCATTTCGAAGTAGGCGAGCAGGTGATGCGCAAACGACACGGGTTGTGCAACCTGCAGGTGGGTGAAGCCGGGCATCACCGTATCGGTATGCTTCTCGGCGAGGTCGAGCAGTGCTCGCTGCAGCCCCTTGAGCAGTGTCTGCAAATGGTCGATTGCTGCGCGCAGGTATAGCCGCACGTCGGTGGCAACCTGGTCGTTGCGCGAACGACCGGTGTGCAGCCGCTTGCCGGCATCACCGACCAGATCGGTCAGCCGGCGTTCGATATTGAGATGCACGTCTTCCAGGTCGACGGACCAGGGAAACGTGCCGGCGCGAACCTCGTCACCGATCACGGCCAGCCCTTTTTCAATGGCCTCGAGATCGGCTGCAGACAGGATGCCGACGGCATGCAGCATGCGCGCATGGGCCACCGAACCCTGGATGTCGAACTCGGCCAGCCGCTGGTCGAATCCCACTGAAGCCGTGAAGCGCTTGACCAGCTCGTCAACGGGTTCGCTGAAGCGTCCCGACCAGGCCTTGGCAGCGCCCGACTTCGCGCCGCTTCCCGTTTTGTCTTTTGCTGTCATGAACTTGCGTGGGCTTTGCTAGAATGATTCCGCTATGGCGCGGAGTATAAATCATAATGCCAATACCGGTGCCCTGCCGGACTTCCGCAATTTCGGAATTCTGCTGCGCATACTGCTGATCGTGAACGGCGTGGCATTGCTTGCGTCGCTGCTGCAGGTGACGGTGATACGTGCGTTACCAGCGCAATTTACCGAGAACGCCGCGCTGGTCGAGCCGCTGCTGATCCTCAGTTTGCTGCTGCTTGCGGCCGGCAGCGGCGTGCTGCGTCGCCTGCCTTATGCGATCGGAATTGCTGCGGTACTGGCGATCGAGCTCGCACTGACGGTTGCGCTGCATTTCGCCACACGGGAGCTGTTCTTTGTCGAAGCGCATTCGCTGCCGCGCTGGCTGTTCATCGTCGCGCTGATTACCGGGATGCTGCTGGTCTATTTCGACCTGCGCGGGCGCGCGCTGTCGCCGGCGCTGGCTGAGGCAAGGCTGCAGGCACTGCAGGCGCGCATCCGGCCGCACTTCCTGTTCAACAGCATCAACGCCGTGCTGTCGCTGGTGCGCCAGGAGCCGCGGCGTGCCGAGACGGCGCTCGAAGACCTGGCGGGGCTGTTCCGCGCATTGATGGCGGACAATCGCGAACTGACGCCGATTTCCCGTGAAGTCGAGCTGTGCCGCCAGTATCTGGATCTGGAGCAGCTGCGCCTGGGCGATCGCCTGCGGGTGGAGTGGCATATCGAAAACATGCCGCCGGATGCGCTGGTGCCGCCGCTGGCATTGCAGCCCCTGCTCGAGAATGCTGTTTATCATGGCATCGAGCCGGCGGAAACACCCGGCACGGTGAGCATCAATATCTACGTCGCCCGTGACCGGTTGCATGTGGTGCTGCGCAATCCGTACCGGCCCAACGGTGATCATCACGTGGGCAACAGGATGGCGCTGGCCAATATCCGCGAGCGCCTGCAGCTGCATTTCGACGTTGCCGCGGAGTTGACAACCCGGGTCGGCGAAAACACCTACGAGGTGCGCATCGTGATGCCATATGTAAAGGACGGGCGGTGATCTCGCCGCCGCTACGGGTGCTGATTGTCGATGACGAAGCGCCGGCACGCAGCCGCATGCGTGATTTGCTGGCGGATGTCAGCGTCGCGCTGCCGGTGATGATTGCGGGCGAGGCTGCCACCGGCCGCGATGCGCTGCAGATTGCCGGGGCGGGCGGCGTTGATGTCGCGCTGCTCGATGTGCGCATGCCCGGCATGGACGGCATTGAATTGGCGCAGCACATGCAGAAGCTGGAGCCGCCGCCAGCGGTGATTTTTACCACGGCCTACGAAGCGTACGCGATCCAGGCCTTTGAGCTGCATGTGGTCGATTACCTGCTGAAACCCATCAAGGCGGCACGCCTGCAGGAAGCGCTGTCGCGGGTGATGCAGAGTGCCGCACCCTCGCCCGAAGTCCTGCGCGGGATGCAGTATGCGCCCCGTGTGTGCCTGAGCGCTGCCGAGCGCGGCAAGGTGCATCTGATCCCGGTGGAAGATGTGTTGTTCCTGCGCGCCGAACTCAAGTACGTGACGGTGCGCACCGCCAGCCGCGAATACCTGATCGAAGAATCGCTGACCCAGCTGGAACAGGAATTCCAGGATCGTTTCGTGCGCGTGCATCGCAACTGCCTCGTTGCGCGCGCCGCGATCCGCGGTTTTGAGCGGGCAGGCGGGGAGGCTGGTGAAGGGCCATGGCAGGTGGTGCTCGCCGGACTCGAGGACCGCATTCCGGTGAGCCGGCGCCAGCAGCATGTGGTGCGCGAACTGGCGCGGTGATTCCGGCTCAGCGTCGCTGCGACCGCATTTTGACCAGCCCTGCCTCGACGGCCTGCTCGATATACAGACCGTAGAAGTCGGCGGTCAGCAGGCCGCTGATCGGCGGCGCCGCCGGCTTGCCGTCGGCATCGAAGA
>Ga0105107_10000903_pt1 | contig 19428 bp, 13 predicted proteins | sample PPLLaktember2015_6_FD_79335 | JGI IMG/M metagenome (GOLD analysis project Ga0105107, IMG submission 79335) | Freshwater sediment microbial communities from Prairie Pothole Lake near Jamestown, North Dakota, USA - PPLs Lake P8 Core (1) Depth... | ecosystem: Environmental > Aquatic > Freshwater >... | reverse complement strand
GTTTTGGGAGAAACTTCGATTGTCAAGTGTAATCGTAAAGTTCTCCGCAAAACCAGGCAAAAATTTGGAATTGTTTTTCAGCAATTCAATCTATTTCCTCACTATACGGCTCTCGAAAACGTGGAACTCGCACTAAAGGTTGTCCTGAAGATCGATCCGAAGATGGCAAGGGAAAGAGCGGTCGATGTCCTTACCAAGGTGGGTTTATCCGATAAAATGGGGAATTACCCGTCTCAGCTTTCGGGCGGTCAGCAGCAGAGAGTGGCGATCGCCAGAGCCCTTGTCTATGAGCCGGAAATCCTCTTACTTGATGAAATTACCTCCGCCCTTGACCCTGAACTCTCGGGAGAAGTGTTGGACGTTGTTGAAAATCTGGCCCGAGAAAAAACAATCACCATTGTTTTTGTGACTCATGAAATCCCTTTTGCTCAAAAAATCGCGGATAGGGTGATTTTCATAGACAATGGAAATGTCGTAGAACAGGGGCCGCCGAACATGTTGTTCTGCAACCCTTGCCAGGAGAGGACCAGACAGTTCCTGAGCAAAGTGACACATCAGTTAAATCTCAAGGTTGGGTGAATTCAAATCCTTTGTGCCTTACCTGAGGAGGACCCTTTCATGCACAAATGAGTCTCTAAGAAAATATCCACAAACCTTTTGAACCCGACACCCATTGCGAGTTTTGCGCAGGTCTGGTAATTTATTCTGGTCATTCACAACCAAACCACGGAAAAAGGGATGAGCGAAGTTAGCGAGAGGAGGGATTTCCTATGAGGTCAAACTATCCGAGCATCTTTAATGATGTAATCGGTCCTGTCATGAGAGGGCCCTCCAGTTCCCACTGTGCTGCATCCATTCGCATTGGAAAGCTAGCCAGAGATTTGATGGAAGGGGACATCGACGAAGTGTTGGTCGAGTTTGACCCTAAGGGATCCCTTGCGACAACCCACGAAAGCCAGGGTTCCGACATGGGCCTCTTCGGAGGGTTCTTAGGTTGGGAACCTGATGATGAGAGATTGCTGGATGCTGCAAAAGCCATCATAGACGCCGGAATCAGGGTCACCTTCGAATTGTCCGAATACGGGGCAAAACATCCAAATACCTATAAACTGACGCTCAAGAGCGGAAGTGAAACCCATGAAATGGTTGCCCTATCCACCGGGGGAGGAATGATCGAGGTTATTGAGATCGACGACATCCCCCTGTCTATCGCCGGAGATTATTTTGAGACCCTCGTGTTCATCAAGTCAGAAGAACAAGAGATGCTTCGGTGGATAGAGAGAAAAACAGGTGCCGACGAAATTAACCTTTGTATGGGAAAACACGTCAAGCTCATAGAGATAAAGGCGCAGAGTTTTTTGAGCGACGAAATTTGCTCTGGGCTAAATTCGAGAAGGGGGGTCTCGAGAATCAAAAAGCTTTCGTCCGTCTTGCCCGTCTTATCTCGCAAGAACATGGAGGTGCCGTTCATCACCTGTGAAGAGATGCTCCAGTACAACGAAGGAAGAAACTTGGAGCTTTGGGAATTGGCGATGCACTACGAGAGTGCCAGGGCAAATATCCCAAAACAAGAAGTGTTCGAGAAAATGAAGCGGATCGTTCATATTCTTCATAGATCAATCCTGAAAGGGATTGAGGGAACCTCATTTGAGAATCGGATTTTGGGATATCAATCCGGGTCTTTTAAGACTCAAATGGAGAAGAAAAACCTCCTTAACGGTGGCCTACTGAATCAAATCGTTCTCTATGTAACCGCCATGATGGAAGTGAAGAGTTCTATGGGGGTCATCGTAGCAGCCCCCACAGCGGGTGCGTGCGGTGCACTGCCGGGCACAAGCCTGGGAGCGGCCACAGCTCTCGGCTTGTCTGAAGACGAGGCAGCCAAGGGAATGCTTGCTGCAGGAATGATCGGCGTTTTTATCGCCGCCCATTCCACTTTTGCCGCAGAGGTAGGTGGTTGTCAGGCTGAATGTGGTGCCGGCTCCGGAATGGCAGCAGCCGCACTCGTTACTTTAGCCAGAGGCCATACCCGGCAGGCGGTTGCCGCTGCTTCCATGGCGCTCCAAAATGTTCTAGGGATGGTCTGTGACCCTGTGGCCAACAGGGTGGAAGTCCCTTGCCTTGGAAAGAATGTGCTGGCAGCGAGCAACGCCTTATCCTGTGCGAATATGGCGCTTGCGGACTTTGATCCCGTCATTCCCCTTGACGAAGTGATAGAAACGATGGACAAGGTGGGAAAGAGCATCCCTTCTGAATTGAGATGTACCGCATTGGGAGGGCTGTCTATCACTAAGGCATCGAAGGAAATTGAAAAAAGGCTGCGATCTATATAAATCTCCACACCCCACTCTACTCGGCCATGCCGCTGAGACTGTACTCCTTTAAATGAAGGAGGATTGACTCCAGGAATGTTGATAGGTGAACCCGGAAAAGCGACTGACATGACCAACTCTGTTTCAACTAACTCTAGACTTCTCGAGATTACTTACCTCCTAAACAGGCTAATAGGATGATTCAATAAATCTTTGATGAAAGGGGAGTAAATTTCAGATGAAGAACGGTTATTGGCAGAGGATGCTCAGGATTGATTTAGCAAACCGAAAAACAAGGGTGGAGGATATACCAGAAAAGGATTTAAGGAGGTTCATTGGCGGCGCAGGGTTAGGGGCAGAGATCTTGCGCAGGGAGCTCCCGAAAAAGATCGCCCCCTTCGATAGCAGGAATCTCCTCATTTTTGGCACAGGCCCTTTTCAGGGTCCAGCTGTCCCGGGCGGGGCGAAATTCAGCATCACAGGAATATCCCCTCAAACGCACACCTACGCCGACACGGCCGCTGGTGCGGATTGGGGGCCAGCTCTTAAGGACGCCGGCTATGACGTGCTCGTGATTGAAGGCGTCTCAGAAAGGCCCGTATATCTGCAGATTGTGGACGATCGTGTGGAGATCAAAGATGCCACTCATCTGTGGGGATTGGATACATTTGAGACAGTGGATGCTATCCGCAAGGAGACCCAGGATAAAAAGTTGAGCATCTCAGTGATTGGCCCTGCAGGGGAGCGAAAGGTTGCGATCGCCTGCATTGCCGTTGATAAACACAGTTTCGCAGGAAGGTGTGGGCTGGGAGCAGTCATGGGCGCAAAGAATCTGAAGGCCGTTGCCGTCAGAGGGACTCAGAGAGTCGAAGTGCATCAGCCTGACAGTGCAGCGGAACTGATCAAAAAATACCGGCAACATATTCTCAAGACAGTCAAAGAGAATGGTTTCATGGCCCATGGGACACCGGGGTTGTGTGTTACTGCCGAGGGTCTTGGAGATATGCCCATCAAATACTGGGAGGGAGATGTCTTTCCCGATGGAGCCAAGAAGCTCGGGGCTCCCAATTATACGGAAGTTCTCAAGGCAAGGCCACTGCCGTGCAAATACTGCCCCGTCGGCTGTCATCGGAGCATTACCATTACGGAGCCCCAGGAGTATGCTCAAGTGGGCATCGGTCCAGAATATGAGACGGTGGGTATGATGGGGACCAATTGCCTCATCGATGATCCAAAGGCCGTGGCTAAAGCTAACGAAATTGCCAACAAATTGGGTATCGATACCATTTCTGCGGGCGCCATGGTCGGTTTTGTCATGGAATGCTTTGAGAGGGGATGGATCACCACGCAAGATACAGGTGGGGTTGAGATTAAATGGGGGGATCCGAAGGCGCTCATTGGACTTGTGGAGCAGATTGGGAAAAAGGAAGGCTTTGGATTAATATTCTGTGATGGGACACTAGGTGCTGCAAGAAAGATCGGTATAGGAGCCCAGGAGATTGTAGCCCATTGCAAGGGCTTGGATCTGCCTGCCCACGATCCAAGAGCGTGCATCTCTTTGGCTCCAACCTATGCCACAGGGACCCGGGGAGCCTGCCATTTCAGAGGGGGATGTGAAGATGTTGAGATGGGAGGGTTTTTTATTCCCGAAATCGGAATAACCAAGGAGACAGTCAAATTCTTTGAGAGGGAGAACCAGAGCATGTTGGCCGCCAAATGTCAAGACTATTTCGCCCTACTCAATTCCCTCGTTTTGTGTGCCTTTATGGTCGACGGCGGAGATATGCCCTTTACTGGCGTAAAGAACCTTTTTAACGCAATTACAGGCTGGGATTACTCCATTGATGATTTAATGACAGCGGGAGATCGGATCTTTACAGTTCAACGATTAAACAATATTCGAGATGGTTACAATGCGAAGACGGATGAACTGCCGAAGAAGATGTTCAAGGCTGCCCAAGAAGGCTTCAGAGCTGGGAAGATCCCTCCTTTTAAGGAATTAATGGAGGACTACTATCGGTTGAGGGGATGGGATGAAAAGGGTGAACCGAAAAAAGAAACCTTGAAGCGATTAGATTTGGCGAAATGATATATCAAAAATAAGTGGGCGCGGGACCGAACTTGAAAGGACGGGGTCTATGGAGGTCAGGGTAAAGCTTATGTCCTTGTTCGAGGAGTACCAAAAGGGGTATCCTGATGGAAGAGTTACGCTGGAGGAGGGGGCTACCGTTTTGGATCTTGTTCAGCAGCTTGGAATACCTGAGAAATTGGTCAGGATCCTCACGGTCAATGGAAAACAAGGAAATCTTCAAACAGGATTATCCGAGGGTGACACAATCTTTCTTTTTCCTCCGGCTTTTGGTGGTGGATGAATCAGGTTTTGGCCAGTGAGTTGAAGAGGGTTGCCAAGCAGACCATATCACCGAATGAGGAAGAATATCTTTCCCTCTCTACAGAAGCAGCTTGCCAGATTGCAGGCCAATTCAAACAATCCCTCAAAGATGTAGAAATTGAAGCGTTGAAGAATCAGGTTATTCCTGAAAGATATCAGAGAAATCTCGGAACCATAGGCGTTCAGGGGCAGATTAAACTTCTTCGGTCTCGTGTTGCAATTGTGGGTGTCGGAGGCTTGGGTGGAACGGCCCTGGAGCTATTGGTGCGATTCGGGGTCGGGAGGATCGTGATCATCGATGGCGACTCCTTTGTGGAGAGTAATCTCAATCGCCAGCCTCTGAGTGAATCCAAAAACATTGGAAAGAGGAAGGTTGAGGTTGCCAGAGAGAGGGTCGGAGAGGTGAACCCGGCAACAGAGATAGAAATCCATCGGGTGGTTGCCAATGAAAGAAATCTTCCCGGGATGATTCAGGGAAGTCAGGTTGTGGTTGATGGATTGGACAATATACCCGACCGTCTTTCTCTTGAAAAAGCATCAAAGAAGATGGGAATTCCCTTTGTGCACGGAGCCATTGCTGGTTTCGTTGGACAAGTCACAACCATATTCCCTGGGGATCCAGGATTGAGGCTGATTTATGGTTCTGGACATTTTCCAAGGTCCGGTCTTGAAAAACAATTTGGCACACCATGCATCACTCCGGCATTGATAGCAACTTGGCAGGTCTCCGAGGTGATAAAGATTCTTCTCGGATGGGAGAATACGCTAAGGAATCGGGTACTGGTCGTTGACTTCAAAGAGCAGATCATGGAGGTTCTCCACATTGATTAGGAAGGAAGATTGACGATATGAATACTGTCGGAAAATACAAAAAAATATGTCAACATCAACATGGTGGAGAAAGTGTGGCCAGGAGTTGGTAAATGCCATAGCATGGGTTACCCATTTCAAAAATCTTGAGTGATTTTTTCCGGTAAAAGGTATGGGAAAGTCGTAATCCGGTCATCGCCAGAGGAAACTTGAATTTGATGCAAACCAGTGCGGCGTTTAATGTTGTCCAAAAGTGGAGCCCCCACGGGCTAAAGCCCGTGGCTCCTCCACATGCTTCGAGGGCGGAACCCTCCGAAGCACACCCCACTACGCTCCTCAAGAGCTTCGTAGGGTACCCGCATCGCATTCGTCCACGGTCTAAAGAACCGTGGCTTTCTGCGTAGGAGGGTAAAAGGGATTCTCAATCTACATAAGGTCGAAACCTCTAATGATTTTTGAGAAATCTGATATTGCTATTGGTGTTTCAGCTGGTGAAGAAGGAAACTGGCTTCATGGATTTCAATGCACACCCATTTTGACCACTGCAGCCTTGTTCCTTATTTCAAGAAGCGATGGCTTTGGGCTGAGGTCATGGCTTCGACGAGAGTTGAAAGTATCCTGTAATTTCAATTCTGCACATTTGAAGTGGTAACCAACAGTCTCTAGGGTCACCTTGCAGTGAAGATTCGCAGGTGTAGTTGTTAGCCAAGGCTTAGCCTGACAATGTCCTATAAGTCAAGTTTTACCTTTTAATTGTTATTGTATCTCCGAATTCCCTGCCTGCGGTAGGCAAGGCAGGCGAACTCATCACTCCGAACTCACTATCTATAAACCGGCTTCAATTTATTTCCCAATCTCCACATCCCCCTATCTCCCCATCACCCTTTCACTTTTTTGTTTTCCGGATCATAGAGCGGTTCTTTTTCAACCGTTGCGTCGTACCTCTTTGCAGCGACCTCGATCTGTAATGGGGTTCCTGGTTTCGCATAGTTGGTAGGAAGATATCCATAAGCGATAGGTTTCTTGATGGTGTGCCCAAACCCCCCGCTGGTGACGATGCCAATGACCTTGTTTCCGTCCAGAATCGCCTCCTTCCCAACAGGCATCAGAGGCCCTGTATGGATGGTGAGACAGCAGAGCCGGCGGGCGATTCCTTTCTCCTTCTGATTCAGTAAAGCCTGACGGCCAATGAATTCGCCCTTATTCAGTTTTACACAAAAATCGAGCCCTGCCTCGAAAGGGGTATACTCTGGAGAGATATCCCCGCTCCAGTACCGATATCCCTTTTCGAGTCGCAAGGACTCGATACAACGATAACCCACATTTTCCAGGCCAAAAGATTTTCCTGCCCCCCGGAAGGCTTCGTAGACATATAAGGCATGCTCCATTGGCATATGGAACTCCCATCCGAGTTCACCGACATAGGTGATGCGGAGGGCAAGGACAGGGGTATATCCAATGGTAATTTGTTTACAGGTGATATAAGGGAAACCCTGGTTCGAGATATCGTCCCTGGTCAATTGCTTCAATATATTTCTGGCCTGGGGCCCGCAGAGGGTGATACAGGCCTTGGAGGAAGTTACATCGTTTACTGTAACAGAGCGGTCGTCGGGTAGATGCTTTTGGACCCAGTTGAGGTCATGCTTAATGAAGGCTGTTCCCGTCACAAGATAGAAATGATCTTCAGCGATTCGACTGACGGAAAGGTCGCACTCAATTCCGCCCCTTTCGTTCAGCATCTGGGTATAAGTGACCGAGCCAACAGGTCTATCCATCTGGTTATCGGTGATTCTCTGGAGAAGGGGAAGTGCTCCAGGCCCTTTCATCTCAATCTTTCCGAAAGAGGTCTGGTCAATGATCCCGGCCTTTGTCCTAACGGTTTGGTGCTCCTTCCCTACATGCTTGAACCAGTTTGGAAGTCCCCATCCTAAAACATCCTTTGGGGGGACTCCCTTCGGGGCAAACCAGTTAGGCCTCTCCCAACCTGACTTTTCTCCAAAGACAGCCCTCATCCTTTTGAGGCGATGGTAGAGGGGGCTCATTCGCAGGGGCCGAGCTGATTTCATCTCCTCATAAGGCCAACTCATGGAATAGTGGTGTGCGTATACTTCAATGGAGCGATCTAAGGCGTATTTCTGGCTTGCATGGTGGGTCCCCAGTCGTCGAATATCCAAGCGCCAGATGTCGAGACTGGGTCTCCCCTCGATGATCCATTCGGCCATCATCTTGCCTGCTCCTCCGGCCGCAGCAATTCCATGGGCGCAGAAGCCAGCAGACACGAAGAAGTTTTTCACTTCTGCAGCCTCTCCCATGATGAAGTCTCCGTCAGCAGTGAAGGCCTCCGGGCCATTGAGCAGGGTGACGATTTCAGCTTTGCCGACGGCGGGTACCCGTTTCATCGCCAAGACAGAAAGAGGCTCAAAATGTTCATAATTGGATTTGAGAAGTTTCTTAGTAAAATCTCTGGGAATCCCGTCCAGGGCCCATGGAATGGGATTATGTTCGTATCCTCCCATAACGAGTCCACCCACCTCTTCACGAAAATAGACCAAGAGATCAGGATCACGCATGGTGGTCATTCCCCGAGGAACTCCTTCGATCGGTTTGGTGATGATATACTGGTGCTCCATGGGGATGATGGGGATGGGGATTCCAACCATTTTCCCTATCTCTGGAGCCCAGATGCCTGCCGCATTGACAACTATTTCGGTCTTGATCTTCCCTTTCTCTGTAATCACTTCGTGTACGGCACCGTTCTTCAGTGTGATGCCGGTCACTCGAGTGTCTGTATAAATTTCCGCTCCTCTATCTCGAGCCCCTTTGGCAAGGGCATAGGTCACGCCGCTGGGATCAATCTGCCCATCTGTTGGAAGAAAGGCAGCTCCCACAATCCCTTTCTTTTCCATCACCGGAAACAGGTCACAGGCTTCTTTGGGGCTGATCAGTTCCATGGGCAGACCAAAGGTCTTGGCCATGGCTGCAGAACGGCGAAGTTCTTCCATGCGGTCCTTTGACGAAGCGATTCGCAAACCACCCACCTCGCTCCAGGCTGTATGCTGCCCTGTCTCTTTCTCCAGGCGCGAATAGAGTTCAATGCTGTATTTCAGCATTTTGGTAATGTTTACGGAGGCACGCAACTGGCCGACCAGACCGGCAGCATGAAAGGTGGCTCCGCTTGTCAGCTCTCCTTTGTCTACAATGACGACGTCCTTCAAACCCATGAGCGTCAAATGATATGCAATGCTACAACCCGTAATTCCTCCCCCAATGATCACAACCCGTGCCTGATCTTTCATCGCCTCTCTCCTTCATGAGTGTCTCTTTTTGAGTTGGAACCTTACTACCTGTTTAGACAGGATTAATGGAAAAATATTTTTTTGTCAACAGGTTTCAGAAAGGGCTCGAAGGAATTCTTCTTTGTCACCCTGAACTTGTTTCAGGGTCTGGTAGTTCAACGATCTTATGGAGATGCTGAAACAAGTTCAGCATGACGCGTCGGATCATTATCAATTTTTTGAACATCCTGCCGGGAATCGGTGGGCTGAAAAACATTGACAAGAAATTTGATTCCGATGTAAGATGGCCTAGCTTTTCAAGAAAGGAGAGGAGGTGAAGAACCATTAACCCATAAGAATAGAGATTCCATGATGGTCATCAGCGAAATCAAAAGGAGGAGAAAGAGATATGAAGAGAAGATGGATGATGTTAACGATCAGTGTCGTGATAGCGATGTTCCTTTCTACAACGGTCATGGCCAAAGACAAAGTGACCGTCTATACCTCATTGGAGACAGATGAGACGGTAAAATACCTCGAGGTGGCCAGGAAAGACCTTCCGGACCTCGACATCGATATCATCCGACTTTCTACCGGAGAACTTGGTGCAAGGATGATGGCAGAGAAAGATAATCCTCAAGCTGACTGCATCTGGGGGTGGGCCGTGACCAATACGGAGCAATTTATTCCCCTGGGGATGTTAGAACCCTATAAACCCAAAGGGGTTGGAAAACTGGACAAAAGGTTTGTCCATTCCAAAGACCTCTATGTAGGAATAGACATGTATATTGCTGCCTTCTGTGTCAACACGAAAATTCTAAAAGAAAAGGGACTCCCCGTGCCAAAGGGATGGAATGATCTGCTGAATCCGGGGTTTAAGGGGCTCATCGCTATGCCCAATCCTGCTGCTTCCGGAACCGGGTTCTTACAGATAGCCAGTATCCTTCAAATGTATGGAGCCAAAGAGGGGAAAGAGGATGGCTGGGAATTGTTAAAGAAGTTGGACAAGAATATGGGCCAATATATTAAGAGCGGGTCGAGGCCAGCCAAGATGACGGCTCAGGGAGAGTTTGCCGTGGGCTGCTCATTCGACTTCGTCGTCGGTGAACTGAAGAAACAGGGATTTCCTGTAGAGTTTGTCTTCCCAGTGGAAGGTGCTGGCTATGAGGTGGAGGCCAACGCCCTTCTCAAGAAAGCCAAGAATCCAAAGGCTGCGAAAAAGTTTCTCGACTGGGCCATCAGCGAGAATGCCATGAAAGCCTATTCTGAGTTCAAACTGGGCGTGACGATGGCAGGGATTCCTTCAAGGCCGGATATGCCAAAATTGTCAGAGATTAAACTTTACCCCATGGACTTCGCCTGGCAGGCAAAGAACCGGGATGATATTTTAAAGAAATGGGAAAGCCTCTTCGCGAAATGAGGGTTCTTGTTGACTTTGAGGGCATCCCGCTTAAAGGGGGGTGCCCTTTTTTTATTGAGTGATTGGTCAGTTCATCAGGGTAGGGGCGACTTTAGTCGCCCGTTGAATAGGGAGACTAAAGCCCCCCCTACCCATCTTATTTGATAGGGAGGCTCTTATACTCCACAGGGTTGACATCTTCTAAAAATTCCATTAAAAGACCTAATTAGACAGGTAAACAGCATATAAAATCAAAACTCGAAGCACGAAATCCGAATCTCGAAACAAGCACTAATTTGAAATTTTCAAATGTTCCAAACAATTCAGATATCTCCCGTTTTGAAAATTCGAATTTAGGATTTGTTTCGGATTTCGATATTCGGATTTAGAAATTGGGCTGAACTTAGAGGCTGAGATCAAATAAACCTTTGAAGAAGTTAAGTAAACCAACATAGAAACAGGCAGGGAGAGTGATGGGACGAAACCTTAGGCTGGAGAATCTTACCAAAAGATTTGGAAATCTCGTCGCTGTGGATCAAGTGAACCTGGAGATCGAAGAGGGAGAGTTCATCTGCTTTCTGGGGCCCAGCGGATGTGGAAAGACCACGGTGCTCAGAATGATTACAGGGTTTGAAACAGTGACGGAGGGAAACGTCATTTTTGACGGGAAAGTGATCAATGACCTCATCCCCCAGAAGAGGGAATTTGGAATTGTCTTTCAATCCTATGCGCTCTTTCCCAATATGACCGTGGAGGATAATATCGCCTTCGGTCTCAGGGTAAGAAAGATGCCCAAGAAGGCCATCGCCGATAGGGTGGATCAGATGCTCCACCTTATTGGCCTTCGGGATTGGCGCCATCTCTATCCTGCTCAACTGAGCGGCGGGCAGCAACAGCGGGTAGCCCTGGTCCGGGCACTGGCCCCGAATCCTCAGGTCCTGCTTTTAGATGAACCCCTTAGTGCATTGGATGCGAAAATTCGTGTCCGTCTCCGCGCAGAGATTAAACGTCTCCAGCAGGAACTTAAAAAGACGATGATCTATGTGACCCATGACCAGGAGGAAGCCCTCTCCATTGCGGACAAGGTGGTGGTGATGGAGACAGGTCAATTTCGTCAGGTGGGAAGGCCCATCGATATTTATAAATATCCGGCTTCCAGTTTTGTGGCGGACTTTGTTGGAACGTCAAATTTTTTCAAAGGACTTCGCACCCATGATCGGGTCCAAACGGAAAAAAGAGAATTCAAAATTTCCCAGAGGGGTTCCTCATCCAAAGAAGAGGTCTACCTGGCCATCCGGCCTGAAAAGATAGAGGTTTTCAAATATGGCGAACCTCCGGGTGATTTAGAATCCTCTAACCTCATTCCCGGCAGAATCGATGTTGTCACCTTCTTAGGGGCGGCCGTCCGGTTGGTGGTCAATGTGGATGGAGAAGAAGTGATTTCCGATGTGATCGAAAAGGAATTTGAACAGAGGCAGTTGAAGCAAGGAGAGGAAGTCGTTCTCTATTTCCCACCCGAAGCCTTTATCGTCTATCCAGCGAAAGAGAATGCCTGATGAATCGAGCGGAGACCTTAAAAAACGCTTCACCCCCATCCACTTTTGTGAGCGACCGGTTATTGACCGGGATAGCGATGGGATTCCTTTTAGCTGTTCTCATCTTCTTCCTGCTCTATCCGGTTTATGACATCTGCAAGTTAAGTTTTTACCAAAAAGGAGTTTTAACCCTCAAAAACTATGCTTCCTATTTCAGCAACCCCAGAATGTTTCGTTCTCTAACCAACAGCATCTATGTCTCCGTCGTCACCATGATCATCACCACCGTTTTAGCCTTTTTCTTCGCTTATGGGTTGACTCGAACCACGATCCCCGGGAAGGGGCTCTTCTATACCATTTCGACCTTTCCCCTGATCGCTCCCTCCATCATCCAGGGATTAGCCCTGATCCTCCTGTTCGGTCGCAACGGGTTGGTGACCCGTTATGTTCTCCATACGGACTGGAACATTTATGGCGCCACGGGGATCATCGCCGCCGAATGTCTTTACTGTTTTCCAAATGCTCTCTTTATCCTTTATACCACCCTTTCTGCCGTCGATACGCGATTGGATGAAGCGGCACAGAGCCTGGGGGCCTCTGCCCTAAAGACATTCTATAAAGTCACCTTGCCCTCAGCAAAGTACGGGATCGCCAGTGCTGCGGCCCTGTCCTTCAATCTGACCATCACCGATTTTGGTGTCCCGGTGGTCATCGGAGGGAATTATAGCGTCCTGGCCACCGAGATCTACCAGCAGGTCATCGGGATGCAGCGCTTCGATCTCGGGGCGACGATTAGCGTGATCCTCCTCATTCCATCCGTCGCGGCTTTTCTCTTGAACTATTATCTGACGAAGAAAAGTTACGCCCTCATCAGCGGGCAGGCCCGTCCTTTTCTTCAGCCCTCCCGCCCCTTAAAGAAATGGGCCTTCAGCATCTATTGCTGGATTCCATGCATCTTCATTCTCATCGTTTTCATCACTGTATTTTTGGGCTCCTTTGTGAAGACCTGGCCCTATGATTTTTCACTCACCCTGAGGCATTTCAATTTTCCCTCCTTGGGAGGACATGCTCCTTTCTGGACGCAGTTCTGGACTTCCATCTTAAAGGGAGAATGGCAGGCCATCATTGCCTATAAATATGCTCCCATTTGGAATAGCCTCTGGATCTCCATTCTGGTAGCGATCGGAGGGGCTTCGCTGACGCTCCTGGCGGGTTACATCATTGAGAAGAAAAGGCCCAAAGGGGACCAGGTTCTTTACACCCTCAGTGTGCTGCCAGCGGCCATTCCCGGGACGGTGATGGGCTTGGGATATATCCTGGCTTTTAATAAGCCCTACTTTTTCATCTATGGCACTTTTTGGATCATCATTATCAACATCATCATTTGCAATTTTACCTTGGGCGTCCTTTCCAGCATTGCCAATCTGAAACAGATTGACAAATCGATTGAAGAGGCGGCTGTTAGCCTAGGGGCCAATCCCATCACCACCTTCACCCGAGTGGTCTTTCCTCTCACCCGGACCGCTTTCTTCTCCAATATGGCTTTTTTCTTTATGAGGGCGATGACGACCATTAGTGCGGTCATCTTCCTCATCTCGGCCAAGGTGAAGTTGGCAGCCATCGAGATCATCTTTCTCGACATCGACGGTCGGACAGCCAGTGCCAACGCGATGTGCACGATCATCATCCTCCTTGTGGTAGGGATGCTTGTGGCCATGCGGTTGATCACCGGAAGAGGGGGATTGAAAGGAATGAGTGCATCGAGCTAATGGGGATGCAAAAGGCCCCCCTCACCCCCGCCCTCTCCCCTTGGGGAGAGGAGAGGGGTGAGGGGCGTTGAGGTAGAATCAATGCCTGAGTTCCATCTAGAAGCTGGTGTTCCAAAATATCTCCAGATCAGTCACTGGCTGATGGAGATGATCCAGAAAGGTCGGTACGCGGTCAACGATAAGCTGCCCTCGGAATCGAGGCTTTCTCAGCTTTTCCATGTCAATCGGAACACGGTTCGCCAGGCCATTTCTGATCTTGTGGCAAAAGGCATGGTGCTGAAGAAAAACGGGGTCGGTTCCTTTGTCATCGGCAAGACTTTCCAGCCGGTGAAATATACCCTCCAGCATATCTCCAGCTTCACAGACGATATGATCCGAATGGGTATTGCTCCGCAGACCAAACTCATCCATCAATCTGTGATCGAGGCCCCTCCAGACGTCTCTGAAAAATTGATGCTAGGGAAAGAGAAATTGGTCATCCTGACGGAACGGGTACGATTCGGGAATCGAATCCCTTTGGTCATTGAGCGGAGCTACCTCCCTCACAAGGAGTATAAGGGAATCTTAAAGATGAGGTTGACCGGTTCCCTCTACCATCTCCTGACCAAAAAATTTCAAGTCGATCTCCATCGATCCATCCAAACCTTTCGTGCCATTGTCCTCTCGGGGAAGGACGCGAAGCTCCTGGGCCTCCCGCCCCGTTCCCCCGGAATTTTCTTGGAAAGCATCATCTATGATTCTAAGAATATCCCCGTGGAGGTTCTTCACGCATTTCATCGCGGGGATAAATATGTCTTTGAGGTGGAGTCAGGTAGATACCGGTATGACCTAGCGGCCTTGAAAAAGTCTTGACATAAAATTTTTTTTCTGCTACCTGTATAGATAGGTAGTTAGGTAAAAGAAAGAAATCCGAAGCACGAAATCCGAAATTCGAAACAAATTCGAATGTTCAAAATGGCAAACTCAAGCTAAGGGAATAAACAGAGTTTTTGGAATTTGGTCATTCGGATTTAGGAATTGTTTCGGATTTCGATATTCGGATTTCGAATTTGACACAGGAGGAGGTTCTCATGAGCGATCTCAAGCGATATTTGGTACCGTGGATGGATCAAGTGAAGCCTTATGATACGGAGGACTTGCTGGTTGCCTGGTCCCGGCCAGAGCTCAAGCGGATGATGATTAATGAAAATCCTCTCCCCCCTTCGGAAAGGATCATTCATGCCATTGTAGAGGCGGCGAAAATGGGACACCGCTATCCCGATAATGGCCCGCGCATCCGCGCCAAGATTGCCAAACGTTATGATTTGGGCCCAGAGAATGTCTATATCAGCCATGGCTCTTCAGAGATCATTGACATGATCATGAGGTTGTTTGTAACACCAGGGGATGAGGTGGTCCTTCCCAATCCCACGTTCTCCCTGTATGGTATCCGGGCAAGGGCGGTTGGCGGGAAAGTGGTGGCTGTGGATATGACCCCCGATCTCCAGTATGATATCCCGGCGATGCTCCGTGCCGTCACTCCGCGTACCAAGGTGATCATCGTCTGTACCCCCAACAATCCTACGGGAGATTTCATTCCTGATGACGATCTGATGAAGATCGTCGAACTCGGCATTCCCACCCTCATAGACGAGGCCTACTTGGAGTACCATCCAGAGCACGAATCGAAGGCCCAACTGATTCGAAAATATAGTCATATCATGGTGGCCCATACCTTTTCCAAGGCCTATGGATTAGCAGGGATCCGGGTCGGGTATGTCTTGGCGGATGAACAACTCATCCAGTATTTCCGGAAGATCCAGATTCCCTGGAACACCAGCCTCCTTTCTTTGGCGGCTGCAGATGCGGCTCTGGAGGAAGAAGAGGAGTTGAAACGGAAAGCGGCCTATAACAACGCTGGAGTGGAGTACGTCTGCAAGGAACTCTCAAAGATTCCCGGGATGAAACCTTACTATTCTCACGGAAATTATGTGCTCATTGATGCCACCGACGCCGGAGTAACCGGAAAGGCGATTGTGAATCACGTCTTTGAAAAGGATGGCGTCATGCTGAAGTACTTTGCGCCTCTTCATGGGAGGGAAGGCTTCTTTCGGATCAGCCTCGGCACCCATGAGGAGAATTCCCTCTGCGTACAATCCATCAAACGGTTCTTTGCGAATCGAAAAAAGGAGGAGAAGAAATGAAGAAGAACCCCTTAGAACGTTTGATGGAGACCCACCCTGGATTGGAGATCTGGTGGGATTCCTCGCCTTTGATTTATTCGACTTGGTCAGAGGGACTGTTGAAGAAAGCATCCCAGGATCGAGTGGGAGTGCTTCGAGAACAGCTCAAGAGGCTCTACGATCCCGAGCATCCTGAATTGGCTCTCTTTCGTGGCGTGACGACCAATCCCCCTCTCTCCCTTCAAGTGGTCAAGGCAAGGGAGTCTTTTGTGGGTCAGATGGTGGATGATCTCATCGAGAAGAATCCCTGTGTCGACAAGGAGTCTCTTTTCTGGATGACCTACAAGGAGATTGTTCGGCGGGGAGCTGAAATGTATCTGGGGGTTTTTCAGCGCTCTCAATATCGATACGGGTATCTTTCGGGTCAGGTGGATCCAAGAGTTCTGACGGATAAGGAGAAAATGATTGCTCAAGCTCTGGAGCTGGCCAGCCTCAGCCCCAATGTGATGATCAAAGTTCCAGGTTCAAAAGAAGGATATGAGGTCATCAAGATTCTCACCTCCAAAGGCATTTCAACGAACAACACCCTAACCTTCGTCCTTCCCCAACTCATGGCCTGTGCCAAAGCGGTGAAGGAGGGATTGGAGATTGCGAGGCGAAACGGCGTGGATCTCTCAGGTTGGAGGTCCGTAATCACCCATATGGCGGCACGCTATGGAGATCTTGGGGATCTTCGAAAGGAATCCGAATCCTTGAAGATCGACCTTTCGGAAGCAGATACACGTTGGGCCGAGCTGGCCATCTTCAAAAAGGCCTATCGGCTTGTGAAGGAGAGAGGTTATCCCAGCAAGATGTTAATCTGTTCGATGAGGATCAGCCCCATCATGAATGGGAAGAAGCATTGCTGGCATCTGGAAAAACTGGCCGGAGGGGATATCGTCTTCACCTGCCCTCCTTCCTTTATCGAAGGAGTCATGGATTCTCTCGATGGGATAGAGTTTAGATCTCAAATCGATGAGGAAGTTCCCAAAGCTGTTTTGGATAAATTGTTGAGGATCCCTTATTTTGAGAAGGCTTATCATGAGGATGGGTTGACACCAGATGAATTCAATACTCACCCTGCCCTGATGGCCACGGCTAGCGAGTTTTCAAAAGCCACAGAAGGAATGGTCGATTTTGTTGCCAAACGCCTGGCGGCCAAGTGCGGTTAAGCCTAATCCCCCCTTGCCCCCCTTTAGTAAAGGGGGGTTGGGGGGATTTGGAAGGGCTGGGAGGCTAATATGATCATCGGAGTTCCAAAAGAGATCAAGAACAGTGAAAAGAGGGTGTCCATGACCCCTCAAGGAGTGGATGCCTTAGCAGCTCACCATCATCGTGTCCTGGTGGAAAGAGGAGCAGGGGAGGGCAGCGGTTTTTCCGATCATGAATATGAGAAGGCCGGGGCCTCGATCATTGAAAGGAAAGAAAAGATCTGGGAGGAAGCCCAAATGATCGTCAAGGTCAAGGAACCCTTGGACCCGGAATTCCCTTTGATGAAGCCTAACCAAATCCTCTTCACTTTTCTCCATCTGGCCGCAGATGAAGCCCTCACGAAAAAGTTGCTGGAGCGCCGGATTGTCGGGATCGGTTATGAAACCGTTCAGGAGGCAAATGGTTCCCTTCCTCTCCTTCGTCCGATGAGTGAAATCGCCGGGCGAGCTTCCATCCTTGCCGGAGGGATGTGCTTGGAGACCTCTTTTGGAGGGAGAGGGGTGCTTCTCTGTGGGGCATCGGGTGTTCCTTCTGCCAAGGTGGTCATCCTCGGCGCCGGAGTTGCTGGTTCCAATGCCTGCAAGGTTGCTGTGGGCATTGGAGCACGGGTCAGCATTCTCGATGTCCAACCGGAACGGTTGAGTTATCTCCACGACATTACCCAAGGTCACATCACCACATTCATTTCCAATCGGATGACGGTCGGCGAAGAGATCGCCGACGCTGATCTGGTCATTGGAGCGGTCCTCATTCCCGGTGCCCAGGCGCCAAGACTGGTGACCCGGAAAATGCTCACGAGGATGCGGACAGGCTCTGCCATTGTGGACATTTCGGTTGATCAAGGGGGATGTTTCGAGACGACCCATCCTACCACCCATCAAAAGCCCACCTATATCGAGGAAGGGATCGTCCACTACTGCGTCGCCAATATCCCCGGTGCCTATCCACGCACTTCCACCTTTGCTCTCACGAATGCCACTTTTCCCTACATCCTCCAAATTGCAGACAAGGGCTATGAAAAGGCGATGAAAGAGAATGGCGCCCTGAGAAGAGGCCTCAACCTGATTGACGGGCAATTGGTCTGTTCGGGGGTTGCTGAAAGTTTTAGACTGGCCTGCGTTTCCAATCCCTTTGGCAAATCCTAAAGAGCTTTAGAAAACTACTTCCCGCTCTATTGATTACACAGATTTCAAAATAGGATTAAACAGATTTTCCTGTGTTTCAATACATTTCCTATCGGTGTAATCGGTCCTTAATCAGTGTAATCGGAGATTTCTCGACCTTTCGAGAAATCTTCTAAAATTCTGGAATTTTGGAATTCAGAATACAAACAAACGTTTCCTTGAAAATTCCTTCCTGATGTGCTACACCCCGTTTGACAAGGGTGAATCGTCTTCCTTCTTGGGGACGGTGAACATACTTTTCAATGAGTCCTACGGCAAGTGGCGAGACTTTCTAGACGGGGTAAATAGATCCTACCTTGTGGCTTGTGAGGATGGGAAAAAGCACTCAAGCCAAACGATTGACCATAGCCATTGATGGTCCTTCGGGTGCCGGCAAGAGCACCGTAGGGAGGGCTCTGGCGAGACGCCTGGGCTATCTTTACATCGATACAGGAGCCATGTATCGGGCTGTGGCATTGAAAATCAAGGAGAAGACTCTGGTTTTGGAAGATGAGTCGAAACTCTCCGCTCTGGTCTCGTCCCTTCATATCACCTTCGTTGGAAAAGGTAAGGAGACCGCTGTTCTCTGTAATGGGAAAGATGTGACGAAGGCCATCCGTTCTCCTGAAATGAGCCGTCTTGCCTCAGATATTTCCAGAAAAAAGGTTGTGAGAGAAGCTTTGGTCCGGAAACAAAGAGAGATGGGATTGGGGGGAGGTGTGGTCCTGGAGGGAAGGGATATTGGCACCGTGGTCTTTCCCGATGCGGAGATCAAGTTCTACCTTGATGCCGACACGGAGGAAAGGGGAAGGAGGAGGTTTAAAGAACTGGTTGAGAAAGGGATGAAGGTCGATTTCAACGATACTCTCGAGGAAGTGAGGACAAGGGACCATCGTGATATGAATCGAGCTATTTCTCCTCTCAGAAAGGCAGAGGATGCCTTTTCCATCGATTCAACTGGACGGACGGTTGAAGAGATTGTGGAGGAGATGGTTCAACGGGTGATGGCCAGACAGAGGAAAGATGAAACTTTACATCGCTAAATCAGCAGGGTTCTGTTTCGGGGTCAAGCGCGCCATGGAGATGGCCCTTAAGGCTGCGAAGAAAAATTCTGAACAGCTCTACACTTTAGGCCCTCTGATCCATAACCCCCAGGCCGTAGACCATTTGAAATCCTTAGGCGTCAAGGTAAGAAACCGTGTTGAGAAGATACCCAAGGGGACGGTGATCTTTCGATCCCATGGGGTCTCCTTGGGGGAATTGAAGACGGCAAAGGAGAAAGGCTTGCATATCATCGACGCCACATGCCCCATGGTCAAAAGAGCCCAGTTCTTTGCGAACTACCTTCACCGCCAGGGAT
>Ga0105107_10000902_pt1 | contig 19430 bp, 17 predicted proteins | sample PPLLaktember2015_6_FD_79335 | JGI IMG/M metagenome (GOLD analysis project Ga0105107, IMG submission 79335) | Freshwater sediment microbial communities from Prairie Pothole Lake near Jamestown, North Dakota, USA - PPLs Lake P8 Core (1) Depth... | ecosystem: Environmental > Aquatic > Freshwater >... | reverse complement strand
TGTCGGCGCGTCGCCATGACCCGCCTCCGGCCGCGGCGTGCCCGGTTTCGCGCTCACCCGCTCGCTGCGGATCGAGTGGAGGAGCTGGAGCAGCAGCGCTCGCAGCAGGCGCTCGGGGGCGATCGAGGGTCGGCCGGTCTTTGCATACAGACCGTCGAGCTGCGGCGAGATCGAGCGCAGGCGACGTCCACCATCTCGCGCATCGGGCGCAGCGGGTGGTCCTTCGGAATCCGCTTCACGAGCGGCACGTAGCTGAACACCGAGCCCTGGTCCGGATCCTCACCGCGCATCGCCTTCACCCCCTCGCGTCGCTCCTAGCACGACGCGAAGGGGGCTCAGCGGGCGCTTCTCAGCATCCTGCTAGCGCCGCGTCAGCACCATCACCGGGATGTTGCGCTCGGTGCGCCCCTGGTAGTCGTCGAAGTCGCGGTACATGGCCGTGAGCTTCGGCCACAGGGCGGCCTTCTCGTCGTCGCTTGCGCGCCGCGCGCGCACCGGGATGCGCTCGGCGCCGACCTCGAGCTCGGCGTCGGGATGCGCCTCGAGGTTCAGGTACCAGGCGGGGTGGTTCGCGAAGCCGCCCTTCGAGGCGACCACGACGAAGCGCTCGCCGTCGCGCAGGTAGAGGACGGGCGCGACGCGCTTCTCGCCGCTCTTGCGCCCCGTCGTCGTGAGCAGCAGCACCGGAGCGCCGCGCAGGAACTTGCCCCCCACACGTCCGCCGGTCGCCCGGTAGAGCCAGACGTTCGCGACCGACATGATGCGGATGACGACGTTGCCGAAGCGCTCTTCGCTCTTGGACCAGGGCCGCAGCCGGGTCTGGGACACGCGGATCCTCTTCTCGTCGAAAGTGCAGGGATTCCCGGAAGGAGCGCGGGCGCGCTCCTTCCGGGAGTCGCCATGGGGTGACCCGTCCCACGCGAACGAGTCGCTACATCCCCGAGGTCAGGGACTTGAACTGGTCGGCGAGCTGCTGGCCAAGGCTCTTCTTCCTGCGCCGGCGCGTCGCCTTGCGAACCGTCGCCTTCCGTGCGGCCTTCTTCACCGCCTTCCGGCGTGTCGCCTTGCGCGTCGCCTTCTTGACGGCCCGCTTCCGGGTCGCCTTCCGCACCGCCTTGCGGCGCGTCGTCTTGCGGGCGGCCTTCTTCACGGCCTTCCGCCGCGTGGCCTTGCGGGCGGCCTTCCGCACCGTCGTCTTGCGTCGAACCTTGCGAGCGGCCTTGCGCGTCGCCTTGCGGCGACCGGCCTTCTTGCGAGCTGCCATCGTTGGATTCTCCCGGATAATGGGCGCCCCATCCCTCGCCTCTCCAGGCGTGGACGGGGTCCCGATGCTTCCGAAATAACCCGGTATGGACGGGGCGTCCACCAAAAAAGCATCGAGGGGGCGAGACCTTCGGTCGCGAGCTGCGAATCGCTGAAGCCCCGGCGCGGGTGCACCGGCCGCTCCCGCACCCGACGCCGCGCTGCGGCATCGCCGAAGCGGCCCGCTGCAGCAGCGCTTTTCGGACCGGCGAGTCTGCTACATCGATCGCTGCGGGGGTTCGAGGAGCAGCGCGTGATCGTGCAGACCCGTCGTGTGTCCGTGAACGGTGTCGAGCTCGTCTACGACGAGGCCGGCGACGCCGGTCGGCCCTTCCTGCTCGTCCACGGCTTCAGCGGCTACCGCGACGACTTCGCGGCTCAGCTCCCGCCGCTCGCGCGGCTCGGCCGCACGATCGCCTACGACCATCGGGGCCACGGCGACTCGACGAAGACCGGCGACCCCGCGAGCTACTCCTTCGCGCAGCTCGCGGACGACCTGCTGGGCTTCGTCGACGCACTCGGCCTCGAGCGCTTCGACCTGCTCGGCCACTCCATGGGCGGCATGGTCTCCCTGCGTTTCGCGCTGGCGAATCCGGACCGCGTCGCGTCGCTCGTGCTGATGGACACCGCGTCCGAGCCCCTCACCGGGCGCCTGCCGCGCGAGATCTTCGAAGCGGGCGCGAAGATCGGCCGCGAGGCGGGCATGGAGAAGCTGGTCGACATCATTCGCGCCAACCCGAACGAGCAGGCGATCCGCACCGAGGCCGACCGTCGCCTCGAGCGCGAATGGGGCAGCGAGCGCCACGCGACCTACCAGCGCATGCGCCTCGGCCGGATGGACCCCGAGGCGTTCCTCTCGCTCGGGCTCGAGCTGACGCAGGCCGAGCCGCTGACGCCGCGCCTCGGCGAGCTGCGCTGCCCGACGCTCGTGCTCGTCGGCGAGCAGGACAACGGCTTCCTGAAGGCCGCCGACGTGATGGCGCAGGCCATCCCGGGCGCGCGCCGCGTGACGATCCCGGAAGGCGGCCACTGCCCGCAGATCGAGACGCCCGATGCGTGGTACGCCGCGGTGTCGGCGCACCTGGAGCGGACGCGGAGCGGAGCCTAGGCCCCCGCGCGCGGCGCACCGGAAGCCGCGCGCGAGCGGAGCTCGATCGAACCGCAAGCGGCGCTGCGCCCCGCGCAGTGAGTCGCAGGCGAACGAAGCTCAATCGAACCGCAAGCGGCGTCGCGCCGCGCGCAGTGAGTCGCAGGCGAACGAAGCTCAATCGAAGCGCGGCGCTCCGGTGCGCGAGCTGATCGCGCCGTCCGCCACGATCACGGCGCCGTTCACGTAGCTCGCCTCGTCGCTCGCGAGGAAGAGCGCGACGTTCGCGATCTCGTCGGCGGTGCCCATGCGGCGCTGCGGGATCTGCGCCTCGAACGCGGGCCGCCCGCCCGGGATGTAGTCGAGCCAAGCCATCATGGGCGGCGTCTCGATCGGGCCCGGGCAGATCACGTTCACGCGCACGCCGTGGCGCGCGTTCTCGACCGCGGCCGAGCGCGTGAGGTTGATCACGGCCGCCTTGGCGGAGCCGTAGGCGCCGAGATTCGGCTCGCCCGCGAGGCCGGCGCCGCTCGAGATGTTGAGGATCACGCCCGAGGCCTGGGGAATCATCACGGCCAGCGCCTCGCGCGTGCCGTAGAAGACACCATCGAGCGTCACGGACATCACGCGCCGCCAGTCCTCGTCCTTGGTGTCGGCGACGAAGGCGCCGTGGGGCAGGCCCGCGTTGTTCATCATCACGTCGAGGCGGCCGCGCCCGAGATCCCGCGCCGCGGCCACCGCCGCCCGGACCTGCGCCGGGTCCGCCACGTCGGCGGTGAAGGCCGCCGCCCGCCCCCCGGCCGCCTCGATCTCCTTCGCCACCGCCGCCGCGCGCTCGGGCGCGACGTCCGAGATGCAGACGGCCGCGCCCTCCCGGGCGAAGCGCAGCGCCGTGGCGCGTCCGATCCCCGAACCGGCCCCCGTGATGAGGGCGGTCTTTCCCGCGAGCCGGCCTGCCATCTCTTTCCTCCGCCTTTCTGCGCATCGGCCCCGCCGACGAGCGGGGCCGGGTTGTCACCAGATTTGAAACATGTTCTAATCCCGCGGTCAACGCCGCACTGGAGGACCCATGGGCCGCTTCCCCTTCGGCATCCCCAACTCCTGGTTCCACGTCTCCTATTCCGACGAGCTCGCCCCGGGAGAGGTCAAGTCTCTCCACTACTTCGGCCGCGACCTCGTGCTCTTCCGGGGCCAGGACGGCGCCGCTGCCGTGCTCGACGCCTACTGCCCGCACCTGGGCGCCCACCTCGGGGTCGGCGGCAAGGTGGAGGGCAACACGATCCGCTGCCCGTTCCACTCCTGGCGCTTCGACGCCCAGGGCAAGTGCGTCGAGGTGCCCTACGCGAAGCGCATCCCGCCGAAGGCCGAGACGCGCTGCTGGCCGGTCTGCGAGGTGAACGGCCGCGTCTTCGTCTGGCACCACGCCGATGGCGCGCCGCCGGACTTCGAGATCCCGAAGATCCCGGGCTGGGGCGACCCCAACTGGACCAGCTCCTGGCAGAAGTACAAGTGGATCCTGAAGAGCCAGCCCCAGGAGGTGATGGAGAACGCGATCGACTGGCACCACTTCCAGACGGTGCACCTGATGGACCCGCCGCGGGAGCGCAGCCACAAGTTCGACGGGAAGATGTTCTTCTGGAACATCGGCACCCGGAAGACGGTGCAGACGATGGGCGTCCAGGACGACCTCTACATGGAGGCCCAGAACTGGGGCCTCGGGTACAACTTCCTCACCTACACCGGAATGTTCACGACCGTCGTCTCCGCCGGGCTCACGCCGATCGACGAGGAGACGATGGAGTTCGCGACCGGGATCATCGGCCGCAAGGACGGGCGCAGCGAGGACGAGACGATCGTCCTGCTGAAGGCCTACATGGACGACCAGTCGAAGGCGATCGAGCAGGACTTCGCGATCTGGGAGGCGAAGCGCCACAACGTGAAGCCCGTGCTGTGCGACGGCGACGGGCCGATCGCCGAGTACCGGCGCTGGGCGCGCCAGTTCTACTCGAAGCCGCTCGAGAGCGTGGAGGCGCCGCTCTGAGCCTCTCGCGCCGCGATCTGCTGAAGCTCGCGGGCCTTGCCGGGGCCGCGTCCGTCGCGGGAGCGGCGGGCTGCGCCACCGGTGCGGGTCGCGGCACGTCCGGCGGCGAGTTCGACGCCGAGGCCGACGTGATCGTCGTCGGCACGGGCGCCGCCGGCCTCGTCGCGGCGCTCTCCGCCGCGAACGCCGGCGCGCAGGTGCTCGTGCTCGAGAAGGCGTACCTCGTCGGGGGCACGACCTCGAAGTCGGGCGGCGTGTACTGGATCCCGAACAACCGCTTTCGCGCGGGCAAGGGCGACGAGTCGCGCGAGGCGACCCTCGCGGCGATGGCGCGGGCCTCCTATCCGCAGCTCTTCGACGCTGCGAAGCCCGACTTCGGCCTGCCGCCGAACGAGTGGGCGCTCTTGCAGGCGCTCTACGACGAGGGTCCCGTCGCCGTAGAGGGCCTGCAGGCGATGGGCGCCCTCGACTCGCAGCCGGCCGAGGTGCCCTTCGGCCCGATGCCCGACTACTTCGACCCGACGCGCGAGGACGCGACGCCCGTCGACCGCCGCCTCTGGCCCCGAAAGCCGGACGGCAGCTTCGGCCTCGGCGACGAGATGGTGCGCCAGCTCCGCACCGCCCTCGCGCAACGCGGCGTCCCGATCGAGACGCCCGTGCGCGCGACCCGCATCCTCGAGAACGAAGACGGCGAGGTGATCGGCCTCGAGGCGCTGAAGGGCGACCCCGACCACAAGACGGGCGAGACGCTGCGCCTCCGCGCGCGCCGGGGCGTGGTGTTCGCGACCGGCGGCTTCACGCACAACCACGAGCTCATGCTCCACTACCAGCCCGGCCCCGTCTTCGGCGGCTGCGCGGTGCCGACCAACACCGGCGACTTCGTGACGATGGCCCAGGCCGTGGGCGCGAAGCTCGGCCACATGGGGAGCGCCTGGCGCGCGGAGGTCGTGCTCGAGCAGGCGCTCTCGTTCGCCAGCACGCCCGACGACGTCTTCATGCCGCCGGGCGACAGCACGATCCTCGTCAACAAATACGGCAAGCGCGTGGTCAACGAGACCACGAACTACAACGAGCGCACACGCGCCCACTACGTGTGGGACGGCGTCGCCCACGAGTGGCCGAACCTGATCCTGTTCATGCTCTACGACTCCCGCGGCGCCGAGGTCTACGGCGGGCGCTTCCCGATCCCGGCGCCGGGCTCGACGGCGCCCTGGGTCATCACGGGCGAGACCTGGAGCGAGCTCGCGCAGAAGATCGATGCACGTCTCGCAGAGCTCGGCTCGAAGGTCGCGGGGCTGCGACTCGCGCCCGACTTCCAGGCGAACCTGAAGGACACGGTCGCGCGCTTCGACGCCGCCGCTGCGAGCGGCGTCGACCGCGAGTTCCAGCGCGGCGCAAGGAACTACGACCGGCTCTGGCACTCACGGATCTGGTCGTACCCGAACCCGCCGGCGAAGGGCTCGAAGCACGCGCTCGGCAAGAACAAGAACCCCGTGCTCCATCCGATCGCGCCGAAGGGCCCGTACCACGCGATCCTGCTAGCGCCGGGGACCCTCGACACCAACGGCGGTCCCGTGATCGACGCGCGCGCGCAAGTCGTGGACGCGGAGGGCCGGCCGATCCCGGGCCTCTACGGCGCGGGCAACTGCGTCGCGTCGCCGACGGGCGCCGCGTACTACGCCGGCGGCGGCACGCTCGGCCCCTGCCTCGCCTTCGGCTGGGTCGCCGGGCGCGAGGCGGCGAAGGCGCCGGTCAAGCAGGTCGTGGCGAAGGCGCCGATCAAGCAGGTCGTGGCGAAGCCGCCGGTCAAAGAGCTCGCGGCGCGGGCGCCGGTCGAAGAGCTGTCCTAGCGGCGCGCCGCCCGGGGCGGCGCGCGAGGTCGAGATGCGAAGCGTGCTGGTCCATCGCGAGCAGCTCCCGCCGCGCGGCGCGCCGCGCGGCATCGTGATCGCGCTGCACGCCGAAGGCGGAGACGGCAGCGAGCTGCTCGCGCCCTGCGCCGCCGCCGCGCCGGGCTGGGTGGTGCTCGCGCCCCAGGCCGCGCGCAGCCGCAACGCGATCGCCGGCGGCGGCTCCGCCTGGCCCGGCTACGCGGGCTACGCCTGGTACCGCCACGACGGCGCCGCGATCGACCCCCTGAGCCTCGCGGACGCCATGCGCCAGCTCGCGCTCTTCGTCGACGACGCACGCCGCCGACACGGCGCGGCGTTGCCAGTGGTGATCGCGAGCGCGATCCCGGGGCTGCCCCTCGCCCAGCCCCTCGCGCGCCTGCTCGGCCACGCGGTGGACGGCATCGCGCCGATCGCGCGGGGCGGCGACGCCGAGCTGCGGAGCGTCGTCGACCGGATCGAGCGCGCGCTCGCGCAGCGCGGCGCGCGGCACGAGGCGCGCGCGCTGGCGGACTAGGCCGCCGAAGGAGGACCTCATGGGCATCGCGGAGAACAAGCAGGTGATCACGGACTACTTCGCGTCCCTCGCGAAGGGCGACTACCCCGCCGCGATCGAGAAGTTCGCGGACGACATCACGTGGTGGGTGCCGCCGTCTTCGCCCCTGGCGGGAACGTACGAGGGCAAGGACGCCGTGCTCGGCCTGTTTGCGAGCGGCACCGGCCTCTACGACCAGACCGTGCCCCTCGCGCCGAGCGTCGAGGGCCTGGTGGCGGAGGGCGACAAGGTCGCCGCGGAGCTCGTGATCACGGGACGCACCGCGAAGGGCAAGGACTACCGCAACCACTACCACTTCCTCTTCACGATCCGCGGCGGGAAGATCGTCGCCGTGAAGGAGTACGTGGACACGCTCTACTCGCAGCGCACGCTGTTCGAGTAGCCGCCTCGCAAGGACGCGCAGCGCGCGCGCAGCGCGGCGCAGCCGCGCGGAGCAGACAGGGCGCGGCCCGGCCGCGCGGAGATCGAGGCATGAAGAACTCGTGGATCCATCTCGCCAAGGGGACGGTGCCCCGGCAGGCGCACGTGGCCGTGCCGAAGGGGCTGAAGGAAGAGGAGATCGGGCGCGGCGGCTTCCAGGGCCGCGTCGCGAACGTCTACCGCCAGAACGAGCCGACGGGCTGGCTGCGCGTCGAGGGCGAGTTCGCGCCCGGCGACGTGGACGGCGAGAAGATCACGACCGCCGACGCCCGCGATGCGCGGGGTGACGCCACCGTGCTCTGGGAGAACGAGGATCTCGTGGTCTCGGCCTCGCGGCGCAGCGAGCCGATGCCGTACTTCCTGCGCGACTCCGACGCCGACCGGCTCTACTTCGTGCACCGCGGCGAAGGCACCTGCGAGACCGAGTTCGGGCCCCTCGCCTTCCGCCCCGGCGACTACCTCGTGATCCCGAAAGGCGTCACCCACCGCCTGTCGCCGGCGACCCGCGACAACTACCTGCTCCAGCTCGAGAGCCGTGGCGAGATCCGTTTCATCGAGCACGTGACGCTCGGGCGCCACAACCCCTTCGACCCCGACGTGATGGAGATCCCCGAGCCGAAGGCCGAGAGCGGCGACGGCCGCGCCGAGTACGAGGTGCGCGTGAAGCGCGACGGGCGCTTCACCTCTTTCTTCTACGGGCACCACCCGTTCGACGTCGTGGGATGGAAGGGCGACCTCTTCCCCTTCCGCTTCCACAACACCGACTTCCGACCCGTGATCGCCGACCGCAACCACGTCCCGCCCTCGGCCTACGGCCTGTTCCAGAGCGACGGCTGGGTGCTCTGCAACTTCGTGCCGGCGCCGATGCAGCGCGATCGCGAGGCGAGCCGCCTGCCCTACTACCACCGCAACATGGACTACGACGAGATCGGCTTCCTGCACGCCGGCAGCGTCGCGGGCGTTCCCATGGAGGGCACCACCATCATGTGGCACCCGCGCGGCGCGGTGCACGGCCCCGGCGAGGAGATGCGCGCCATGGCCGAGCAGTTCTGGCAGGAGATCGGGATGAACGACATCGAGGCCGTGAACATCGACTGCGTGCGGCCGCTGCGCATGTCCGACGCCGCCCGCGCGGCGAAGCGCGACCAGGTCCAGCTCACGACCCGGAAGAAGGGCTAGCGCGATGGCCTTCCCCCAGCTCGCCCGCTACCCCGTGCTCGGCCCCTCGCTCTGGTCGTTCGAGAAGCTGCCGGACGGCGCGCGCATGGAGCCGATGCCGATCGTCGCGCAGGACGGCGGAGAGTCCCACGGCACGCTCTACACGCGCGGCGGCGAGACGACCGTCGCGCTGATGATGCACCCGCGCGGCGACATGCAGCGGCACTACGCCGTCCCGCGGCTGCTCGAGGCCGGCATCGCCGCCTTCGGGCAGGCGGGTCGCTACGTGAACAACGACGTCAACCTGATCCACGAGCGGATCGTCCTCGACGTGGCGGCCGCGATCGTGCGCCTGCGCGAGCGTGGCTTCCGCAAGGTCGTGCTGCTCGGCAACTCGGGCGGCGGCGCGCTCTACACCTTCTACCAGTCCCAGGCGCAGACCGCGCCGCCCGGGCGCCTGCGCGACACCGCCGCCGGCGACCCCTGCGACCTGAACGCGATGGAGATGCCGCCGGCCGACGGCCTGATCCAGCTCGCGACGCATCTCGGCCAGGGCAAGCTCATGCTCTCGATCATCGACCCGTCGGTGGCCGACGAGAACGACCCGCTCTCCGTCGACCCCGACCTCGACATGTACGACGCGCGGAACGGCTTCATGCCACTGCCCCGGGCCTCGAAGTACGCTCCCGAGTTCCTGGCGCGCTACGAGGCGGCGCAGCGGGCGCGCGTGGCGCGCATCGACGCGATCGCCCGCAGCCACGTCGAGGAGTGGAACGTCTGGCTCCGAAAGCTGGGCGCGCCCGACGCGGCCAGCCTGCCCGACGCCGAGCGCAGCCGGATCGAGCGGCGCGCCTTCGCGGGCCGCTACTTCGCGATCCACCGCACCGAGGCGCACCCCGCCTACACCGACCTCTCGCTCTGGCCCTCGAAGCGCGCGATCGGTTCCTTCTTCTCGCCGCGCCCGGACGTCTTCAACTACTGCGAGGCGGGCTTCGGGAAATACCAGACGCCGCGCGCGTGGCTCAGCACCTGGTCGGGCCTCTCCTCGCGCGCATCGAGCCTCGACTGCGTGCCGAAGATCACCGTGCCGACCCTCGTCGTCGCCTACGACGGCGACAACGCCGTCTTCACCTACCACACCGACGCGATCCACGACGCCTCGCGCGCCGCGGACAAGCGGAAGGTCACGGTCGCTGGCGACCATCTCGGGTACGGCCCCGCCGGCATGAGCGACCGCAGCGGCCAGCAGGCCGCGCTCGACGCCATCGTGCCCTGGATCCAGGAACGCTTCTAGGAGAACGCAAGCGCCGCCGGCGCGCGCAGCGAGGCGCAGCCGGGCGAAGCCCAGGAGAACCGGATGAAGATCGATCTCTTTGCCATGCCCGCGGTGCCCGCCACGCTCGAGGAGCGCGAGCGCCTGCGCCCCGTCGGCCGCTCGACCGAGCGCTACCAGATGATGCTCGAGGAGCTCCGCCACCTCTGCATCACGGCCGACGAGCTCGGCATCGACGCCTTCTCGACCACCGAGCACCACTTCCACACCGAGGGCAACGAGCTCTCCGTGAACCCCGTGCTGCTCTTCGCCGACTTCGCGGCGCGCACGAAGCGCATCCTCATGATGCCGATGTCGATCGTGATGACCTCGGCGAACCCGATCCGCGTCGCCGAGGACCTCGCGATCCTCGACCAGCTCACGAAGGGCCGCGTCGCGGTCGCGTTCGCGCGCGGGTACCAGAAGCGCTGGATGCAGGTGCTCGGCCAGGGCGGCACGACTGCCACCGGCATGGGCGACTCCGCCGACCAGGCGAACCGCGAGCGCTTCGACGAGGGCATGGAGATCCTCGAGAAGGCCTGGACGGAGGACTGCTTCGAATACAACGGCAAGCACTTCCAGGTGCCCTACCCCTACGACAAAGGCATCGAGGGCTGGGCCGCGGCGCACTACACCCGAAAGTTCGGCGCCGAGGGCGAGCTCGACGAGAACGGCGTGATCCGCAAGATCGGCGTCTGCCCGCGCCCGTACCAGGAGCCGCATCCGCTGATCTCGCAGCCCGTGACGGGCGGCATGACGTCGCTTCTCTCCTGCGCGAAGCACGGCTGGCTGCCCTGGATCTGGGAGGGCGACCCGCCGAAGTTCCTCGAGATGTGCCGCACCTATCAGAAGGTCGCGGCCGAGAACGGCCACCGCTTCGCCCTCGGCCAGAACGCGGGCTGCGTGCGGGCGATCTGCATCGGCGACACGCGCGAGGAGGCCTTCGAGCTGGCCGCAAAGACCACCGGCTACTCCTACCAGGAGTACTTCGGCCACTTCGGCTTCCTCGAGCTGTTCCGCAATCCCGAGGACGACCCGAACGTCCGGCCCTGGCGCTTCAAGAACAACGAGGACGCCGTGAAGCGCATGATCGAGAAGAAGTACCAGCTCTGCGGCACGGTGGACGACATCAAGCGCGAGATGGAGCCGCTCGTGAAGTGCTACGGCGAAGGCCACCTCGAGTGGCTGTCCTGGAACTTCTTCTGCCAGGGCACGACGCCGCGCCACGTCCAGGACCGCCAGCTCGAGCTCTTCGCCACGAAGATCATGCCGGAGTTCAAGTAGTGGCCCAGGTCGCGACGGACCGGATGGACGTGGTCCGCGCCCTCGCGAAGCGCGTCTCGAACTGGGGCCGCTGGGGCAAGGACGACGAGCGCGGGACGCTGAACCTGATCACGCCGGACGTGGTGAAGGCCGCGGCCGCCTGCGTGGAGAGCGGCCGCGTCTTCCCGCTGGGCCTCGCCTTCGGCCCCGACGGCCCGCAGTCGGGCACGGTGATCGGCCGCTTCAACCCCCAGCACTACATGACCGCGATCGCCGCGCCCTTCGGCGCGCCCGGCGGGTTCCACTACAGCGACGACGTGATCTGCATGCCGCTGCAATGCGCGACGCAGTGGGACTCCCTCGCCCACGTGCACTACGACGGCCTGCTCTACAACGGAGTCCCGGCGGCGGAGGCGCTCTCGGCCTCGGGCACGACGAAGAACGGCATCGACCGCCTGGCCGAGGCCGGGCTCGTGTCGCGCGGCGTGCTGCTCGACATCGCGCGCACGAAGGGCGTCGAGCGCCTCGCGCCCGGCACCTGCATCACGCCCGCCGATCTCGACGCCGCCGAGCGCGCGGCGCGGGTCACGGTGGGCGCCGGCGACGTGCTGCTCTTCCGCACCGGCCATCTGAACGTGTTCCTGAAGGACGGCGACCGCGAGACGTACAACTGGCAGGGACCGGGCCTCGGCATCGCCTGCATCGAATGGCTGCGCGCCCGCGACGTGGCGGCGGTCTGCGCCGACAACACGGCGATCGAGGTCATGCCCTGCGAGGATCCGGACCTCTTCTACCCGGTGCACCTGCTCGGCATCCGCGACATGGGCCTGCCCTTCGGCGAGATGTTCGACCTCGAGGCCCTCGCCGCGGACTGCGCGCGCGACGGCCGGTACACGTTCCTGTTCAGCGCGCCGCCCCTGAAGGTCACCGGCGGCATCGGCTCTCCCGTGAACCCCGTGGCGGTCAAGTAACCATGCGCTTCTGGCAGGCCCTCTCCTTCACCGAGCCCGAGCACGTCGTCCCCGTGGCGCAGATCGCCGAACAGGTCGGCTTCCACGGCGCGTTCGTCTCCGACCACATGTTCGCGCCGGAGAAGATCGCCTCGCGCTACCCCTACTCCGCCGACGGCAACCCGCCGTTCTCGAGCGCGACGCCCTGGCCGGATCCCTTCGTCACCGCTTCGGCGATCCTCGCGACCACGACGCGCCTGCACGTCTCCTCCGGCGTCTACATCCTGCCGCTGCGCAATCCCTTCGAGGTGGCGAAGGCCACGGGCACGCTCGCGCTGCTCTCGGGCGGCCGCTTCGCGCTCGGCGCGGGCCTCGGCTGGATGCAGGAGGAGTTCGCGCTCTGCGGCCACGACTTCAAGACGCGCGGGCGCCGCTTCGACGAGATGGTCGAAGTGATGCGCACGCTCTGGCGCGGCGGCATGGTCGAGCACCACGGCGCCTTCTACGACTTCCCGCGCCTCGAGATGAGCCCGCCGCCGCCGGGCCCCGTTCCGATCTACGTCGGCGGTGGAAGCGACGTCGCGCTTCGCCGCGCCGGCCGCCTCGGTGACGGCTGGATCGGCGCGGGCAACGCGCCGGACCAGCTCCCCGCGATCCTCGCGGCGATCGCCAAGGCGCGCCGCGAGTCCGGCCGCGAGAAGCAGGCTTTCGAGACCATCGTCGCCCTCACGGTGCCGCCCGACGCCGACGTGGTGCACCGCGCCGAAGACCTGGGCGTCACCGGCATCGTCTCGTGGCCGCTCTCGTACCAGATCGGTCCAGGCACGAGCCTCGACGCGAAGCGCGCCCACCTCGAACGCTACGGCAACGACGTCATCGCGAAGCTCGGCTGAGCCCGCAGGAGATCCCGACCGTGTCCGACCGTCTGGTGCGACATCCGAAGAATGCGAGCGTGCGCCTGCTCGACGGCCACTTCTACGCGGGCGACCCGCATCCCCATTTCGCGTGGATGCGCGAGAACGCACCCGTCTACTGGGACGAGACCGGCAACGTCTGGGGCGTCAGCCGCCACGCGGACGTGATGGCGGTCTCGAAGCGCTCGGACGTCTTCTGCAACCGCTTCTCGATGCGGCCCGACAACCCGCCGTTGCCGTCGATGATCAACCTCGACGACCCGCTCCACAAGAAGCGCCGGAACCTGGTGAACAAGGGCTTCACGCCGCGCCGCGTGGCCGCCCTCGAGCCCCACGTGCGGCGGATCTGCAGCGAGCTCGTCGAGCGCGTCCGGGCCCGCGGCCGCTTCGATTTCGTGCACGACGTGGCGGCGCCGCTGCCGATGATCATGATCGGCGACCTGCTCGGGGTCGAGCCCCAGGACCGCGACATGCTGCTGCGCTGGAGCGACGCCATGATCCTCGCCACGTCCTCCACCGCGACGCAGGAGAACGTCATGGGCGCCGCCCAGGCCTTCGGCGAGTACGCGGCCTACAACCGCAAGGTGGTGGCCGACCGCCGGGGCAAGCGACCCGCCGACGACCTGATGAGCGTGCTGGTCCACGCCGAGATCGACGGCGATCGACTGGACGACGAGGCGCTGCTGCACGAGACGCTGCTGATCCTGGTCGGCGGCGACGAGACCACGCGCCACGTGATCTCGGGCGGCATGTACGAGCTCCTGCGCCGCCCCGACCAGTGGCGCCGCCTGGTCGAGCGCCCGGAGCTCATCCCCCAGGCCGTCGAGGAGATGCTGCGCTGGGTGACGCCGATCCAGAACATGTGTCGGACGGCGACGGAGGACGCCGAGCTCGGCGGGCAGACGATCCGCCAGGGCGACAAGCTGCTGCTGCTCTACCCGTCGGCGAACCGCGACGAGGCGATCTTCGATCGGCCCTTCGAGTTCGAGATCGAGCGCGACCCGAACGACCACGTGGCCTTCGGCGGTTACGGCGCCCACTTCTGCCTGGGCTCGAGCCTCGCGCGGCTCGAGCTGCGCGTGATGTTCGAGGAGATCACGGCGCGCATGCCCGAGCTCGCCCTCGAGAGCGACGCGCCGCCGCCGAAGCGGCCCTCGAACTTCATCACCGGCATCGAGCGCATGCCGGTCGCGCTGCGGCGCTAGCGGGGCGCTCCGCGGCGCCGCCGGCGCCAGTGCAGCGCCGGCTTCTTGCGCGGCGCGGGTGTGCCCTTCATCGGGTGGGGTTCTCCAGCGCGGTGTCGGCCGCGGCGGCCGTGCGCTTCGCCTCGAGGCGCGTCCAGATCCACAGCGACAGCAGTCCGAACAGGATCAGGATTTCCTGCGTTCCCATGCTTCCTCCACGCCGCAGGGATAGCCACCACCGGAAACGCCGCGGTGGCGACGGGACGGCGGGCAGCGACGTTCTGGTGACGGAATGGGGACGCGCGCGCCCGGCGGCGCCGGTTGGCGTCACCAGGGGTACGGGTACCCGGCGGCGAGCAACCGCGAGAGCTTCGCGTCCTGGCCGTAGAGATCGGAAAAGAAGCGCACCGTGCCGTCGTCGTCGGCGACGACCGTCGCGTACACGACGAAGACCGGAATCGGCGTCGCGAGCCGCACGGAGCTCGATTCCTCTCCGTTCATCGCCTCGACGATGCGCGCGCGGGTCCAGGCGGGATCGTCGCGCAGCACCCACTCGGCGAGGGCCACCGGGTCTTCCACGCGGATGCAGCCGTGGCTGAAGTCGCGGCGCGGGCGGGCGAACAGGCTCACCGCCGGCGTGCCGTGGAGGTAGACGTTGTAGCGGTTCGGGAACAGGAACTTCACCAGGCCGAGGGCGTTCTTCGACCCCGGGCGCTGCCGCACCTGGAGCGACCCCGCCGCCACCGCGGAGAGGGTCGATGCGTTCGTCGGCTGCCAGTTGCCGGCGCCGTCCACGATCTCGAAGCCCTCGCGCCCGAAGTAGCCCGGGTCGCGGCGCTGCTTCGGCACGACCTCCCCGCGCGCGATGCTCAGGGGAACGTTCCAGTAGGGCCGGAAGACGACCTCGTTCATGCGGCCGACGAAGTTCGGGGTCTCGGTGCGGAACGCGCGTCCGACGATCACCTTCATCCGGAGCCGATCCTCGCCCGAGACGCCGGGCTGCTCGCGCCGCACGGCGTAGAGCGCGAACTCCGGCACGTTCACGCCGACGAGCTGCGAGCCGAGCTCCGGCAGCCAGCGCCAGCGCTCGAGGGCGAGCTCGATCTGCTCGACGCGCGCAGCGAGGGGCGTGTTCAGGGCCGCGAAGGTGGCGGCGCCGATCACGCCGTCCGCCTCGAGGGCGTGCCGCGTCTGGAAGCGCTCGACCGCCGCGGCGAGGGTCTCGTCGTAGAGGTGCGGATCTTCGGGCGCCGGCGCGTCGGCGGCGAGATCGCCGAGCGCGATCAGCTTGCGGCCGAGGGCCGGCGCGTCGGGGTACGCGTCGCCGCGCTCGAGCTTGCGCACGACTGCGAGGGGCTGCGAGAGCAGGGCGTCCGCGGCGAGCGCCCGGTAGCGCGCGAGCGCCTCCTTCAGCAGCCGGTAGCGGCGATACGGCGGCTCGACGGCGGCGATCCGAGCGTCGATCTGCTCGGGCGGGCTCACGCGCACGAGATCGGACAGGAAGGCCGGCAGGTCGAGCCTGCGCTCGCTCACGTCGTTCTGGAATCCGCCCTTCTCCGGACGCACCCGACCGACCCGGAGATCGGAGACGTGCCGCATGGCGCCGATCGAGAGCGCCAGATCGAGCGCCGCGCGATCGACGCCGCCCGCGTGCTCGAGTGTGTCGAGGCGCTCCGCGAGCAGGAAGGCGTCGTAGTCGCTCGCGTGCAGGCCCGCCGCGTCGGCGCGGGAGAGCACCGCGACGAGCTCCCGCGCCTGGGGCGTGGTGCCGTCTTCCGCCAGCCACACGGGTCGCCAGCCCTCGGACTCGTAGAAGCGAGCGAGGGGCTCCCGATAGTCGGAGAAGTCGGGCCAGCGCAGCCAGGGATGACGCCCGCCCGCGACGGCCCGCTGCAGCTCGGCGGCGACGGCCGCATCGGCGGGATCGACCGTGTCCGCATCCGTACCCGCGCCCGCGCGCGGCACCCCGGCCACGAGCAGCGCGACGGCGAGCGCGGCGACGGCCGGCACTCGGCGTCGGAGCAGGGCGCGGGCGTGCATCGCGGGCACGGTAGGACGCGCCGCGCGCCGCTGCCGCCCGTCTCCTACCCTCCGGCCGCGCGCGGGCGCGGGGGAAGGAGCGAGATGGATCGCGTGCTGATCTGCGGCCTCGAGGGCGGCGCCGGCGCGAGCGTGGTGGCGCTCGCCCTGCGGCGCGTGCTCGAGCCGCTCGGACGACGCCCCGTCTACTTCAAGCCCGTGGGCGAAGGCCCTGGCGACCCCGACGTGGAGCTGCTCGGGGCGGCGGGAGATAGCGAGGCCTCGAACGTCCAAGCCGTGTCGCGCCGAGAAGCCGCCGCGCTGGTCGCGGCCGGTCGCAGCGCCGAGCTCCTCGACCGGATCGCCGCGGCCGCGGAGCGGCGCGCCGCCGCCGGCGACTTCCTGCTGGCCGAGGGCATCAACGACGAGCGCGACGCCTTCGGCGTGAAGCTGAACGAGCAGATCGCCGCACGGCTCGGCGCCGCCGTGCTGCTGGTGGTGCACGGAGGCGTGCGCCCGGACCCCGCGGCCGTGGACGATCTCGTCGCCTCGGTCCGCACGGCGGCGCAGCTCTTCCGCGAGGCGGGCGTCGCGGTGCTGGGCGTGATCGTGAACCGCACCCGCGTCGACACGTCGGGGCCGGCCAGCCACTTCGAGAGCTTCGAGGCCCTGGCGCGAAGCCTCGGCGCGGCGTTCGCCGCCACCGACGTGCCGCTCCTCGGCGTCCTGCCCGAGCGCCCGCTGCTGGCCGCGCCGACGCTCGCGGAGATCGCCGAAGCCCTCGACGCCGAGGTGCTCGCTGGCCGCGACGCCCTCGACACCGTCGTGCTGCGGGTGGTGGTGGCCGACATGGAGCCGCGCCACCTGATCCCGGCCCTGCGTCACGAGGGGACGCTCGTCGTGACCTCCGGCGACCGCGACAGCATCCTGCTCACCCTCGCCTGCGTGCAGAGCTCGCGGCGGCGCAGCGGCGTCGCCGGCGTGGTGCTGACCGGCGGTCTGCGTCCCGATCCCGCCGTGCTCGAGCTCGCGCGCGAGATGGAGATCAAGCGGCTCCCGGCCCTCGCGGTGCGCACCGAGGCCTTCGAGACCGCGGCCCGGATCCGCGGGCTGCGCGTCCGGCTGCGCGAGCGGGACCGCGAGCGCGTGGAGCAGGCCGCCACCACGCTCGCGATCCTGCTCGACCGGGACGCGCTGCTCGCCGCGCTCGCCGTCACGCCGCTGGCGCCGCGCCTTGCTGCGCTCGGGCCGTCGGGCTTCCTGGAGCAGCTGCTGGCGCGCGCCCGCGAGAGCCGGGCGCACGTCGTGCTGCCCGAAGGCGATGAGCCGCGCACGCTCCAGGCCGTGGCGCGGGTGCTCGCCGAGCGCGTGGCGCGGGTGACGCTGCTCGGCGACGCCGAGGCCATCGGGAAGCGCGCCGCGGAGCTCGGTCTCGTGCTCGAGGGCGAGGTCGCGATCGTCGACCCGCGCCGCTCGCCCGACCTCGACCGCTACGCCGACGTCGTGGTCGAGGCCCGCAAGCACAAGCGCGGCGGCGTCACGAAGGAGGCCGCGCGCGACTGGCTGCTCGAGTCGACGATCCAGTTCGGCGTCGCGATGGTGAAGGCGGGCGACGCGGACGGCCTGGTCTCCGGCGCCCTGCACTCGACCGCCGACACGGTACGCCCCGCCCTGCAGGTGATCGGCGTGCGGCCCGACGTGGGCCTCGCCTCGAGCGTGTTCTTCATGGCCCTCGCCGATCGCGTCCTCGTGTACGGCGACTGCGCGATCGTGCCCGACCCGAACGCGCGCGAGCTCGCGGCCATCGCGATCGCCAGCGCGCGCACGGCCCGGGCCTTCGGCGTCGAGCCCCGGGTCGCGCTGCTCTCCTACTCGACGGCGGGATCCGGCGCCGGCCAGTCGGTCGACAAGGTCGGCGAGGCGATGGCGCTCCTGCGCGAGCGCGGGCTCGACTTCCCGGTGGACGGGCCGATGCAGTACGACGCCGCGGTCGATCCCGAGGTCGCAAGGCTCAAGATGCCGGGCTCGGCGGTCGCCGGGCGCGCCAACGTCTTCATCTTCCCCGACCTCGACGCTGGCAACATCGCGTACAAGGCGGTGCAGCGGACGACGGGCGCCCTTGCGATCGGCCCGGTGCTGCAGGGCCTGAACCGCCCGGTGAACGACCTCTCCCGCGGCTGCAGCGTGGACGACGTCGTCTACACCATCGCGGCGACCGCGATCCAGGCGCGGGCGGGCGCGTGAAGATCCTGGTCCTGAACAGCGGCAGCTCGTCGCTGAAGCTCGAGCTCTTCGACACCGCGGGCGCGGGCTCGCTGGCCCGCGTCGCGATCGAGCGCATCGGGCTCGCGGACGCGTTCCTGCTGCACGAGGCCCGAGGCGTCACGAGCCAGCGCAGCATCTCCGCAGCGAGCCACGACGAAGCGAGCCTCGCCGCGATCGAGAGCCTGCTGCGCGACGGCGATCCCCCCGCTCTGCGGGCCCTCGACGAGCTCGACGGCGTCGGCCATCGCGTGGTGCACGGCGGCGAGCGCTTCCAGGCCTCGGCCGCGATCGACGACGCCGTGATCGAGGCGATCGAAGCCTGCACGCCCCTCGCGCCGCTGCACAACCCCGCGAACCTCGCCGGCATCCGTGCGATGCGCGCGCTGCTCCCGGGGCGGCTCCAGGTCGCGGTCTTCGACACGACCTTCTTCCAGACCCTGCCGCCGGTCGCCTTCCACTACGCGGTGCCCTGCGAGTGGTACGAGCGCCACGGCGTGCGTCGCTACGGCTTCCATGGCACGAGCCATCGCTTCGTCGCCGCGCGCGCCGCCGAGCGCCTCGGCGTCGCCGCGCCGAGCCTGATCACGCTCCACCTCGGCAACGGCTGCAGCATGGCGTGCATCCGCGCGGGCGTCGCGGTGGACGCGACGATGGGGCTCACGCCGCTCGAGGGCCTCGTGATGGGGACGCGTTCCGGCGACGTCGACCCGGCCCTCGTGTTCCACCTCGTCGCGGCGGGGCTCCCGCTCGGCGAGATCCACGACGCGCTCGAGAAGCGGAGCGGTCTGCTCGGCCTCTCGGGCGTTTCGAGCGACCTGCGCGACGTCGAGCGCGCGTCGGCCGGCGGCGACGCGCGCGCGAGCCTCGCCCTCGACGTCTTCGCCCACCGCGCCCGCAAGTACCTCGGCGCCTTCCTGGCCGAGCTCGGCACCTGTCACGCCGTCGTGTTCACCGCGGGGATCGGCGAGCCCCCCGCCCCGCTGGGGGCGCGCCTCCCTCCCGCGCCCCCCCCCCCCCGCCCCGCCCCCGCTCCCCCGGCGGCAGCGGCAGGGCCGGCGCGGGGGGGGGGC
>Ga0105107_10000898_pt1 | contig 19486 bp, 18 predicted proteins | sample PPLLaktember2015_6_FD_79335 | JGI IMG/M metagenome (GOLD analysis project Ga0105107, IMG submission 79335) | Freshwater sediment microbial communities from Prairie Pothole Lake near Jamestown, North Dakota, USA - PPLs Lake P8 Core (1) Depth... | ecosystem: Environmental > Aquatic > Freshwater >... | reverse complement strand
CGCGCTCGGTGTTCTCGAGCGGCGCTTCCGCCTCCGCGCTCGCGGGATTGGGCCGACCCGGACGCGCGGGGCCGGCCACTGTGCGCAGGAACTTGTCGAAGGCCATAATCGCGTCGTCGATCGATGCCATCACGAAGCGCAGACGATGTGGGGACGTGTCGAGTGTAGCGCGGGGCGGGCGGGCCGGCGAGGCCGTGGGTGACCGCCAGCGCCGATGCGCTACGTGCGGCGGCACACGAGGCGATCGCTCAGGGCGACGGTGGAAAGGCGATCGAGTTTCTCGAGCGCGCCGTGGCTGCCGAACCGCGATCGGTCGAAGCGCTCGTGGAGCTCGGGCAGTTGCTTGCCGCCGCGGCCCGGTTCGCCGACGCGGAGGCGGCCCTGCGCAAGGCCGTGCCCCTCGCGCGCGACGCGCCGGCGCCGCGGCTTGTGCTCGCGTTTGCACTGGTCCGTCAGGGCAAGCTCGACGAGGCGGCCGCCCAGCTGCGGAAGCTCCTCGAACGCCATCCCGCACACGCGGATGCGTGGTTCAACCTCGGGAACGTGCATCGTGCGCGCGGCGCGATGGACGACGCCGCACGATGCTTCGCCCGCGCAGCGGCGTTGCGGCCCGCGCACCCCGACGCGGCGATCAATCTCGGCCTGGTCCTTGTGCACGGCGACCGCCTCGAGGAGGCCGCGTCGGCGCTCGAGCGATTCCTGGCGCAGGGGCAGCCCGATCCCGACGTGCTGCTCAACCTCGGCCAAGTGCGGCGGTCGCTCGGCTTGCTGGAGGCGGCGCGCGAGGCGTTCGAGGGCGCCCTGCGCATTGCGCCCGACCATCTCGGCGCGCGCGTGAACCGCGCAATCGCCCTGGCGGAGGGCGGCAGCGAGGCGGCCGCCGAGTCCGAGGCCCGGTCGATCATCGAGCTGCACCCGGAGTGCGCGGAGGCGCATTTCCTGCTCGCAACGATCTGCCTGGCGGCCGGGCGCTTCGACGAAGGGTGGCGCGAGTACCGCTGGCGCCCCGATCGCCTACGCGTGTGCGGCGCCGCGCCGCTGCCGTCGGTCGACGGTCTGCGCGGCGCCGCAGTCGCCGTTCGCGGCGAGCAGGGACTGGGCGATGTCCTGTTCTTTCTGCGGTACGCCCCGGCGCTGCGGAAGGTTGCGGGCAGCGTGCGGCTCGAGATCGACCCGCGGCTCGCCGCACTCGTTACTGCGGACGGGGGCGGGACCCTCGAGGCGGCGCAGTCGGCTGATTCAATCCCGCTTATGGCCGGCGACCTGCCTGCCCTCTTCGGTCCCGCACCCGCGCGGTCGCTCCGGCTTGCGGCGGAGCCCCAGCGAGTCGCGGCGTCGCGGGCGCGGCTCGCGGGCGCCGGCCCCCCTCCCTTCGTCGGCGTGACCTGGGAAGCCGGCACGCGCCGGTCGGTGCAGTCGCGACCGGGCGAGGCGCCGTTCAAGCGGGTCGATCCCGAGCGCCTCGGGCGCGCGCTCGCCAGCGTGCGCGGCACCGTCGTGGTCCTCCAGCGCAACCCGCGCCTGTCAGACCTCGAGGCGTTCCGCCGCGGGCTGGGCCGCGCTCCGATCGACTGCTCGGCGGCGAACGCCGACCTTTGCGACGCGCTGGCGGTGCTCGCCGCTTTGAACGACTACGCCGGGGTTAGCAACACGAATTTTCATCTGCGTGCCGCCCTCGGGCTCCCGGCGCGGGTGCTCGTGACGCGGCCGCCCGAGTGGCGCTGGATGGCAGCCGGCGACCGATCACCCTGGTTCCCCGACTTCACCGTCTACAGGGAAACCGCAGCGGGTTGGGACGACGCGCTCGCGCGGCTCACGCGAGACCTTTCAGCATGATCGGGGGCGGGCTCATTGGACTACCCTCGCGCGAAGTGCGCTCGGGTGTTCGCCCTTGGAGCGGTCCTGCGGGCTCACGGCCACCGCCCTCCCCCACCACCGTACATGCGGGTCCGCATGCGGCGGTTCCTGTGTTGATCACGGTGCGGGCCAAGTCCCGAACCCTCGCCGCGTGATCCGGACAAGGTTGGGGCCTTGACGCTTCCGCCGGTTTCCCGATCGCCAGGGAAACCCCTGCCGTTCGGCTAACACTTCGTCCTGTCAGGCGCGTAGAGGACCGGCACCTTCAAGTGAGTGCGCGCGCTGCTGGGCGCACAAAAAACGGGCGCCCGAAGGCGCCCGTCTGCATTACGCGGTGACTCGCCGCGATCAGAACTGGTGGAAGATGCCCAGTGCCCAGATCTGCGGATCCGCGCCGTACGGGGTGATTCCCGTCCCGACGGACGTCTGGTTGCCGCCGGTGTAGTCCGAGAACGCGTTCTCCTTGTTGTCGACCTTGTTCCACGATGCGAACAACCAAGTGCGCTTCGACAGGAAGTAGCGGCCACCGACCATGTAGCCCTTCGAGCTCGAGTTGTTGCACGAGACGGTCTCCGTCCCGTTGCAGCCGTCGATGTCGCCGGTCTGGCCGTACTGCGCCATCACCTGGAAGTTCCCGAAGGTGTGCTCCCAGTTGATCGTCCACCCGTCGATGTCGACCTCGGTGCCCGCGTTCGCCCCACCCAGGCTCGCGACCTGGTTCCGGTCGATCCGCGCCCAGATCGCGCCGATGCGCGCGCCGGGCATGTAGCCCCAGCTCCCGCCGAGTTTCCAGGCGGTGATGTCCGCCCGCGGGTTCGGGGCGATCACGTTGCCGCCGCCAATCGGGCTGTTGCTCTTCCCGTTGATCCAGTCGCCCTGGACGTAGAACGGACCCCAGGTGCCACGCAGCGTGGCGCCATAGACCCTGCCGTCGGTGTCGGCCGAGTTGTTGTTCTGCACCGCTTCCTGGCCCGCCATCGCGGGTACGTTGGTTGCCGTCGTTGCCCCCGGCGACCAGCTCAACGTGCCGTTGATCCCGGCGAACGTTGGCGTCGTGTACTGCGCGGTGTTGTTCGTCCGCGCGGTCGGCACGCCCAGGCGGCCAAAGCCCGTGCCGTTCGTCCACGGAATCTCGGTGTTGATGTAGTTCGCCGCGAACTGCGCGTTCACGCCGTTGGCCCAGTAGATCGACTGGCGGCCGAAGGTGAGACGACCGAAGTTCGAGTCGATGCCGACGAACGAGTCACGCGACGCCCAGAAGCCGCTGCTCACGTTGGACGTGCCGGCCTGGCCCGTGATACTGCCGTTGTCGATGTTGACGCCGGTCTCGATCTGGAAGATCGCCTTCAGGCCGTTGCCCAGGTCCTCGGTGCCGCGCAGGCCGACGCGCGAGCTGTTGTCGAAGACGCGGAAGCGGCTCTTGTAGTTGATGTCGCCGCCGCTAGTACACGTAGCAGTTAGTTGGTCCGTGCACTCCGCGCCAGTCGGGGCGGTCGGAGCCGCCACCGTACCGCCGTTCTGCTGATCGCGCGCGCCCGTCGCTTTGTAGTTGTCGACGCCCAGCACCGCGCGGCCATAAAGCTGTACGTTGCTCGACTGCGCGAATGCAGCCGGGGCGGCGAGCACGCCAGCGACGGCGACTGCCATGACTTTCTTGTTCATCAAAGAGTTCTCCTCTGAACGTTGACAACCGGAAGCCCGGAGCGGGCTGCCGTCACTCCTCCGTGAGACCGGGAAGTTGTGCGAATAGTGCAACTCAAGCGACCCAGCCAGCAAGCTTTTGCCCCTGTTTGGGGCCTTTTTAACGCATTACTGTTGCGCGCCCGCAACAAATATCGCAACCAAGAAAACTTCAATTATTTCTTAGGCTTACGAGGCAATCAAGAGAAAAACTATAGCTTTTCAAGGGGACGCGCAAGGTTCGCGCATCCCCAGACGCTCAAAGGGAGCGAGATCCGGGCAAATCTCCGCCCGGTCAGAGGGCGAAAAGCTGTGCCAGGGCCGCGCCCGGGTCCGCCGCGCGCATGAACGCCTCCCCGACCAGAAAGGCGTGAATCCCGCTCGCGCGCATGCGCTCGACATCGGCACGCACCAGGATCCCGCTTTCGGTGACGACGAACCGCTCGGCGGGAATGCGAGGCAGGAGATCGAGCGTCGTGTCGAGCCGCGTCGCAAAGGTGCGGAGGTTGCGGTTGTTGACGCCGAGAAGGGGGGTGCCGAGCCGGAGCGCGAGGTCGAGCTCGGCCGCATCGTGCACCTCGGCGAGCACCGCCATGCCGAGCGCGTGCGCCGCGGCCTCCAGCGCCTGCATGCGCGCGAGGTCGAGCGCGGCGACGATCAGCAGGATGCAGTCGGCACCGAGCGCGCGAGATTCGTACACCTGGTACGGATCGATCACGAAGTCCTTGCGCAGAACGGGCAGCGCACAGGCCGCTCGCGCCGCGACGAGGTGTTCCGATGCGCCCTGGAAGAACTGCCGGTCGGTGAGCACGGAGAGGCACGCCGCCCCATTGGCCGCGTAGGAACGCGCGATCGCCGCCGGGTCGAAGTCGGCCCGGAGGACGCCCCTCGACGGGCTCGCCTTCTTCACCTCGGCGATGACGGCGGGCCGACCCGCCGCGATTTGCGCGCGCAGGGCCGCGACGAAATCGCGCGCCGGCGCCGCCGCCTCGGCCTCAGCGCACATCGAGGCGAGGTCGACGCGCGCCGCGGCCGCGGCCACCTCGTCCCGCTTCACGGCAAGAATCCTCTGGAGGATGTCGCTCATCGGCAGGTCCCGCGGTCAGGCGGCCGGTGCGCCGCGCGCCTGCCACGCAGCCATGTTTGTGAGTATTTTTTCCACGCGAGTCTGGCCCTGCGGCATCCGCTCATCGACCTGCAGGCGGAACTCGTAGAGCACCTCCGGACGATCACCCGCCACGCGCTCGATCAGCCCGCGCCACCACTTGAGCGGCCGGATCGTGCAATGGGCGTTCTGGCCATTCGGCAGGTGCTTGCGCGCGGGAAAGCACGCCACGTTTGCGAAGACGAATCGCGTCGCGTACGCGAAGAGCTCGCCGACGATCCAGGGCATGTCCTCCTCCGGGCAGTGCTCCAGCACATCGGTCGAGATCACGCCGTCGAAGCGGCCGTCCGGCAATGCCGCGAACGGCGGGTATGCGGGATCGTGGCACTGCACCGTGACGCCCCACCACGCCGAGATGCCGAGATGCACCGTCCCGCCCGGGTCCGTGAAAGGGAGCGGCATGTACTGCTGCCCCTTCCCGCTCCCGTAGTCGAGTAGGGTGCGCGCGCCGGTCAGGTGGATCAGGCGCTTGATGTGCCCCGCCTGCGGCGGCAGGCTCTCGCCCGGAAACGTCTGGTCCGGCGGGACGCCGAGGACGGTCTCGCCGTCGCGGTGCATCTCGCGGTACAGCGCGAGCAGGCGCTGGTAGCGCGGGCTCGGCTTGCTACGGCTGTAGTGCTGCACGATGGGTTCCTGAAGCAGGTAGTAGGCGACGGCGGGACGCGACGGCGGCCGCCCTTACGCGGGCGCCGCGAGTGCGGCTCCCAGCGAGAATAACGCGTCCTTCATCGATCGGGTCGGGCTCTCCCGGTACGCGGCGATACCGCGGAACCACGGCGAGCGTTCGCCCTCGGCCATCCAGCGCCACTCCGGAGGATACGGCACGAGCACGTGCGCAGAGCGGCCGAGCCCCGCCCGCAAATGCAGGTTAGTGCTGCTCACGCCGACGTATTCGTCGAGCGTGGCGAGCAGCGCGAGCGCCTCCTCGAGGTCCTCGTTGGCCTCGGCCGCGTCGAAGACCGGGCGGCCGACTGCGGAGGCGAAAGCCACCACCTCCTCTGCGTCCGGCTGCCGCTGCAGGGATACGAGGGTGCCCGGGGCACGCCGCAGCGCTCCCGCGAGCCGATCGGGCGGTACCTCCTTGAAGAGCGACTGGATATTCGCGCCGAACTCCGTGCGCCGTCGGAAGTCGGTGCCGGCGCGCCAAGTCACGCCGACATACGGTGCAGGACCGAACGCCGCGAGTCGCTCGCGCCAGGCGCTGACGCGTTCGGGCAGGACGGTGAGGGGCAGCGCGGGCGGCGTTCCCCCCTCGCCTACGGCGAACGGGAGATCCGGTACGGCGAGCGCCACGTCACCCGCCGGCGCCCCGGGCGACCCCTCGCTCACGACACTCGCAAACCACGGCACCCGCACGAGCAGCGGGGCGAGCTTCGGCGGCGCGACGACCGCGATCCGTGCGCCTCGCTCCGCGGCGGCGGACGCGAAACGGAGGAAGAACAAAACGTCTCCGAGCCCCTGCTCGGGACGCAAGACCAGCGTCCGCCCGGAGAGATCATGCGCCAACGGCCCGGGTAGCTCGGCGCGCGGCGCTGGCCCCTGGCAATCGCGCCGGATATAGGCCGCCCAGCCCTCGCGAAACTCGCCCGCCGCGAGCAGCGCGTGCGCGAGGTTCCGGTGCAGCATGCCGCTCGCCGGGAGCCGGCGTGCTGCTTGGCGGTAGAGGTCGATCGTCGCCGCATGCCCACGCGACGCCGCAAGCGCGCGACCCAGCATGACCACGCACCAGTCGTCGGCGGGATCGTCGGCGACCGCCCGCTCGAGCGCCCCGATCGCCGCGTCAAACTCGCCCAGGCGAACGAGGGCCCGGCCGAGCATGTAGCGCGCGCCGGGGTAGCGCGGATCGAGCGCCGCGGCACGGCGGAACGCGTCCTGCGCGGCGCGCAGATCGCCCTGCTTATCGAGGACTTTTCCGATGTTGAAATGCGCCTCAGCGTGCGCTGGCCGCGCGCGCACCGCCTTGCGCAGCGACGCGAGAGCCTCGCCGAACCGGCCGAGTTCGGCACAGGCGACGCCGAGGAGATTGAGGTATTCGGGGTTGTCGCGCTCGAGGCGGATCGCCCGCTGGATGGGATCGAGCGCCCCTTCCGCGTCCCCGCGCCGCACCGCGAGCTGCGCGAGCAGGCCCCAGGCGTAGTGCTCGCGCGGGTTCGCCTGCACGATCGCGCGCAGCGCACTCTCCGCCTCGTCGAGGCGGCCGCGCGCCTGGCAGGCCTCGACGTGTCGGACGAGCGCCGCGTACCCCGGGGTCACGACGGCCGGGCGGATTACTTCGCGAACTGCTGCGTGAACCGGGCGAACTCGTCGAGCTTCGCGCGCGCCGCGCCGCTCTTGATCGTCTCGAACGCGATCTCGACGCCGTCCTCCATCGTCGGCGCCTTGTCCGCGACGTAGATCGCCGCACCGGCGTTCAGCGCCACGATGTCGCGCGCGGCGCCCAGCTTGTTCTCGAGCGCGGCGAGCACGAGCGCGCGCGACTCCTCGACGTTCGCGACGCGCAGCGTGCGCGGGTCGTGCACCGGCAGACCGACCTTTTCGGGATGGAACACGCTCTCGGTGACCCGGCCGTCCTTCAGCTCGCCGATCAGCGTCTGGCCGCTGATCGAGATCTCGTCGAGGCCCTCGACGCCGTGGACCGTCATGGCGTGGCGCGCGTTGAGCCGCTGCAGCACGCGGATCTGGATGCCGACGAGATCGGGATGGAACACGCCCATCAGCTGCGTTGGCGCCATCGCCGGATTGGTGAGCGGCCCGAGGATGTTGAAGATGGTGCGCACGCCGAGCTCGCGGCGCACCGGCGCGGCGTGCTTCATCGCCGCGTGATGGTTGGGCGCGAACATGAAGCCGACGCCGACCTCGTCGATGCAGCGCCCGACCTGCTCGGGGGTGAGGTCGATCTTCACGCCGAGCGCCTCCATGACGTCGGCGCTGCCCGACTTCGACGACACCGCGCGGTTGCCGTGCTTCGCCACGCGGGCGCCGGCCGCGGCGCAGACGAACGTCGCCGCGGTGGAGATGTTGAACGTGTGCTGCGCGTCGCCGCCGGTGCCGACCACGTCGACGAGGTTCTCGGGATCTTTGGTGTGGACCTTTGCCGCCAGCTCGCGCATCACCTGCGCCGCGGCGGTGATCTCGCCGATCGTCTCCTTCTTGACGCGCAGGCCGACGGTGATCGCTGCGATCATGACCGGCGACATCTGCCCGCTCATGATCTGCCGCATCAGGTCGAGCATCTCGTCGTGAAAGATCTCGCGGTGCTCGATGGTGCGCTGGAGCGCTTCCTGCGGGGTCATGGCCATGGGGTCTTCCTCCTAGTCCAGAAAGTTCTTCAGCAGCGCGTGACCGTGCTCGGTCAGGATCGATTCGGGGTGGAACTGCACGCCTTCCACCGGGAGGGTCTTGTGCCGCAGGCCCATGATCTCCCCGTCCTCGGTCCAGGCGGTGACCTCGAGGCAGTCCGGCAGCGAGTCGCGCTCGACGGCGAGCGAGTGGTAGCGCGTCGCGACGAACGGGCTTGGCAGGCCCCGGAACACGCCCGCGCCGATGTGGTGGATCGGGGAGGTCTTGCCGTGCATCAGCGTTCTCGCGTGCACGACCTTGCCGCCGAACGCCTGCCCGATCGCCTGGTGGCCGAGGCACACGCCGAGGAGCGGGATCTTGCCGCCCAGGCGCTCGATGGCCTCGAGCGAGATGCCCGCCTCGTTCGGCGAGCACGGCCCGGGCGAAATGACAATCTTTTCCGGACGCAGGCGCGCCACCTCGTCGACGGAGATTTCATCGTTCCGGACCACCGTGACCGCCACCCCCAGCTCGCCCAGGTACTGAACGAGGTTGTAGGTAAACGAGTCGTAGTTGTCGATCATCAAAACCATGGCTGCCCCGACCCGCTATATGCTGTAGGCATCAGCCCCAGCCGGCGCCACTGCCGGCGACTACAAGCAGCATGGCCGACCCGCCGAGCATGTACACCCAGCCACCGGATCCCGGTTTGCGCTGCCCGCGTTGCGGGGGCGCGCTGGTGCGCATGCGCCGCAAGCCGTTCGACCGGCTGTTGAGCCTGGTCTCCCCGCGCCGGCGCTACCGGTGCCGGGCGATGGGCTGTGGGTGGGAAGGCGCGCTCCGCATCAAGCGCTGACGGCTGGGGGCCGGGCGTCCCCATCATTCCACCTTCGAGTCGAGGCCGGCGGTCGCCATCTCGGCCGCGCGCAGCAGCGCCCGCGCCTTGATGTTGGTCTCGTTCCACTCGCTCTCCGCCACCGAGTCGGCCACGATCCCCGCTGCCGCCTGCACGTGCAGCAGCTCGTCCTTCACCACGCCGGTGCGGATCGCGATCGCGAGGTCCATGTCGCCGTGGTAGCCGATGTAGCCGACCGCGCCGGCATAGACGCCGCGCTTCACCGGTTCCAGCTCGTCGATGATCTCCATTGCGCGCACCTTCGGCGTGCCGGTCACCGTCCCCGCCGGGAAGGTCGCGCGCAGGACCGCGAGCGCGTCGAGCCCCGGCTTGAGCTTGCCTTCGACGTTCGAGACGATGTGCATCACATGCGAGTAGCGCTCGATCACCATGTTCTCGGTGACGCGCACCGAGCCGATCTCCGCGATGCGGCCGACGTCGTTGCGCCCGAGGTCGATCAGCATCACGTGCTCCGCGCGCTCCTTCGGGTCGGCAAGCAACTCCTCGGCGAGCGCCTTGTCCTCGTCGGCGTTCGCGCCGCGGCGCCGCGTGCCGGCGATCGGCCGCAGCGTCACCTTGTCGCCCTCGAGCCGGACCAGGATCTCGGGCGACGCGCCGACGACGTTGAAGTCGCGAAAGTCAAAGTAGAACATGTACGGCGACGGGTTGAGCGTGCGCAGCGCCCGGTAGAGCGCCAGCGGCTCGCCCGCATAGCGCCGCGAGAGCCGCTGCCCGACCTGCACCTGCATGATGTCGCCGTCGAAGATGAGCTGCTTCGCCTTCGCCACGGCCTGCAGGAAGGTCGCCTCGCCGAACCCCGACTGCGCCTGGTGCGCGACCATCGGCCCGTGCGCCGGGATGTCGGCCGGCCGACGCAGGGCCTCGAGCAGCTCGCGCAGGCGCTGCTTGCCGTGTGCGTAGGCGAGCGGATTGCGCGGGTCGGCGTAGACGACGAGGTAGAGCTTCCCGGCGAGGTTGTCGACGATCGCGATCTCCTCGGACTGGAGGAGCACGATGTCCGGCGTGCCGATCGGGTCGGGTTTCTCCGGTCGCTTCGCGAGCTTGGGTTCGATGTAGCGCACGGTGTCGTAACCGAAGTAGCCGACCAGTCCGCCCGCGAAGCGCGGCAATCCGTCGAGCGGCGCCGCCTTGACGCGCTTCACGTAGTCGCCGATGAACGCGAGCGGGTCGGGGCTCTCCACGTCCTCGGTCACGGTCTCGCCGTGCAGCACCAGCACCTTGTGACCGCGCACCACGATGCGCGTCTGGGCCGGCAGGCCGATGAACGAGTAGCGGCCGAAGCGCTCGCCGCCCTGCACCGACTCGAGGAGATACGAGTACGGCCGGTTCGCGAGCTTGAGATAGATCGACAGCGGCGTGTCGAGGTCCGCGAACGTCTCGAGGATGAGCGGAACGCGGTTGAAGCCCTGCGCCGCGAGGCGCTTGAAGTCGGTTTCGGTCATGAGCTGCTCTCGTGTGAATCGCTTCGGTACTGCCGGGGGCGCGCGTAACGCAGCGCGCGAGCGCGGTGAACTAGCGCCAGCAGCGCCAGCTTTCCCACTGCCCCCAGAGGCCGAAGAGCACGCAGCTCATGTGACGAGGACTCGTCCGTTCGTTGAAGTGAAGCCGGCGCGACTATAGCACCGGGGATTTGCGGCGCACAACCCGGGGGCGCGTCAGGCCCGGCCGAGCAGCCGGCGCGCGGCCTCGGCCAGGTCGGGCACGATCGCGTCGCAGTCGAGGGTCTCGACGGGCCGGCCTTCGTTGTAGCCGTAGGGCACGCACCATACGGGGCAGCCTGCGGCCCGGGCGGCCTGTACGTCGTTCGCGGAGTCGCCGATCATCAGCGCATCGGCGGGCCGGACGTCCAATCGCGCGCAGGCGGTGAGCACCGGCTCCGGGTCGGGCTTCTTCTGCACGACCGTGTCGCCGCAGACGACGACCTGGAAGAATCCGTCGAGCCCCGTCCGCTGCAGCAGGTCGAGCGTGAACCGCTCCGCCTTGTTCGTGATGCAGGCGAGCGGCAGGCCCGCGTCGTGCAGCGTGCGCAGCCCTTCGATCGCGCCGGGGAACGGCACGGAGCGCCGGCCCGATTCCTCCGCGTAGTAGTGCTCGTAAATCGGCAGCGCCCGGGCGAAGAGCATGGGGTCTGCCGCCGTGTCGAGGTTACCGGTGAGCGTTCGCTCCACGAGCTTCGGGATGCCCTTGCCGATGTAGGTCGCGATCACCGCGGGATCGCGCGCCGGCAACCCCAGCGCCGCCAGCATCGCGTTCGCGGCGGCGGCGAGATCGGGCGCGCTGTCGAGCAGCGTGCCGTCAAGGTCGAAGAGGACGGCGCGGGTGATCATGCCCTGCCGATGCTACTGCCCCGCTCGGGGTTCCGCAGCCGACCGGCCGCGCGAACCGCATCTGTGCTCGAGGATCGACTCAGCCCTGCTTCGGCAACAGCTCCCCCAGCGCGTACAACGTCTTCTGCGGGAAGCGTTCAAGCGGATAGAAGCGCGTGATCACCGCGACCGCCTGCTCGTAGGTCCCGATATCGAGATGCCGGAGCAGATAGCGGATGTCGTCCTCGTCGTGGAACTCCGCGCCGATCCGCAATGACAGGCATTTCATGGCCAGCAGGTACTCCGGCTGCGCCACCATGACCCGCAGATGGTCCAGCTCCAGGAAGGGACTGAACGCCCCGCGCTCGCTCAGGAATCCCTTCACGCCGTCGTTGAGCCAGTCGGGCTGAAGGCCCGCCTGCACGGCGACCCGGGCCGCGGCTTCTCGAACCTGACGCGCCGGACGGAACAGCCCGTCGACGTCCTGGGTGGACGGGCGCGCAGCATAGGCGAGACACATGACGGCCCCGCCCACGAGGAAAAGTTCGCCTTCCGTGCCCGCCCGGCGGAGCTCTTCGTTCAGGAGCGCGAAGAGCCGGCGGATGTCCCGGTCGGTGAGCGCCGCCATTTCACACGCGGGCGCCGACGGTGGCGTCGATGAAGATGTTCCGCCGCCGGAAGGGCGCCGGCGAATGGGTCAGTAGGTGCAGGCGCAGGCTCGTGAGCGCCGAGCCGAACACCGGCTCGGCGAGGGGCGCAATCGCGCCGGTCCACGCTGGCGGCGCGACGCCGTGGCGCCCGCAGGCGTACTCCACCATCGCGGCGACGTAGTTGGCGAGATAGGGCGCAAGCGCGTGCGGTGGCGACGCCACTGCTTCCTGAATCTCGCCTGCGCTGAGGCCCGCCAGCCAGTCGTTCAACTCCGCGAGCGCGATACGCGCCCCGCGGGAATCCCGGCAGGCCTCGGTGAGATCCTGAAACCGGCGCGCCGGGGCCGGCAGCACCCGGGCGAGAACATAAGCGGACATGTCCAATCCGGCCCGGCGGGCGGCGCGCTGGATGGCGGCCTTCTCGGCCGGCGAAACGCGAATCTGGAGCTGGCCAGACTTTGCGGTGGCGGACATCGGGCAAGGATAGGTCGGGACTCAGTGTGATGTCAATACATACGTATTGACAGTTCGACCCGGCCGGCAAGGCCGGCGACCGTCGTCGAGTTATCGGCGCCGGCCCCTCTGCGAGGTGCGCGCCGCGTCTTCGGCGATGCGGCACGCGATGTCGATCGAAGTTCGGACCCGCCCGACATCGCCGACATAACCGCCCAGCGCCGCTTCCGCGCGCCGGCGCAGGGCGGCAGCCTTGATCAAGCCGGCGCGCGCCAGCGCCGCGATGTCCTCGCGATCCAGATCGGAGAGCCGTGCGATTTTGGAAACAGCGAGGTCGACCGGCGAGAGCAGGCGGACGTCGAGGACCCGGGGATCGATGCCCTCGAGGGAAAGCGGCACCGAGTCATCGTGCGCCGCTTCGTGCAGCACGCCGAAGGTATCGTTGTACTGGCGGTCGAAGTACAGCAGGCGCGCCTGTCCGTCCGCGTCGCGGTACGCCACCTCCAGGTCATCGGGCAGGACCACGCGGTGCGAGAACACCGCGTCGACATCCTCCGAGATCCGCGCGCCGGTGTAGAAATGGAGCGCGGCCCCGCCGGCGACGTACATAGCGACGGGCAGCGACCGCTTCGGCACCCCGGCGAGCGCGCGCGCGATCCGCGACGCGACCTCGCGAAACGCGTCGAGATAAGGCCCCCGCGCGCGCGGATCAGGCCGCACGTCGGCGTGCCTTCAGCATTGGCAGGAACCGGGAGGGGCGGAGCGGGCTGCGCGCAAGCCACAGCGCGAAGACCTCGGGCGACCCGCTTCCCGGGTGCAGCGCCTCGGCGAGCGCGAGGCAGCGGCCGCGGTCGAACCCGCGCACGCCGGCCAGCAACACCGCGAGACCGGCCATAAAGAACGGCGGCCCGGCGCCGCGCCACTCCCGGGGATCGAGCGTGCCGGAGGCGCAGAGGGCGAGCAGCTGCGCCTCATAGTCGCGGTCCACGGCTGCCGGAAAATGTCCGTCCGGGGTCGTCGTCACGGGCGCCCCGGACGCCACGGACGCCACGGTCAGCGTCGCACCGACCGCGCGGGCGAGTGCGTCCAAGGTGGCGAAGTCGCAGGTCGCGCGGCCACGCAGCCGCGAGAGCGTCTCCTTCCGCAGCCCGGCCGCCGCCGCCCAGCTCGAGTCGTTGAGCCCGCGGCGGCGGGCCTCCCGTCGCAAGTTCGAGAGGACGGTGTGCATGAGTGCGATTGATTCAAGAGTCAACGCATTCTACGTCACGATTGACTCTTAACGCAACGAAGGACGGGGTTGGCGCAACTCGCCCGCGGAACGCCGTGGAGCGCCGTCCGGGTCCGTGCATGGACAATCGGCCCGAAGGAAACCTAGCGCGCGACCCCGAGCTGCGTCGCGAGCCGGTTGAAGTCCCGGTTCTCCGGCTCCAGGTCGCGCAACAGGCGGGCGCGCTCGCGTGCGCCCGCCAGGTTCCCGCCCGCGCGCTCGTAGGTCGCCAGCGCGAACAGGATCTCGCGGTCGTAGGGATGGCGAGCGAGTGCGGCGCCAAGCGTCTTGAGCGCTTCCGGCCGTTTGCCCGTGTCGTAGAGCGCAACGCCGTACACATAGGCGAAGCGCGCATCGTCGGGTGCGAGCTTCGCGGCGGCCGCGAGCTCCGCGAGCGCCTCCTGGGTGCGCTTCTGGCGCACCAATGCGAGCCCGAGCGCGTGATGCGCGGGCGCCGACTGCGGCGCGCGCTTCAGCGCCGCGCGCAGCGTCTGCTCCGCCTCGTCTTCGCGGCCGACCGAGCGCTGCGCGTCGGCGAGGTTGAGCGCCGCTGCAACGAAGGTGGGGTCGAGGATCAGCGCGGCGCGATAGGCCTCGATCGCCTCGTTCGTCTGGCCGCGCGTCGCGCTCAGCGCACCGAGGACGAGCTGCGATTCAGGGCGGTCCGCGTTGAAGCGCTGCGCGGCGACGTATTCGTCGAGCGCGCGCGCGAGCTTCGTGCGGTCGTCGGCAGCGATGCGGGCTTCCGGGGGGCCGACGAGGGCGCGCGCCGCGTCCAGGCGCACCTGGCGAATCGGGTCGTCGAGCAGGCGTGGAAGGAGCTGCACGCGCGTCGGCACGTCGGCGTTCTCGAGCGCGCGCGCGGCCGCGGCACGCACGAGCGGATCGGGATCGTTCAGCGCGGTGCGCACGGTCGGCAGTGTCACCGGGCTCAGGTAGCGCCCGAGCCGCTCCACCGCACCGGCGCGCACGAACGCGGGCTGAGCGCGATCCTCCGCGACCTTGATCACCGCCCCTTGCGCCCCCGGCGCGCCGCGGTCGGCGGCGTGCAGCGCTTCGGCGAACGTCTGGAACCCGCGCCTCGGCTGCGGGGACCACTTCGCCACGGCATCGGCCCCCCACTGCGGTGATTGCTTCGCATGACACCCGTTGCACGCGTTCGGCACGCCGAGCGCGACGGTGCGGTCGGGCCGCGGAATGCGGAAGCTGTGGTCGTGCCGCGGGTCGACCACCATGTAGGTCGTCGTCGGCATGTGGCACGCGGCGCACTCGGCGCCCTTCGAGGCGGCCGGGTGATGGGTGTGCGACGTAGCGTCGTACTTCGCGGCCGCGTGGCACTGCGCGCAGACGGCATTGCCGGGCGCCCGCAGCTTCAGCGTGTGCGGATCGTGGCAGTCCGAGCAGGTCACGCCCTTCGCGTGCATCCGGCTCTGCAGGAACGAGCCGTAGTTGTACACCTCGTCGCGCATCTGACCGTCGACGTAATAGAGCCCCGGCTCGATGAGCGCTGCGCGGAACGCGTCGGCGAAGGGCTGGCCGGCGTGCCATGCGTCCGAGAACTGCGCGCGCCGTGCGTGACAGCGCGCGCACGTCTCGATCTCGCGGTTCGAGTCGCGCGGTTTCGAGCGCGTCGCGTTCCCGGTGGCGGGGTCGATCGCCCAGGAGACGCCTTTGCGCTCGTCGAGCGCGACCGTGAGGCCCCGACCTGCATCGAAGCGCTTCCAGTCGCCGTCCCTCTTCGCCCACGAGACGTGGTTCGAGCCCGGCCCGTGGCACGCCTCGCACGCGACGTTCAGGTCGGTCCACGTCGTGTGGAAAGTCCTGGTCTTCTCGTCGTAGCCCTTGCGCAGGTTAGTGGAGTGACAATCGGCGCACTGGTAGTTCCAGTTTTGGTCGATACCGGTCCAGTGCTGCGGGTCGCCTGCCTCGAGCTTGCGATCGGGATAGAGATGGAACCAGCGCTGTCCGCCCGCCGCCTTCGGCCGCGCGTCCCACGCGATCCCAAGCGCCTGCAGCTTTCCGCCGGGGAGCTCGATCAGGTACTGCTGCAGCGGGTCGACGCCAAAGGTGTACTTGATTTCGAAGTTGGCGAGCTTGCCGTCCGGGCCGTCGGAATTGACGAAGAACTTGCCGTCGCGCCTGAAGAACGTCGAGGTGACGCCGGCGAGGCTGAACTTCGCCCCGGCGAAATTGCCGAGCACGGTCTTCTCGGTCGCCGCTTCCATCGCGCGGTCGTGATGCGAGCCGCGCCACGCTTCGGTCTCCTTAGCGTGGCAGGACACGCACGCCGGGGCGCCGACGTAGGTGGCGGCGGGAAGCGTCGAGGCGCTCGGCGCCGTCGCCGACGGGATTGGCGCTGGAGGTGGGGCCTTGCGATCCGTGAGCGCGACGTACGCGACGATCGCGGCGGCGACAACGGCCGCGATCGCAAGTACGCGCCATAAGTGCCGATTGCCGGGGCTCGCCCCCACCGGCGGCGCGGGCGGTGGCGCCGCGGGAGTGGGCGGTCGTACTTTCGCCCTGCGGCGGGAATCGTTCTTCTTGCTCAAGTGAGATCACCGCGCGCGGGGCGCCGCTCGTCAAAGCTGCGGAGTGCAGCGGGGACTAGGTGGCGCCTTTGAGCGCTGCCCGCATCGAGGCGATCACGGCTTTGTAGTCCTTCACGCCAAAGATCGCCGATCCGGCGACAAAAGTGTCCGCCCCGGCGCGCGCGACCTCGGCGATGTTGTCCACCTTCACGCCGCCGTCGACCTCGAGCATGACGTCGCGGCCGCTCGCATCGATGCGCCGGCGCACCTCGCGCACCTTCTCCAACGCGTGCGGGATGAACTTCTGGCCGCCGAAGCCGGGGTTCACCGACATGATCAGCACGAGGTCGAGCGCGTGCAGCGTGTGATCCAGATAATCGAGCGGGGTCGCGGGGTTGAATACCAGTCCCGCCTTGCAGCCGCACTCGTGGATCAGCCCGATCGTGCGGTCGACGTGCTCGCTCGCCTCCGGATGGAAGCTGATGATGTTCGCGCCCGCTTTGGCGAAGTCCGGAACGATGCGGTCGACCGGCTTCACCATCAGGTGCACGTCGATCGGCGCCTGGGTAACCGGCCGGATCGCCTCGCACACCAACGGCCCGATGGTGAGGTTCGGGACGTAGTGGTTGTCCATCACGTCGAAATGGATCAGGTCCGCGCCGGCGGCGATCACGCTCGTGACCTCGTCGCCGAGGCGCGCGAAGTTCGCGGACAGGATGGACGGGGCGATGCGGTAGGTGCGCTGGGACATGGCGGCGCTCGATTCTAGCCGGTCAGCGCGCGAAGAAGGCGGCGTCCTGCTCGGCGCGCAGCTTCCAGAGAATGGACCCCGCAGGCGCTTCGACGTGCTCGGCGCAAACCATCGCGCTCGCCGGCACCGCGGCCTTGAGCCGCGCACCGGGCAGCATGTAGTACGGCACCGGATTGCCGCCCCGCACCGGCGCGGCGTCCACCAGCAGCGGATTGAGCCCCTCGATCGCGTGCCGGTTGCCGTGGATCGCGAGCCGCTCACCGGCCGCGAACGCACGGTGCGCACGCGCGGCCACGTCGCACACCGGCCGCGGCTGCGGCGCGCCGCAGGACACGCCGAGCCGGCACGCCGCGAGGATCGACAGCGGCGCCTCGAGCCCGAGCAGGTGTTGCGGGTTCCACAGCAGTGCATGACGTCCGGAACGGCTGGTCGGAATGCCTTTCTCGCGCAGCACCTCCCAGGTCGGTCGGTGGCTGCACTCGACCACGACGAACACGCCGCCCGCGAAACTCAGCTCGTCGGGGCGGCGCAGGCAGTTGAAAACGTCGAGTACGCCTGTGCGTGCGAGGACACCGCCGTCGGTGCGGGGCGAGAAGATGTCGGGCACCTCGAGCGAGCGCGCGACCGCGGCGTGAAGGTCCGGCCGGTCGGGCACGAGACCGGTGTGGTTCGCGATCACGCACAGCTCGGTGAAGTCCGGCACCGTCCGCTGCGGCAGTGCCGCCAGCAGCGCGCCGCGCTCTTCGACCACGCGCGCCGGATCGCGGTCGCGGAACGCCCACAGCGACTCGAATCCCGGCACCGCGACGCTGCCGTGCGTCGACGTGACCGTCGCCGCGCGCGGGTCCCAGACGAAGTCGTACTCGCTCGCCTTCCCGGCCGCGACGACCCGCAACCCGAGCAGCTCCGCCCAGGACTTGAGGCCGATCGTGAGGCTCGGCTGGTCGCCGTCGACCGGGGTGGCGATGCGCCCCGCGGCGGCCGCGCGCCGGGCGAGCAGCGGGCCGATCACGCTGTCGGACTCTTTAGTGACCATCACGAGATGCTTGCCGGCGTCGATCGCGGCGACGGCGTTCGCCGCGCCGACTTCCGGATCGCCGGTTGCCTCGACCACGATGTCGAGCGGCAGCGACGCAAGCAGGCCGCCATCGGGCACCACCACCCAGCGGCCGGCCTCGATCGCCCCGGCGGCCACCGCCCGCGTGTCGCAAACGCGGATCGCGTCCCGGGGCACGCCCGAGGCTGCGAACGCCTCGACGCCGCGCTCAGGCTTCACGTCGCAGACGGCGGCCACGCGGAAGTTCGGGATCGCGCCGCCCTGGCTGATGAGCGACGCGCCGAACTGGCCGGCGCCGATCAGGCCGACGCGGACCGGCTTGCCGGCGTGGGGATCGAAGAGCGGTTTCAGGTTCATGTGCCGCGCCGGGTCCGCATTGCTGCCGGACCGGAGTGTAGCCGCGCGCCGCCCCCGCGGTCCGCCCTTGTGCACGGTCGCGAAATCGGGTGCAATACGCGCGCCCATGGCCGCCCAGTACGAGATCACGGTCACGCCGAAGACGCAGTACCTCGCCGACCAGTCGGACGAGGCTGCGGATCGCTATGTCTTCGCCTACACGATCACGATCCTGAACACGGGCGTCGCAACCGCGCAGCTCCTGAGCCGGCACTGGATCATCACCGACGCGAACGGTAAGGTCCAGGAGGTGAAGGGCCTCGGCGTGGTCGGCGAGCAGCCGAAGCTCGCGCCGGGCGAGTCCTACGAGTACACGAGCGGCGCGGCGATCGCCACGCCGGTCGGCACCATGCGCGGCAGCTACCAGATGATCGCGGAGGACGGCACCAAGTTCGACGCGCCGATCCCGGAGTTCACGCTCTCCATCCCGCGCGTGCTGCATTAGCACGCGTTCTCCGTTGGCTCTGGACAAAAGTTACCGGCTGTTCGCGCCGGTGTACGACCTCTTCATCCGCCGTGCAAGCGAGTCGGCGCGCGCAACGAGTCTCGCGCGGCTTCCGGCGGGCGGCGGTGCGCGCGTCCTCATGGTCGGGATCGGCACCGGGCTCGACGCGCCGCACCTGCCGCCGGGCAACGCCTACGTCGGGATCGACCTCACCGCCGCGATGCTCGCGCGCGTGCCGCGCCGCGCCGGCCTCGCGCTGGTGCGCGGCGACGCGATGCGGCTGCCGTTCGCGGACGAAGCGTTCGACTTCGTGGTGCTGCACCTGATCGTCGCGGTCGTGCCGCACCCGGATCGGTGCCTGGCGGACGTGGAGCGCGTCCTCAAGCCCGGCGGCCGCGCACTCGTGCTCGACAAGTTCCTGCGCCCGGGCGAGCAAGCGCCGCTGCGGCGGGCCTTGAACGCGCTCTCGCGGCACGTCGCGACGCGGCTCGATGTCGTGTTCGAGGAGGCGCTCGCCGCGGCGCCACGGCTCGCCGTGGAATCCGACGAGCCGGTACTGGCCGGCGGGTGGTTCCGGTCGATCGCGCTCGTGAAGCGAGCTACTTCTTCATCGTCCACCAGACGATGAAGGCAAAGATGGCGAGCGCGACGGCCATCTCGAGCAGAAAGATCCAGAAGCCTTGCATCGGTGGTCGCTATACTTGTCCGGTGGCCGGCGAGTTGAACTGGAGAGAAT
>Ga0105107_10000896_pt1 | contig 19500 bp, 17 predicted proteins | sample PPLLaktember2015_6_FD_79335 | JGI IMG/M metagenome (GOLD analysis project Ga0105107, IMG submission 79335) | Freshwater sediment microbial communities from Prairie Pothole Lake near Jamestown, North Dakota, USA - PPLs Lake P8 Core (1) Depth... | ecosystem: Environmental > Aquatic > Freshwater >... | reverse complement strand
CCTCGATGCGCACCAGCCATTCACCGCCGTTGGCGCGCGCATCGAGATAGCTGCCGACGGCAGCGACCAGTGAGCCGAAATGCAGCGGACCGCTGGGCGAGGGGGCGAAGCGGCCGCGGTAAGTGCGGGTATCCATACCGCAGTTTACCGCTAGCGCAGGCGCTAAAATGACACCATGTCGAATAAGCTTCACATCCGGGAGATTCAGCAATGAAAGTCAAAGCCGCCGTCGCGCATCGAGCGGGCGCCCCGCTGACCATCGAAACCGTGGACCTCGACGGCCCGCGCGCCGGCGAGGTGTTGGTCGAGATCAGGGCCACCGGCATCTGCCACACCGACGAATTCACGCGCTCAGGCGCCGATCCTGAAGGTCTGTTCCCGGCAATCCTCGGCCACGAGGGCGCGGGCGTGGTGGTCGACATCGGGCCCGGCGTCACCAGCCTGAAACAGGGCGATCACGTCATCCCGCTGTACACCCCGGAATGCCGTCAATGCGAGTATTGCCTCAGCGGCAAGACCAACCTCTGTCAGGCGATCCGCGTGACCCAAGGGCAGGGCGTGATGCCCGACGGCAGCAGCCGTTTCTCGGTGGGCGGCAAGAAAGTGTTCCATTACATGGGGACATCCACCTTCGCCAACTACACCGTGGTACCGGAAATCGCGCTGGCAAAAATCCGCGAGGATGCGCCCTTCGACAAGGTCTGCTACATCGGCTGCGGTGTCACCACCGGCATCGGCGCGGTGATCAACACCGCCAAGGTCGAGCCGGGCGCCAACGTCGTGGTGTTCGGTTTGGGCGGCATCGGCCTTAACGTGATTCAGGGCGCGCGGCTGGCCGGCGCCAACATGATCGTCGGCGTCGATTTGAATCCCTCGCGCAAGGTGCTGGCCGAAAAATTCGGCATGACCCATTTCGTTAACCCAAAGGAAGTCGAAGGCGACCTGGTGCCGTACCTGGTGAACTTGACCAAGGGGGGTGCGGACTACAGCTTCGAATGCATCGGCAACGTCGACGTGATGCGCCAGGCGCTGGAGTGCTGCCACAAGGGCTGGGGCGTGTCGGTGATCATCGGCGTCGCCGGCGCGGGACAGGAAATCAGGACCCGGCCGTTCCAGCTGGTCACCGGCCGCGTGTGGAAAGGAACCGCCTTCGGCGGCGCCAAGGGCCGGCGCGACGTGCCGAAGATTGTTGATTGGTACATGGACGGCAGGATCAACATCGACGACCTGATCACGCACAAGCTCGCGCTCGCGGACATCAACAAGGGTTTTGATTTGATGCACGCGGGGACATCGATCCGCAGCGTGGTCGTGTTCTGACGCTTCAGGCATGGACATCGTTATTCGGCATGCATTGCCTTCCGATGCGGCTGTGATTGCGGCTGGCGTCAAGGAATTGACCGACGAGATCATGGCGAGGACCGGTGCGCCGCATTTTGTCGTCGATGCCGTGCAGATAGAAAACGACTGCCGGAATTTCCTGAAAAGCGAGCGTTATGCGGTATATCTGGCGGAAGGGGCTGGCGCTCAGTGTGCGGGGTTCGCAACACTTTGCGAATCCCGTGCGCTGTATGCCGGCGGAAGTTTCGGCATCATCCAGGAGTTCTATGTCGCGCCGCAGTTCCGTTCCGCGGGCCTGGGCCGCAGGCTGCTTGACGTGATTGCGGCGCATGGCGGACGCCTGGGGTGGAAACGGCTGGAAATGTGCACGCCGCCGCTGCCGGAGTTCGACCGTACGCTGGAATTTTATCGACGCAACGGTTTCGAAATCACGGGTGGCCGCAAGATGAAGCGACTGCTGTAGCAGGCGTAGCCCGTATGGACCGAAGTGAAATACGGGAACAGCGAACGATTTCCCCCTTAATCCGCTGCCCGCCCAGTGGACTTTCTTAGGTGCGCGCTCCTTACGGGCTACATGATCCCGCGATTGGTTGCACAACGTTTGGTCTATCATGTTGATGTGACGACGATAACCACACCCGCTGCAGCAGAGGTTTTTGCTTTCGACAATACCTACGCCCGTGATCTCGATGGGCTGTACGTGCCGTGGAAAGCGGCGCAGGTTCATGAGCCACGGCTGGTAAAGCTCAACCATGCGCTGGCCGAAGAGCTGGGGCTGGATGCGCAGGCGCTGGATACTCCAGCAGGCGCGCTGATCTTCTCCGGCAATAAGCTCCCCGAAGGCACGGTGACCATCGCCCAGGCCTACGCCGGCCACCAGTTCGGTGGTTTCTCGCCGCAACTGGGCGATGGCCGTGCGCTGCTGCTGGGCGAGGTGATCGACAAACAGGGCAAACGCCGCGACATCGCCTTCAAGGGTTCGGGCCGCACGCCGTTCTCGCGCGGCGGCGACGGCAAGGCGGCGCTGGGGCCGGTGCTGCGTGAGTACCTCATCGGCGAGGCGATGCATGTGCTGGGCATCCCGACCACGCGCGCACTGGCGGCGGTGACCACCGGCGAAGTGGTGCGCCGCGAGCGCAACCTGCCGGGCGCGGTGCTGACCCGGGTGGCGGCCAGCCACATCCGGGTCGGCACCTTCCAGTTCGTTACCGCGCGCGGCGACGATGCGACGCTGCGCAAGCTCGCCGACTATGTGATCGAGCGCCATTACCCAGAACTCCAAGGTCAGGCTGATCCTTGCTTCGGACTGCTGCGTGCACTCAGTGAACGCCAGGCCGAACTGATCGCGCGCTGGATGAACGTCGGCTTCATCCACGGCGTGATGAACACCGACAACATGACGCTCTCGGGTGAAACCATCGACTACGGCCCGTGCGCCTTCATGGACCACTATCATCCGGCGACGGTGTTCAGTTCCATCGACGAACACGGTCGTTATGCCTATGCCAACCAGCCGCCGATCGCCAACTGGAATCTCGCGCGCTTCGCCGAGGCGCTGCTGCCACTGCTGACGGAAGAAAGCAGCGGGGACCAGGACAAGGCCGTCGAGCGGGCGATGGCAATCCTCGGCACTTTCCAGGAACGCTACGAACAGTGCTGGCTGGGCGGCATGCGCCGGAAACTCGGACTGACGCGCGAACAGGATGATGACTTTGCGCTGGCCACGGATTTCCTGAAGGCCATGGAAGGGCAGGGCGTCGATTTCACCCAGGCCTTCCGCCGGCTGGCCGATACCGCGGAAGCCGCCGATGCCTCACGTGAAGGCTGGTTGCGCAAGCTCTATGCCAATGATGCGGCGCTGGATGCCTGGCTGCCGCGCTGGCGTATGCGCATCAATGCGGAAGCGGTGGCGCCTGCGCAACGCGCGCAGGCCATGCGTGCGGTCAATCCGGTTTATATCCCGCGCAACCACCGGGTCGAGGAAGCACTGGCGGCTGCGGTGAATCGGGGCGATTACGCGCCGTTTGAAAAACTGCTGGCGGTATTGCAGCGGCCGTTTGACGAGCATATGGCGCTGTCAGCTTATGCCGACCCGGCGCCGGCCAGCGAATCGGCCGGTTATCAGACGTTTTGCGGCACCTGATCCCCGGTGATTCAGACCTTATTCCGTGGCCCAGCGAAAATCGACGGTCTGCAGATTTGCCGTGCCTACGGTCACCGTGCGTTTGACGGCGTTGCCGGCAAAGGTCGCAACGATTTGATAGCTGCCGGCCGGTAATTTGGCGAGGAACCACGGCCCTGCGGATGTCGCATCCAGCAGCGTTTTTCCCTTGGCGTCGGCGATCACCACCTGCACGTCGGCGACGTAATTGCCGGATTGCAGGGCGAACACCAGCTTGAGATTGAAGTCCTTGGTCAGCGATTCGAGTTTGGCGATCGAGTCCGCGCCGATACCACCGGAAACATGGGAGATGCCGCCAGCGCTTTGCACGGTGGCATCGGCACTGATCGCATGGCCCGCGGACAGGAGCATGGTGCTGCCGAGGAGCAAAGCGGCAAAGCCGCGCGCCATCATTCCGTTGTTGATGTTTTTGACAAGTTGCATGTGCTGACTCTCCTCGGTCGAATGGTTATAAAAATTGGGCTACATTGCGGCGGTCCGGTGTCGAGGGTATTGATTATTCGCGATTGCGGTGCGACTTCTGTACGCTGGCGCACAGCGGGGAACATTTGACACTCTGCAGGCGCGACACCATGCGCAGTGCCCCGTATGCCGGGAACATCGGAGCGTCATCGGCACTTAGAATGAATATTATATAAGTATTTGTTTTTATTGATATTGTTATGCGGCATCCGCAGTGTGCAGCTGCACCACTTTGCCCTCGTCATCGTTGGCAGCCGTCGCCTGCGATTCCCAGCGCACCAGTTCCATGCGGCCGTCGTAGTGTTCGACGACGGCGGTGCAGCTGTCCACCCAGTCGCCGCAGTTGATGTAGGTGACGTCCTCGATCCGGCGCAGCGTGGCGGTGTGGATGTGGCCGCAGATCACGCCGTCGAGTCCGCGCTGTGCCGCGGTCCGCGCCACCGCGGTTTCGAAATCGCTGATGAAACTCACCGCCTTCAGTACATTGCGTTTGGCGTAATCGGCCAGCGACCAGTGGCCGCTGATGCCGAGCTTGCGGCGCAGCCACGACAGCCCGCGGTTGAGGTGGATCAGGAAGTTGTAGGAGATGTCGCCGAGCACGGACACCCAGCGGTGCAGCGCGGTGATCTGGTCGTATTCGTCGCCATGCAGCAGCAGGTATTGTTTGCCGTCGGCGGCGGTGTGCACATGCTCACGGACCAGGTGCACGTCGCCGAAATTGGAGCCGACATGTTCGCGCAGTAACTCGTCGTGATTGCCGGGAATCAGGTACACGTTCGTATCGTGACGGGCCCGCTTGAGTATTTTCTGCACCACGGTGTTGTGCGCCGCGGGCCAGTGTACCGCGCGGCTCATTGCCCAGAAGTCGATGATGTCGCCGACCAGGAACAGGTGGTCGCATTCATGCTCCTTCAGAAATGCCAGCAGGTGGTCGGCTTGGCAGGCGCGGGTGCCGAGATGGATGTCGGACAGGAACAGCGTGCGGACGCGGGTCATGGCGATGTCGGCCTGAAAAGTGCCTGATTGCAATGGGTTTTCAATGCGTGAAGGGTAGTGCGCAAATGTTTCGGCAACGTGACGGGCAGGCATTGCGCGGGGATGATTTCGCTACAATGCGCGCATGACCATTCCTTTGCTGACCGAACTGCCGTACCGCGCCGACAGCGCCGCGCTGTTCGAAGCGGTCGCCGACCGGCCGTGGGCGGTGTTTCTCGACAGCGGCCTGCACCATCCCGGGCGGGCACGTTATGACATCATCGCCGCCGAGCCGTACGTGCGGCTGGTGACACGCGGCGCACTCACTGAAGTCCATGCCGATGGCGTTGAACTGTCACGTGCCGATCCCTTCGAGCTGCTGCGGACACATGTCGCGATGGATGTCGCCGGTGCCAGCGACCTGCCATTCAGCGGTGGCGCAATCGGTTACTTCGGCTATGACCTCGCGCGCCGCATCGAGCGCCTGCCGGCGCGCGCGCGCGATGCGGAGCGCATCCCGGACATGGCGGTGGGCCTGTACGACTGGGCCGTCGTGGTCGATCACTCCGAGCGCCGCACCTGGCTGGCCGGGCAGGGGCGCGATCCGGAAACCGATCTCAAGTGGAATGCGCTGGTGCGCCTGTTCACCGATTTGCCGGCTGAGCGCCGGCGGGTGCCGTTCCGGGTGATCTCGCCGGTGACTTCCAACCTGACGCCGCAGCATTACGGACGCGCGTTTGACCGCGTGCTCGATTACATCCGGGCCGGCGACTGTTACCAGGTCAACCTGGCGCAGCGTTTTTCCGCCCAGGCCACCGGCGATCCGTGGCTGGCCTATCAGCGACTGCGGCTGATCAATCCCGCGCCGTATTCCGCCTACCTGTCGACGCCGTACGCGCACATCCTGTCGGCTTCGCCGGAACGTTTTCTACGCGTCGAACGCGGACAGGTGGAAACCAAGCCGATCAAGGGCACGCGGCCGCGCGCCGGCCATGCGCGGCTCGATGCCGAGATCATCGCCGAGCTGCTGGCCAGCGAGAAAGACCGTGCCGAGAACCTGATGATCGTCGACCTGCTGCGCAACGACCTGTCGAAGAACTGCGAACTCGGTTCGGTCAAGGTGCCCAAACTGTTCGAAGTCGAGAGTTTCGCCACCGTGCATCACCTGGTGAGCACGGTCACCGGCCGGCTCGCGCCCGGGCGCGATGCGATCGACCTGCTGCGCGGCGCGTTTCCCGGAGGGTCGATCACCGGTGCGCCGAAGCTGCGGGCGATGCAGATCATCGAAGAACTCGAGCCGCATCGCCGCGGTGTCTACTGCGGCGCCATCGGCTATGTCGGTTACGACGGTAATATGGACACCAGCATCGCGATCCGCACGCTGGTGCATTCGCACGGCACCGTGCGCTTCTGGGCCGGCGGCGGCATCGTTGCCGACTCGCAGCGCGATGCGGAATACCAGGAAACCTTCGACAAGGCTGCGGCGCTGCTCAACCTGCTGCAGCAGAGCGCGGCGAGCGCGAGCGCCTGAGTCACCGTCATCGTCCTGTCATGGAGGTGCCGTAACCTGCGCGGCTTCCACTGCCGGAGCAGCTGATGAGCCACAGTTACAGCGACGGGCGAACGCTCAACGATTCGCCGAATACCACGTTCGAACAAATCCTCGAAACCCGGCTGTCGCGCCGCGGCCTGCTCAAGGGCGCCGTTGCGCTGGCGGTTGCCGGCAGTCTGCCGCTGTCGGTGGCGGGCTGTGCCACGGGGCTGCGCCGCGAGGGCGGCCTCGGTTTCCGCGGCATTGCCGTTTCCACGGCTGATGCGGTTCGTGTCCCTGAAGGGTATGCAGCGAACGTGCTGTACGCCTGGGGCGATCCCGTCGGCCACCCTTCCGGCTCGCCGGCCTTCAGGCCCGACGCAGGCAATACCGCCGACGACCAGGCGCTGCAGGCGGGCATGCACCACGACGGCATCCACTATTTTCCGCTGCCGTACGGGTCGGACAATTCGGCGAACGGCCTGCTGGTGATGAACCACGAATACACCGACGACGGCTTGCTGCATGCAGACGGTTTCGCGAACTGGAGCGCCGACAAGGTGCGCAAGGCGCAGAACGCGCATGGCTGTTCGGTGATCGAGGTGCGTGCAGCCGGCGGCAAGTGGGAGGTCGTGCGGCCGTCGCGCTACGCGCGGCGCGTCACTGCGCGCACGCCGCTGCGCATCTCCGGTCCGGCGGCGGGCAGTGCCGGCATGAAAACCGCTGCCGACCCGGCCGGCACGACGGTGCTGGGCACGTTCAACAACTGCGCGCATGGCTTTACGCCGTGGGGCACTTATCTGACCTGCGAGGAAAACTGGGATACCTATTTCACCAGCAGCGGCACGCTTATGCCGGACCAAAAGCGCAATGGCGTTTCGCCGAAGGGGCGCGGCTATCGCTGGGATGAATTCGACGAACGCTTCGACGCCGGCAGACATCCCCACGAACCCAATCGCCACGGCTGGGTGGTCGAGTTTGATCCGTACGATCCGCAGTCGCAGCCGGTCAAACGCACCGCACTGGGGCGGTTCAGCCACGAAGGCGCCTGGTCCGCGACCGCGCGCGACGGGCGCCTGGTGGTGTATCTCGGTGATGACCGCCGATTCGAATACATCTACAAGTTCATATCGCGCGATGCGTGGAACCGGGTGGATCGCAACGCCAACCGCAACCTGCTCGATCACGGCACACTCTATGTCGCGAGGTTTCACGACGACGGCAATGGCGAGTGGCTGCCTTTGGTACATGGGCAGGGCAAGCTCACCCGGGAGTACGGATTTGCGGATCAGGCCGACGTGCTGATCCGCACGCGTGCCGCGGCCGATGCCGTCGGCGCGACGAAAATGGACCGTCCGGAATGGATTGCCGTGCATCCGGCGAGCCACGAGGTCTACTGCACGCTGACCAACAACAGCCAGCGTGGCACGAAGGACAAGGCGGGCATCGACCGCGCCAACCCGCGTGCAAACAACGTGTTCGGCCAGATCATCCGCTGGCGTGAAGCGGGCGACGATCCGGCCGGCATGAAATTCGCGTGGGACCTGTTTGCGATTGCCGGTGATCCACAGCATCCGGATACCGCCAGGCGCGGCAATATCAAAGGCGACGCCTACGGCAGTCCCGATGGCCTGTGGTTCGATGACAGCGGCCTGCTGTGGATACAGACCGACGTGTCGGCCAGCACGCTCAACAAGAACCACTACGAACGGCTGGGCAACAACCAGATGCTCGCCGCCGATATCCGCACCGGCGAGACGCGCCGTTTCCTGACCGGTCCCAATGGCTGCGAGGTGACCGGCGTCGTCATGACGCCGGACGCGCGCACCATGTTCGTCAATATCCAGCATCCGGGCGAGTCGCCGCAAGGCCGCAACGACCCGCTGCAGCCGAAGGCGCACAGCGCCTGGCCCGATGGCTCGTCCGGTGGCCGACCGCGCTCGGCGACCGTGGTCATCCGCAGGAACGACGGCGGCATCATCGGCACCTGAGTCCTCCCCAAAACGGGGCCGATTTTTATGCCATCATCGCGTTTCGATCACAACGGAGCGCGACGATGGCTGTGCAGGAACTGACCCGGGAGAATTTCGAGACTACGGTCACCGGCAACAAGATGGTGATCGTGGATTTCTGGGCGCCATGGTGTGGCCCCTGTCGCGGGTTCGCCCCCGTATTCGAAGCGGCATCGGAACAACACCCCGACGTGGTCTTTGCCAAGGTCAATTCCGACGACGAGCAAGGACTGGCTGCGCATTTCGGCATTCGCTCGATTCCCACCATCATGCTGTTTCGCGAGGAAGTGATCGTGTTCATGCAGTCCGGCGCATTGCCGGCGGCGGGGCTGGACAGCGTGCTGACGCAGGCCAAGGCGCTGGACATGGAGCAGGTGCGCCGTGACATCGCCGAACAGCAGGCGCAGCAACAGCAGTAAAAATCAAACAAAAAACAACAGCTTATTTCTGATCCCGCCGCTGGCGGGCAGCATCGTCGGGCGCCATGCGGCGATGTCCATCCGGTTTTTTCGCAGAGGAGCGGCGATGTCTGCACGTGGTTTCTGGATCGATCATTTTCCCGGCAATTTCCTGTGGTCCAACGCCGCGCTGGCGTGCAAGGGGATGGCGCCGTACGGCGTGGTGGCGATGGACGAGATCGACCGCATTGCCGAGAAGCTGAAAACGCGGCAGGGTGAACCGGAGGCGTGGCAGCAGGAATGGTGCGCGATGGCGGCCCGCATCGAGCACGGCGCAGACGCGGCGGCGGCGCAGGGCCATGACCGTACGGCCGGTAATTATTATCTGCGTGCCGGCAATTATTACTACACCGGCGAACGGTTCATTCCCCCGGGCGATGCCAAGCGCGAGGTCGGGCGCAAGGCCTACCGCTGTTATCGCGAAGGGCTGACCCGCTGTCATCCCGAAATCGAATTTGTCGAAGTGCCCTACGAGGGCGTGACGCTGCCTGCACTGTTCATGAAGGCACCGGGCGTGCCGCAGCGTGCGCCGACGGTGGTGATCTTCAACGGCATGGACAACTGCAAGGAAATGAGCGTGATTTTCGCCGGTCTCGAATTCGCGAAGCGCGGCATGCATACGCTGGCAATCGACGGCCCGGGGCAGGGTGAGACGCTGCGTTTCCGCGGCATCCACAGCCGTTACGATTACGAGGTGCCGGGCAAGGCGGCCTATGACTATGTCGCGCAGCGTGCCGACGTCGATCCGGCGCGGGTGGTGATCATGGGCTACAGCTTTGGCGGCTACTATTCGGCGCGCATCGCCGCATTCGACAAACGTTATGCCGCCGGCGTGGCGATGACCGCGCTGCACTGGGATCTTGCCGCATGGCAGATCCGCATCAGGGAAAAGGCGCAGGCCGAGGGCACCAAGGTCGCGCAGTCGAATTTCCAGTTCCAGTGGGTGGTCGGCGCCGCCGACGCCGACGGCGGCATCGAAATCGCAAAGCGGTTCACGCTGAAAGATGTTGCGCGGCAGATTACGATGCCGTTTCTGGTTACTCACGGCGCCAATGACCGGGTGGTGCCGGCGGAGAATGCCCAGAAACTCCATGACGCGATCGGCTCGAAACGCAAGACCTTGCGCGTGTTCACGGCAGACGACGGTGGCGCCGAGCATGCGCATGTCGACAATCGCCAGGTCGGCATCGATTTCGTTGCCGACTGGATAGCCGCCACTCTGCCGGACTGAGCGGGTCGCACACCACCGGGCCCCGCTGCGCCGGCACGCCGGCGATAACCGCCCTGACAACGCCCGTACAGGCGCGGTAAACTGCGGATTCCCGCCGCTGTCCGATCTCAGGTCATTCTGAATCCCGAATCCTCATGAAACGCATCGTTTATCTTGCGGCCGTGGTCGCATTGCTGGTTGGCGCCGGTTTGGCCTGGCGTCATTATTCGAAACCGCAGCCCGCGCCTGCCGCAAAACCGGCGGCGGGCCCGGCACGAGCGCTGCCGGTGAAAGCGGCGCAGGTGCGCGAAGACACGATCGTGGAGGCCGTGACCGCCGTTGGCACGCTGCTGGCCAACGAGGCGGTGATGATCCGGCCGGAAATCGACGGCCGCATCGAGACCATCCACTTCCAGGAAGGACAACTGGTGCGCCAAGGCGACAAACTGGTGTCGCTGGATGCCTCGGAAGTCGAGGCGCAGCTGGTATCGGCGGTTGCTGCGGCGAACCTGAACCGCAGCCGGCTGCGGCGGGCCGAGGAGCTGTACGCCAGAAAGTTCATCAGTGCGCAGGCGCTCGATGAAGGGCGCGAGAATCTCAATCAGACCGATGCGCGCGTAGCCGAGATCAAGGCGAAGCTCGCGAAAAGCCTGATTCGCGCTCCGTTCGAAGGCGTGACCGGCCTGCGCCAGGTGAGTCCCGGTGCGTATGCCAAGGCGGGGCAGGATATCGCACGGCTGGAAGGCATCGGCACCCTGAAACTCGATTTTCGCGTGCCGGAGACTTATTTGCGCAAGATCCGCGTCGGCCAGGCGCTGGCGGTCACCGTCGATGCCTACCCTGCAGAAAGCTTCAGTGGCGTGATTTATGCGATCGAACCCTCGGTCGATGAAGCGACGCGCACGGTGCTGCTGCGTGCGCGTCTGCCGAATCCCGGCGTGCGGCTGAAGCCGGGCATGTTCGCAAGGGTGAACCTGACGCTGGCGCGGCGCGACAACGCGCTGGTGGTGCCGGAACAGGCGATCGTGCCGCGGGGTAGCGGCAGCTACGTGTTCCGTATCGATGGCGGCAAGGTGGCGCTGACGAAAGTCGAACTCGGCCTGCGTCGCCCGGGTGAAGTGGAGATCGTCTCCGGGCTTGCGGCCGGACAGGCCATTGTTGCCGACGGCCAGCTGAAGCTGCAGGACGGTGCCGCGGTTGCGGTGATGGCGGAGCAGCAGCGGGCGGCGAAGTAGCCATGTTTTTGCCCGAGATTTCCGTCAAGCGTCCCGTGCTGGCCACGGTGATGAGCCTGCTGATCATCCTGGTCGGCGTGATTTCCTTCGACCGGCTGACGGTGCGCGAGTATCCGAAAATCGATTCACCGGTGGTCTCGGTGCGCACGGTGTATACCGGCGCCAGTCCGCAGGTGATTGAATCGCAGGTGACGCAGCCGCTCGAGGACAGCATTTCCGGCATCGAGGGCGTCAAGACGCTGAAGTCGGTCAGTCGCGAGGAAGTCAGCCAGATTACCGTCGAGTTCACCAACGACCGCGATCCCGATCTTGCCGCGAATGACGTGCGCGACCGGGTGTCGCGTGCCCGCGATCGCCTGCCGACCGAGGTCAAGGAGCCGATCATTGCCAAGGTCGAGGCCGATGCGCAGGCCATCATCTGGTTGCGGCTGTTCTCGGAGCAGCACAGCGCGCTGGAGATTTCGGATTACGCCGACCGCTATGTTGCCGACCGCCTGAAAACGCTGTCCGGCGTCGCCTCGGTGATTATCGGCGGCGAACGGCGCTATGCCATGCGCATCTGGCTCGACCGCGAGCGGCTCGCCGCGTATGCGCTGACGCCGCAGGATGTCGAGGACGCGCTGCGCCGGCAGAATATCGAGGTGCCGTCAGGGCGCATCGAAAGCAACCAGCGCGAGTTTACGGTGCTCTCCGAAACCGACCTGCGCACGCCCGAGCAGTTCAACCGGCTGATCGTCCGCGAGGTGAAGGGCTACCCGGTGCGCCTGAGCGACCTGGGGCGGGCCGAGCTCGGCGCGGCAGATGAGCGCAACATCCTCCGTGTCAACGGCAATCCGGCCGTGGGCCTGGGTATCGTCAAGCAGTCGACCGCCAACACGCTGGCGGTGGCGCAGGCGGTCAAGCGCGAGGTGCCGAAGATCGCCGCGGCCCTGCCGCCGGGCATGCAGGTTGCGATCGCCTTCGATACCTCGGTGTTCATCGAGCAGTCGATCAGTTCCGTCTACACGGTGATGAGCGAGGCCCTGGTGCTGGTGGTGCTGGTGATTTTCCTGTTCCTGCGCTCGCTGCGCGCCACGCTGATCCCGTTTGTGACCATTCCGGTATCCCTGATCGGGGCATTTTTCCTGATCTGGATCATGGGCTTTTCGATCAACGTGCTGACGCTGCTGGGCATCGTGCTTGCCGTCGGGCTGGTCGTCGACGATGCGATCGTCGTGCTCGAGAACATCCACCGCCATATCGAGGACGGCATGACGCCGGTCGCGGCGGCACTGACCGGCGGGCGCGAGATTGCCTTTGCCGTGGTGGCGATGACGGTGACGCTGGCCGCGGTGTTCGCGCCACTGGCGTTTGCGACCGGCAACACCGGACGGCTGTTCCTCGAATTTGCGCTGACCGTGGCTTCCGCAGTGGTGGTGTCGGGTTTCGTTGCGCTGACGCTGACGCCGATGATGTGCTCCAGGCTGCTGCGGCACGAGCGGTCGCACGGCCGTGTCTACAATGCGCTGGAACGTTTTTTTTCCGGTTTGTCGACAGGTTACGAGCGGTTCCTGCGCTGGAGCCTGGCGCACCGCCTGCAGGTGGTCGCCGTGTTCGGCATCGTTGCCGTCGGCGGCATGGTGCTGTTCACGGGCATCCGGTCCGAACTGTCACCGCTGGAGGACCGCGGCTTTTTCCTCGGGGTGATGTCGGCGCCGGAGGGTGCGACCAAGGAATACACCGACGATTACGCGCGCATCTGGGAGAAGATCTACAGCGAAGTGCCGGAGATCAGTTCCTACTTCGTGGTCGTTGCGCCGGGTCTTGAGCGCCCCAATCCGGTGAATTTTGCGTTGTCGTTCGTGCGCCTGACGGACTGGAGTGAGCGCAGCCGCAAGACCCAGGAAATCACCGCGTCGATCGCGCCGCGAATGTTCGCGACCATGCCCGGTGTGCTGGCGTTTCCGGTGAATCCGCCGTCGCTGGGCCAGAGTTTTCGCAACCCGCCGCTGCAGTTTGTGGTGCAGGGCAATTCGTATGAGGAACTCGACCGGGCCGTCACTACACTGATGGCGAAGGCGCGGCAGTCGCCGGCGCTCGCCAACATCGACAGCGACCTCAAGCTCAACAAGCCGCAGCTGACCGTGGACATCGACCGCGAAAAGGCCGCGGTGCTGGGCATCCAGGTGGAGACCATCGGCCGCACGCTGGAGACCCTGCTCGGCGGCCGCCAGGTGACGCGATTCAAGCGCGAGGGCAAGCAGTACGACGTCATCGTCAAGCTTGAGGACAAGGACCGGCAGCAACCGGCCGATCTGACTTCGATCTATGTGCGCGGTGGGGGCGGCGGCATCACGCAACTGTCCAATCTGGTTACGGTCAGCGAAACGGTCGCGCCCAAGGAGCTCAACCACTTCAATCGGCTGCGCGCGGCGATCATCTCCGCCAATGTGGCGCCCGGCTACTCGTTGTCCGAAGCGCTGACGGTCATGGAGCAGGCCGCCGGCGATGTGCTGACACCCGATTACCAGACCGCGCTGGACGGCCAGTCGCGCGAATTCCGCGAATCCGGACAGCAGCTGTACCTGATTTTTGTGCTCGCGCTGGTATTCATTTACCTGGTGCTGGCGGCGCAGTTCGAAAGCTTCCGTGGCCCGCTGGTGATCATGCTGACCGTGCCGCTGGCGGTGACCGGCGCGCTGCTGGCCATGAAGCTCACCGGCGGCACCCTCAATGTCTACAGCCAGATCGGACTGGTGATGCTGATCGGGCTGATTACCAAGAACGGCATCCTGATCGTCGAGTTCACCAACCAGCTGCGCGACCAGGGGCGCAACAAGATCGAGGCGCTGGTTGAGGCCTGCGTGCTGCGGTTGCGGCCGATCCTGATGACGACGGCCGCGACCGTGCTCGGGGCCGTGCCGCTGGCCATCGCCACCGGCGCCGGTGCCGAGTCCCGTTCCGCGATCGGGTGGGTGGTCGTCGGCGGCATGAGTGTCGGCACGCTGTTCACGCTGTTTGTGATTCCGGTGGCCTATACCTGGATCGTCGGCGAACGCAAAGTGGTGACGGCGGCCGGTGCTGCTCCGGTGCCGGCAGCAGCGCCGGCCCGGACTTGATTCAGGCGGCGGCTGCGCCCAGCGCGCGGTCGAGCCAACCCGGCGCATACGCCTGGTCGACGAACCATCGCAGCGCCTTGCCGCGGTGCGCGGTGCGCCAGGCGATGAACAGCATCTGGCTGACCTTGGGTTCTTCGGTCTGCTTGATCACCAGTTCGCCGCGTGCCACGGCCGCTGCGGCCAGGCACTGCGGCAGGTAACCGACGCCCAGCCCCATCGCCTGCGCCCGAAGTTTTACGGCGGCATCGGCAATGGTCAGCGTGTCCTGGCCTGACAACAGACCGGTGGTGCGCGGCGGCAGATTGCGCGAACTGTCGGCGACCACCACCGCGCGATGGGCGCGGATGTCGCTGCGGGTCAGCGGTTCTGCTGTCGTCGCCAGTGGATGGGCGGGCGCCACGGCAAACACCCAGTCGATCTCGCCCAGCGGCCGTGTCTGGTAGCCGCCGCCGGACGGCCCTTCACCCGATGCGCCGATGGCGAGATCGGCGCGCCCTGACACCAGTGCGTCCCAGCAACCGCCCAGCACCTCGGCAGTGAAGCGCAGCCGCGTCTCGGCGTTCTGCGCATAAAACTCCTGCGCCAATTTCAGCATCGCCGCGGCGGGGAGCAGGCCGTCGTAGGCCACGCGCAGTTCGGCTTCCCAGCCTGTCGCCACGCGTTTGACGCGCGCCTCGAGCTCGCCGGCGGCGCGCAGCAGGTGGCGGCCTTCATCGAGCAGTTCGCGACCGGCGGCGGTCAGCTTGGCGCGGTGACCGCGACGGTCGAACAGCAGCACGTCGAGGTCTTCTTCCAGCTTCTGCACGGTGTAGGTCACGGCGGACGGCACGCGATGCAGTTCGTGCGCGGCGGCGGCAAAGCTGCCCCTGCGCTCGATGGCGTCGAGGACCAGCAGTGCGTCGAGTGACAGTCTCATCCCGGTTATTTCTTGATTAAAAAAATTAAGTATTTAACATTACATAATGTAACACAATGATTTTATGTAAGATAAATATTCATAAAATTAGATCAATTTAGTCAGAATATTCCGCTTTCTTGCCTGGGTCAGGCTGCCTAAGATGCGTTCCATTGCAATACCCGATCAATTTACCCGGAAAAGGAGCTGCCATGCTGACCCTGCGCAAAAGCGAAGATCGCGGCCATGCCAACCACGGCTGGCTGGATTCGTACCACAGCTTTTCGTTTGCCGATTACCACGACCCCGAGCATATGGGCTACGGCCCGCTGCGCGTGATCAACGAAGACCGCGTGCAGGCCGGCGCCGGTTTCGGCACCCACGGCCACCGCGACATGGAAATCATCAGCTACGTGCTCGACGGCGCGCTGGCGCACGAGGATTCGATGGGCAACGGATCGGCCATCGTGCCGGGCGACGTGCAGCGCATGAGCGCCGGCACGGGGGTGCGCCATTCCGAGTTCAACCACAGCAAGACCGGCGCCACGCATTTCCTGCAGATCTGGATCGAGCCGAAGTTCACCGGCATCAAGCCCTCGTACGAGCAGAAGCATTTTTCCGCCCAGGAGAAACGCGGGCGCCTGCGGCTGATCGCGTCGCCCGATGGACGCGACGGCTCGGTGAGCATGAACCAGGACGCGTTCCTTTACGCCGGGCTGTTCGATGGTGCGGAAAACGCGGCGCTGACGATTGCTGCGGGGCGCCAGGGTTACGTCCATGTTGCGCGCGGCCGCATCACCGTCAACGGCCAGGCGCTGGACGCCGGCGATGCGCTGAAAACCGGTGCTGGCGCGATCACGCTGCAAGGCGGGCAGGCGGCGGAAGTACTGGTGTTCGACCTGCCCTGAACGTGTTGCGGAAATTATTCGGTTTACCGATTCAATTCACATCAAACATGGAGAAATCATCATGAGCAAAGTCGCAATCGTTCATCACAGTGGTTATGGTCACACCGCCGCGGTCGCAAAGGCCGTGGCAAAAGGGGCCGCCGGCATCGCCGACACCACTGCACAACTGATCGCTGTTGCGGACGTCGATAAACACTGGAATGACCTCGCCGCGGCCGACGCCATCATTTTCGGCGCGCCGACTTACATGGGCAGCGTGTCCGCGCCGTTCAAGACGTTCATGGACGCGAGCTCCAAGGTCTGGTTCGCCCAAGGCTGGAAGGACAAGGTCGCCGCCGGTTTCACCCATTCCGGCAGTCAGGGCGGCGACAAGTACAACACCATGACCCAGCTATTCACGCTGGCGATGCAGCACGGCATGGTGTGGGTCGGGCTGGGCCTGCTGCCCGGCAACAACTCGAGCAAGAGCAGCAATGCCGACCTCAACCGGCTGGGCAGTTCAACCGGGCTGCTGACGCAGTCGAACGTCGACCAGGGCGCCGAAGCGATTCCGGCCAGCGACCTGCTCACAGCTGAACACCTGGGCCGTCGCGTCGCTGAATTCGCATTGGCGCGCGAAGCCGTGGCCGCCTGAATTCAATATCAACTTCAATCGAAAGGATTTGATCATGATTCAGCAACAAACCGCGCCCTATGCAGCGCTGGTACTGCGCTTCGCCCTGGGCGTGATGTTCATCGCCCACGCGCTGCTTAAAGTCGTCGTGTTTACCGTGCCGGGCACCGTGCAGTTTTTCGAATCCGTCGGGTTTCCCGGCGCGCTGGCTTACGTGACCATCGCGGTCGAGCTGGGTGCCGGCGTGCTACTGCTCCTGGGTGCCGGCACGCGCTGGGTCGCGCTGGCGACAGTGCCAGTGCTGCTGGGCGCGGCCTGGGTGCATCTGCCCAACGGCTGGGTGTTCAGTGCGCAGGGCGGCGGCTGGGAATATCCGGTGTTCCTCGCGGCGGCTGCAGCCGTGCAGTTCCTGCTCGGTGACGGCGCCTATGCGTTGTCGGGCCGGCAGCAGCCCTTGCCTGCACGGCAGCTGGCCTGAGCTGCGGCGACCGGTGTAGTCTGCAAAGCTGACATCATGAATCGTCTTCCTGCATTGTTTGTTTCACACGGCGCGCCGACGCTGGCGCTGGAGCCGGGGCCGACGCGCGGTTTTCTCGCGCAACTCGGCGCCGCGATCGGTCGTCCCCGGGCGATCCTTTCGATATCGGCGCACTGGGAAACCGCAGCGCCGGCCGTCGGCGCAGCGTTGCAACCGGAAACCATTCACGATTTCTACGGTTTCCCCGAAGCGCTGTACGCGATGCGTTATCCGGCACCCGGCGCGCCGGAGCTGGCGAATCAGGCGGTGCAACTGCTGGCCGCGGCAGGCCTGGCCGCCGCTGACGAAGCGGACCGCGGACTGGATCACGGTGCGTGGGTGCCGCTGATGCTGATGTACCCGGAAGCCGATATTCCGGTGACGCAGTTGGCGGTACAGAGTCACCTCGGGCCTGCGCATCACTGGCGGGTCGGCGAAGCCTTGCGTCCGTTGCGCGACGAGGGTGTTTTGATCATCGGTTCGGGCAGCGTGACCCACAACCTGCGCGAATTCGGCCGTCATCGTTACGATTCGCCGCCGCCTCCCTGGGTCAGCGAATTCAATGACTGGCTGCACACGGCAGTGGCGTCGTCCGATCGCGAGGCGTTGATCGATTACCGGACCCGCGCACCGCAGGCCGTGCGCAACCATCCAACCGAGGAACACCTGCTGCCGCTGCTGGTCGCGGCCGGCGCAGCCACGCCCGGCAGCCGCCCGCAGCGCCTGCATGCCGCTTACACTTACGGCGTGATCGGCATGGATGCCTACCGCTTTGACTGAGCAAAAAACCGGCTGGAGGTTTGATGCAGGACTTGACTGGATTGCTGGCGCAGCACGGGTTGCTGCTGGTGTTCGCCAACGTACTGCTGACGCAGGCCGGCATGCCGTTGCCGGCGGTGCCGATCCTGGTCGTCGCGGGTGCGCTCGCCGCGCAGGGCGAGTTCACCTACACGGCCTTGCTGCTCACCGCCATCGCGGCGGCGCTGCTCGGCGACATCCCGTGGTATTTCGCCGGCCGGCGTTACGGCCATCGCGTATTGCGCACGCTGTGCCGGATCGCGATCGAACCGGATTCCTGCGTCAAGCAGACCGAATCCATATTTGAGCGCTGGGGTGCGCCGGCGCTGCTGGTGGCCAAGTACATTCCGGGTTTTGCCACCGTCGCGCCGCCGCTGGCCGGAGCGATGCGGCTGGGTTTCCGGCCCTTCCTGCTGTTCAGCACCGCCGGTGCACTGCTGTGGGTGGCCGCGCCGGTCGTGCTCGGCGCGGTTTTTCATGATGAAGTCGAATGGGCACTGCAGGGGCTGGCCGATCTCGGCTCCGGCGCCTTGCTGGTGATCGGCGGCGTGTTCGCGTTTTATGCGGGCATCAAGGCAGTGGAGCGTTACCTGTTCCTGCGCATGTTGCGCACCGTACGGGTCAGCGTTGCCGAACTGCGTGAACTCATGCAGGGCACAACACCGCCACTGGTCGTGGATGTGCGTTCCGCCACCGTTCGTCGGCTCGATCCCCGACACATTCCCGGCGCGGTGCCGGTCAACCTCGAGGATGCCGCGGCGGCGCTGCCCGACGTGCCGCCGGACCGTGACGTGGTGGTTTATTGCAGTTGACCCAACGAAGCCAGCGCGGCGCGTGTCGCCCGCATCCTGATGGACCGGGGGTTTCGCCGGGTGCGTCCGCTCGAGGGCGGGCTCGAGGCGTGGGTGGAGGCGGGCAATGCAGTCGATGTTTTTCCATTCGGTTGACCCCCGGCAGGCCATACGTGATCGCTTATGATGGCACCTCGCTAACCGCCAGCCCATGACTGAACCGCAAGCCGAATCACCACCTTCCGCCTGGTCTCCACTCCGGCAACCGCTGTTCCGTGCACTGTGGATCGCGACCGTGATTTCGAATATCGGCACGTGGGTACACGAGGTTGGTGCCGGCTGGCTGATGGTGACCCTCGATCCGCATCCGGTGATGGTCTCCCTGGTGCAGGCGGCCACGGCACTGCCGATATTCCTGCTGGCGCTGCCCGGGGGCGCGCTCGCGGACATTGTCGACCGGCGCCGTTATCTGAT
>Ga0105107_10000894_pt1 | contig 19522 bp, 15 predicted proteins | sample PPLLaktember2015_6_FD_79335 | JGI IMG/M metagenome (GOLD analysis project Ga0105107, IMG submission 79335) | Freshwater sediment microbial communities from Prairie Pothole Lake near Jamestown, North Dakota, USA - PPLs Lake P8 Core (1) Depth... | ecosystem: Environmental > Aquatic > Freshwater >... | reverse complement strand
GGCGGTGCTCGGCTGGGCGCTACGAAGCGACGAGGTGGAGATCTGGACGGACGTCCCGGGCGTGATGACGGCCGATCCTCGCGTCGTGCCGGACGCGCGTCCGCTCAGGAACCTCGGCTTCAACGAGGTGCTCGAGCTCTCGCACTGGGGCGCGAAGGTCGTGCACCCGAAGACCGTGCGCCCCTGTCGAGACCGCGGCATCCCGCTCTCGATCCGGAACACCCTGTCGCCGGACGACCCGGGCACGTTGGTCACGCCGCGCGCGCCGGCCTCCACGATGGGGCCGATCCGCGGGATCGCGTCGATCGACCGCGTGGGGTTGTTGCAGTTGAACGGAGTGGGACACGGCACGGAGTCGATCACGTCGCGGTTCGTGCAGGCGCTCGACCAGGCGCGCTCGACCGTGTTGCTCCTCAGCCAGGGCTGCAGCGAGCGCTCGGTCTGCGTGGCGCTCACGCCCCAGTCCGTCCGTCCGGCGCTCCGCGCGGTCGAGAAGGCCTTCGAGCTCGAGCGGCGCGTCGGCCTCATGGACGACCCGACCGTCGAGGAGGACTGCGCGATCGTCGCGGTGGTCGGGGAGGGCATGAAGGATCAGCCGGGCATCGCGGGCAAAGTGTTCGGTGTGCTCGGCGAGAAGGGGATCAGCATACGCGCGATCGCCCAGGGATCGTCCGAGCTGAATATCTCGTTCGTGGTTCGCAAGGAAGACGCGCAGGATGCTGTACGGGCGATCCACGCGGCGTTCTTCCCGACCGAGGCGGGCGCGAGCACCACCGCCGTGAAGTCCGCTCCGGCGGCCGAGACGCCCGCGGCACGCTCCGGGCCGCTCGACGTCGTCGAGCTCGCGACGGAGCTGATCGCGATCCCTTCGCTGTCGGGCCACGAGCACGCGGTGAGCGACTTCGTGCTCGATCTGCTCACGGCCCGCGGCTGGAAGGTCCGGACGCAGCCGGTGTCGGCCGGCCGGGTGAACCTCTGGGCGACGCGCGGAACGGGCGACGTGACGCTCTCGACGCACCTCGACACCGTGCCGCACTTCTTCCCGCCGCGTGTGGAAGGCGGGAAGCTCTTCGGCCGCGGCGCCTGCGATGCGAAAGGCATCGCCGCGGCGATGATCTGCGCGGCGCAGAACCTCGCCGACGCCGGAGAAGAGCGGGTGGATCTACTCTTCGTCGTCGGGGAGGAGCTCCGCTCGGACGGCGCACGCGCGGCGGCTTCGCTGCCGGCGACGAGCCGCTGGCTCGTCAACGGCGAGCCGACCGAATCGAAGCTCGTGAGCGCCTCGAAAGGCTCTCTCCGCGTGGTGCTCCGTACGCGCGGCCAGGAAGCGCACTCGGCGTATCCGGAGCTCGGCCGTTCCGCCGTCGAGTCGATGGTCTCGCTCCTCGCGGAATTGCGGAAGCTCCGGCTGCCCACCGATGCGTCGCTGGGCGAGACGACGATGAACGTCGGCACGATCCGCGGCGGGTCGGCCGCGAACGTGTTCGCCGGCGAATGCGAGGTCGAGGCGATGATCCGGCTGGTCGGGGACCCCGAGGAGGTGAAGGCCGCGATCACGAAGCTCGTGGGCGAGCGCGCCGTGATCGACGCCGTCGACATCGAATGGGGAAGCCACATCCCCACGCAGCGGTTCCATACGATCGCCGGGTTCGATACGACCACCGTGGCGTACACGAGCGACGTGCCGATCCTGTCGGCCTGGGGTACGGCGCTCATGTTCGGACCCGGATCGATCCACCATGCGCATACCGAGGAGGAGCACGTGTTGCTGGAGGACCTGAAGTCGGCGGTATCGACCTACGAGCGCATCGTTCGCGCGGTGCTCGCGTCATGAGCGCGCGGCGCATCGGTTCGCGGAAGAAGGGTCGGGTGAAGGGCGGATCGACTTCGAAGAGACCGAAGTCCAAGTCGACCAAGGCGACGAAGGCGACGACGGCGCGCGCGCGCTCCGGCCGCGTCCCCGTGGCCGTCCTCGGCGCGACCGGCGCGGTCGGTCAGACGTTCATCCGCCTCCTCCAGGGCCATCCCTTCTTCGAGATCGCGGAGGTCGCCGCGTCCGAGCGCTCGGCCGGCAAGACCTACCGCGAAGCCATGCACTGGCACGAAGGTCCGCTGCCGGAGGATGTGGCGGACCTGGTCGTGAAGACGTGCGATCCGAGCGAGGTCGAGGCGAAGATCGTGTTTTCCGCGCTCGACGCGTCGGTGGCGGGCGACGTCGAGAAGGCGTTCGCCGAGGCGGGCGCGGTCGTGCTCAGCAATGCGCGTAACCACCGCATGGACCCGGACGTCCCGTTGGTGATTGCCGAGGTGAACGCGGATCATCTGGCCATCCTCGACGCGCAGCGGAAGAAGCGCGGCTGGACGGGCGCCATCGTCACGAATGCGAACTGTGCGTCCACGACGGCGACTGTGGCGCTCGCGCCGCTCCACCAGGAGTTCGGCGCGCGCGAGGCGGTCATCGCGACCATGCAAGCGGTCTCCGGCGCGGGCTATCCGGGCGTCGCGTCGCTCGACATCCTCGGCAGCGTGATCCCCTACATCGGCGGCGAAGAAGAGAAGATCGAGCGCGAGATCGCCAAGATGCTCGGGACGCTGAACGGGAGGAGCGTCGTGCACGCCCCCCTCACGGTGAGCGCGCACGCCAACCGCGTTCCGGTGGAGCACGGACACACCACGTGCATCTCGGTGCGCTTCGAGCGGCCCGTCGGGCCGGATGAGGCCAAGGAGGTGCTCGCCGCGTGGAAGGGTCACGAGATCTGTCGGGGCCTGCCGAGCTCGCCGGACCAGCCGCTCGTGCTGCGGCACGAGCCCGACCGGCCGCAGGCTCGCAAGGACGTGGACACGGGCCGGGGCATGGCCACCATCGTGGGCCGGGTGCGGGCGGACCCGCTCATGCACCTGCGGCTCGTCGCGCTCTCGCACAACACGGTGCGTGGCGCCGCGGGCGGCTCTATTCTGAACGCCGAGGTGCTGGGACGGCTGGGTGAGCTTCCCGGCGTGGCGGAGGGAGCCTGGTGATCCTGGAGACGCCTCGGCTCGCGATACTCGGCCTGGGCAAGATGGGTCGTGAGGTGGACGGATTGGCGAAGGAGCGGGGAGTCGAGGTGGTCGCGCGCCTCGACCTGGCGGAGATGCGAGACCGATCGGCCGCGAAGGCGGCGCTCGGGCGCGCGCAGGTCGCGGTGGAGTTCACGACGCCGGATGCTGCCGTATCGAACATCGACCTCTGTATCGAGGCCGGCGTCCCGATCGTGGTCGGCACGACGGGGTGGTACGACCAGCTGGACGGGGTTCGCAGCCGGGTGGAGAAGGCCGGTGGCGCGCTGCTGTTCGCGCCCAACTTCTCGCTCGGCGTGGCACTCGTGCGAGCGCTGTGCGTGAGGGCGGGTCAGTTGCTCCGGGGTATGGAGGGCTTCGACGTGCACATCAGCGAGACGCACCACGCGCAGAAGAAGGACGCGCCGTCGGGAACCGCGCTTCTGCTGCGCGACGCGCTCGGCGAGGCGGGCCGGGATGTCCCGATCACGTCGGTGCGAACCGGCAACGTTCCCGGCCATCACGAGGTGGCGATCGACAGCGCCTACGAGACCGTCGTCGTGAGCCACGACGCACGCAGCCGGCGCATCTTCGCGGACGGCGCGCTGCGGGCGGCGCTCTGGCTGCGCGGACGCCGGGGCGTCTTCACGATGGACGACGTGCTGGAGCTGGGGGCCTCGTGAGCCCGTCGAACGGCGCGTCGAGCGGCGTGCTGCGCGGCTGCGGAACCGCGCTCGTCACGCCGTTCGCCAAAGACGGCAGCGTCGACGAGAGGGCGCTCAGGGCGCTCGTCGACTGGCAGATCGCGGAAGGGATCCACTTCCTCGTACCCTGCGGCTCGACCGGCGAAGCGGCGACGCTCTCCAACGACGAGCACGTGCGCGTCGTGACGATCGTCGCCGAGCAGGCCGCGGGCCGCGTTCCTGTGGTCGCGGGTCTCAACCAGAACGACACGGCGGCCGGGGTCAGGTTCGCCAAGCGCATCACGTCGGAGGCCCGGCCATCCCACCTGATGGTGGTGGGCCCGCCGTACAATCGCCCGCCGCAGCGAGGCTTCGTCGCGCATTATCAGAAGATTGCCGATGCGATCGACATCCCGGTCGTGATCTACAACGTGCCGGGACGCACGGGCTCGAACATCCTGGCGAAGACGACGCTCGAGCTGGCGGAGCACGAGAACATCGTGGCCGTGAAGGAAGCTTCCGGGAACATCGATCAGATCCTCCAGGTCATCCTGCACCGGCCCGAAGGGTTCAGCGTGCTCTCCGGCGACGACCCGCTCACCGTGCCGGTGATGGCGCTCGGCGGCGACGGCATCGTCTCCGTCGTGAGCAACGCGGTGCCGGGTCCGATGAGCCGCCTCACCGAGGCGATGGACCGCGGCGATCTCGCGTGCGCGCGCGACCTGATGCGGTCGCTCCAGCCGATCATGATCACCGGGTTCTCCGAGAGTAACCCCATGCCGATGAAGGCCGCGATGAACATGATGGGCCGCATGGAAGACGTGCTGCGCCTGCCTCTCGTGCCGCTGGCGGACGAGCATCGCGAGCCACTCCGCGAGGCGCTGCGGGCGGCGGGAGCGCTGTGACGCCGGTGGAGCGCAGGTCCCTCGACCGCAGGGTCGAGGAGATCTTCGCGATGAAGACGGGCAACGGCCTGCCCGACGACACGGTGGATGTCGTCGAGGAGCTGCTCGATCAGCTCGAGAGAGGCGAGGTGCGGGCGGCAACCCGGTCCGCGGAAGGGAAGTGGTCCGCCGTGCCGTGGGTGAAGCGCGGCATCCTGCTCGCGTTCCGCGCAGGCGTCGTGGTGCCTACCGCCGGCACGGAGGGCGGCACGCCGAACGGCGAACGGGCCGCGTTCTTCGACAAGCACACGCTGCCGCTGAGGCGCTTCGGCCTCTCGGACAGTGTGCGCATCGTGCCCGGGGGCTCCGCAGTACGCCGCGGCGCCTACCTCGCACCCAAGGTCGTGTGCATGCCGCCCATGTACGTGAACGTGGGCGCGTGGATCGGGAGCGGCACGATGATCGACTCGCACGCGCTCGTGGGGTCGTGCGCGCAGGTCGGCGAGCGCGTGCACGTGAGCGCGGCCGCGCAGCTCGGTGGCGTGCTCGAGCCGGTGAACGCGTCGCCGGTGGTGATCGAGGACGACGTGGTCGTCGGCGGCAACGTGGGTGTCTACGAGGGCACGATCGTGCGGAGTGGCGCGGTGCTCGGGGCGGGCGTCGTCCTCACGCGCGGCACGCCGGTGTTCGACCTCGTGCGCGAGCGGACCTATCGTGCGACGGCGGAGGAGCCGCTCGAGATCCCGGAGGGGGCGGTGGTCGTCCCGGGCGCGCGCGGCGTCACCTCGGCATGGGGCGCGTCGCAGGCGCTGTCGATCTCCACACCCGTCATCGTGAAGTACAGGGACGAGAAGACGGACGTCGCCACCGCGCTCGAGGGCTGGCTCAGGTAGAGAGTCGGGTCGCCGGTCGATTGACCCCTCCGAGGCACCGCGTCATTGTTGGGCCGTTCGCGGACCGAGCCCCCTTCGTAGCACGCGTGTCGTAGCACCATGGCGAAACGCCAAATCACCCCGAAGACCCACCCGGCCTCGAAAGCCAAGCCCCAGGCGCCGAAGAAGACGGAGCCCTCGCGCAACGTCCTCTACCTGCCGCTCGCGCTCACGGGTCTGCTCGGCATCCTCTCCTTCATGCCGCGCGTGCAGGGCAACGCACGACTGCTCTGGTCGTTCTGGGGCGCTGCGCTCGTGCTGCTCGTCTGGCAGACGGTGCTGGCGCTCCGGCTCGCGAAGGCCGGCCAAGGCCGTCGTTTCGAGGCGCTGCTCCGGCCGCAGCACTACATCCAGGCGTGCATCCACTCGTCGATCTACCTCTACTGGGGCTTCTACTGGCGACCGGTCTACGATTATCTGCCCCTGCTCTTCGCGCAGATCGTGTTCGCGTACGTCTTCGACATGCTCCTGTCGTGGTCGCGGCGCGAGGAGTACAAGCTCGGGTTCGGTCCCTTCCCGATCATCTTCAGCACGAACCTCTTCCTGTGGTTCCGCGACGACTGGTTCTACCTCCAGTTCCTGATGATCGCCGTCGGGTTCCTCGGGAAGGAGCTCATCAAGTGGGAGCGCGAGGGTAAGCGCGTCCACATCTTCAATCCTTCCGCGCTGGCGCTGGGGCTCTTCTCGCTCGTGCTGATCGCCACGGGCAGGACCGACATCACGTGGGGGCCCGAGATCGCCTCCACGCTGACGCTCGCTCCGTGGATGTACACGTGGCTCTTCGTCACCGGGCTGATCGTGATGTACTTCTTCAAGATCACCCTCGTGGCGGCGACGGCGGCGACGGTGCTCTTCGGTGGCAGCGCCATCTACTACGCGCTCACCGGCGTTCCTTATTTCATCGACTCGGACATTCCCGCCGCCGTCTTCCTGGGGCTCCACCTGCTCGTGACGGATCCGTCCACGTCGCCGCGCACGCCGCCCGGGAAGTTCCTCTTCGGCGCCCTCTACGGCACGGGTGTGTTCGCGCTCTACGCGCTCCTCGGCGCGGCCGGAGCGCCGACCTTCTACGACAAGCTTCTCTGCGTGCCGCTCCTCAACCTGAGCGTGCGCGCGATCGACGCGGGCGTGGCAAAGCTCCGCGCCAATCCGCTATGGCAGCGCCTTCCCTTCGGTTGGATCGCCTACCGGCCGAACCTCGCGCACATGAGCGTGTGGGCAGTCCTCTTCCTGACGATGTCGGCGCTGGGCCGCACCGATGGGCGACACCCGGGTGACAGCCTCCCGTTCTGGCAGCAGGCGTGCGAGGAGGGCCGACGCAACGCGTGCGGTCGTCTGCTACAGCTCGAGGCCACCTACTGCGGTGACGCGTCCGCATGGGCCTGCAACGAGCTGGGCGCAGCCTATGCCGACGGACGCATCGCCACGACGGACGCGGACCTCGCGGCGGCGTACTTCGCGCGCGCCTGTGAGCTGCGCTTCCAGGCCGCGTGCGTGAACCTGCTGGGCTCGGCCACCGCCACACACAGTGAGCCGCGCCCGCTCGACCTGCGGCTGCTCCTTCGCCAGGGCGGGCGCAACCTCATGGAGACGCCCGAGCCCGAGCTGTATACACGCGCCTGCGAGCACGGTTGGGCGTTCGCGTGCGAGCGCATGGCGATGGCGCAGGCCTCTTGAGCGACAATTCGAGCGAGCTTCGAGCCCACAACCGCTGGGCGGTGCCGCTCGCGACCGTCGCATTGGTTGGCGCCTCTTGGGTGGCTCTCGAGCTGGCGAGCTCACCGGCCTCGGCCGACGACGAGGCGATGGAGCGGGCGATGTCCGTCGAGCTTCCCGGACAGGTCCCCGGATTTCGCGCCGACGCCTGGTACCTGCCCGACGAGGAGCTGCTCGGCTTCGTGGAGATCCCTGCGGGACCCTTCGTGATGGGCAGCGATCCGGCGCGGGACCCCCTCGCGTGGGAAGTGGAGCGTTGGTCCCCGACCGCTGCCCAGGGGACGGTCGACGTTCCGGATTTCTTCATCGGGCGCTACGAGGTCACGGTGGCGCAGTACGCCGCGTTCGTACGGGCCACGGGTCACCGGGTCGCGGACGAGAACGCCCTCGGAGGCGGTCCTGCTTTTCCCGTCGCTTCGGTGGCTTGGACGGATGCGCTCGCGTATGCGCGTTGGCTGCACAGGACTCTCTCCGAGTGGTCCGGAACGCCCGAGCCGCTCGCGCGCCGGCTGCGGGAGGGCTGGAAGGTGACGCTTCCCACCGAAGCCCAGTGGGAGAAGGCCGCACGGGGATCGGACGGCCGCATCTTCCCGTGGGGCAGCGAGCCGAAGGCGGAGCGAGCGAACTACCAAGGCCCCGGGCCGACGCGGGTCGGTGCCTTCGACTGCCCCGAGTGCCCGTTCGGCCTGGCCGACATGAGCGGCAACGTGTGGGAGTGGACACGCAGCCCGTATCAGCCATACCCGTACGTGGAGTCCGACGACACCGCCGGGCTCGATGTCGAGGCGCTCTGGGTCATGCGCGGCGGCTCCTTCCAGGAAACCCCTCAAAACGTGCGCGCCGCAGTTCGCGGAGGGGCTGACCCGGGTGCACGCCGGCCGTTCATCGGATTCCGGGTCGTCATCTCCCCGCCGTAGGTCGAGCGACTTCCCTTTTCGGTCTTCCCTCCACGCTTCCGAGGTCGTGTGGCCGCTCCACTCTCCGACGTCCGCGTCTGCGATCTGACGCAGAACCTCGCCGGGCCTTATTGCAGCCAGATCCTCGCCGACCTCGGCGCGACGGTCATCAAGCTCGAGCCTCCGGGCGGTGACATGGCGCGTGAATGGGGACCGCCGTTCTGGGGGACGCGCAGCGCGCTCTACCTGTCGGCGAACCGGGGCAAGCGGAGCATCGTCCTGGACCTGAAGTCCAAGGAGGGCCTCGAGGTCCTCCATCGCATCGCGCGCGGGTCCGACGTCTTCATGCAGGCCTCGCGCACGGGGGCGGCGAAGCGTCTAGGTTGCGACTACGACGCGATCCGCGCCTTGCGGCCCGACGTCATCTACGTCTCGATCAGCGCGTACGGGCCCACGGGGCCGATGAGCGATCAGCCCGGATACGATCCGCTCATGCAGGCGTACACCGGTCTGATGTCCACGACCGGTCACCCGGGCGGGCCGCCGACGCGGGTCGGGGGCGCGGTGGTGGACTACGGCACGGGGATGTGGGCAGCCATCGCGGTGCTCGCGGCGCTCCGCCGCAGGGACGCCACGGGCGAAGGGGCCGAGCTCGAGGCCGCGCTGCTCGACACCACGCTCGGCTGGGTCTCCTACCACGTCAGCGGATTCCTCGCGACGGGTCGTGTGCCGGCCCCGATGGGCACGGGCGTTCCGGCCATCTCGCCCTATCAGGCGTTTCGCACGTCGGACGGCTACGTGATGATCGCCGCGGGGAACGACGCGCTCTTCGGCAGGCTATGCGTCGCGTTGGAGGTGCCGGAGCTCGCGAGCGATCCGCGGTTCCTGACCAACCCGCTGCGCTCCGCGAACAACGCTGCCCTCGTGGCGCTCATCGAGGCGCGCACGTGCGGCCGTTCCACCGCTGCGCTCGTCGAGCTGACGCGGAAACACGCCGTCCCGTGCTCGGCCATCCGCGACATCGCCGAGGTGGTCGCGGACCCGCAGGTGGCAGCAGCCGAGCTGATCGCCGCCGCGCCGGACCCCGAGCTGCCGCATTACAGAGACCTCGCGATCCCGCTGCGCATGGACGGCGTGCGGCCGCACGCGTCCGAGACCCCGCCGCACGCCGGCGAGCACACACGGGAGATCCTGGACGAGCTCGGCTACGCGGAGGACGAGGTCGAGAGTCTCGTTGAGAAAGGCGTCGTCGAGGCGCGCTGACGCGGTTCAGGTCGAGCCGATGGAGCGCGTTCCTCGGCGAGCCGTCAGTTCCAGCGCTGCACCGTGAGCAGGTCCGAGAAGTCGTCGGTCCAGGCGCGCGTGCCCTCCGGCATCTCCATGGGACGCCAGCCGCCCACGGGCACGTAGTCGAGATCCTGTGGGCTGCGCGCGAGCAGGACCCACTGGGAGCCGAAGATCCCCCGCTCGACGTCTTCGTCCGGTCGGACGTCGATCCACTGGTAGGCCGCGAGACCGAGGTCGCGGGCCTGCGCGCCCACGACCGGCCCGAGCTCGAGATGGCGGTTGGAGATGTGGAAGAGCAGCGCGCCCCGCGGCTCGAGCTTGTCGAGATAGAGCTCCATCGCCTCCCGTGTGAGGAGATGGATGGGGATCGTGCCGGACGAGAACGCGTCGAGCACGATCACGTCATAGCGCTCGTCCGAACGCGACAGCTCCAGTCGGCCGTCGCCCACCACGGTGCGGTGCTGCGCTTGCATGGCGGATAGGTAGCTGAAATAGCGCTCGTCTTCCGCGATACGGACGATCGCCGGGTCGATCTCGTAGAGCGTCACGCGCTGGTGCGGGCCCGCGAGCACGGCGAGTGCGCCCGTGCCCGCGCCGACGAGCGCGAGGCTCCGCTTCTCCGGGTGCTGTCCGAACGCGCGCACGAGGCTGCCGGCGGGCCCGCTCGGGTGGTAGTAGGCGAGCGGCTCCATCGCCCGAGCGGGATCGGCGCTCTGCACGCCGTGCACGGTCGCGCCGTGGTAGAGGATGCGCACGCTGTTCTCCGGATCCGTGGAGATCCGGTGCACGCCGAAGAACGTGCGCTCGCTGTGCAGGATGTCGCCGCGGTACATCTGTCCCGACTGCACGGAGGCGAGCAGCACGGCCACGCCGAGCGCGAACCGGAGCGGGCGGGGCGAGAAGAGGAAGCAGGCGATCGTCGGGACCACCGCGACGAGGATCACCATGACGCCGTCCGGCACTGAGCCGATCCGCCTCGTGGCGACGGCCGCGCCCATGATGAAGAGGCCGAGCGCCGCGGGAAGCACCAGGTCCAGCCCTCGGCCGCGGTAGAGCCAGCCGGTCGTCCCGGCTCCGGCCCCGGCCGTCCCGAACGGCAGGCGGAACAGACACGCGAGCACGACCGCGATGGGGTACTCGGCGATGAAGTCGAACACGACCGGCGCCACGAGCGCGCTGAACGTGCCGCCGAGCGCGCCTCCGACCGAGATGAGGAGGTAGTACTCCGTCAGGTGCGTCGCGGCGGGGCGGGAAGCCGCCAAACGCCCGTGACAGAGGAGTCCGCCGAGGCCGAGGACGCTCAGATGAAGTATCGCCACGGCCCACTGCGGGTCGACGATGCGTGCGAGCTGCACGAGCGCCGCGACCACGACGACGATCGCCAGTAGCCGGGAGAGGCGCTCGATGGAGACGGTTTGCCTGCGCGCGAACGCCGCCACGAACGTCGCGAGATAGACGGCGAGCGGCAGCACCCAGAGGAGCGACGTCGGCGCGATCTCGCTCGTGAGGTACTGCGTGACGCCGAGGAGGAGTGCCGACGGGACCGCCGACGTGGCGATCCAGAACAGCCGGTCCCTCGGACTGACCTTCGCGGACGCGGCCGCAGCTGGCTCAGCGGCCGGCTCGGGCGAGCGGTCGGCGCTGGCGGCTCGCCCCTGCGAGCGCAGCACGACCGCCGCGCATGTCGCGGCCAGCACGACGAAGACGCCGTAGCCCACGGCCCAGATGCGCGCCTGTTGGCTCGCCGGAAGAAGCGGCTCGAGCAGCAGAGGGAATGCCAGCAGCCCCACCAAGCTGCCCGCGTTCGAGCCCGCGTACAGGAAGTACGGGTCCCGCGCGGACTCGTGCGAGGTGGACGCGAGCCATCTCTGGAGCAGGGGGCTCGCCGCGGCGAGCACGAAGAACGGAGCGCCCACCGCGAGCGTGAGCACACCGAGGATCCAGAGCGGCTCCCCCCCTCCCACCGGCGGGTAGCCGTCCGGTAGCGCCATCGGCAGCGCGAGCAGCGGGAGCGCGAGAACCACGAGATGCACGGCCGCCTGCTTGCGGACGCCGAGCCATTTCACGGTGAGATGGGCGTACAGGTAACCCGCCAGCAGCGCGGTCTGGAAGAAGACCATCGCGGTGTTCCAGACCTGCGGGCTCCCGCCCGCGCGGGGCAGCACCATCTTGCCCACCATCGGCTGCACCAGGAACAGCAGCGCGGCCGCCACGAAGATGGCGGTCGTGTACAGCGCGGCGAGCGGGCGACCGTTCGTCACGAAGCGGATTCGAGAGACGCTGGCGACACTAGCCGGCGATCGAGCTCCAGCTCTCCGCGAGGTGCGCGGCGGTTCGCCACGCGAGCGCCTGTGCGGTGAGCGTCGGATTGCGCGCGCCGCTCGTGCCCATCACCGACGCGCCCAGCACGCCGAGGTTGGGCGCTTCGTGCGAGAAGCCCCACCGGTCCACGACGTTCGTCTCGGGATCGTCCCCCATGCGCGTCCCGCCGTAGGCATGCGTGGACGCGCCCATCGCGCCGCCCACGCCGCCCCGCGTGACTTCGATCGCGCCGGCCGCCCGGTACCACGCCTCGGCCTTGTCCTGCACGAACGCCGCGACGCGCCGCTCGTTGTCCTTGAACTCACCCGTGATGCGGATGACGGGGAAGCCGAGCGCGTCGTTCACGCGTGGATCGAGATCCAGGAAGTTGTCCTCGTAGGGAAGCGTGGTCTTCTGGATGTAGAAGCCGTGCGAGCGGTCGGCGTTCTCGTGGATGAACCGCTTCCAGGCGGAGCCCCACGTCCGACCGCGCCCGAACGTGCCCATGTTCGCGGCGGCGATCGGGCGGCGGTCGGACATCGCCCAGAGGTTGCCGCCGCCGATGAAGTCGAGATCCGCGTGGTCGAAGTTGTCGTCCGCCCATTCGTCGATGGCGACGCCCTGGGCAGGCAGACCGTACCACGCCTTCAGGTCGTACGGGAAGAGTGCGCTGACGGCTGCCCCTTGGTGATGGCTGAAGTAGTGGCGTCCGACCTGGCCGCGGTTGTTCGAGAGCCCGTTGGGATAAGGATCCGACTTGGAGAGCAGCAGCAGCCGCACGTTTTCATACGTGTACGACGCCAGCAGCACCACGCGGGCCGGCTGGAAGTACTCGTTGTTGCCCACCAGGTAGTTCACGCCGGTGGCGCGGCCGTCGCGGTCGACCTGCACGGTGGTCACGTGGGCGCGCGTCACGACGCGCAGGTTGCCCGTGGCCAGCGCCTTCGGAATGGTCGTCAGATGCGTGCTGTTCTTCGCGTCGAGCGGGCAGCCGCCCTTGTTGCAGTAGCCGTGGTAGCCGCACCCGCCGCGTCCGCCGTACTCGGCGGTGTTGATGGCCGCGGGCCCGGGGAAGGGATTCCAGCCGAGGCCGCGCGCGGCCTCGGCCATGCGCTCATGGAAGGCGGTCCACCGGAGCGCGGGCATCGGGTACTCCCGCTCGCGCGCGCCCTCGAACTGGTTGCCGCGCGGATCGATCTGGCCGCGCAGGTTACCCGCCTGCCCGGACACGCCGATCTCGCGCTCGACGACGTCGTAGAACGGCTCGAGCTCGGCGTAGTCGAGCGGCCAGTCCTGGACCGTCGAGCCAACGGGAATGCGCGCGCGGCCGTAACGGCGCATGGTCTCGCTCACCACGCGGAAGTCCCACGGGTTCAGCCTCCAGCTCTGCGCCCAATAGTGCAGCGTGGTCCCGCCGACCGCGTTCATCATCGGGTGGCTGCCGATCTGGTTCGCGGTTTGCGAGGCGTTCGCGCGCGACGTGGGGCGCTCCTGCTCGGTCTTCTTCACGAGCATCGGCCAGTCGCGCACGTTGTTCCTGATCTCGTCGGGCGCGAAGTCGCGGCGGTCGAGCCAGGTGCCCGCTTCGAGCCCCACGACGTCGAGGCCCGCCTGCGCGAGCGGCAGCACGGCAACGCCGCCGGCCGCGCCGAGCCCCACGACGACCACGTCCGCCGCCGCTAGCTGTCGCGGCATCAGCGCGCGTCTCCGCTTCCGTTGGACGACGGTGCCGATTGCGCCTGGAACTGCCCGAAGTCGTACGCGGAGCGGCGCGCCGGCTCGAGCTCGTCCGCCTCGAGCATGCGTTGCTCCTCGTCGGTGACGCGCAGGCGCACACCCGGATAGCGGATCAAATCCCAGCCGGCGAACCCGGCGTTCCCGCCGTATTGCGGATCGCCGAACGTGCCCTGCCAGGTGTGGTCCTTCACCAGGTTGAAGAACGCGGCCGAGCTGCCCTCGAACCCCGTGCCCGCGCCGGTGGCCGCGCCCGACTGCACGTCGATGAGCACGGAGTCCTGGTCACGCGACGAAAGGTCCACGAAGGCGGCGCCGCGGGAGTAGCGACTGTAGCGGTCCAGCGCGGCGATCCCCGCACGGTACGCGTCAGCCGAGGACGACTCCGCCTCGCTGAGCGCGCGGTCGATGAAGCGGAGCGCGCCGGCCTCGAGCGCGCCAGGGCCGAGCTCATCCGACGGAATCAGGCGATCGACGATCGCCGCGAGGATCTCGGTCTCGGCGGCTGTGAGATTCAGGAGCGGCGCGCTCGTGACGACCGGCAGCGCGACCGCGACGGGGGTCGCCGAAGTCGCAGCGCCCGACGTCGCGGCGGAGAGCGCCGACGGGGTGAGCGCCGCCGCGCCGGCCGCCCCCGCGACCTTGAGCAGGTCGCGGCGCGAGATGCGGACGTCCTCGTTCATGACTTCCTCCGCCTCGGTCTCCACCTCATTCGAGCGCCGCACCCGCGTCGGCGGGCACGCGCGTGTAGGTCGCCACCAGCGTTCCTCGTCCGAGCACGTGATCCTCGACCGCCTCCAGCAGCTCGGCGCGGGACAGCCCGGCCGGTAGGTGGAGCTCGCGGTCGAGCGCGATGACGGTGAACTCGTACTCGTGTACGGTTCCGGCGGGAGGCGCGGGTCCCCGGTACATGGCGAGCCCCCAGCCGTTGTTGCCCTGGCGCACGCCCTCGAGGCCCGCCGGCATGGGGTCGGCGGCATCGAACGGGATACCCTGCGGCAGCCCCGTCGCGCTCGCCGGGATGTTGTAGACGATCCAATGAACCCAGGGTGGCGGGTTGCCGGCGCCATGGTCTTCGCAGACCACCGCGAGCTGGCGCGTTCCCGCCGGCAGGCCGCGCCAGCTCAGCGGCGGAGACTCGTTCCGACCGTCGGGCGAGTGGTCACGCGGGATCGGCCGGCCTGCCGCGATCGTCGTGCTCTCGACGACGATCGGGGCGGCAACCTGCGCCGATGCGCTTTCGACGCCCACGGCGCTCGCCAGTGCGATCACGAGCCCGGCGGCCTTCGTCATGACGGTTCCCCACGTTCAGGTGGCGGCCCGAATGTAGGAGCGGGCGCTTCCAGTGGCATCCCCCGTGGGACTGGCCGCAACGTGGAGCACGTCGAAGGGGGCAGGCATCTCCGCGATTGAATGCGGGAAGCCGCCGCTTCTACATTGCGAACGCCCCTTCGATTGGCTTGGGCACACGTCCCGCGTCCGCCCGCCGCCGCCCCCTGAGACCCGCGAGCAACGACTGCCCATGAGACTGCACGCACGGTGGACGCTGACCACGCTCCTGGCGGTTGCGGGGGCCTGCGCGCAGCCCGCGCCCGCTCCGCCCGCACCGGTGGGCACGTCCGATACGGTGGTTCGTGTCGACACGGTGCGCGTCGAAACCGCGGCCGCGGCGAGCCCCGAGCTGCAGGACCGGCTCGCGCGCCTCCAGATCCAGCTCTTCGAGCGCGACGTGCAGCTCCAGGATCTCCAGGAGCAGCTCGAGACCACGCGCCTCGAGCTCGTGCGCACCATGGCGCGTCTCCAGACGCAGGCCAGCAGGGCGGAGGCGGCATCGGGCATGGCCGAAGCGGAGATCGCGATTGGTACGCTCCGGCGCGCGCCCGGCTCGGCGAGCTTGCCGGAGCTCGCGCGGGCGGACGAGCTCTTACGGCAGAGCTCCGCCGAATTCGCATCCGACAACTATGGCGGCGCGCTCTACCTCGCGACCCAGGTGCGCTCTCTGGTGCGCGCCGGTCAGTCCCGGTTGCGGGGGCGCGGGGAAGGCGCGCTGGCCGCGGGTGAGACCGTCTTCGCCGTTCCGGTTCCGCTCGCCACGACGGGCCGAGCGAACGTGCGGGCGGGCCCGGGAACCAACTTCGCGGTGGCGTTCACGCTCGACCCGTCGACCCCCGTGACGGGCCAGTCGTACACGAGCCAGTGGATCCGGGTGGTGGATCAGCAGAGCCGAGAGGGGTGGATCTTCAGCACCCTCGTCACGAGCCGACGTTAGCCGACGGTAGCCGGCGAGCGCTTCTTCTTCGCCGCCGCGGTGCGCTTCGACGCCTTCTTCTCGACCTCGGCGCTCGACTTGGGCGGCGCGCTGACCACCTGATCGCGCCCGAGTCGCTTCGCCTCGTAGAGCGCGTCGTCGGCCGCCGCGATCACCGCCGCCGCGTTGTCGCCGTGCATGGGGAACTCGGCCGCACCGATGCTGATCGTCACCGTGCGACCGTCGAACGACTCCTTGGCGAGCCGCGTGCGGATCCGGTTGCCGGCGACGACCGCGTTGGACAGCTCGCAAGACGGAAGAAGTACCATGAACTCCTCCCCCCCGTAGCGCGCAACCACGTCCAAGTCGCGCGTCGCGTCGGGGATCACCTTGCCCATTCCCTCGAGCACCTCGTCGCCCGCCGGGTGACCGTACGTATCGTTGTACTTCTTGAAGCCGTCGACGTCGATCATGAGGACGCAGAACGGCCGCTCGTTGCGGTCGGCGCGCCGTATCTCCTTGTCGAACGCCTCGAGCAGGTATCGCCGATTGTGCAAGCCGGTGAGAAGGTCGGTCACGGCGAGCCGCTCGAGCTCGCGGTTGCGCGCGTCCAGATCCTGCATGGACTTGCGCAGCCGGCCCACCATCTCGTTGAAGACTTCGGTGAGGTACCCCACCTCTCCCCGGCCGCCTCCCGGTAGGTCGACGGAGAGATCGCCGGCCGCCACGGCGCCCGCGCCCGCCGTGAGCCTCACGAGCGGGCGCACGATGACGGATCCGAGCAGGTAGGCGATCGATCCGACGACGACGAGCAGCACGGACACCAGGATGAACGTGGAGTTGCGGAGCTGCGTGACCTGCGCGTAAGCCTCTTGCGTCGGCAGCTGAGCCACGACGGCCCATGTGAGGCCGGGCACGGGGGTGGACGACCCCACCATCGCCGTCCCGCTGGTATCGAGGTATTCGGCGGACCCGCCCTCGGCGCCCGCCAGCAGATCGAGCACCGCGGGGTCTACGTTGGCGCGGCTCGCGGAGGTGCTCGCGATGAGCTGACCGGCGCCGGTGACGAGATCCACGCGGCCGCTCTCGCTCGGCGTCAGGCCCCGGAGGATCTCCGTCACGGCGTCGAACGACAGGGTTGCCGCGAGCGAGCCGAGGAACGTCCCGTCCGCGGCGAGAATCGGAGCGGCGAGCGTGGCGGCCATGCGCCCTCCGGCGTCCGCGTACGGTTCGCCCAGCACCGTCTCGCCACGCTCGAGGCGCGGCTCCCACTCCGGAAGGATCTCGATCGCGCCGGTCGTCTCGTTGCTCGACGCGAGCGGCTGGCCTGCGGCGTCGAGCACGAGCAGCTCGGCGTAGTCGGTGAACCGATTGTGAACGCCGTCCAGGTAACCCGCCAGGCGCGTGCGCGCGGCGGCGCCGGTCGCGCCACCCTGGGGGATCCGCTCCACGTTCTCCGACACCTCGAACGAGCCCGTGAAGATGCGCACGTCGTAGGAGCGCTCCTTCACCCAGAGGTCGACCTCGCGAGCGGCCTGCGAGCCTCGGCTCCGCAGCTCGCCGTCGAGGTTGTCGGTGAGCGCCTGGCGATTCTGCCGGTACGAGAGGACCGCCGTGCTCAGTGCCGGGACCAGCGTGGCGGCCAAGGCGAGCGCGAGAATGCGGTTCTTGATGCTGTCGAGCCCGACCGCGTGGAGCACCTTGGGGACGCGCTCCTCCCACGTCGTCAAGGTTGGATCGCCTCGCGCACCGCGGCGGTGATCCGCTGCCGGAGCTGGTCCGGATTCGCCGGCTGGCTCTGCCACATCGTGACCAGCGTCGTCCGGGAGTCCGGATCCACCCAGAACTCGGTGCCCGCGCTCCCGTCCCAGCGATACTCGCCCGCGCGGGCGCCGCTGTTCGGCGCCGGGTCGACGAGCACCGACACGTTGGCGAGGCCCCATCCGGTGCCTCCGCGCCTGTTGCTCATGATCTCCGCCGAGAGACCGTTCCGCGTCATCGTCTCGACCGTGCTCGCACGGAGGATCCTCACGCCTGCCAGCTCACCGCCGTTCCCGAGCATCTCCGCGAAGCGCAGGAAGTCCGGCACGGTCGACACGAGGCCGACCGCGCCCTCGAGCAGCGCCGGTCTCACCGTGAACGGGATCTCTTCCATCTCGACGGCGCGCAGGCCGCCGCCCTCGGACGGCGTGTGCACCGTGGCGAGTCGGCCGACCCGTGCGGGATCGACCCAGAAGCTCGTCTCCGACATGCCGAGCGGTTTGAAGATTCGCTCCTGGAAGAACACGTCCAGCGGACGGCCCGACCAGATCTCGACGAGGCGGCCGAGCACCGTGGACGCCTCGCTGTAGAGGTACTGCGAGCCTGGATCGAACCGGAGCGGCACGCGCACCATGTTGCCGATCATCTCATCGAGCGTCATGTCCCGTTCGCGGACGCGCGCCTCGCGGTACTCGGCCGAGGTGCGGTGGCTGAAGCCGGACGTGTGGAGGAACAGATCCTCTACGGTGATGGGTCGGGCAGGGGCGCGCGTCGATCCGTCGGGCTGGAGCACCACCACGTCGGCCAGCGCCGGGATATACATCGACGCCGGATCGGAGAGGCGGAACCGACCCTCCTCCTGCAGGATCATCGCGGCGACGGCCGTGACGGCCTTCGTCATCGAGTACACGCGGAACAGCGAGCGCTCGGTCATCGGCGCTCGGGTGCTCGCGTCCTGCACGCCGAACGACTCCAGGTAGGCGATACGACCGTCACGCGCCACTCCGACCACGGCGCCCGAGATCCCGCCGCTCGAGATGACGCTGTTCACCGCCTCCGCGATGCCGGTGGCGAGCGGAGCCGAGGCGAGTCCCACCTCCTCGGGTCTGGCCCGGGGCAGATCGACCTGGGCCGAGCCCGCGTTCGCGCCGAGCGCGCCCGCGCAGGCGGCCACGAGCAGGGCTCTCCTCACGCTTCGGCCGTTCCGCGCGACAGGTCGGCGACTGCGCTCAGGAGCAGATCGGGGCGGACGGGCTTCTGGAGCGTGTGGCTCGCGCCCAACAAACGCGCCATGTCGAGCTGCGACTCCCCGGTTCCGGATATGGCGATGATGCCCGGGCGCGGAGTCAGCTCCCTGAGGATCGTGATCAGCTCGAGCCCATGGACGTTGGACATCTGCAGGTCCGTGATCACCACCTCGATCTGGTTGCCCTGGAAGTGCGAGAGCGCTTCCGCGCCGTCCTTGGCGACCCAGACCTCGTGGCTCGCGCGCTCCAGGATCGTGCGGAGCACGACCCGGTCGGCCTCGTCGTCGTCCACCACCAGTAGGCGCGCCATGTCGTTGGGCTGGTTTGTCTAGGGTGGCGGGCGGGAAAACCCAACAGTACCGACCCGCCGTCGCGAGAGTCAAACAGTCCTTGCGCACGTTCTCGACCCCTCCGGGATCGAGCACGGAGCGTCGGATTGCGCGCCGGCTCCCGCCCGGCTAACTCGAAGCATGCATCCCACCCGCCGCACTTTCCTCGGCCAGATGGCCGCCGCCGGCGCGGTGCTGGCGGGGCCTCGCTCGCTCTTCGCACAGGAGCGGCTGCCCACGCGTCCGATCCCGACCACGGGGGAGATGCTGCCGATCGTCGGGCTGGGGTCCAGCGCGGTGGTGCTCGAGATCCCGGAGAACGGACCGGAGCCGGTTGCTGCGGTCATCCGTACCCTGATCGCGCGTAGCGGCCGCGTGGTGGACACGTCGGTCCGCACCGAGGCGATCGACGCGGTCTTCGGGCGCGTGCTCCAAGAGCCGGACATCCGCTCCGGGATCTTCCTGGCG
>Ga0105107_10000893_pt1 | contig 19530 bp, 14 predicted proteins | sample PPLLaktember2015_6_FD_79335 | JGI IMG/M metagenome (GOLD analysis project Ga0105107, IMG submission 79335) | Freshwater sediment microbial communities from Prairie Pothole Lake near Jamestown, North Dakota, USA - PPLs Lake P8 Core (1) Depth... | ecosystem: Environmental > Aquatic > Freshwater >... | reverse complement strand
TTCTCAAACCTGAGCACAGTGAATCCCAATGCTTCAAGATATTTGTCCCTGGTCATATCTTTCCGAATCTGTATTGAATCCCCATGCGGATCTCCATCAAGCTCAATTATCGGTTGAAGAGGTATTTGGTATCCATTAGAATAAAAGTAATTAATAAAATTGAATCAACCACCCCGGCCAGACCTTTTATATTCTGCACGTAAGATGATTTCGTTGTCTGGCCACCCCTCCTTCAAAAGGAGGGGAAACTTTTGTCCCCAAAACACCTTAGGTTGACGGCTATGCCCCTGGCCCCTCCTTCGCTTTCGCGTAGCTTCAGCGAAGCAAGGCCGGGAGGGGAATTAGTTTGTATCATCCTTAAATGTGGAGAATTTGCCAGGCTTATTGTTAAGAACTTTGCTTTTTATTTTACCATCACTGAAGCGGGTGTCAATAATATCATCAACTGCCACTTGTCCTGCACTTTTAATTATCCTGCCATCCTTTATTGTTATTGTATAACCCCGTTTAAGAACATTTTCGGGATTGAGGATGGTCAGTGAATTTTCCAGTCCTGCTGTTCTGACAGACTGGTTTGTCAGACTATTCACGGCACCATTTTTCAGATCCATCCTTTTTCTGTCAACTGCTGTTTTCTCCGACAGGATAAATGATCCGGTTGCAGAGACAAGCCTGGATCTGTGATTTGCAGGGTAGAGTCCGGCTCTGGCTATGTAATCCTTGCCGAAATTGATCATTTCGATGATGCTGTTGGAAAGCTTTTCTTTTTGATCGGATATCATAAGCCTGGCAAGGGGTATCAGCTTCACCTTGTAAGACTCGTTAAGATCACGGTATTTTTCAATTATCAGACGAGTGTTTTCGGCAATATCAGAACTCTTTTCGTTCAACAGATCCTCTGCTTCGGCAATGCAGTTGATGAGGTAGTCTGCAACAGCGGTAGGTGTCTTAAGAGCCCGGAATGCAACCATGTCAGTCACTGAAAGGTCTTTTTCGTGGCCTATACCTGTAATGACCGGCAGGGGAAACTGAGTTACATGGTAGGCTATATTATAATTGTCAAACCAGCTCAGGTCGCTCTGGGACCCTCCCCCCCTGAGGATAGCAACCACATCAAACACCTCTGAATGGACAGCTATTCTGTCAAGAGCGCTGATCACACTCTTCTCCGTTTCGGTACCCTGCATAATTGTCTCGAAGAGTGCAGTATAAAACACATACCCGTAACTGTTTTCCCTGAGGTGTTTCATGAAATCGAGAAAGCCGGCAGCCGAACCGGAGGAAATTACTGCAATTCTGCGGGGTACAAAGGGAAGTTCGAGCTCTTTGTTCATTGAAAATACGCCCTCTTCTTCCAGTTTTCTTATGATCATCTGGCGCTTTACAGCCATTTCCCCGATAGTGAAGGAGGGATCGATATCTGATATGATAAGGCTCAGTCCGTACAGCTCATGATATTCCACCTTAACCCTTACAAGAACTTTCATTCCTGCCCTGAGAGATTCTCCTGTTATATTCTCAAAAAGCGATTTCAGGAATCTGTAACGGTTGTTCCAGATAATTGCCCTTACCCTTGCACTTACATTTTTTTCGTCTGATTGCTTTTCGATAAGCTCAAGATAACAATGACCTGCATAATTCTCCTTAATTTCCGAAACTTCAGCAGTCACCCAGTACATGTCAGGCAGTGCCATATAAAGGGAGTCCTTTATAATGAGCTGCAATTCCGTCAGTGAGAGCTTATCAGATAATATCACCTGGTCAGTTTTATGATCTTATGCAAATATATACCTGTTCCTGTTCTCAGCCTCATGAAATAGATTCCCCGGGCAGCCATGCTGAGGGCTGAAAGCCTGAGTCTGCGTCCTGCATACTCTGTGAAATCTTTTCTGAAGATCAGGACTCCGGATGATGAAAAGATCTCGACTAATATCTGTCCGGGAGGTTCTTTAAAGACCACATCAATCTCGCCAGGCGTTGGATTAGGACTTACAACAGATTCATTATCAGGTATGTGTATATAAAGATCCTGTAGTTTTGTCAGAGCCAGGGCCATATCAGGGATACCATATCCATACAGTGAATCGGGGTTATTAAATCTGTCAGAAGAGGAGCGCAGTGCATCGATGATCCGCGAGTTTGCAGCATCAGGTACAGCCTGCATGAGACAGGCTGTCATCCCGCTCAATACCGGGCAGGAGAAAGATGTACCATCCGACCTGGTGACTGCAAATGCTGAAGTTTGAATTGTAACGCTGACGCCCATTGTTGAAAAATCAGGCTTTATCCTTCCGTCAGATGAGGGGCCCGCAGAGGAGAATACCGAGATAATTCCGTCACCGTCCACAGCACCCACAGCAATCACACTGTCTCCGTCAGAGGGTGCTACGATCCGTACCCAGTCTTTGTTCCTTTCATTTCCGGCACTGTTGAAAACAAGTATTCCCTTTGATGCTGCTATATCTGCAGCACGGGTTATGAATGTGCTGTTCCCATCGAGGTCGGTGAATTTGTAATTAAGCCCGGGATCATCAAAGATGAAGTACCCCAGTGATGAAGATATAATGTCGGCTCCTGCACTGTCGGCATATTCTGCAGCTGCCACCCAGAAATCCTCCTCCACCGGAAATTCACTCCCTGTATCTTCAGTTCTCAGGAGAAGGAAATCAGCTCCGGGAGCAGTGCCCGCTATAATGCCATCGATTTTTCCCGCAATTATTGAAAGCACAGCGGTTCCATGCGTATGATAATCATACACATATCCCGAATTATTAACAAAATCAAAAGTTTTTATTACACCTTTGCGCAGGTGGAGCGCATTGAGTGAACTGATTATATCCGCAAAGGCAAATCCGCCATCCAATACGGCAATAAGGATACCTTTGCCGTCAAATGCCGAATTATGCAGCACCCGGCCATTGACCATTGTAACAGGTCTGTCAAAGGGAGCCAAGCCGGCCTGATCTGTTGAATAATCCAATTTATTCATTAACAGGCTTTTTTCCCCGGGTGCTTTAACTGTTTTTACATCTGTCACAAAGGGTAAACCCTGGAGGAGGGTAGCCGGATCAATAGGTTGCATTGTTTTGAAAAGAGCGGTATTCATCCACTTTGAGGTACAATGGAGGTTGTATCCCAGTGAAGTTACCTGGTCAATATATTCATTAAAGACCGGAAGATCCCTGAAATCGGGTACTATGATCCCCTCTTTTTCTCTTCTTAGTATGGCTCTTTCCGAAAGCAGATCGGACGGAAGGAATCCGGCACTGTTATAGTCTCCTTTATCCCTGAAATATACTCTGTAAAAATAATTAAATGTACCACTTTGTCCGCTGACAATAAAACCTGAAAATAAAAGAAACAAAAAGGGAATGGATTTTACCTTTTTCATACGAAGAAGGTTTTTCAGATTCATTGTCTTATCTCTCTGCTTTTTTCGGGGTCGGGAATTGTCCCTTTATTCTTTTCCATGTTATCGATAATCATTGAAGCATCGATATCCATCTGGCGGTCTTTTGTAACGCCAGCCGTATAGTTCAACTCATATTTAATAGTTCCGTCCTCATTGTAAATGAGCCATTTGCCCTCGCGGAAATTATTTTTGTAGATTCCTGTGATCTCAGGTTTCCCGTCTTCGAACCAGACCTCAAATTTGCCATTCAGCAAGCCATTTGTGTAATTTGATTTAATAAAAACTTTACCGCTTGCATAATACTGCAACCATTCACCCTCTTTCCTGTCATTGATATAATTAACTTTTTCGGCAATCGTGCTGTCGGTGTAAAATTTAAGGGAGATTCCGTTCCTGAGGTTTTTGTGGTACATTTCCTCATTGATAAGGTATCCTTCGGCAGATGAGGAAAAAAACTGCCATTTGCCCTCTTTCAGCCGGTTAATATATTTCCCATATGCCGAGATATAGCCATTGGGATAAAAAAGAAGGGCATCAGCATCATTTCCATTATTTCTATAGACAAGTATGGAGCTTAAAGTGCTGTTCTCGTAATATCTTTTGAATTCCCCGACAGGCTGGTTGTCTTTGAAAGTGCCTTCGTACCGTATATTTCCATTTGTATATCTTGTGATCCAGCGCCCTTGTTTTCTTCCCTGCTGATCCGTCAGATTGGGAGCCAGGTCAGTCTGGCCGGATGCAATTGCGGAAACAGCAAGCAGTGAGACTATTAAAAATATTTTCAGATTCATAACAGGGAAACGGAAAATCTCCTGTAAAAGTACAAAAAAAAGACTGTCTGAAAAGTGGTCTATTTCAAACAGTCCTGATAATATATTGAGAAAACTTTATTTTACTTCCTCGAAGTCAACATCAGTGACCTCATCGTTTCCTGATTTCGGACCACTTCCTCCGGGCTGGCCGGTACCCGGACCTGATTGATCGGGACCGGGTTGTGATGCGCCGGGACCGGCATTCTGCGCGGTTTTGTACATTTCTTCCGATGCCGACTGCCATACTGCATTAAGGTTCGCAATTGCCTTGTCGATGCCGTCAGGATCCTGGCTTTTATGAGCTTCCTTAAGCTTTGCAAGGGCATCCTCAATAGCCGGTTTTTTATCGGCAGGGATCTTATCCCCGAATTCTCTAAGCTGTTTCTCGGTTGTAAAGATCATACTGTCGGCAGTATTGATCTTTTCAGCTTTTTCACGGATTTTCTTGTCGGATTCCTCGTTGGCCTTTGCTTCGTCACGCATTCTTTTTATCTCGTCATCACTAAGTCCTGAAGAAGCTTCAATCCTGATTCTCTGTTCTTTGCCTGTTCCCCTGTCTTTAGCGGTCACATGAAGAATTCCGTTTGCGTCTATATCAAAAGTAACTTCGATCTGTGGAATTCCTCTTGGTGCCGGCGGAATACCGTCGAGATGAAAACGTCCGATGGTTTTGTTTCCTGATGCTATCGGCCTTTCTCCCTGAAGGACATGTATCTCAACAGATGGCTGACTATCAGCAGCCGTAGTGAAGACCTCCGTCTTCTTGGTAGGGATGGTAGTGTTGGATTCAATCAGTTTGGTCATCACACCACCCATTGTTTCGATACCGAGTGAGAGAGGTGTGACATCGAGAAGAAGCACGTCTTTGACTTCACCGGTAAGAACACCACCCTGGATCGCAGCTCCCACAGCTACAACTTCATCGGGGTTAACTCCCTTCGACGGGGATTTACCGAAGAAATTCTCTACAAGCTGCTGGATTGCCGGGATACGTGTTGAACCTCCGACAAGAAGCACTTCATCAATCTCAGAAACCTTATAACCTGAATCGGCCAGAGCTTTCTTACACGGTTCGATGCATGCCTGGAAGAGCTTATCACAAATCTTTTCGAAGCTGGCTCTTGAAAGTGTCTTTACAAGATGTTTCGGAATACCGTCAACCGGCATTATATACGGAAGATTTATTTCCGTTGAAGTTGAGCTCGACAGTTCTATCTTGGCTTTTTCTGCAGCTTCTTTCAGACGCTGCATGGCCATCGGATCTTTTCTCAGGTCAAGACCTTCCTCTTTCAGGAATTCTTCAGCCAGCCAGTCAATAATAAGATGGTCGAAGTCATCACCTCCAAGATGGGTATCACCGTTTGTCGACTTAACTTCAAAAACGCCGTCGCCCAATTCAAGAATTGAAATATCGAATGTCCCTCCACCAAGGTCGAACACTGCTATCCTGAGGTCCTGTGATTTTTTATCGAGTCCGTAAGCAAGCGAAGCGGCGGTCGGTTCGTTTATTATCCTTTTGACATTAAGTCCGGCGATTTCACCGGCTTCTTTTGTTGCCTGACGCTGGGAATCGCTGAAATATGCAGGTACTGTTATCACTGCCTCCGTGACTTCCTGTCCGAGATAATCTTCCGCTGTCTTCTTCATTTTCTGAAGTATCATTGCAGATATCTCCTGTGGGGAATACAGCCTGTTGTCGATTTTCACCCTTGGAGTATTATTATCTCCTTTGACTACAGTATAGGTAACTCTCTTTATCTCGGTGGTAAGCTTATCATAGGTTTCACCCATGAATCTTTTAATTGAATAAACTGTCTTCTTGGCGTTTGTAATAGCCTGACGTTTAGCAGGATCACCAACCTTACGTTCACCATTCTCCACAAATGCAACGATTGACGGAGTGGTTCTCTTACCTTCACTGTTGGGGATAACCACCGGCTCATTACCTTCCATCACTGAAACGCAAGAGTTTGTAGTTCCGAGGTCTATTCCGATTATTTTTCCCATTGTTTTATAATTATTGTTCTTTAAATTTTCAATTAGATAAATCAATTCTGCAATGATTATGCCATTTGAGTTTTATGACAAAACGACAGTAAAATGATACTCCCCTGCCACATTTAAAAGAATTAAGTAACTTTGACAACGATTAATAAAACATCCGGAATCATGACGGTTCACAATTCTGTTAAAAGGGTCACAACTCACGTTTTGAATGAGATGAAGCTTAAGGGCGAGAAGATCGCAATGCTGACTGCTTATGATTATTCAATTGCCAGGATAGTTGATGAGGCGGAAATTGATGTAATCCTGGTTGGTGATTCGGCATCAAATGTGATGGCCGGTTATGATACGACCCTTCCCATTACCCTTGACAATATGATCTACCATGGTGCTTCGGTTGTAAGGGGTGTTAAAAGAGCACTTGTAATAGTTGACCTGCCTTTCGGAACTTACCAGGGCAATTCGAAGGAGGCTCTGGCATCATCCATCAGAATAATGAAAGAGACTGGCGCACACGGGGTGAAACTTGAGGGCGGACTGCAGGTTATAGAATCGGTTGAGCGGATCCTTTCGGCAGGGATACCGGTAATGGGGCATCTCGGACTTACCCCCCAGGCTATTCATAAGTTTGGCACATATGTAGTAAGGGCAAAGGACTCGGAAGAGGCAAGAATTCTTTTGGAAGATGCAAAACTCCTTGAAAAAACAGGATGCTTTGCAATTGTACTTGAAAAAATTCCAGCAAAGCTGGCAGAAGAGGTTACTCTGAGCCTGAAGATTCCGGTCATAGGCATTGGTGCCGGACCCAAAACAGATGGGCAGGTGCTCGTCCTTCATGATATGCTTGGTATAACTCAGGAATTCTCCCCAAGGTTCCTGCGCAGATATCATAACTTACATGCAGAGATCAAGGGTGCTGTACAGATGTACATCAATGATGTCAGAACACAACAGTTCCCGAGTGAAAAGGAACAATACTGAAAATGCCTGAAATTCTCTACGAAGACAATCATCTGATTGCGATCAACAAAAAATCTTCTGACCTGTCCCAGGGCGATAAGTCAGGAGATACTCCGCTTGATGCTGAAGTAAAAAAGTATATTGCCGACAAATACAATAAACCGGGTGAGGTGTTTCTGGGTGTTGTTCACAGACTCGATCGACCGGTAAGCGGAGTTATTCTTTATGCACGCACTTCAAAGGCGCTTGCACGGTTGAATGAAATGTTCCGGACAGGCAATGTCGTAAAGACCTACCTGGCAATAGTTAAGGAGAGGCCTCCTGATGATAAGGCGACATTAAACCATTACCTGAAGAAGAATGAAAAACAAAACAAGACCTATGTACATGATAATGAGGTCAAAGGCTCAAAGAAAGCTAGTCTGACCTATCAGATTGCAGGTCGTTCCGACCGTTATTATCTTCTTGAAATTGAACTTCATTCAGGGCGTCATCATCAGATCAGGGCTCAGCTGGCCAGGATAGGATGCCCGGTAAAAGGGGATCTGAAATACGGCTTCAACAGATCGAATGAAGATGGCAGTATCAGCCTGATGGCCAGAAGGCTTGAATTCACGCATCCCGTTAAAAAAGAAAAGGTGGTAATTACCGCACCTTTTCCTGAAAATGACATATGGAAAGCGTTCAATTATAAATGAACCTGACAATCTGAAGGAACCTTTTATTTCCTGCCCGGCTTTTCAGTTTTTGCTTTTAATGGCTATAAGTATTAACAGTGTCAAAATTACTCTAATGCCATGGGAGTAGCGTTAATTTCAGGTTAATAAGCGTTAAGGAAAAGTTAAAACATTATTGAGTTTTAGCATGATAAGTTAATTTTGTGTCATGAACAGGAATAAATTCCTCGGACTCATATTCATGATGCTCATTTCACTGATTGGCATCATCTGGGTTCAGATCATCTGGATCCGGAGTGCGGTCAGTGTGCGAAATGAGAATTTCAATGCCATGGTCATTACCTCCATTAATAATGCCGCGAACTCAATTGAGTCGCAACGGGAGATGAGCTTTTTAAATAATTTTATATTTCCTAATGCAGGTTCCCTTAATACTTCAGAGGGAAATCTTTCAGGTTATTTAAGTATCGATAGCTATTCCTCATCTTCTGACGGCAGCAATTTCAGCGTCAGGATAACCAATCAGTCGGTCAAAAAGGAACCCGGGAAAGAAGCGGTTGTGGTGGTTCAGGATACTATGTTCACTTCCGATTCAGGATCCATTGTTGTATTACCTGCGGATGATCCGGGAAGGATGACCATTGTGAATGAGGGGGAGCCGGGTGCTAAAAGTCATGGTAATGTTTATATTCAACAGAAAGAATTCATTGAATGGGTGAAGAAGAGATCGAATGAATTCCAGAATATGAGCAACCGGATGATCTCTGAGATTTATCAATGGGAAAAGACCATGGAACTTGATAACAGGGAAATTGAATATGCCATAAGTCAATCGTTATTGTATTCAGGAATCAGGACTCCGTTTGAATTTGCGGTGATCAGAAACGGAACGGTTAATGACGGAACATTCAAAAAATCAAGTAAGAATGACTTCCTGAAAAGCAATTACAAAGTCAGGCTCTTCCCTGATAACATAATCCGTCAGGATATGGTTCTTTCGGTGGTATTCCCTGAACGTACAAATTATGTTCTCGGATCAATAGCCTGGATCCTTAGCGGGTCACTTCTTTTTTCACTTATTATCCTTGCAACATTCGCCATGAGCCTTTTCTTCATAATACGTCAGAAAAAGATTGCCGAAATGAAATCTGATTTTCTGAACAATATGACCCATGAATTTAAAACGCCGATAGCTACCATTTCACTTGCTGCCGATACCATTACAAATCCTAAAGTTATAAGCGATGAATCGAAGATAAAGCACTTTATCAGCATGATAAAGAAGGAGAACAGCAGGATGAACAAGAAAGTAGAGACGATCCTTCAGATTGCCTCACTCGATAAGAAGGAAATCAGTTTTAAATTTGAGAATTTGTCGCTTCATCCGGTTATCGAACGTGCTGTAGAATCGATGGATATCCTGGTTTACCAGCGGAACGGAAACATAAAGCTAAGATTTGATGCACATGAACCGGTTATTTACGGTGATGCGGAACATCTGTACAACCTTGTCAATAATCTTCTCGATAATGCGATCAAGTATTCGCCTGAAGCGCCGGATATTACGGTTCAGACAAAAAATATTGAAAGCGGAATTATTATGTCGGTAGAGGATAAAGGAATCGGCATGTCAAAAAGTGTCCAGGCCAGGATATTCGAAAGATTCTACAGAAAGCCATCCGGTAATGTTCATGATGTGAAAGGATTCGGCCTTGGTTTGAATTATGCAATGGCGATTGTCGATGCACATAAGGGTAAAATAACTGTTCAAAGCGAATCCGGCAAAGGAAGCCGGTTTGAAGTATATATACCATTTAACTGGGAAAGTGAAAAATGACTGCAAAGCCTGTACGGATTTTTCTTGTTGAAGACGACCTGAGCTTTGGTTCGGTCCTGAAATCTTACCTCGAAATCAACGATTTTTCTGTTGAGTGGGTCGACGACGGCAAGTATGCCGTTGATCATTTCAGGCGGGGAATGTTCGATATCTGCATCCTCGACGTGATGCTGCCGCATGTCGACGGATTCACTATCGCAAATGAAATAAGGCAGATCAACAACCTGGTTCCGATAATCTTCCTGACAGCAAAAAAGATGAAGGAGGATGTGCTTAAGGGGTACAATGTAGGCGGTGATGACTATATTTCAAAGCCGTTCGATACAGACATACTTCTGGCAAAACTGCGTGCAATACTTGCCCGGCGCGATTTTCAGAATGGCACAAAAGATATTTACGAAATAGGTAAATTTATTTTCAATTCGAAGCTGAGGACACTTACCACCGGTGGGGATGAGAAAAAACTCTCACCAAAGGAAGCACAGCTTCTTGAACTGCTGGCAGTTAATCCTAATGCCTTGATCAGCAGGGAGATGGCTCTAAAGAAAATTTGGGGTAACGATGATTATTTTACTGCCAGGAGTATGGATGTATATATTACAAAGCTGAGAAAATTCCTGTCCGAAGATCCCCGGCTCAATATAAAGAACATACATGGAGCCGGATTCCAGCTGATCATCAGCGAGGATTGATTTGCAGGCTATCCTTATTGAAACCAAGGGGTAGAAGATCTCCTCCCTTTTCAATCATACTTATTTTGTTTTTCCCTCCGAGAATGATCCTTATATTCCTGCCATTCCTTGATTCTTCCTCATTTATCACCTGACGGCAATTGCCGCATGGGGAGACAGCATCATCACACAATCCGTGATCAGTAAAAGCCGTAATAGCGAGAACAACAGGTATATCTCCCGGATGAGCTGAGGATGCAGCGGCAAGTGCGCTTCTCTCCGCGCAGATACCTGAAGGGAATGCTGCATTCTCGATATTGACCCCGGTAACTATAACTCCGCTTTCAAGCCTCAGTGCAGCACCGACTTTGAATTTTGAGTAAGGTGCATAGGCATTTTTTGCTGCCACACGTGCGGATAATAAAAGCTCACGGTCAGCACTATTCAGCTCTTCAATGTCGTCAACCTCATTATACGAAAACGTTATATAATTCGTTCTTATCATAACCCGCCGGTTGAGTATGGATGACAAATTTACTATTTTTGCCGTAAAAGGACATTTGATGTGCCGGCAATTATCTTTTCTCATTCAGTTACTTTTAATTATCGCTTTTACCTCATGCAGGGTTAACAGGCCGGCTGTGACTCCATCCAGTCCGACTATTACAACACAGGCTTATATAGAAAGGTATAAAGATCTGGCAGTCAGAGAGATGATGCGAACAGGTGTTCCGGCAAGCATTACCCTGGCACAGGGTATAGTGGAATCAAATTATGGCAGGAGCACTCTGGCAAGTGTCGCGAATAACCATTTTGGCATCAAGTGTCACGGCGATTGGACCGGGAAAACTTACAGGCATGATGATAACAGAAGGAACGAATGCTTCAGAAAGTATTCGCATGCAGAGGAATCCTTTATTGACCATTCGGATTTTTTAAGGTCGGGATCGAGATACAGCTTTCTTTTCAGCCTGCCTGCCACTGATTACAAAGGATGGGCAAGGGGCCTGAAAAAAGCTGGATATGCCACAAATCCTGATTATGCGAATATGCTGATCGGGAAGATAGAAGAGAATAATTTGCAATATTATGACGGGCAGTATGTCATAAAGAAAGAGCCGATAACTCAGCCTGCCGTTGTAAAATCCGGGGACTCTCTCCTGGTTGAAAGAGATGTGCCTCCGCAGGTTCCTGTGATAAATGACAATTTTACGGTTTCAGCACGCACTTCGAGGGTGATGGAGAATAACCGCATACAATATATAATAGTCAGGGATGGTGAAACATCTGAAATGATAGAGGAGGAGTTTCAGCTTCTCAAATGGGAGCTCCAGCGGTATAATGAAATGGGAGGTGAATTCAATCCAGTTGCCGGACAGATCCTTTACCTTCAGCCCAAGCGTGATAAAGCTGAACCCGGGAAGGAAACGCACCTGGCTATGAATGGTGACACGATGTACTCAATATCCCAGAAGTATGGAGTGAAGCTGAAAAGCCTTTATGAATACAACAGGATGGCTGAAGGTGAGGAGACAACTGAAGGGCAGACTGTCTGGCTCAGACAGATGAAACCGGTCAACTGACCGGGATGGTCAGGTTTTTAATCTTATACCCCTTCAGAAATTCAACAGTGTTCATTCTGTTCTTCCCCTCAAGCTGCAGATTTTGAATAGTTACAAATCCGTTTTTACAAGCAATTCGGAGGAAGCGTTTTCCATCGGAGTCAATATATCCCGGACTGAACTGATGTTCAGCATGTTCCGGATTACTTTCAAAAATTTTAAAGGAGTAAGTTGCTTTACCTTCCCTGAAAAATGACCGGGCACCGGGGTATGGAGAAAGTCCCCGGATCAGGTTATGGATCTTAACAGGTTCGTTATTCCAGTCTATGATACAGTTTTCGGGGAATATCTTGGGAGCCGTTTTTGGTATTTCGTCTTTCTTAAGGAAATTTGACTGAGGCAGAGGCATCAGACTCTCTTCAGCAAGACCCATAAGCGTTCTTATGACCAGTCTGGCACCGTATTTCGTAAGTCTTTCGTGGAGATCACCGGCATTATCGGAAGGGAAAATGCGCACACCATCACGTAACAGGATAATTCCTGTGTCAATTGTATCATTGATAAAAAATGTTGTAACACCCGTAAGCGTCTCTCCGTTAATTATTGCATGATTGATAGGAGCGGCACCGCGATAGTGAGGTAATAATGATGCATGCAGATTGATAGTCCCTTCCGGTGGCATTTTCCACACAACTTCCGGTAGCATCCGGAATGCAACCACCACAAAGATGCCGGCGTTAAATTCACCGAGGGTTTTAATGAACACCGGATCTTTCAGGTTCACCGGCTGCAAAACAGGAAGACAGTGTCGTTCGGCAAATATCTTTACAGGCGATTCAGTCACTTTTCTTCCCCTTCCTGCCGGCTTATCGGGTGCGGTAACAACACCAACAACATGAAAACCATTAATAAGCAGAGAGCCCAGAGGAGCTACTGCAAATTCCGGAGTACCCATGAATATGATCCTGGGATTCTTCATAAATGGTTTGTATTGCCGACAGTCAAAACTAATAAAATAATCAATCCTTGATATTATGTTTGTAGCATATCAGATGATGTCCCATTTTGTTTGCTTTAGTCTCGAGGTAGAATTTGTTATAAGGATTGGATTCAATTATAAGAGGAACCGATTCGACTATCCGGATCCCGTAACCTTCAAGACCGGCTCTTTTTACGGGATTATTTGAAATGAGGCGCACCTTGCCAAGTCCCAGTTCCCTCATGATGCTGGCTCCAACACCATAATCCCTTTCATCTTCACCGAAGCCCAGTTGCAGGTTTGCCTGTACTGTGTCCATACCCTCATCCTGGAGGCGGTATGCTTTAATCTTGTTCAGAAGACCGATACCCCTTCCCTCCTGGCTGAGGTAAATGACAACACCCTTGCCTTCCTTTTCGACCATCTCCATTGCCTTATGAAGCTGCGGACCGCAGTCGCATCGCATTGAACCGAAAATATCCCCTGTGAAACAGGATGAATGGACCCTAACCAGCACAGGTTCATCTTTTGTCCATGTTCCCTTTACGAGTGCACCATGTTCAAGTCCGTTGCTTGTCTGCCTGAACGGGATAAAATCAAAATCGCCCCTGTATGTGGGCAGTGAAACCCTGAGGCCTGTTTCAATAATTGTATCCCTCTCGAGTTTGTATCTGATAAGGTCGCGTATGGAGACTATTTTGATGCCGAATTTCTTCCTCAGCTTAACAAGATCAGTAAGACGGGCCATTGAACCGTCATCATTCATTATTTCGACAAGGACGCCCCCGGGGTTAAGTTCTGCAAACCGTGTGAGGTCAACCACAGCTTCTGTATGACCTGCTCTTCGGAGAACACCTTTTGATTTTGCCTTCAGCGGGAAGATGTGACCCGGGCGACCAAGGTCAGAAGGTTTTGTTGACGGATCTACCAGCGCCTTGATTGTCAGTGCCCTGTCTTTTGCCGAGACACCGGTTGTGGTCTCCTGGCTGATCAGATCGACTGACACTGTAAATTGTGTTTCATGGAGAGAGGTATTGATGCCAACCATCATATCGAGGTCCAGTTCATCACATCTTTCTTCGGGCAGGGCGACACATATCAATCCCCTGCCGTGTTTTGCCATAAAATTTACAATTTCAGGTGTTACAAGTTCTGCTGCAAATATAAAATCGCCTTCATTTTCGCGGTCCTCATCATCAACAACAATAAGAAGCTTTCCCTGCTTTATTTCTTCAATAGCTTCTTCGATTGTATTAAGTTTATATTTACTCATCCGATTCATTTATTACTTCAATTTTTGAACTTCTCCCCTGTATGGTAATCCTGTATATATAATCCTTGATCTTCCTGAAGAACGACAGATATGTATCAATATTCAGTATAACCGAATCTGTCGAAGCTTTATAAGTCAGGAAAAGCCCGACAGGCAGGAGGAGATAGGAAGACGCCCACATACCGGCTATGCTGCTCACCAGGTTCTCTTCAACAAGTTTTTCTCCCGACAGGGAAATCACATACCAGATAACGAAGAAAAATATTGATATTACAGCGGGTGTTCCCAGTCCGCCTTTCCTTACAATGGCTCCAAGGGGAGCTCCGATGAAGAAGAAAACCATGCAGGCAAAAGGAAGAGTGAGCTTCTTATGCCAATCGACTTCATATCTTTTAACGTATCTGATCTGCATTTTCATCGTTTCGGTATTCATCGAAAGGAAATTGCTCGCTTCCTTCATATTCTCAAGGGCCTTTACCACAACAATTTTTTTGTCATAGTTTTTTAGATTTCTGTACAGAATATTCGGATTAAACTCCAGAGTGTCTTTTACGGCTCCTGAATCTGCCGGTATGGTTGCAGAATAGACATTCCGTTCTGTATAAAATCTCGTCTCCCTGAAATCTTTAAACTGCTCGTTATGTTTGGCATTATATTCAAGGTTGAGTGAGTCAACATAATATGAGAGCTGTGCCAGGTTGAGCATCCATGAGGTGGATCTGAACAGGTCGTCGCTGCTGCGTTCAAGGTCGAATCCGGTGAGAGAGAGGACGATAGTCTGCTCCTTGAAAACATCTTTCCTGGAGGGGTACTTTCTTTCTGCAGGTACAACATTCTTTTCGTCAAGCTCGGTAAACGAAAACCCGTTATACAACACCATTATCATTGCGGTTTCGTCGGGAGTGACTTTTATATAACCGGAGTCGGCGTAAGTGACCGAAACATTTCCTCTTTTATCACGGTGATCGTAAATAAGCAGATTATCAAGCCGGTTTGTCAAAGGATCCTTGGAAGTTACTTTTATGCTGAATCCGTCAATATCATTATTGAAAGTGCCTGCCTGCAGGTTTATATCGGGTCGTTTGCGTCTGATATCATAAAGTAGCATCCTTGCCTGCCGGTTTGAATAAGGAAGGACATAATTTGAAAAGAGGAAGGAAATAAGAACGAGGAATACTATCAGTACTATCAGCGGCCTCATGATTCGCATAAGCTGGATACCTGATGACTTCAGGGCGGTGAGTTCACTGAATTCCCCCATATTTCCGAATGTCATAAGTGCAGCCAGCAGGATGGCCAGTGGAAGGGCAGTTGGAACGAATGAGAGGGCAAACTGGAACAGAAGTTCTGCAAGTATGTTTAAATTAAGGCCTTTCCCTGCAAGTTCGTCGACATACATCCAGAGGAACTGTAAAAGAAGGATTATAAGCACAATGAAAAATGTGAGTACAAGAGGGCCTATAAAGGATTTCAGAACAAATTTGTCAACCTTCTTCACTGCTGTTTAAATTCAGAGTGCAAAATTACTGATTTTAGTTGGCATTGCAATGATAACGGGATTGCTTCGTCGCAGTGCTCCCCGCAATGACTATGTATAGAAGGTGATTTGTTTGAGCAGTGTCCACAGGATGGGCTTTTAGATCCCGAGCAGGTGTTTAAGGTCAGTGATCTGCGAATCCCAGAGGTAGATGGCATCCTCCTTTTCTTCGGGTTCGGCAAAGTCGGTAATTATGAGGGCGAGGCTGCCGCTGAGTTCTTCGATATTTATTCTGAATTCAAAATAGTTGGTATCCTGGTCGGGATTGTCGAGCCATTCAAATCTGACGAACTTATTCTCCTTAAGTGCTATTAATCTGGCTTTTGATTCTGATTTACTCCAGTGAAATGTGTATAAATCGCCGTCGATGCTGACGTCATCTGCGAACCATTCACAAAGTCCTTCCGGGGTACTCAGCCTCGAAAAAAGGACTTTAGGAGAACAGTTCAGGTTATATTCAAGTTCATATTTTAATATCATTCCGCATTAATCGCCTTACTGTTCTGCAATATAGAAAAAATATCGTAACATAAAAACTATCTTATTGTTATTTACCCTCAAACTATTTATATTTGCAGCCGCGAAAACGGGTATGGCGAGATAGCTCAGTTGGTTAGAGCGCATGATTCATAATCATGAGGTCCGGGGATCATTCCCCCGTCTCGCTACGCAGATTATCAAGCAGTTATGGAATGTAAAATCATAGCTGCTTTTTATTTGAATACACAATCGAATCACAGAAACTGTTTTAGAGGTCTTTTTCCGGTGAAAAAGTAAGACGAGGCCGATGATTTGGAATTCTTTTTATTACTTCATCCCCAGGGATAAATGGAAAGAAGGTGGCAGATTTTGGTATTTCAAATGAGCGGGTTCGTCCAAACTTAACTGAAAGAAATTTTCATTTTACGTGAATAATTATAGGTTCTGAAATTTTAAACATGCCATTGTCAAAAACCTTTGTTGTTAAAGTATAATTACCTTCGGCAGCATCAGTCCAGAAATATGAATACGGGCTTGATGTGTCTTGTCCTATTAACCATCCATTCCTGTAGAACTCAACCCTGGTAATACTCGAATCGGTGTCTTCAGCATTTATTTCAATTGTTATTGTTTCTCCCTTGTTAAAAATTGAACCATTTACAGGAATCTTTATACTGCAAGTTGGAATTTCATTCTTTATTATAAATAATGTAACATCAGGTTTATCAGTGGATACACCATTGATCCTATAATTCTTTACATAATTCCAATCCTCCAGGCTTTCTACCGGATGGGCTGAAATGAAAGGGACACCTCCGGCATGAACATCATCTGCCTTGTTGGCAATCATGTTTGATGCATGAATCCTTGAAAAATATCCGCTTGATATTGCATTATATAACAATGTTGTATCTCTGTTTACCCAAATAGCATATTTCAGTTTATCCCCATTTTTCAAGTTTCTGGTATATTTTACTGCCTCTACTGCAGACACCTCAATAAAAACCCTCTCAAATAAATTCCGGGCTGCAATCTTATTTATCATTCTTTGATATACATCAGAATCCGGTGTTAGTTTGCTAAGCTTTAAATCCATTGATATAACCGTATTCCCTGGTGCAATAGCTACAAAACAATCAAGGAATTCATCCAGCGTGGGAACTTTTTCTCCCTTATATTCACTGCTGAAATGAGTCCCTGCATCCAGCGTCCTGATCTGCGCAAGTGTTTTACTGTTCGCCTCTATTTTTGAACCTCCAAAAACCGCCCTTGCATCTGTGGTCCTGTCCAGTGTTAAATCATGCATTAATATTATTTCACCATCAGATGTCAGACCAAGGTCCGTTTCCCAGTCCAGATTATTTTTAGCACATTTTTTATACGCAGCTAATGTATTTTCGGGCGCCCAGGATCTTCCTCCTCTGTGTGCTATAATGGCTATTCTATCATTTTTGCTCACAGCTTTTAATAAGAGTATTGCATCCTTGCCTTTTAAGTCTGATGGAGCAATAAATGTATAGTTCATATTTCCTCCACCGACATCTCTTTGATTATAGTAAATACCGGTTGAGGGATCAAACCATTTTGCAATGTATGTTTTATCGTTACATAATCTCAATGTAACAAATGGAATAAGATCACTTAAGTCACATGCAAAATGTGATATGAGCGAATCCGTATAATTTTTGCACAAATCATTCGGGTCATAGTCTGCCTCTCCAACTGTACTGTTAGGGTGATATATAATGAACTCATCTTCCGGAGCATTATATGCTATCTGTATCTGACCCGGAGATGCTGGTCCCTTTATTGCCAGAGAATCAGCCGGATGAAAATCGGCTATGTCTAAATTGTTGTCAATAAAAAAGTTCTTTATATGAATTACATCGTCAAGTCCACGTAATTTGACACAGATTATCTCAGTATCTAAATAATAATTTACATTATCATATGCGTCATTATATGGAATTATTGCCTTATATCCTCCTCCGTAACAAGGGTATGCACCACTGAGAAGATCTGCCCAGAAAATACGTCTGTAATAATATTCAGGATTATAATCGGAGGGAGAGGTACCTGCGCCCCAGAGAACATCTACTTCATATGAGTCCTCTCCATGAAATATCGGGGTATTTTTTTTACCATAATATTTTTCTGCAGTTTTTCCGCTTATATCACCAATTGCCTCGTCATGTATATATGTTGGAGGAGGATCATTCTGATTATAGTATCTTTCCGGGAACGGGTCATTATAATCATTCCCGTTTCCAATACATCTCATAGTATTAAACGGATCATTGTCCCGCAACCATTCAAGCCAATCCTGGGCAAAAGCATAATTTTCATCTCCATATCCTCTTAAATCTGCCCCACAACCTCCTCCAATATCTTTAAAATCTATATCATATATCAATTGAAAAATAACATTTGGATAAGCACTTAATCGCGCTGTCATGTATTTTCTAAAATTTTCTATTTGAGTTGAAGTACACCCATAATTACTATGTTGCCAGTATCTGCCCCACATTTTTGTTTTAGGGGATATTATTAATTCAAAATATAAATCTTCGTATTTGTTAATAGAATATATGAGGCGTGTATCCGTTGCCACCATTTGTGTTAAATCATAGACATCCTTATTCCCGGCAGCCGCATCATCCGCCCAGGGCCAGTTTGGCCTTGGATATTGTTTCGGACCCACGGTTTCTCTCCCATTCCATTGACTGTAACCACCAAAAGCACCTGCTCTTATTAATGTAATACCTTTCTTAAAAGAATCATCAATAACTGCATCCCAGTCTCCTGCACTTCCTCTGGAACTGTCAGGTTCTGAAGTCCATACTTTATCCATTAGGGTGTATTGAGTATCGCCAAGAGCCAGAAATGCAGTATCAGTATCCCTTTCAGTTGCCCACCTGTTCGCGTTATTTGTGTGTTGTCTTAATTTACCCTCCAACGTAAAATTTGTATCTGAAGCGTAGAATTTACCGCCAGGAGTACCTTTTAGTCGAATTCCATCATCATCAGTGACTGACCATGACCAGGGACCTTCTTTAGTTATATATAATCTTGCTTTCCAGAAAGAGCCTTCCCTTCCACTGCCATTACCATCATAAAAGGCCATTACAGTAAAAGTTGTACCTCCATTTACAAATCTTACATTTGGAAATTTTGAATATCTTTTTGAAGCAACAGGAAGACTTGTACCCGTTAAAGTTATTTCATGAATTCCGTATAACCTTGCATTATTGCCGTTTGTTGTAAAATTCTGGTTGAATGAAGGTTTCGTAATTAATAATAAATGAATAAGAAGCAGACTGCTTTTG